>JAABUO010005889.1_pt1 | contig 14181 bp, 20 predicted proteins | sample 5559291 | NCBI WGS metagenome assembly JAABUO01 (sample SAMN10711878, study PRJNA513372) | rock metagenome | isolation source: Antarctica rocks | place: Antarctica: Victoria Land, Finger Mt sud | reverse complement strand
GCTGCAACGTCATGATGACCTCTCTTAGGAAACAAGCCTTCTCTTCATGAACAGAAATACATATGCCAGGTTTCGTGTTCCATTTGACCCTTGCTGTCAGTCATTTATGCAGGGACGCACATGCCTGATGCAAGCATCAACAGCAGGGTCAGCTGCAAATGTGAGGGATTTACTTAGAAGGGGCGCAAATGTTCATGCAAATTCACCACAAACAGTAAGCTCTTGATCATCTCAGGTAATGCAAACAGGGTGGTGCAAGCATACCAGCAATTGTACCGCCTGTGTGTGCAGAGTGAAACTTCCTTACATTATGCTGTGAGCTCAAATCGAAGGAAGGCCGTCATCGCTCTTCTGTCAGGTGGTGCGGACCCAAGTGCAGTCGATTGCCAGGTGCCATCTTGTTGCTCCCTTAGCATTGAATGGGAGCGGCATTGCTAATAGCAAGCCTGCACAGGCAGTAAGGGACGTTGCAACTGGGCGCATCCAATATGTTGCAATGTGGCAGCAGCGCTGCTAGCACAAGCATACCAGCATCCTTGTTAGACCATGCTGCAAGTGCATAAAACAATGTGTTGCATATGTTTCACTTTTGGCCATTACGCATGTTCAGTACACACTTACACATGAAGGCTACAGTCTGAGTGTATGCGTTCTGCAGCATGACTACGATGTATTTGCAGGGACTCACGCCACTCATGCAAGCAGCACTTAATGGTAACTTAAAGATCATCAAGCTGCTACTGGCAGCTGGGGCTGATGCAACAGCTACAAACATACATGTGAGTTCAACTATACTTGTGAGATAAACAGTTGTGCTGTTGTGTGTGCTGTGCAGTTGCTGTGCATGCAAATGTGGCATCCAACCCATGCTGCAGCGGAAATGTTCAATGCTCAGGCATGGCTGTGTCGGTCCATTGCCTTGGATATCAAAGTACGCATACCCTATCCAGCTGTCATTCTGAATTGGCCATACAGAATGTGTATGTGGCTGCAGGGGTTAACAGCTTTGCAGCTCAGGCGCACAAATGCATTAGCTATAGACCTTGAGATAGTGAGATGCCTGCAAGCTGCAGCAAAGAAGGCAAAAGCAAGCCCTTCATGCGCTTCTGGTATGTCAGACCTGCAGTACATATGAAGCAGCAGGCTTTCTTGTTGAGACACTGCTGTTCCAAGGGTCTGTGACGTCTGTGACAGTGATTTGAGTGTTGTCCGCATAGGTGCATATGCTTGAACGGCGACTCATATAAACTGCGCCCTCATATAAACTGCGCCCATAATGGCTGTTGCAGTGCATATGGCTTCATGTACGCTGCATAGATGCAGTGCAATGACCTACCATTTGCTAAGCCGTGATATCATTGGGCATCAAATGTGCAGGAGGAACCATGGGACCGTTAGGTGCTGCATCTGCTGATGTCAATGGTACAAATCTAGCTGGAAAGCCAAGCAAAGTGTCAATGGTGACTGCCCTGCCTTGCCACCTAACTACTCAGTGACCTCTGCCCATCCGTGGAGAGTCATCATGCTTATACAATGCATGTGGAGCTGTACACTGTCATTCTCCATGTCCTGTCATGCATGTAATCATCTCTTTTTATGGCCATGTCGTGATGTTGCACGTGAAGTGTCACCATGTCTGTCTCAGTCTGTCTGATTCTGAGTCACTCGATGATGCACATATGGCTTCTGGCGCATTGCTGCTTACAAGACCAGGCCGCAGGTGCTCTAACATGTAACACACACATGTATGTGCTGACGCTTCAGGCATCAAAGGGGGAGGCCAGCAAAAAAGGCACCAACAAGCCTTTGTCCAAAGCAGCAGCACCTGCCAAAGCCAACAAAGCGTCACCTAGTACAAGCAAGGTGATCTTGTGTGTTGCTACCAAGGCAAAAGCAGTCTCCATGGCATCAAAAAGTGGCCCCCAGATTGGAGCAAAACCCAACAAATCGTCAGCTAGTGCAAGCAAGGTGATCCCATGTGCTGCTACCAAGGGAAAAGCAGGCCCTGTGACACCAAGAGCTGGCTCCCAGACTGGAGCAGGGCTTCCCCCCAAGACTGTGATTGGGCTTGCCCCCCACAGTCATGCATCAGTAGCTTCAGGCCCATTGGCCACCTCAAGCACTGCACCTAAGCCAACCAGCTTGTTGCCAGGTCAGATGAGGAGTGGAGACTTGCCTCAGACTGCACTGACGTACCAAACACCAAGCACTGCTCAGTTGCAGCAAGTTCTAGGGTTGAAAGGAGCAGACACAAGCTCTGATCACAGGCTTGCTGGGCTTCAGCCATCTGCTGCTGGTGCTGCTTCTTGTCAGTTGCCGCCAAAACAGCAGTCCATGGTAGCTGCCCATAGAAATCTCATCCCTCTTCAGCACCATGAAGCTGCCTTGTTTGATCACCAGCTCACGAAAGCAAGGGGACAACAGCTGCTGCATAAGATACAGGAGAGATATAACGTGCAGTGCTCATTGCAGCAAGCAGACTCTGGATTGCATACCTCTTCCAGTGTCACTGTGAATGGCGTCAACTTGCAGGTAACTGCTTTGAAGAGTTCACATGATGCTCCTTTTGTATGACCCTGCATTTGATATTTTTAGCTTTTGGTAGTACACCTGTAGGCTGCTTGCGAAAGGTTACAATGACCTTTCATGTTCTGCTAGGCAAGCAGCATGTAGTCTTGGTTGTCACCTGTGCTTCCACTTCTGCTCCATGAGAGCACACATGAACCTCACAGACTCCATTAGGCCCAGCGCAAGGCAGAAGCTTGATGGGCTGGCTTTTGCATGTCACGCCATGATCAGAGCTGCTTATCCCTCTACACTCAAATATCAGCAGAGCTATATGCTTCGCAAAGGAAGAACATGAGTGCAGGTAGTTGCAGGAGACCTGCTGCAGCAGGATGTTGAAGCTATTGCCAGCGCGCTAGGCAGGGCTCCAGCAGGAGTGGGTAACCATCAGACAAAACCACTTGGGCCCCTGCATGTGCTTGCAAGCTGGTTTGGTGCGGCATTCAGGCAAATTTCAAATGACCTTGGTGTGTCTAGTCCAACACAAGGACAGCAACAGCATCATCTGCTGGCTGTGGGTCCACCATACACAGGCAAGCACTGGCGTTGCCTGTTTGGTCATTCTGGGAACGGATCAACGAACGTTGACGTGGCGCTGCACACAAACACTGTTACTGTGTCAAGGATGTACAGCCTTTCGCATGTAAGCATGCAGCTCCTATAACACTTGAGCAGTCAGGTTACAAGTGTGACCAGCACATTTTTACGCTGTGTTTTTCAGGTAGAGAAAGAAGACAACATGTGTTTTTCAGGTAGAGAACAGAGTGATACAGCAGCTCTTCGCACCGTTGTTCAGTCGGTCTTGGCTGATGCCGCAGCACTGCACGTGAAGTCATTAGCACTACCACTCATAGGGGCAGGCAAGGCACAATGGCCGGCTGCATTGGCTGCCAAGACACAGGTCGCTGCAATCTGTGCGTTGGCAAGCCAAGGCAGATGTGGGCAACTCCAGGTGGGGTCAATTCTGGCTGGCAGTGTTGCTTGATGACTACCCCTCACTGCCCCTCATACTGGTGCTTACTGCAGGAAGTGAGACTTGTTGACCTCAGTGTGGTGGCAGTCGAAGCTCTCAAACAAGAGCTGAGCGGTCACAAGGCCAAGGCATACATCTCATTTATGGGTGACGAGTCTGATTGCAATGCTGCTGTGCTGCAGTATGAGCAGGATTTGAAGGTATGGCCAACGCAATGACTGTCTATGCACCTGTTTGGAACTCTGTCAGCTCTTTGCAATGAACTGCTGCAGGCATTTGTTGTGGCAGAATAATGCCATGGTCTCAAAGCCAACTCAAAGCCTGATTCTAGTCAGTCTAGCTGTGGTGTTGACATGAAAGCAATGTTGAGATCATCTGCAACAAGACTACATGGTTTGCATCACACATTACAATACCAACTGCTAGTCTGGCATGTGTGGTGCATTGATGTGGCATGCTCATCATGCGATTTGCAATGTCCCTGCACAGGTCTAGCAGCATCACCGAGCCCATCTCCATCTTTGCTTGCCTCCTTTCTGGCTGTCTGAATTCCAGGGTTCCCAGCACAAACCCCAGTCTGCCTAACGGGTCATTATTGTACTCAGATTCTGCCTTGGCCGATCCATCATGCCAACCTGCACGGCTGACAAGCTGAAAGAGTGATGTGACACTTCACGTGTGATTCTGGTACTTGAACTGCTACAGGCAAGCATCACAAGCACTGAGGTCAAGTTGTGCGCTGCAATCAGCACCCAATCACGTCAACACTTGTTGGCAGCTGCACCCTTGACTGCAATCTCAGTTTGGTTCACAGACAATAACACACTGATGCTTGAGGGGTGCGAGGAGCTTGTCTGCCGGGTACGGCCCTGTCTCTTTGTACACACTCTGCTTGGTCATACCATGGTGTGGCAGCGCATAGCAGCAAAGTCAGCACACTTGAGACACTCTAAAGCATGTGCAGCCAGGGTTTGACTGCCCACCTAAACTTACGCAAGCAAGGGCCATGCCTGCGTACGGCCAAAAGCTGGGTGGGGCAGCCATCCAATAATCAGCCTGCGCTTAATTCAGTAGAACACTTCTACATCCCTCTGCGTAGGTCATCCACCTGGTGTCATAGGCCATGTCAAACTCGGGTTGCAGGCACAGCAGCTTTACAAAGTTGATGAGCTACCTTGACATGCCCTGAGCCCCCAAACATGACCCACTTCCCTACTGCAGCCCCCTTATCCTGCTACCATTGTCTACATGATTGTGTGCGGTACATTGTAAATGCGATGCCATCGATAGCTTTGACTCGTCGCAGGCCGAGGCTCATGTGTTGAGGTTCCTGTACGAGGCACTTCATCAGGGCCCAACAGCTATTAGCCTAATCAGCCAGTACCCAAACACCTGGTTGCCTCAGAGCACAGCCAATACTGAGCTGTTTGAGGTGAACCTCAACAGCCTGGAGGCCAGACCCTTGGTTCAGGCTGTCCAAGCAGCAGGCGCCACTGTTGTCAAGGTATGCACTCTGCACTCTGCACATCAACATGCTCACTGTAGCTCTGCTTACAAACTAACATGCAAACAGCTGCTTGACACTCAGATGGCTGCAATTCCCCGCGCTGTAGCTGATCTGCTTTGTGCATCGCCAACTGTGCTGCTGTATCGCTGCACATAGCAGCCAGTGTCTATAGACTATGCTACGTCTGTCTGTTTTCCAGGTTCTGTGATACAGCATATGCTCATATACAGGTGCACCGCATCCAAAACAAGAAGCTTTGGAATGCATTTGCGCACAGCCAGGCATACATGAAAGAGCGATGGACCCATGAGCCCAGTCTACCCCTCATCAATGGGGGCCACCCCACACTGTGGCATGGAACCTCTCACACAGAGCCCTACAAGATATATGGTACAGAACTGGGTCCGTCCCTCATTCCTAGTGTACTTTATGCACTGATTTTGCCCATTGCACTTGATTATGCTGTTGGCAGCAAGCTTCTTGATGCGTTGAAGCATACTTGAGCATGCAGGCTTGTGGTAGCAACTACCTCGTGCGCTGCACCTGTTGTTTCTGGACAAGCCAAATCAGCTCTCCGTGTATCCAAGGCGCACCTTGGCTGCAGACAGCACAGCACAGTCATGAAGGCTAGCACAAAGCATGTTTGCTCTCTGTGCACCAGCCACTGACAATACAACACTGTAAGCCCTCTTCTGCAGGATTCACGCAGAATTTTGCCAGCTTGACAGGGGCGTGGGGAGTAGGCACTTATTATGCCACCAAACCTCGGCTGGCTTTGCAGTTTGGATACACCTTGCAAGCAGGGGACGTGGCATTCAGCACAAACCTCGCTGGTCTCAGATACGGTCAAAGGCAGGGACTGAAGCAAGTGCTAGCTGTGGATGTGTTGACTGGGATGTCTAAACATCTGGGTCAAGATCGATCTCTTCGTATGCCACCCAAATTGGAGGACGCTCGAGTCGGACAGTATGTTCTTGTCACCTTTGTACTTGAGTGTTGGTGTAAACTGTGGCTGCATCACATGAGCATGCATGAATACGCGTGAGCATGCATGAGCATACATCAGCATGCATGGGCATAAAGCATCTTTTGCAATGCAATTGTGGGGAGGCATAAGTCAGTCACACACCAGCAGCAAGCCACGCATGACAGAGTGCAATTTCAGGACAATTGCTCTGTCGTTGCAGACACAAATAGATGATTTGTTTGCAGGCGCCTTGGTATCCCTGACCTCCGGTATGATTCAGTGTCGGGCACCTACAGTTCATGTCAAACTCCCATATACATCACATACAACAGCGCGCACGGCTATCCCAAATACCTTATTACTTATCGGTGACTGATGATCACACAGCTGAGCACATGTAGGCAGCCAACAAACTCTCAGTCTGCATGGATGTTGTCAACCCGCTGTTTCCAATGTTCTGCAGTTGCTGTGGTGCTGACCAGCTCATCCAATAACAGAAATGCTGCTTAAGCAGCTCCAAGATGTCCATTGTGCCTGTGTGCCTTGTGTCTTTCAGGCAACCACACTGGTGCAGCTGGTGTCACAAACATCAGACTTGCTGCTGCAAGCAGTATGCCGAGCGTGCTGCTCAGGGCATTTCACATTGTCACCAGAGCTGCTGTTGCTTGCAGTTTGTGAAGGATATTGCTGAGGGCTTTCTGCGAAGCTGGCATGACATTGCCATGAAGAGACAAGCAATGCCTTTCTCAGATGAGCAGCGACAGTGGCAGCTATTGAGACGAGGAAGGTATCTTGAGTTCAACCTGCTGTACGACAGAGGCGTGAGATTTGGGCTGTCAGGAGGGAGACTGGAGTCAATTATGGTGTCTGCGCCACCTGGCGATCGCCTGGAGGTACAATGTTGTTCCAGAGGCAGGATCTGCTGAAGCTAATCTGGTAGCAGTGCTGCAAAAGCCTGTTGACTGGGCGAGTCCCACCACTTGAACACTATAACGTTGGTGAATGATACGCATACTTAATTATGGAGCAAGAGTTGACAGCCTAGACACATGTTTCTATGCATGCAACAATTGCAGCTACCTCATTTAACACACACATTGAGGCACTGGTATAAAGACTACCGCCGTGCCATCATGCTGCACATCATATGCATGGGCAGAGCATCGTGAGCTCGTGCGGCCTTAGCTCCGTTCGTTTGCATTACAACAATGTGCAGCTGCATTGCCCAAATATGCCTGTCTGTATGGCTGCAAGCTAGCTATATCGTCTGTGTTTTCTTGCATAGGCTCTGACATGAAGTCATGTACGTCACAAGTATGTGCTGACACAATGAAGTCGTCTGCATATTGACCAGCAAGAGAACGTCGTAAAAGCAAGAAAAGTTTTCTCTTTTCAGTGATCATAACGGGAGCCTCCTGAGGCGGTAGCTCGGAGAAGGTTGTAAACCAGGGACACACCCCCAATACACCGAGGGCAAAAGCGGCATGGTCTCAGAGCAGTCATGTAATCATGCATCAGAAGCTGGCTCAGGCACAGTGTACTGCAGTACTGCGCAGCAGATGGTCAAGCATGTGTGCAGCAGATCATCATGTGCATGCCAACGCGACATGTGCAGTGAGCACAAACACAGATGGCATGGAATTACCCAAACACAGATGGCATGGAATGATATGCTGTGCAAATGCTCAGCATAGCCTATGTCAGGCCATGCCATCTGGCAAGCATGTATCGCACATGCAGGGGTGACTGTCAATGTGGTCATAATGAACACAGGTGACCGCTGCAATCATATGCCATAACCTGAAGCTGGTTGACGAGACCAGCGCGCACAATGGGTCACGAAGCCTCATGCGCATCCGACGACTACAGGTTGGTACATGGTACCACCGGTGCAGCAGGCCTGAGGGGCTGTTTAGCTGGAAACATGTTTCTAGTGGATATGTATGGAAAGGAATGTGTTTGGGTCATATGGCATGGAAAGTAATGCAAAATGCCCGCACAGGCCGATTTTGTGAGGGCTGCCCCCAAAACCCGGTCCCAGAAGGTGATTGCTCCACTACCTGCAACACAATTACACAATCTTTTTGGGCCGCAGCAGCCATGAACTTCACAGACGGGCTGGCCACTGAGACCTGGGTCAAAATCTTTGCTCAGCTGCTTCCGCAAACACGTGACATCGACCCTGACCAGGCGACAACGGCTGCCTTGGCCAGGGACCAAATCCGATTCCATAAACTCAAGCTCGTGTGCTCCAGATTCAATGCCATATTGCAAGACGCCTCTTTCAACTTTCCCATTATAGCTCTGGACCTCCGTAAATCCAACAACCCCAGCTTGATGACTTGGCTGCAAGCTCAAGGCGGTCAACAGGAAACTTTGCTGTTGACATCTACATGCAAAAGTGCCAAGTCCTTTCTTGTACCTTTTGCGAAAGCAGGGTCTCCCGTGACGACGATTGGCTGGGGGGCGTTTGACAAGCGAGCACCAGAAGCGCTGACTACCCTGACTTCCATCACAAGCTTAGCTTTATGGTCACCTGCCCAGTCTGCCATCAGCCTGGACGCACTGCAAAGCCTGCCAAGCCTGCAGAAGCTACACTTATCTTCAGGATCATTCACCATTGCTTTCCAAAGCATTTGACATCTTTGGGTCTGAAGCAAGTTCAGCTGTCCTCAGCAAATAGCTTTACTCGTGACATGCGTCTCAAGAAGCTCAGCATTGTCAGTAGCAGCTTTGTTGGCCATGCAATCCTTGGAAATAAGCTCTTGGAAGAGCTTGAGATCAGCGAGAGCCTTGTCAAAGTTCCTGATGATGAGGATTACGATGATGCAGAACTGGCTGGACTTTCAACAGGTCATGTGTGTTTTTTTTGTGCTGATTTGTCATACCTTAGGAATTTGAGGGTTCTCAAGCTCAAGGTGGCCAGTCAGTGCACCAGGGGTGGCAGTGATGAGCTTTCATTTGAACAATTGTACTTTTGTTACCGGCTACCTCTTCTGGAGGAGCTGAGACTGGAATCCACTTGCATGCCTGTGTGTATTGCTGATGAGCTGACTCAGCTCAGCAGTCTCACAAGCCTCGCTGTGTCAGCAGCATCTGCGCAATCTGCTTACAATACACGTGGGTTACTTATCATTATGCCAGAGTGGTTGTCTATGGCTTCTTTACAACATGTACACCTGAGCCATGCCAATTTGCGCTGTGGTACTGAGTTCCTTGGGCTGTTAAGTATGAAGACTCTTGTGTCATTGAGGCTCACCAATTGCACACCAGCAAATCAACGCGTAGGTGAACTAATTGCTGCACTGATGTATGGTATGGGCAAGCACAATCCCCATGTGGAAGTGTCTTTCAACAATAGGCGTTTGACAGACCTTCTTGACCTGGATCGCACACTACCTAAGGCAGCAGATGACGAGTGGTGGTGACAGCTTGCGCAGGCTGTAATAAGTCATTTGTGAATGTTGACATGAGGAGCTGCACTTGTGTCTTTGCAAATTGCCGTGCAAATTTACACTCAAATCATTGTGCTGGCTGTATTTGCACCTTGCTGTCCTCATCGATGTTGACGTCATGAACTGGGTACCCTTCGTGAACCGGTTGCCCTTTGTGACGCTTAGTTAATTGCTGTTGACATCGATGTCGTCGTGATCGCATTGGCCTTGTGGTCTGCTGACCTCTGCAATAAGCTCTTTGTCTGTTCAGGCCTGCCTGAACTACAATGTCCCATGTGTCAGTATCCTGTGACCGAGCCAATGGTATGTATCCATGTATGCAAGTAATCATGCATACGCCACTCATGGCTGCTGACAGCTACAGATCGAGGCTTGACAGCGTGCAGATTCTCTATGTGCATGCCATATCTTGCCTGCACAACATCTTTAAAGAAAGAAGATACCTTGACAGGTTTCAAAGACATACAAAAGACCATAAGGGCCGTGCACGAAATGCCAATTGCAGTGTCACAGCACGCCGGGGGCAACGATAGGTCCCCCCCTCCCCTCTTCCCTGACCTATCACTCAAATGGCTGAAAGGCCAAGGGAAGCTTGGGCCCAACTCGAGATCATCTCAAGCTTCTCTATATAGAACGCCTAAAGGCGTCGTCTTCTCTTTTCTTTTCTTTTCTTTTCTTTCTTCTCTATGTGCTGCCACAGCACACCTCTCCTGTCACAGGCTACTTCCTGCCTCACACAAAGCTGTTGCTCATCTTCGATATTGATACAGTTTTTTGTGGTCTGCTAATGTAGTATCAAGGATCAATTGCATCCAATCAAGTGATGCTTGGGGAATCACTTGATCTTGCACCAACTTCACGTCTGTGGAGATGAGCTGGCCTTGTCCATGGTGGGCAGAATGCTGGCTTTGTGCTGCTTGCCAGGGCAGCGGCCTATGCCACAAGACATCAGCAATGTTCTGCTTGCATGGGCTCAGCTGAGTTTGCCTGTCAAGCAAGCAGAGATTGATGGTCTAGCATCTTTTCTCCTGAGCTCAGACATGGCAAGCAAGACTATGCAAACACAGCATGGAGTCTAGCTGTCCTCAGACATTTGCGTGAGGAACAGCTCGAGGTGTTGCTTGATCAGCTTTCTGCATTGTTAGTCAGTTATCCTGAGCTGTCACAACCTTCACTGCTCAACGTCGCTGATCTGAGCCAGTTGTACCAGGCTCTAGACTGGCTGCAGCCTCCTCAGAATGCAGATATTCAGCAAGGGAAAGCATGGCTGAATTTGAAAGAGAAACTGGGCAGTTTGGGACTCCAGCCAGCTTGCAGCACAAACCCACATCCTGGGGCACAGTTCGTCTGCTCAGCTCTGACACAGCTGTCTTTGCGGTTCAAGGCCACGCCAGCCATCAGTGGCTATCGCACAGCTGCCGTACTGGAGTCCATTGGCAGCGGAGCTCCAATTGTGGTAGCATTTGAGTCCAACATCTGCCTCAAGAACAAGCGATCAAAGTGATCTCAAAGCTATGTCTTCAGCATCATGAGCTCTGTGATTCCTGTGGGGAGCGTTCACCAAAACTGCTTGTGGATGCTTGCAACCCTGCCACTAAGCATATCTGCTCATGCTGAATACTGGCCTGGTCTACATCTCAATACACTTAGACCTTGGTCTGCTTTGGTGCTTCCTCAAGCCTTTTCTGGCCTGTGGGACGTGTGTTGGCACTGTGTCAGCCTCATTCATGTTTGTCATAACTAGTGCATGCATGAGCACGTGCTCATATTCCTGCGCAGTGACCCATGCTTTTGTTTGCAGGCTGGTAGGCAGTGAAAAGTTCAGGCAGCAGCTTCTGAAGCGCAGAGGCAAGCTGGTCCTACTCATCCCACCCAAGGTTGGAATTGGTGTGAAGGAAGTGGCAGAGTACCTGCAGCCGATCCTGACAGCTGCAGCAGGAGGCTCCCTGGACGCGTATCGCAGGCGACAGAGCCATGTGGTGCATCAAGAAGCACTGGACACCAACCAGGCAAGCTCGCTTTGCTTGGCAGGGCAATCTTTCGCCCAGCAGTTGTTGCTTCTTATTGCCTTCTCTTGCAAGCACTGAGAAGGCACTGAAAAGCAACAAGCGACAAAGAAACTTTACCCCCTTACATCAAAGCCAGTGTTGCCACATGTATCGTTGTTGCGCTTGTACCTGCACGGCAAGTTTTTCTATCCTGGTCTTCCAGGGCTATGAAACAGACTTGGTCTACTGTTGGTGCATGCACATCTCCTCACTGTGGTGCCAACCACTCAAGGCCACCTGTTTGGCAGTGTTCTGATGCCAGGACTGGTGCCTGCCTGCACAGACCCAGTCACCAGCTCCAACACTGAATATGGTGTACTTGCAGCATACACGCACAGAAATCTTGCAGCTGGCTTCTGAAACCTGAGGAAACTGACTCACAGAAAACAGTAAGTTGCTGTGCAACAGCCAACAAAGTTTGTCTGAAGCGTAATCGACTGCTACTGCGGCCGCAAATGCTCAGGGTCGGCCAAACTGAGCTGACAGAAGCCGTAAGAGCTGGGCAGCAGCAGCCACAAGTCCAAAAGCAGAAAACTGAGCTCGCACAGCATGCACAGCATAGTAACCATGCAAAAGCTTGCAGCATAGCTTGGACAGCAGGTCAGAGGCTTCCAATAGGAACTTCATCCCGTTGATGAGTTGGCTTGTTGAGAAGGTAAATTACTGCTTTGTCACACATGTTCCAGTGACACACATTCTTGCAGTGGCTGTCAGAGCAATGGCAGACTTCAGCAAACAATCAAGAACAGTGTATCACCATGATCCAGCATTGCCTACCAAGGCTTTGGCAGCACTGGCTGCAATGTTGCCTGTCCTCAACATTTGCTGTGCATACTGTGAGTAACTTCTGCAGCAAGTATCACCTGCTGTGCACACAGTCTGTCAAGATACTGCATGTTGGTTGTGCCCTGTGAACAAGCCAATGGTACGTACTCATGTACGCAGGCAAGCATGCATATGCCACTCATGGCTGCTGACAGCTACAGATCGTGGCTTGACAGCGTAAAGATTCTCTATGTGCTGCCACAGCACATCTCTCCTGTCACAGACTGGTTCCTGCCTCACGCCAGGCTGTTGCTCATCCTTGACACAGGGCCGGTGTGGTCTGCTGGTGTAGTATCAAGGATCAATTGCATCAAGCCATGTGATGCTTGGGGAATTGCTTGATTTTGTACCATCTTTACGACTGTGGTAGCTCTGTACAGTAGTGGCTGCATCAGCCTGTATGGATGCCATTGAAAGTGCGTATGTCCTCTTTGCTCTTCTTGGTATATTTGCTGCCACCCCCATAGCTGAGTCTCAGCAACTCAGCTCAGATGATGTGCGGCCACAAGACGGTGAGAAAGCAAATGTCACTCAGCTCCTTCTGCTCAATGCGACACCTTTACATGGTATGACTGCTTCTAACATTGTTAATAAACAATAAGCACCTGGTCATGCTGGCAATAGACTATTAGCTCTGTGACATACCATAACGGTTGGGAGCGATGACACTGCTGCACTGCGAAGTGACAATGCATTTCGTTGAAAGCACAAGCCTCATTTATCGTTAGTTTTGACATTGTAGCTCTTCATTGTAGGGCTAATCACGTCAGCAACTCGCAGGTGAAAAGCAGCCAAAGAGATGACACGGATATGTGCTTATCATACACAGCATTGGCACCCCTATGTGCATATGCTGCATTCAATGGGCACTGCGGTAACTGCAAAGCGCTCATCACATTCAGCTGTGCTGGCAACATTCTGTGCCTCAACACACAAGTCAGCTATACGCACAAGCATGCTATCATGCCAGCAAAGTCACGCAATCCAAAGCAGTTAAGCAGGCAATCAACAGAAGTATCGCACAACAGGACTCATTGCTCATGTCCAATAGTGCTGTCAGTCTAGCCTCTGAATGTTACTGCTCTTTTTACTGATATGCAGGGTGCACATCTTTGACAGTGCTGCTTGGAAATGCAAAAGCACGTGGCATGCACATCCATCAGCTGTCATGGTCATAGCTGTCCATTGGGTCTGCAACAAGACCAACAGGCTGTCAGTTACTGGTTATGTCTCACTGTAAGAGGCATGTCTAACAACTTGTATGAGCAGGCTGGATACAACGGCATAGCATTGCATTTGTTGCATCTTTGCTCTTGAGCTTGCATTCACGCAGTACATATTCATTACCTGCGCATGCAGTACATTTTTAACCATCTGCGCATGCAAATGTGCATGCTACATCAAAACCACATCGCAGACAGGGTTTGGGGCTAGCAGACGAGTCATGCTCAAGAGCAACTTAATTTGCAATAGGACAAGTACAGGCTTAATACGTGCCTTCTTTCTGAGCTTGCGTGGTGGCAGTAGCAGCCTCTGCGCATTGCCATGATCTGTGAGGGCAGGCTGCTCACAGTCCCTCATGTGTAAGTGTCCAGGCCTCCGGTATTGCATACTGGCAACACTCAGCAGTCATTGTCCCAAGTGACGGGCTGCTGCTGCTTTTGGGGATACAACCTGCATCAGAGCATAAGCAGGTGTCAACACATGGCCAAGCAGGTAACAATGCAAATGTATATGCAGGCTTGCCATGCTGCATATGCCATGTACTGAGTGCAGTTATTGGCGCAGCTGTGTCTCCTAGCTTTTGGGCATAAACTGGAACAGCATGACATTTTTTTGCT
>JAABUO010005888.1_pt1 | contig 14184 bp, 25 predicted proteins | sample 5559291 | NCBI WGS metagenome assembly JAABUO01 (sample SAMN10711878, study PRJNA513372) | rock metagenome | isolation source: Antarctica rocks | place: Antarctica: Victoria Land, Finger Mt sud | reverse complement strand
TGAAGCCTTTGTCTTTGAGGATGGTTATGCAGTTGTGAGCAATCTGCTAGTGGCTGCTGAGGGTAATAGTGTGCAGTCCATGCTGTTGCATATTGGTAGCTTCTGTGATACTCAATTTTGCCCAGACAGACATATCTTTGCAAAAGTGTCAGTGACATTTGCTATTGACAGTCCAACCTTGTCATGTCTGCCTTGAGGCCTAGCTGAGAGCTTGCTTACCTTCCTAGCTGTTGATATCAATGATGAGGGCATTGAGTCTGATCTTCAGGATGATTTTGAGCTTGATCTCCCTCTGCTGGATGAGTTCTGTCTAGTGCTTGATTGCTTGCATGACTTCTGCATTTCAGGACAGGCTGTACATAGTAGGTATTCCGCATTTTGAAATGCTGGCAGATCACAGCATATGCTGTGGCACAGGCATGCCTTCAGCACCTGCATGCAACATTCTAGAGGGTCAACCCTCTGGTAGGACAAACAATCGCTTGACTTGTGGCGTCTATGCTGGGGTGAGAAAGGTGTGAGAGAGAGTGCGCTACACTATGGATCCAAATGTAGATCATTGGGAGGGCTGCAGGCACACAATCACGTGCAATCAGCACACTGAAGGGATTTTTACATGGGTTTTTTCTTAGTGGTATGAATCGATGACCAATTCATTTACATGGGTTTGCAAACATGGTGTGTGTTACTGCTTTTACATCGAATTCAATGCTGGAGGCAGAATGAAGCTTTCTCTTTTATTTTCAAGTGTTTTCCTGTGGCACCTAGGATTTATGACTTTGCCTGTGCTTTGCAAGACTATTGTTTGAAGCCTACTCATTCTACGAACACTATGTTCATGGTTGACAGGTTTCTTTGGTACAATCATGTTCCAGAAGCTGTAATTGTCCTGAATGCGAACATATGTTCAACCTGGCATGCATGCCAGGTTGCTGAGCAGTGCAACAGTGCCTTGAATCGTATCAAGTGTAGTGTCAGTCGAATGAAGCAGGTGACATTTATGTTCAGTGTTAGACTGTTTTTGGAGATGTGAAATTAGATGCAGATTGCAAGGCTGACTGCCCACACCAGACATGGTGACAGCTTGCAACAAGTAATGTTATTTCAGAACGCAGTGATATGCATATCATTAAGGGATGATCAAGGTTGCTGTATCCGGTATTACAGTTACCATATTCTAATTTTTACATGCATATCACATGGCAGACCAACTGCACTGTTGTTTGGTCCTGGTATATTCAACCAATGGCTTGCGTTGCGCAGTTTCAGTCATGTCATGCATATACTGGTGATGCATGACATCTTTGTCACCATGTATCATCATCTCCTTGTGACTGTAATGCACGACTGATTGTTGTACTACGCTGCATGCCAATCATAATATATGCCGTGAAGCTTTTTATTGCTCCAATGTTGGCATTGTGTCTCTGCAACACCAACATGAGTGCTTGCTGCAATGTGCTGTGCTTTATACCCCAGCAAAGCACAGACCAGGAATCGTTTTCAAACCAATCATTCATTTCATATGCGCAGAAGCAATGTCTCAAGGGTAATCACATCTACTGCTGATTGTGCCATGTTTGATCACACTGCATTTTGGCAGAACAGACTCTAGGGCAAGGTCAGCTGAGACTGTAGGCATCAGCAAACACAGAACCAAAAGCTCAAGATACTGCTATACCAACTGCAGCTACATCAGATGGTGCATCTGCAGCCTCTAATGCTGTTGGCTCTGCAGCACAGTGAACCGTCCTTTGCCAAGCAAGATCCACCAGCTTGGTTGCTTCTGCCTGGTGCTTCTGCAAGGCCCTGCCCTTGCTGGGAAGCTCTTCATCCTGCTGCAATATGCTGAGCAAATTCTTGACAATTTTTTGCAGCTCAGTGACGTCCCTGCAGTTGCTGATGCTGTCAAAGTCGCCAAGTAGCTGCTGCTGCTGCTGCTGCTGCTGCTGAGGAACTCAGTTGAATTTGCAGGCAGGTGTGCTAACAGTTCAGCTGTGCCAGCAGCAACATGCTGAGTATTGGTGGCAGGGGCAGCTCTGTCAGCAGCAAGATAATTCTACTAGCAACAGGAGCAGCCTTGACAACAGCTCTGACAGGTGTGCGAGCAGCAGGAGCAGCTATGCCAGCGGTAACAGCAAAAGCAGTGCCAACAGCATGAGCAGTGCCAACAGCAAGAGCCGCTGTGCCAGCAGCAGTGGAGGCAGCCCTGGCATTGGAGGCAGCAGCAATGTCTACTGGAGTACTACTGTGCAGTCCACCTGAAGCAGTGGCTGAAGTTCCCCTGCTGGCGTTAATCGTGGACGTAGCAGCTGGCATGGCAGCTGCAGATAGGAAGATGCTAATGGTCGCATGATGCAGCTTGCACTCCTCTGCTGCTAGTAATGGCAGCATAATTGACTGTAGCTGTGCCATTGGTAGTAGCAGCAGTAGCTGCGCTATAAGTGGTAGCAGTGATAGGCGCAATTCATACAATGGCGTCACCGACACTGGCCCCAGCAGCATTGGTACCAGAGGCGGAGGGGCTGGGCTGCAGCTGACCTGTGCTGGCCATGTTCTCTGTGGCTGCCAGTGCAGTGCGCTCTGCTGCTGCTGTTGCATGGCTTTGGGGCAGCTGCTGCTCAGTCAGCAACTGCTCAGTCAGCAACTGCTCTGAGGAGACTTGCTGTTGCCTGCCGTTCAGAGCTTGCTTGCTGCCGGTGGTCTGATGTGGTTCTCTGTAGTGTGTGTCATGGAGTAGCCCTGATCAAGCTGTTGCTTTGTGATGTTGGGTGGAGAGCCTGCCACTTTGAAGGTAGGGATCCTAGAACGCTGAGAGCGTCTTGCTGCTGCATTCCCTTGCACAGTGCTTCATGTTCGGGTTCATTGGCCTGATAAAAGGACTTACCAGCAGGCTCATTGGTGTCATCAGGACCATGACCATTGACAGCAGCAGGAACAGTGATAGGCAGAGTAGCTGATGCTACTGTGTGTCTAGCTGGAAACACAAACTCCACTGGCTTAGGCAGAGGTTCTTCACCCTTCTGGGCTGCATAGTCAAAGCAACAGTGAGAAGTATAAACGCAGCAGTTTGCGCTGTATGTCTGCCTTCATTTCAGCAGATATGCAGCTTTCAACAGAGCCTTGAGGTGCAGGAGGCAGTCGATCTGCCATCTGCATACATGTCCATGATCTTGGCTGCGGGGACGCGAGCGTTGATTCTATGGCCTCCGCCTGCCGAGCTTCGCAAAAAAGCCATATCGTCCTTGACTTTAAGGCTGTGTCTGGTCAATTCCGACATGGCGCTCGACAAAGGGTCGAGGTGATGTGCAAATTCGGCCAAGCCGGCAGGCCTCTCCAAGGTGGCAATGTTGACTTCACAACCTTCGTGACACATTTTGAGGGTGTTGCGCACTCGATCCTAACGTACGCGGATCTGTTTGCTGCGCACTTATGACGACGCACATCTCTTCCTACTCTGCTTTAAGCGCAAAGTCTTATGATTTCACTCCTGATTTTACTACTGATATCATATCATACACACCCTGTCATGCCATCGCTACTGCGAGTGCATGTTTGTCAAAAGAAGAAGAAGAAGAAGAAGAAGATCACAGATCATCTTCCGCGCTTCAGGCGCGCGACGTCACAAACAGATGCAAAGCTGTGTAACATGTCCGCTTGTTGGGAGTAGCAAACAAAGGCCATCCAAATCCCGGTGCGAAGTTGCATTTGTTGAAGTGCGAGCGTTGCCTTGCTTAATACGGAGGATGGATTTCGTAGGCATGCACATGCCGACAGTCACAGCGCCTGCACAGATCATACATACAGGTGGGGCAAGGAATGTCGCGGTCACAGATTTACGTCACGAGCTGCATCTTCGATGGCACGATCCTTCATGACAGCGTCTTTGCTTGCAATGCAGGGCCTTCCTCTTCCAGCTCGAGCCTGGCATGCAAGCCGTTTTCCCAGAGGTCTGGTGTATCGCGCATCCCAGCAGCAGCCACTTCTAAGCGTAGCAGCAGCAACGGCAAAAGCAATCGAAGCACTCGACAAAACAGCCAACAGCCCCGCAATCAGGCCAGCGGAACACCCAGACCGTCCCATGCAAAGTCAACAGCACCTGCAAATAAAGCACTTACACCACCAATGACAGTCCAAGTTGAAGCTCAGCTCGCAAATTTGGAGCAAGCAGCCAATCCCTGGTGGTCCACTTTCTGTGGAATCAGTAACGGCGTTTGGTTGGGACAAACAGCTGCATTTGCTCCCAGCACAGGTGCAAGACCACATCATCTATGGATAGCATGCATACATTGCTGCATGCCATGCTTTTGTGTATGATTGTGTGGTGCAAGCACAGCGACCACTTTACATTTTTTTTGGTGGAGTATAGCTGCATGCTAACTTGCGCTCATCTGCTTAAGCATATGCTCCTGTTATTTAGCACCTGCCTGACCTTTTTGCTGTTAGGCTAAACATACCACATGAAATGCATTTCATGAACAAAGCCATAATAACGCGTGTTTGGCCTGCACCTGTTTTGTAGTGTGGTCAATATCATGTACAGTTTAGAGTATACACGGTCCAACAAAGCAATGTTCACATATGCAGGTGCAGCAGAAGCTTTGGCTCTGGGACAAGATGGCAAGCCTGTTTTGGACATGCACACCCAGGTGACAGAGGAAAGGGTCTGTGAGGGGCCGCTAGACTTTGTCACTAGGTACCACCAATTCATGACTTGGTCCATTTCATGCTGCATGTGAATTGCAAGTTGGAGCATTTGACATGAGGAAGTGTTATGGATATATGCCGTGAATGACTGAGTGTAACTCTTTAGCTCAGACAAGAGACAGAAAGGTGTGCAGCTTGCCACGTTCCTTTGCTTGCAAATGATTCAAGACTTGTTTGGCAGTGACAAAGCACTTGACACCACTGTCAGGTCTTCTCACTTTTGCTTTTTGCTTGAAAACACAGCAGTATGGCAAATACATGTCATCTTGGAAGAATCACAAGTGGAATCGTAGGCGGGTTGCAAGGGCCGAGGAGGAGTCGGAGCTGGCTTCGGTAGGCCAGCAGATTTGCGGCAGTGGCAATGACTGGGATGAGGAGGTCTTGAGTGCAGAAGAAGAAGGCCTGGTCTTCTTTGATGGTGATGCACAGATGCACTGCTCTGCCATCACACATCAGTCTGCAGCATCTGTACCACTACAGAATAGCCCTGCTGGCGTCGAAACCTCCTGTGTTCCTTTGCTGTTGCAGTATGCCTGCAATGTCCAACTCCTGTAGTGTTTGAGCAAGTACCGGAGCACTTCACCTGTTACTTCATTATCTCACAACACACAGTGGTTAAGTCAATAAGTCAGACCTATTGCATCCTGTACAAGCTATCATGCTTTTGCATGCAACACTGCATGTGTCCATGTGTAATGGACACTGGCTACTTGAAGGTGGCTCATACTCACGGGGTCCCCTATCTCTCACCAACCCAGCAACTGATGGAGCTAGCACTGACCCTCATCAAGGTCAACATGCACCTCCTGGATCAGAGCCCACACCAGTGGCAGCATTGGATGAGGCTGGAGGGCAGGTACAGTCCTGACTTTTCCTGCTTGGGGCACCCCTGCCAGTCCTGCCTGGGGCCATGCAAAGGGCTGCTTGTGTATCCAGCCTACGCGCTACTCCCTACACGTTATGCCATTTGTAGTTAGAACCAGATTCTTGATGCCACTATTGCATGGATTGATGCTGTTCACCAAATTGCAAACTGCATGATGCTTTGCAACACATTGCAGACACTTGCTCCCAGAGCTCAAAATGCACTTACAAGATTTCTGCTGGCTCCCTGGCATGCGTCTTGCATGATCAACCCAGCTGCACAATACTGCTCCATCAGCCATACATCAAGCCCCGTGCTCTGCAGGAACAAGATCAGACTGGAGAAACAGGAGGAACAGAAGAAGAAGAAGACAAGGGCATTGAAGCGCAGCCAGATGAGGGGGGTAGCAGGGAGGCCGGGGAGGAGGTGGTGACCCTGGAGCAGTGCCTAGCCTGGGGCGGCGAGCAGCGGCAGCGCTGCCGTCTCACCATGTCAGTCTCAGGTGGTTCATGCACTCAACCAGCAACGCCTACTTGTTCCTCACACGTTTACCTGCTCTGTGTATTGCCCTGCAACTCCTTGATCTGGTGTGGGAGTGAGTGACCCAGCAGGGAGATTGCTCTTTGCAATCCCGAAACGTCTATTTTAATTCAGAAATGTCATCCCTACACTGGAAATCTAAACTCAGAAATGTCTGGGGACAGTAAAAACGCGGTTCTACATCGGGGAGATGTTTTAGAAGACGCAGCCCTGGTGCATTGTACGTAACATATCACAGCCAGTGCAGCATCAGCATGCCAGCACAAATGTGGCTTTGGCAGTGGCAGTAGCACTGTGTGGCTGTTGAGAAGTGCAATGACCTTCATTCTTGCCTGCACACACCTGGCACTGGTAGCTGTTTGTTCCACATACCATGAAGCATGTCATGCAGCTTCTGGCTTGCAATATGCAACCTCATCAAACAGAGTGTAGCACTGGCTGTACAGGTGGCGGTGAGACTGGCGAGGAATTGGACATATCACTGCTGCGCATCACTTTGTACCATGAGTACTGGCAAGGCCTGCTACACGAGCTGGATCTTGAGACTCTACGTGCAAACTCAGCAGTTGCAGCTGCGCCTGACGCCAGCAAGAGGGCATTGACTTCCTCAAAGGCCAACTCCTCTTCGTCTCCTGTTGCTTCCTCCTCTTCTTCGTTGGCGCTGGATTCAGCAGCACCCTCAGCTTCAGATACATCGGTCCCTGCAGCTAGTCCTTTGTCAGCAGATGCTGCTGCTCCTGCAGCCGCCCCTCCTTCTTCCTCAGCAGCTTCGCAAGGGGGAGAGCATCAGGAATCAGCTTTGAGTACCAATAGAGCAGAGCAGGCGTCAAATAGTGGAATGTAGGTCATACCAGCAATGCAACTCCTGACAGGCACCGGCCTATCAAGGACGCACTGCTTCACACAAGTGCATTGTGATGGCAATATGACAGTCTCTCATGCCCCAAATTTCGCCTAAGAAGTTTTCCATTGTCTGCATCTGGACTACTTTGACACAGACACATAATGTAGAGCCTGACATGCAGAATGCATGCAGGCTGCCGAACTTGACAGCAGCCAATGAAGCAGCTGCCAAGGCCCAAGGCAGGAGCAGGGCTAGACTGTCTAAGGGCCCTTGCATGAGTGCAAAGAAGTTGAGTGGTAGCTGGAAAGCTTTTGACCTGACAGCTGTTCCAATAGATGAGACAGACCCATCTACAGGTCACTTCTGCCACAGCCTACACATGCAAGTGGACACCACTCAATCACCTTCAACATCTTGTCTGTTGTCTGCCTATCAACCTGAATGCTGTGCCTTCCACGTGTCAGCTGAATGTGCATTAGTGCACATTGCACACCAAGCTACATGTCTTCAGAGCAGAGTATAGTCGATCTATTCCCAACTGTCTTGCGTGTCGACACAAACATGCCTTTGTTTCAGCACCTAGATTAGTGCTGTTTGGCTGTGGCTGAGCAGCTCAATTTATCAGTCGGTGCTTTTTCAGGTATGACTAAGAAGGCCATGGTGTACTTCAGCCAGGAAACTAAGCAAATGTGGAGTGCAAACGGATCAAAACAACAGCAAGATACAGGCGCCGAAGCAATACACGGAGGCGCTCTGTGGCTCCCAGGCAATGTTGTTCTGGAGTTGCAAATGCTGCCCATGGTACAGCCTGCCACACAGCTGCTGCTGCTGACGGTATTGCTTGTGAGGGCATGCTGTCAAGTGTCAGGCCATGCCACATTGCATGTATGCTAGCACACCAGGTTAAAGGCAGTATGATGAGCATCATTTATGCTCACATCTCTATCTCAAAGCTTCTCTGTTCCATCAAGGTCCATGCCCGATTCCATCGGTAGCACAGTATCTGCAGGTGAGCAGAGTCGCTGTTGCAGATGAGGTGGAGGGCATGAGTACCAGTGACACAGGCAGAGGTCTGCTTATTTCATTTTCATGGCTGGTTAGGCCTGGCATGATGATCAGCATGCAGCGAGAATATGACGCTTGTGGTGATCTCATGGAGGTGCGAAGCAGAAGCGCAGTAGAAGGAACATGGGTCGGGGGGCGCATGTGATCTGCTGCTGATTGCATGACTCTTTCTACAGTCCCTGAACTTTGCCAGTGTATGCTCAAGAAAAGAAGGTAGTCATGATGAGTAATGAATGCACTTGAAGTTCGAACGATTAAGGAGGTCACAGAATGAGTATCAGAGTACCATAGCTGAGGAGCGTGTACGACGCACAGCTGCTCATGTCGGTGCATCACAATAACGATGAGCAGCTTTAGTAAAGTGCGAAAGCTGTTGCCTGGGACGTCGGAGGACACGATCATCCATGGTTTATGCAGGAACTTTGCAGCGGTGGACTGTATCACGGAAAGCAGGGCGGACACTGGAAAGTAGTGCTGTGTGTGATATTGTCAATCAACTAGGACGGCAGGGTGCAAACTTTAGCTTCTGCCTTGGCCACAGGTGGAAAGGCAAACACATCTGACAGGCAAGATGTGGATTTTCAGACTGAGGACAGAGCTTGGACTCTTCAGGAGTTCAGGATACTGCATCAGCTCCAAAAGTCAATCGCAGTTGTTGCTTATGACAGGTCAGGCTGCACAGAACTGCCTGAAGCTATGGAACCAGTTGACTTGGCTGAAGCAGCCTATTTGTGTGCAGTCTTGACAGCTCCGGGCGCACTCCTAGAGTATTCTTTCAGAATGCTGACTGTCGCAAGCGGTTTGGCCCCCCGCGGTCACAAGTCGGATATCTGACCGCAATGGGCACGCTGACAGAGGAAGCTCAATTCAGTAGGCAGCAGTGGTTGCTCAAGGCGTCTCAGGTGAATCTTGGCCCCAATAGCTCTTGCAGCAACATTCTGCAAGCAACATCACAGGCGTTTGATAAATGACGCAGCAAATAATGTTTCAGATGAAGCAAGTCTGGACCTGGAGCCTCCCATTCATGCATGTTTCATATGTGATTGTTCAGGCAGCATGTTACGTCAGATCAAAGTAGTCCACAGAGCTTGACACATGTCACATCAGAAAACTTTGCATGCAGGCCAAGGCTACCTTTCAGTCACACCTGGACGTCCATGCGCTGTTCAGACCACTATTTTCTGGCATCAACAAGGACATGCCAAGCTGCTTAATTGGCATTGACAGTAAGGTGAACACGTCCTGGCTTTCATGATTCAATGCAGCCACAGGCCAACTGTGTGTCTGTTTATGTGTGGGCACATTTGTTGAAGTACTGACACGTGCTGATCTGTAGTACTTATATGTGTGCCAGCCATTTCTGCCAGGTATTTAATTGATGTGTCGGTCTATGCCCCGACACAACCACTACACTGAGCAGATTGCGTGTGCTCTCATGTACACATGCATTGATTTGCATTGAATTGTAGCAACATATCTCATCATGTTGCTGCGATCTTGCTGTGACTGGGCAGATGCATGCTTACATGCAACTCACAAATGTCCCTCATGCAGGTAATTCAAGTTCAACTGGGTCAGCATCAGATTGTTTCTGCAGTCTTGCATGTCATGGAGATGGACAGTACCTCAGAAGACTTGCGTGCAAGAGCCATGAATGAGAGGAACCCGGTGCACAGCATGCTGTTTTGCCAGCAGGGTGAACTGCTGACAGCCAACGCTGCTGCTCGGCGAGTTATTCATAGCGCATCTTCAGGTGGCCTGGGGCAATCCGCCTCTTTTGCATGCTACACAATTGATGATTACCTGTCACTTGTCTAGGGCCCAGCTTGCAGCTTTGCTTGGCAATGTGCACTGCTGCCAAGCCCAAAGTTGCAGCAGATGCTATCTATGCAAGAAGTCATTTTCACGCCATGCACATGCTGCGTGCAATTCATGCAGGGTTGGCTGTTGTGTGCAGGCATGTTCCTTCCATCATCCAACATAATGTTCCGGGATTTGTTTTCAGCAGAGTTTTACGCTGGTGAGGCTGCATGCGTTTGTTCACTGCTGTTCTCTTGCTGATGTGTCAGTTGCATTTGCCAATGTGTCATTCATGCTGTTGATGCAGGCTGGCCATGCGTGCATAGCTACATATGTCTTTCTGTACTTCATGCATGCTAGTCTTAGATCATGCATCATCGGTGCGTGATCGTGCCCATTTGACAGATCCGGCATAACTACACCAGCTACACAACTGTCTGTGTATGGTTTGATGCCGTTAGCTTGGTCTTGCAGGAGGCTCGGAGGAAGCTGACACGCACTTCAAGGCGGCTATGAAAGCCGTGTTTGAGGAGCAGGTTGATTGCTACCGCCATAAGCAGTGTCACAAGAGCAAGAAGACTGGCAAGCTCAAGTGGACCATGATGGAAATGTGGCCTATGATGGTTTGCTTCTCCTCTATGTCATTCTGCATCGCTACCTTATTTCGCTGCACTTTGATTCGCATACATCACTTGCAGACTGTGCGCAATGCTTGCATCCAGGCAGCCGCCGCTCTATAATTTTCCGTTTCTACCACTGCTCAAGCAGCTTGCCCCAGACACCAGCAGTCTTCTGTGTCTGCTGTAGAGTCTGCATACACAGTGCAGCAACTGCTCAGGCATTGCTCCAGGGATGTTGCATGTGCCTGTCACTTCAAGCCAGGCACATTGCTGTTCCTGAAACATGTCAAAGGGGTGCTGTGCTTGGGTTCTTGCATATATTCACAAAGAATGCTTGATTTCAACACAGGGCTAACAAGGCGCTTGCTTTTTGTATGGGGTGCAAATGCTACAAGCAAGCCACCAGCTACCTTGTGAGTTGCCAAAGCAGTTGTATGACATGGTGCAGGATCCTGTGGACAACTCGCCTGCTGTCTTGGTGAAGAGGTATAACATCACAGAGACCATGGAATCTGAGCATGAAGCCCACGTGCGTCAGAGCTCGCTTGAGAGGCAAGGCCATGCCTTTCTTGCTTGGAGTGCACTGACTCACACACATTAACAGGAATGCAGCATCTCTGCTGCTGCTCTGCTGCAGCAAGTGCTAAGTCTACCTGTATGCCTCAAACACATTGTCAGAAAGCTGTGAGTGGCAGTACACAGCACGATGCTGCACACACAAACTGGTTGTTTGAAGTATGCACGTTGCATGCTACAAAACTGTGCATGTGCATGAGGGAGCATACAGTACAGTGTGATGAGGTTATGCAGGCAAAACCAAGAGCTTGAGCAGGCTTCATTGGCCATCCAAGAAGAGAAGCAGCGCCTTGAGAAAGAGGCACAGAGCCTGGCTCAGCAGCTGCAGGCAGTTCTCAATGACAAGTTTGTACCTCAGCGAGACTTTGATGCAGACACTCCCATTGACAAAACATTGAAGATGATGCAAACCATCATAGGAGTAAGGACCTTCGTTTTACCGATGTGATGTAGATACACAGTATCATGAGCCTGCACCCTGCTGTGCTATTGCACACATACCAATGTCAGCTTGTGCGCAAAGTCTGTGGAGTTCTGTGTCTTGATGACATTGCTCTGGACCAGCTGCTACTGCAACATGTGACATCACCTTCATGTGTACGTATCTGTAGCACTCCACGACAGCTGCCAAATGACAAAGCAGCATCACCAAATGCAATGGTGACATGTGTGTGATGGTGCAGGGGGGTGTAGTGACAGTGCAGGATGCTTTGGACCTGCACTTCATCCTGAGCAAGTCTGACACAGACCTGCGCCAGCCGGTGGGCCTGCAAGAGCAGCTCATGGCTGACAACCGCCTGGACTCTGTTGTGGGCATGTCCATGCTGCAGCTCCTGCAGGTAGGCACACTTGGACCCTGCATTGCAACTTATGTTTGTGTCGTGCGCCTCTGAAAGCTGTGACTTTGGTCATGTCTCCGGTCATTTAAAGAACATCTGGTTCTGTGACAATTCGGGTCAGAATTTTAGCTCCATCTGTTGCCAGCTGCTCTGAACCGCAAAAATATCTGTAAGCGACGTATCATGGGGTCGTGTAAAGTCTATTGGAGCTCCCTACAATGGTCTATTCGCACATGCTCATAGGACTGTAAACGCATCAGCCTTGCTTGCATCAACCCCAGCAGTGTCGTTGAAGATGGCCATCTGATGCGCTGCTCTCTGTGGTGCAGGGTGACGTAGTCAAGTCAGATGCTGCAGTGAAACGGGTGGCACAGAGGCATGCAGGCCCAACAGCCCCTTGGACTTTAAATGCCTCTACTCAAGAAAATGACGAGCCAGAGGATTCAGAGAGTCGCATGGATGAACTGTCAGATGGGCAGCAGGAGTTTGTGCCATACTGTGTCATGCCGTATGTAGAGCGCTTGCTGCAGGTCAGTCGCATGTCATACCACATGCCAGCTTGTCAACACAGCCGCCTTCCCCTGGCACAGAAAGCCTGCTGCCCACAGCCCATTGCAGTTCACGTCATGCATGCCACTGCAAGTTATAAGAAATTAGACATGAAAGGCGTCCTGTATTGTGCTGGAGTTCATGACAGTGATTTTAGGTAGGAAAACAAATGTATCATGAGGCTAGCTAGCCCCATCTTGCAGCTAGCAGTGGCCCCTGTGGGGCAGCTCACTTTGCTTACCTACGGGCACCTTTTCTCTGCTGCCACACAGCATACTTCCCACTACTATTTCGGGCTGAGGACAGATGTTGCCAACAGCTCTGGCGTGTGCTGCTGAGCATGCTTTGCCCTAATAATAGCCATAGACAGGAGCTGCATATGGCAAAGCACATGCGATTACCTGAACTGCAGGCTGCAGAGAAGAATTGGCAGTTTGACATATTTGGGCTGGCAGAGGCAACACCCGGCAACACCCTGTCTTTGCTGGCCTTTCATCTGTTCAAGCAGGCAGGCCATGTCAAGAAGTTCTCATTGGATGAGGGCAAGTTGTGCCGCTACCTGCGTAAGATAGAGCAGGGGTATGATGCTGGCAACCCCTACCACAACAGGTGCCTTCCCACCGCCCCTACTGCTGCTTGCAAGCAGGCACGAGGCCTTCATCTGGCCAATTCTGCTAAGTGATGAGACTTGTGTCACAGCATGCTAGCCTTCCCATTTGCCTGTTTGCCCCTTTGTTACTGTGAACAGCGCTGCCTGAGTCTGCTGTGATCATAACGCTGGCAATGCTCATCAACCATACCATGTCACTTCATTACAGACTGCATCCATCTGGCCAGCATGCATGCAAGTCTTGCAAATGCTGCTATGGCTGCTCCAATGTGGTTGCTGCTGCTGCTGCTGCTGCTGCTGCTGAAGCAGTTGGTTGGCAACTTGCAGCCTGCATGTGGCGTCAGTGCTGCAAATGACCCACATGCTGCTGTGCCATGGGGGCCTGCTCAAGTCCAATGCCTTTGCTGGAAGCCTGCACCTGGCCAGCTACTGGTCCGCTGTCGTGCATGACTTTGAGCATGGAGGCCTCAACAATGACATCCTCATCAAGACAGCCCATCCCATTGCGCTGGTGTACAATGATCAGTCCCCTCTGGAGAACCACCACCTGGCTGCTGCATTCAGGATCTGGATTGATCCGCAATGTCAGTACATGACGGTAGGCACTCACCCTCTCAGGCACCCAGGCATGGCAAGGCATCACTGCTATGCTTGTGCCAGCATGTCCACAGCTGTTGAACCGCTGCCAATTCATCTGTGGGAGAGTGTGCACCAACATGCTTGCAGCTTTCCTATGGGGTGCAATGCATGATGCAGGCATGTCAGAATTCCACCACAAACTAGAGACAGCCTGCCAGACAAAGGTTGGCAAGCACATCTAGCTAGCACTGCTGCACCAAGACGTTGACAAGCATTGTTTGATTGTGTTGCGTGACATGATGCAGAAGCAGGCGTCGCCAGAGCTGGTACGCATGGGGCGCAACTGTGCCATCAATCAGGTGCTCGGCACTGACATGAAGAAGCACTTTGACATCGTGTCTAGGTTCCAGGTGCGTGTTACATCCACACTTGACCCTCATCAACAGCCCACTCTGTTTGCATAACATATCCACCAAGCATATGGCGGCATATTCAGTGCAGCACGCAAAGTGTGGTAGACCATTGCACTGGCAGCGGCATTGATTGCTGTTGCTTGAGCCATGTGTATGCTGGCATGCGTGCTTATGTTT
>JAABUO010005887.1_pt1 | contig 14184 bp, 19 predicted proteins | sample 5559291 | NCBI WGS metagenome assembly JAABUO01 (sample SAMN10711878, study PRJNA513372) | rock metagenome | isolation source: Antarctica rocks | place: Antarctica: Victoria Land, Finger Mt sud | reverse complement strand
TGCTAATGTTTTGCACCATAAATTGGTGTGCAGGTGGCCAAAAGAAAGGCAACTACAGAAGGGGAGGACCAGCCAGCCAAGAAGGTCAAGGCTACTCCTGCAGCCAATGGTGCACCAGGCTCAGGCAGTGCTGCAGCCACCAGTGAAGGTCCTAAGAAGCGAGGGAGACCGTCAAACAAGGAGGTGCGCAGAGCATACCTTGAAGCTATCATCATCGCGAGCCTTTGTGACATACAGCAGAGCCACTTGCCCTGATCATAGCACAACTGGACAGGCATTGTAAGCTGGAGTGCATACCACCTCTCCCTCTTCTTGCCTAGTGTGGTCATGCTTGTGCACACTAGGTCCGCTGAGCTACCCAATGTGAAAGGTGAAATACAGTCTTGGCTTCTGGACAGCATTTGCTATGTGAACGCAGAAGGCGGAAAGGGAAGCAGCAGCTGCTGCAGCAGCACCAGCAGGCGCAAGTGCAGACAAGGGGAAGGCCCCCATGCTGACTCAGGTCAGCCTCTCCTGCAATCTGGTCTGCAGGCATGCATTCCATGCTGAGTTGAAAGTGTGGTCCGCGTGCTGGCAGATCTGTGCTCATAACCAAGTGCTCTAGTAGTCACAATGAACTAGACTACGCAGCTCATGTCCTGAGAGAGTTGCAGTCTCAGCAAACAGTCATATAGTGTAATGGTGCTCTCACGTCGCAATACTTTTGACTCAGATTGTCATGTGCTGATCATGTGCAACACGCTGATTGCTCAGACATCAGCTGCAATGCAATACTTTGTTAAGATCTGGCACACTGCATCATACCCAAACACCTGCCAGCAACCCAGGCTCTATGCTTGCAGGAAAAGGCTCCTGCAGCCAAGAAGAGCAGCAAAGGGAAGAGCGAGGTGCCTGCATCAGCTCCTGCCGAGGTCAAGAAGCCTGCCAAGGCAACTCCCAAGACTCCTGCTGTTGTGACCAAGCAGGTAGCATGTCATGCCAGGTTGCTTATGTGTTTGCTGACACTGCTGTGCGCAACACTCAGATGTTCAACTTCGTGTCAACTTTGCTGTTCTGCTGCCATCTGGTTGAGATGTAGTCATCATTGCGACCTGCTGCTGCTAGGCATTTGACCCTCTTGTCTACAATAGTTTGAGGGGCAGCCCTGAGAAACGGATTGCACAATATGTTGCAAGAAGGAGACTGCCCTTGCCCTTGCCCTTGCCAGGCCTTAGCTTCTGACCACATATTATCTGTACGCACTTGCTCTTCACACACCAGGACAGTCTTCGGTGATTGCCGTGAAACAATGCTGCATGTTGCCAACAGGAGGAGAGCAGCTCAGAGGAGTCATCCTCTGAAGATGATGTACCTGCACCTGCAGCTGCCCCTGCGACTGCCCCTGCAGCTGCCCCTGCGGCTGCCCCTGCGGCTGCAGCTGCAGAGGCATCCTCTGAAGAATCATCTTCAGAAGAGGAAGAAGAGTCTCCTCCGCCAAGAGAGCAGCCTGAGCCTAGTGAGGAGGAGGAGGAGTCGGAGTCATCCTCAGATGATGAGTGAAGTGCATCAGCAAACAGAAGCTGACATGCTGTTTGCCATGCGCGTTCATCTTGAAAGGAATTGCTCAAGAGCAGCATAGCAGCTGTTGGTGCATAGTGACGTGGCGCTGGCGGCACACTTTCTGTTTTTGGTCATGACCAGCAAGCTGTAGCTCCACTTCGGTCTCCAAATGTTTTTGTGCTCTACAGTCGTCTAAAGTTCATAGCCTGGTTTCTGTTGATTTTGGATGATTACCTGACAGTGATAACCAGGGGTATATTGCAATATTGACGCATCAACAGTGTGTATGATGCTTGTACAGCTAATATATGAGTACTGTGAGTGATGAAATGAAAAAGAGAGAACGTTGCTTTGCTTTGTGTTGCAGAGCTTCAAAGTCAAGCTGTGGCTTTGACATTGCTGGCTCAGCTGTGTTCTCACACCTGTTGTGCCAAGCCAAGTCCTTTTATACATAGTTTTGCAGATATCAGGAGTACGTACAGCCTAATTCATTTGCCTCGTTGCGGTGACCCATCATAATATAGACCACTATCATATATGAGTCCACAGCTGAGCCCTGTGCATGCACGATGATGCGTTACGCACCACCTCTCTGAAAAGTGAATCTGGAAGTAGCTACATCAGAAAGGCAAACATGCTGCATGCATTTAGCATTCCATCACGATAGGATCACTCAGGCACACGGGTCTGTAATTGCCTAAGACAAGTACTGATGTCAGCTTCACAATAACCTTCCATGCAAGTTATGTCATCTCCGCTGTAGCCCTCACTCTCATACTTGCTGCAAAATAACTAACAAAGCCCACTTTGACACAGAACATGACAAAAACATCATTCAAGTGCTTTGACCTTGCGCATGCAGAACAACATCTGCAAGGTAAAAGTAATCTTGTCACAACTCATCACCAGAAGACACCATCTTCCACTAGCACAAACAGCAGCTGGAACAAGACATAGACACCCAACAATGCAAAGCCAATCTGCTGATACAGACGCCATTTGAAAACCAAAGGCACAGCCACCACCAGCGTCGCCAGCACTAGCACGCTTTGTACTACCAATGTAATGATGCCGCTGGTGAGCTCCATGACTAACGCGCCATCTTTGAGGCTGGAATATAGCACAGGCAGGCCTAAGCCCATCATGAGGTTGAACACTGGTCCTGCAAAGCAGCCAGCAATGGCCATAGTGCTGTGTCCCATCTTTGCTAGTGTATAGGTAGCCACCAGCTCTGGCACAGTCTCTCCCCATGACAAGATGGTGCCACCAATCAGAGCCTGCATAACAGATAGAGAGCAAACTCAGGATGCTCAAACCTAGATGGCATGACTTCATATGCCTGGAGCAGACAACTGACAGTGCAAAAGCGGTCATCAAGCCGTTGACAATGCTGTCCAACAACAACCATTCATGATATTGCAAGCTGTAGGCAGGCAATCAACTGCACACTACACCATCGAACACTTACTGTTGGAGCGTTTAAAATCATGCCGAAGGTTTGCAGTAGCGCCACCACTTCAGAAGCCACCAAATTGAGCCACACGCAGCTCATGATGATACTGATTGTGGCAAAGGTGGCGTCCATCCTGCACAACATCTGACGACTGACCACTGCCATGCACAAAGGCCTGACTTTGCAGCTCATGCAACTGTTACAAGACAAGCGGCATGTGACAGACGCATCACGCATGTGAGCAAGACCTGGCAGCATTTGATGAATGTCAACCAGAGACACAGGGCAAATCAGGTTGACCAGATGCAGGCCGGACAAGAAGTGACAGGAAACATAAAAACAAGCGCAGAGTGGTGATGACCTGGAGGCATATCCAAGGCCAGTCTTGCTGAGCTTGTTGTACATGAGGGCTGCAATGGTACTGCTGCATGCTGCCCACAACAGCAGATAGCCCCACCAATGCACCCGAGATGGGCCCAGCCCCAAAGTTGCCAAGCCAAAACCTGGGGCTGCTATTGCCATGCAGTAGCCATACATGCTGCTGAAAGACTCTGCACAAACAACACATCATGGCCTTTGATTGTCAGCGCCATACTGTAGTGGTTCTAGACAAACCATGGCAGCATTGCTGCAGGCTGGCGCTTTCGGAGCAATTTGAATGTGCAAAGCGACTTGGTGCCATGCAAGCAATAGCAGAAACATAGCCATTGCACTTCACTGGTCCCTGGGCTGCAATTGTTCCTCCAGTAGTTGCACAATGTAGTAACAGGCATGTTGACAAAAAGTGCACTCCACATTCTGGGCAGAAAGGCTAGTGACATTGTGCTGTGAACTGCACATGCAGCATTGCTTTCAGGATCATGAGCAACACAAGGGCAGACTGAAGCATGCAAAGTCATGCATGAGCACAGCACAACATGGCAGGTGGTGACAGTGGGTCTGACCTATGTGCATGGAGGGGTTGGTTGCATGCATGAACAGCACAAGGGGCGAGGTGGCGATGGCTGCAGCCTGCTTCAAGCGACTCTTGCGATCCAGGTGTATGTAAACGTGAAGGAGGCTTCCAGGTGTTGCTTTGCCCACTGGCGCCAGGACTGCTCTGTGAAGCCCATCTCCTGGGCAAAGATGGGCACAATCTCTGCGCCTCCCTCTGCAAGAAAGAAAAGAAAAGTTTACGCTTTTCAGCGAACATAACGGGAGCCTCCTAAGGCAGCAACCCGGAGCCCTCCCTCTGCACCAATGAGCGCACGTGAAGCATGCAGCAGCACAGTTCAGTGCTGCTAGCCTTGATTGGCAAATTAGCCGTTGGTATGCAAGGCAGTACAGCTAAAGCGAGACGAGACCAGCCATGCAGAGGCACACAGTCTGATGTGTGATACAAGAATGAAACTTGATGTTGGCTTCATTCTCGTATGAGTCACAAACTTATTGGCTGAAATTAAGCCCAAAAGATGTGTGGACAAGCAAATGGTTTTCCAGCAGCCAGCTTTTCAAGTCAAGCATTGGACACACGACATACAGCACTCTGTGGGTGATAGAAACGTACCATCTTCTAGTGTGAAGCCCACATGGCCATCCACATCAGTCACCTTGATCAGCGTCATCTCATCTGCAGACCACTACTGACACTCACACCCTGTGATGGCAGGAGCTTGTGGGATATTTTAGCGACAGTCAGCCAGTAATTCACACATTGCTTCATGGATGGAACAAATGCTGCCACTGTTGCAGGACACTTGCCGGCCCCTTGCAATGACGATACCAATGTTGACATGTGGCAATGCGCCTGGCTTACAGGTGTGGTACTGTGATAGCTAGACGACTTCCACAAGTGTGCGTGCTGCAGTATGCATGCATGGTGGCAGCCAACAGTACTACATAGCCACTCTTGCTGTACCTCCGTCACTATAAGTGACCCTAGGAAGGGATGGTATTACATCCCTGGCTGCAGCTTGTGCATCATCATCTTCTGTCTCCCTTGCCGGCCACAGAGATGACTTCTGGCGCAAAGGATTGCTCACAGCAGCAGCTGGCATCATGGCTGCATCTGCCAAGCCCAGTGATTGCCCCTCTGCTGAGACATCTGCTTCTGCTTCTGGTGCTGATGCTGTCATGAATTTGTTGTGGTGGGCAGGTGCAGGGTTGGTGGGCAGTACAGCAGGAGGAGCAATGCCTGCCTGGCTGCTTGCTTGAAGCTTGTAGGCCTCTGCAGATCACGCCATACACGTCACACCTACTATGTCTGATGCTGTGTGTACGGCTGGTTGTTGATGCTTCACATTTGCAAGATGAGGGCTGGCAACCAAGAGATGCTTGTGACATACTTTGAGGTGTGATAACGCAGGCAATGAAGAGGTCTGTGCAGGGCATAGAATGGGGGACTGAGCAAAGAGGGGACTGAGCAGGATTGGGGACTGAGCAGGATGGGGACTGAGCAGGATGAGGACTATTAGACCCAGTGCTTCATTGTTTTCACTCATCAAGTTCAGGTGGTCACTCACTAAGGGTCGAGACTGACAGATGGTTGAGACCCACACACAACAAAGGCGCGCGCCTCTATGCATACACCGCATCAAATCTGCACGTATGTCCTGCATTCTGCTTGCTGCATGAGTGACGGCTACACCCTTCAGAGCTGGCAAATGTTGCATGACACCAAACTACACCAAGCTGCTGGGCAGAAGTGGATGATGCAGTGAAGGTGTGGCAGGGGCACCTTCCACATCCTGCTTGTTGCGGCCCCCCAGGACCAGCAGCTCCTCCCCCGTCTCCAAGTCATCCACCCCTTTGGCTGCACTGCCAGTCTGCCACATGGGCAGCTCCACTGTGGCATTCTGCTTCAGCCCTATCCTCTCCAGGAAGCCTGGCAGCCAGTGAGTCAGCTTGCCAGTGTTGTGCCAGCTCCAAGACCTGGCCAAGGTGCCCCTGAACCACATCACACCTGCCTCAAGTGTGCAAAAGTTGGTCAAATTATGGTTATGGTTTACATTTGCAATTTAGCCTAGACCCTACATCTACAGAGTCTCTGGCAGCCAGGCGATGAGCTGTTCTGTGATCTGCTGGATGACTTGCAGGGAAGATAGTCCAAAGTGAGGGGACAGTGATGTGCCAACAGCCTGCTGCTGCTCAGGCGTAATACCAACAAGAATGCTGCATTTGGCTGGCCACCATCAAGCATGCTATGAGCCGGTTGCAGCCCATTCCTTGCTGTGTTGTTCATGTTTGCCGACAAGCAAAGGCCAGTGCTCAAGTGTTGCAGCTTCAGCACTGAGCGTGTGCAATGATGAGAACAGACCGCGGGTACCTGACAGAGCTGCCATGAGGGGCAAGGGGTCCAGGGTAGGGGCTGAGAGGGGACTGCTCCCCTGAGGCTCGGGCCCGGGTGAGGCCCACAGGGGCCCGGTTGGGGCCGTAGGAGGTGGTGATGATACCCCCCAGGGCTTCAGGAGAAGGAGCCTTCCTGCGCGTTACCAGACAGTGGTGGAGCTACACCCCTGCTCATTTGTGTCCCCCAGGTCAGCAGTATGGACATGGCCACAGGGCAGACATTGGCAAGTCTCAGACTGCCAGCACTGCACATCTGCTGCCAAAGCGCTCTTGCACTGTTAGACACAATACAGTGTGAATGGTAGACAAAAGCAAGATGCCAACACAGAGACAGTTTGCTCCAGAGTAGCTACAGGTACTGTTATCTGACATGTCAATGTAGGGATGCCTGCAAGTGCGCACGTCACCTGAGCTACAGTCCAAAGCCAACAACTGTTAGACCACGAAAGTTCAGGCAAAAACGTCCAAGGACTGATCCCCACTTGCACAAGTGCTCAACAGTAAAAACACATGATGACGCTCAGTGCTATGGCAAAGCATGGGCACAAGCACATTCTCAGTCAGACACAGAGCAAATAGTGCTGACCTGCTGGTGTAGCAGGCAACGGCAACATATACTATGTATAGCAGAATTAGCAGGGAAGCCTCCCAAGCTGCCAGCTGCCCATTCCACAGGAAGCAGAGCACCAGCAAATTGGCCAGCATGTAGGCAAGGATGTCACGCACAAAAGCTGTGGTGTCTACGACATCTACAGTCCTGATCAGGACCACTGATGCTGTCATGACGCAAGAGATGAACAGACCAGAGCCTAGAGTGGAGGCAACTGCTAGGTCCAAATCGACTGCACCGCCTGCACAGCACACACTCACTGACACACCTGCAACTAAGCATGTCACATGGCAACACTATTTGTGCCCATGCATCAGAACAGATCAGATGCTTCACAGAGCAACTATTGTACAGTTGGCACCATGCAGAGTTTGATTGCTGGCAAGCCCATGACCAGCATATCCGATGTGCATGTCGCATTGCAACAAGCTTTACACCTCTGATGTGAGTTGGTCTGCTTGGCAAAAGAGACTGGGCAACTGTGGGGAACGGCAAGTTGGAGGATGACTTTACAAAGCATTGAAAAACCTTTGCACATGTAGTGCTGACTGTGCAAAGACCACAGTCAGCACTACATGTGCTATTGGCACACTTATGGAAAAGTCACAAACACAAGACGCATCATCAGCTGCTGGTACAAGAGTGCATGCATACCAGTTGAAACTGCTGCCAGCTGCGTGAATAGGTCAGGGGCACCGCCAGCAAATGACAGCAAAGTCACTCCAGCTACAGCGGGTGGCAGCTGCATTGTTGCTGATATCCACTGCAAATCACAAAGCAACTGGTGATGTTGGAAAAGGCATTGTGCACCAATGAGCACAGATCAGAACAACAAACACTGACAACAGCGGAGTGATACACCAAATAATGATAGTTGTGCTTTTGTAGGCTGTGCTTGAAAACAGGGACAAACCTCCACAGCTGGCACCAAAAAGACCTCAGCCACCTCAGAAAGAGCGTAGAACAGCAGCAGCATCCACACCAGATATACCACAAACAGCAGCCACTTTTGTGCGCCGCCGGTGCAATAAAAGGCTTTCAAATAAGGGATGTAATGCTCTTCAGCTGTGCAGCCGCTGTTGTCTTGCACATATTGGCAACTGCAGGAGAGTCTGATGTTGAAAAAGAACTGTGACCGAATTCACAGCAGGCAGAGTTGACAGCAGACATACAGGTCTACGTTTTCTTGCTCCAGGTCACAGTCCTCGACTTCTGCACTATCGTCTTCGCTGTCTTCGTCTGCTTCATAATCATCGTAATCGACTTCGGAGTCGAATGGCAACTGCTCTTCTGGTGCAGACTCCTCAGACGCAGCCTCAGGGGCACTGGTGTCGGTGTCGCTTGTCAGCAATCGTCGCGTCGGCAGCAGCCTCAGTCCTGCCAAGTCATTTTCAATTCGAATGCGGCTATCTGCAGCTGCAATTTGACTGGCTGCTGCCAATCTGTCGCGGGTCGCAGTCAAGAGCAAACAAAAGGCAATCAGCTGCACCCTGGTGAACATTCTGCCACTTTGACCTAGACGGAAGACACACGGTTCATAACGTGCGTGCCTAGCGCATAACTGGCGTGAGCTAAGATCATCATTGCAAAGCCACCCTGTATTGGGCAGAACACACGGGCTGACACCGAAGTTAGGCAGAACACATATTAGTCAGCTGTCACGTGATGCACATGGACCCATGCTGGGCGCAGCATGCTTCCTCTGGTGAAAGCAGCTCAATTGGTGTAAGCAGTCGCCGTTGTCGCTCAATAAATTTAGTTGATATTCTCAGCCCATTTTTTCCGGCCCGAAAATTGTAGGTGGATTTGCTCACCAGCTCTGGATTCCTCAGGGCATCAGAACTTTCTGTAGCACTACAGATCACTGCTGTTAACTGCTAAGGCCACCAGTAAGCAATCGCTCATTATGAGCAGAGGCACGCGACGAAACGCAGCGGCAGCTACTGAGATAGACGACGAGCCTGAGCCGTCCTCGCCAGCTCAGCCCACAGTCAGTGTAGCAGGATTCAAGGAGGAATTTAGCAAATTTACCTTCTTGCAAAGCGTGATTCAGAAAGGGTTCATGCTGGAAGATGAGGCTAAAGACATGTACATGCAGCTCACTGATAGTGACGACGGTGCGCTACGAGCCAAAAATTCCTGATCTTGATGCGCTCATACACCCTGAGTATTGGACTTGTGTGCTGCAGATGCTGGTTATCAAGATTTCGTAGCAAGCATTAATGGGCCTTTGACGTTTTTGAGTCTGAAGCTGAAACGAACAATCTATAATGTAAGATTTGAGTGCTGAAGAGGGTGCCCGCTTGCTTGCTGGCTGTTTGCACAACTGACAATCGCCTCTGTCCCGTAGCTAGATGGTGAGTGGTACATAGCCTTCATCAATGAGGTATGTTAATGCACTGAACTAATACCGTGCATGCGCTGCAGCTCCTGGCTGACAGGCACAATATCTCTTGCCTGATCCCCTTGTCATCCACTGCTTTCTGCAGTGGCAAGCAGCCACTCACTAGTCCTCACCCCTTCACACCATGACAGACATCCCTGCGCATTTGTGAATTGTTGGCTCAACTTGCATTGGCTGCAGTTGCCTGACGAAGCTTCCCAAGGAGCCTCAACACTCAAAATACCCCAGAGAGCTTACTTTCAGTCACTGGTGAGTTGTTGGCTTGAACTGGGCAGAAGCAGAACCATGCTCTTGTGGTCAGACTGATGCTGCCTAGGTGCTGACAGAAGATGTCATCAGTACCTCTCTAGAGCTTGGCAATGGTGTTGCAGTCTACTGAGTGAATGAAAGCCTTCTCTTGTATTGTCTTGACACATGACATCAGCATGGTCTCAAACCCCTAACATGCCTGTAGGCATGGTGTTGCATGCATGCAGACTGCTGCCCTTGCACACCACACTTCTGCCTCTGAGCTGATCTAGGGTTGCATGGCTGATGCAGATAGATGCCATTGCTATGAATGACAACAGTGATGATGGCAAACCATGGGTGCGATCTACAGATGCTGTCAATCTTAATCTGACACAGTCCTCCTTCACGCAGGCCAGCCAAGCTGAGCCCAGCAGCTCACAGGTTCCTTTTTGACCCCTGCTGTCTTTTGCTAGAAAGTGTGCATTTTTCGCCAGTGACTGTGTGTGCCAAAATTCCAATTCTGGTACCCAGGGTCATAGCTAGTTAGGCGGCAACTTTGATGGTAGCACGGCTATGTCACTATCCATGCATGCGTACATGATGCTTGCATGACACAAACCCCTGGGATGCATGAGAGCCCACCACAAGCAAGCTGTGCTGTATGCAGGCTCCAAACATGCGCTTGACGCATGCCGAAAAGGAAGAGACCCTCAAACAGCTTCTCACAGAAGGTTGGATAGCGCGAACGCCAGACAGACCTGGTTGTTATAGCGTGGGGGTACGCACATTCTTGGAGCTTGGGCAATATTTGACAGACCTGGACCTTCCAGAGAGCACACGTGATGTATGGCAGAAGTTTCTATGACTTGACATTTTGCTCAGATTCATGCGCTGCTGACAGCTTTTGGGGTCTGTAAAAGAGATGATCATAGTGTTGCCATCTCTGGTATAGCAGTCCGCAACGTTTGTACATCGACAATCAAACAACGTATAGTACATCCAGGTTCCAAGAGTCTGCATCTCAGCAGCAGCTGATCTCACAGCCCAAGCCAAACACAACAGCTAATCCAGGTTTGGCTTGACATATGATGCCGTGGTCACAACACTATGGAAATTATGTACTCAGCTTGCTATGCTGCATTGACATGCAACAAGCATCGACAGAGACAATTCGCTTTCTTATCGTGCCCTGACATTTTGCACGCGACCACTTCGTTCGGCTAGTTGCAACCAACTTGGCTGGCATTGCACCTGTAATTATGCGCCATTGATGAAACTCTCTGTGACAACACAACAGCAGCAAGCAACAGCCAGGTGCAGGCACAGGTGTAATGCTGCTTCATTTGCCTCCTGCTGTCAAATGCAGCCCAAGGCCAGGCATGCATCCTAGTACATAAACTCTGGAATCGCCACAAGAGGTACACTGCTCATAGGTTCAAGTTGTGTGTCTCAAAGTACAGATGCGCTACAGAAGCAGACAGAAATGCAAAAATGCCATCAAGGTCCTACGGCAGTTGGTGCTTGGCGAAAAACACGCAAAAATCGCCTCACTTCCAGGATCTGCTTGCTATCCATCTTGGCATCGTTTTCCAGTACATCATTCAGGTCATCGCTCAAGGCATTGTCCTTGACAGCCTCAAGTCCAAGCAGCAGTCTCACATTACCAGCAACTGTCTGCAAGGTCTCAGCCTGTTGGCAGCTAATCTGCTGTTGACTGCTGAGAGAGCTGTTGACGTGTGCCACCAGTGCAAAAATGGATCCTGCCGCCTTGTCTGAAATGCCAACCACTTCAGATGGACGTCCAGCAGCTTGGTCAGCATTGCCACTTGAGGTTGGCTGAACAGCATTTACCCTGCAGAAACAGATGCACCTTCATATACAGATCTGCAGCAACCATCTTTGTTTGCAACAGGTACAAACAGCAAGGCAACCAGGGTGAGCGGACTTGCCTATTGATTGTCACAACATATATCTTGAAGTATGCACATGCACACAGCCTATGCTATTAGTACCCAAGTATGCAGGTGCTCACTGTGGTGCAACTGCAAGCTGGCTCAATCACCTCTTGTCTGGGCCAACACAGTGGCTAATAGCATTGGTTCCAATGTCTGGTGCACCATTAGTCATGCCAACAGGTTGCTGCTGTCTGGCTTGCACATCAGCCTCACTGCTGCTGTCATCCAGATCAATAACAGCAGCAACTCTGCTGTCCTGCATCTTGCGCCTGCGCTGAGCTGGCTGTGTGGTGGCGGGCCCCCCTGACTCACCACCAAACCCTGTCACCCCATCCTGCTGTGAAGCCACAGTAGCAGGCTCTGAGGGCCCCTCTTGGGCTGCACCTGTTGGTGCTTGCCTTTTCCTTGCTGCAGCAGTTGCTGCCTTTGAAGCCGGCGCTGTTGGTCCGGGCAGATGTGGCTGACCTGTGTTGGCTGGTCCTGCCTGTGTGGCCACGCCAGCACAAGGCGTCTTTGGCATGTGCACGCCCCGTGCTTCTGCTGACTGAACACCTGGAGTGCTGTATGCTGCCGCTGATGATGCTGCAAAGTCCTCAAAGACAACGCCATTGACTGGCTTGAGGTCATTCTGCCTGCAAGCACAAGTTTTTTCTGCAGAGAGGCCATCATTCAGGTTGCACAACAAAGGCAGCCGGATTTCCCTGCAGGCCATTAACGGGTCACACAGTTGCATGGCAAACAGGACAGCCTCACTTGATGCTGCTGATTGCATATGATGCTGGTGATGACAGCAACACACCAGCAGCGATTCAGGAGACTCATGAGTAAGTACGTTGAGCTTCGTTTCCACACATGAGCCAGCAATGCTCATTTCCAAGGCAAACTTAGCAGCTCTGTTACAGTAAAGATGCCCTTGCTGCTGTACTTACAAGTACATATGTTCACATGGGCATTACCTGCAATGCTTGCACCTCCAGCAATGCGTCTCTGCTGCATCTAGCCATTCAAGCTCATCTGCAGGAATGCAGGTGCGGCATGAACATGTCTCACCGCCCTTGTCCTTGCAGCACTCACACAGCATGACCTCAGGTGCCTTGTCATCCATGCCGCATCTGTCACACAGGTTGTACTGCCTGAGCACATCCTTTGGCGTCCCTGAGTGTGAGTGCAATGCGCTGATGAACTGTGATGCCAGCCGCTCAACTGGCTTGCTGCAGTCCCTCTCAAAAACCGTTTCGTATGCCTTCCTGGTAGAGTAGAAGGTTTTTGCTCTTAGGCTGGTCTGAGATGAGAATGAGATCTGCAATTACATGTCAGGGTGTTCATTAACTGCCGCATCAATCTGAACACATTCGAACAGAGGAGCTTCAGTCTGTCCAGAAGGCAAAATGCTGGGTGAAGAGCTTTGCAGGCATGTCAGTACTACTTGCCTGCTGCGGAACCAGCACTGCCTGATTTGGCAATCTCAGCAGCTTGAAGTAATACCCAACATCTTCTTTCTGTTCCTGCTCTTTCTGTTTGACTGGCCACCACTCTACGACCTGTGTCAACCACCTCTGGACTTATGCACAACAGAGCAGCATGCAGAAGCTGTACGCATAAGCTGCATTGTCAAACCAGCTGGCATGACATCACACAGTTAGCTTCATGTGGCAGGCCATTGCTGCTGACCTCGTATTTCCCGCAATACATGTAACTTGCTGCTCTGCAAACCTTGCGGATAATTTCAAGACTCTTCTTCATTGTATGGGTACCTTGTAGCTTTATGGCATCTTTTTGCCCTGCAGAGCAGTCTCTGTCACAACAAAATGGCATGCACAGCAGTCAATGGCCTGCTGAGTGTACACTCACCTACAAAGTAAAAAAGGAAGTCTCGCCCATCTTCCTGCAGCAAGCCCCCCATATCTTTGCTGATGTGTCCATCTGCACAAGGACAGTTGCACTTTGTCAACAAATTTGTCGTCGTGTCCAGGAGCACTGCTTAGTGAAGGCCAAAATTGGCCTTGAGTCTTTGTTAGGCTCACCTAAGACAACGGCAGTAGCGTGCAAACCGCCATGTGTGCTGCTGTCAACTCCATTTCTTAGTAGAGAATGCAGCCCTGCTTCTTTGACTTGACTCCGCGACTCAAAGAATGTCATCGGCACCGGTCCTGCAGAACAGTTGTGGCAAATCAGGAGCGATGCAACCGCGGTGAGTCAGATGATCCAGCACGTTCAGTAGGTCACCTGCGTCACTGGCACCGCTATGGGACTCCACGGCCTGCATGTCACGAGCAGTCACATGCACAGTCAATACTGCCAGTCTCACTGAGTTGATCGCGAGGCAGACTTTTGTTCTGCGCGCTTTGAAAGGCTACATAGAAACTTGCCTGAAGATGCGGTGACGCAGCCGGGCAGGGCATCGCCATAGTGTTTGTCAGCACAGCTGATGTGGTGATCACGGTCTGGCACACAAGCCAAATCCTGCCGGTCTTGAATATTTACATCACAAAAGCCTACAATCGACTTCCTCAGCCGTCTGTAAATGCGAAGGCGCACTCAACATTGTCTGGATGACTGGTCGATCGGAGTGGTGCCTCTGCGTCTGCATGAACGTTTGTGCGAGGCTATGCATGGACGTATATGCGAGGCCACCACTGGCAACAGGGCTGCATAACATTTTCTA
>JAABUO010005886.1_pt1 | contig 14185 bp, 28 predicted proteins | sample 5559291 | NCBI WGS metagenome assembly JAABUO01 (sample SAMN10711878, study PRJNA513372) | rock metagenome | isolation source: Antarctica rocks | place: Antarctica: Victoria Land, Finger Mt sud | reverse complement strand
GACTGGCACTGGCCGCGCCTGGCGTGTGTCGCCTGACGCTCTGCGGGCGCTGCAGGCCAAGGCAAGCCAGGCGTACGACAGCGCCGCGCAGGGCGCGCAGCAGGCCAAGGACTACACCACGGTGCGCAGCCGGCAGTTTACATATCTACCTCCTGCTGGTGGCTGGAGGCGCCACACCTCGCCCTCACACCCGCTCGCGCTGCAGGCCAAGGCGGGCCAGGCGTACGACAGTGCCGCGCAGGGCGCGCAGCAGGCCGGCGCCTACACGCAGGCGCGCAGCTCGCGCCATGCCCGGCCTGCTCCGCTTCAGCCCACATGTTGTGCTGCGCTTGAACCGGCTGTCGCCCGCAGGCCAAGGCGGGCCAGGCATACGACGCTACCGCCCAGGGCGCGCAGCAGGCCAAGGACATCACGCAGGTGTGACGCAGCTTAGAACCTGTCATGTTAGGGTGGACCATAAACCATGTCCATGTCTTTGCTCTAGTGGTGTCATACTGCGGGTCCGCAAACTTGCAGCGACAGCATATCGCTTGCGATCCCTTTACAGCGTTGCAGCAAACTGACGTGCGCCCTTGGCGCCTGCTGCCACCGCAGGCCAAGGCCGGCCAGGCGTACGACAGCGCCGCGCAGGGGGCGCAGCAGGCCAAGGACTACACGCAGGCGCGGCATCCTCCTCCATCAGCGACCTCGCGCTGCCGGCTGCCTAAATAGCATCTGTGCGCTGACACCTCATTCCTGGCCGCCTGCAGGCCAAGGCAGGCCAGGCCTATGATGCCACCGCCCAGGGCGCGCAGCAGGCCAAGGATGCCACGCAGGCGCGCGCCGGCGCATGCGCCGTTGAGTGTCTGGGCGGCCTGTTGAGGATGCACGCGGACAGCCTGCGGCGCAGGTGCAGGACGTGAAACGCGGCCGTCCGCGCAGGGCTCGACCGGCCAGGCGTACCACGCGACCGGCGCGCAGCCCACGGGCGTCAAGCAGACGACCGTGCACCAGACGACCACGCACCACGTGGGTGGCGCGCAGGGCGCGCCGCTGGGCGGGCAGCACGCGGCCAAGGACTACAACGCGCAGGCGCGCCCAGCACCATAACAAAAGCAGTGTCGGACGACACCAGAGGAGGGGACATCGCACAGTTGCTGCTGTAGGCCAGGACTTAAAAAGACCAGCAAGTGCTTGCGCCGCACGTGGTGCTCGTATGAGCCAGGACTCGTAAGCAGTTAAAAGAATTTGTTGCGCATATGCAGGTATGAGTTGGAGAGTTGGTTCTTAAACAGGCGACGCATGGATCGCGCAGGTGCTGGACGCGCTCAAGGCCGGCGCGCAGCCGACGACGGTGGGCGCCGTGACGCAGCAGGCGCGCGCCGCTGTGCTCATGCGCAGAGCGCGCCGAGCAGCAGGCGCACAGCATGCTGCTTCGCCATATCTGTGGTTGGACCTACTGTGTCTGCGGACGTATGGTTGTGTAGCGGACGAATGCAAGGTATGTTTAAAGAAGTGCGAGGGTTGCCCTAAGACGGTGTCCATGAGCTACAGTGCGTAAGAGTGCACTGTGGGGCGCGGCGCGCAGCCGCACAGCTCGACCACGGCGTACCACTCGGCGCTGGGCGCCGGCGCCGGCGCCGGCGCCGGCTCTGGTTTCGATGCCAGCCTGGCGCCCGGCGTGGCCGGCCAGGCTGCCGGCGGGGCGCCCTCGATGCTGGGCGGCGCCAAGCTGGGCGGCGCCATGCCGGTCGCGGGGGGCGCGCCGGGGTCCATGGCGGGGCACACTTCCACCATGGGCGGCTCCGGCGTGCAGCTGCACGGCTCGCAGGTGCGCCCGTGGGCCCGCCTGCGCATGGGGCTGCTGCCACGGAGCTCCTGCGGCAGCAAGATGGCGTTGAGTAGCTCTCCACAGAGGATCGCTTGTTTGCCACAAGCGTGGGGGAGATACCGTGGCTTTCACTTGCGTGCGGGGTCGTTGCCGCTTGCTGCATACTCCTAGATGCCTGCAGCCTTGCTGAATTCTGGTAGGTTGGTACGTTTTGGGTGGGGTGCATGCAAGCCACCAGCAAGCATACCTTGCGACACACGTGCGTAACAGATGTTGTGCGCGGGGTGCAGCTGCCGAAGCAGCAGTGAGCGCTGGTCATCTGGGATGCCTGCGGGGTTTCTAGCATGTTCATGAGGCGACACGGGCGTTTGGCACAGTACTCATGCAATTTCGCGATAATACAGCTATGATTGTTCTAAGCCTGTGCAAGGTCATACTGCAAGCAACTGCGCGGTTGCCGCTGCATATCAAGCAAAGTGTCTGGGCCTGCGACTGCGCTAGCCCCTAGCCTGTGAGCAAGAATGTCGGTCAACCCTGCTGTTGCTTGAAAGCCATGTCTACATTGGTCGTGAAAGAAGTCCTTGCTTAACTCCCGCACATGAGTACTTTGTGCATCAACCAGTCACAGCACATCTGATATGCAGCGACCGAGGCATGCACCGTATTCCTCTACGCAGAGTACAAGCCTAGCAAGTGATATTGTGGATGTCAACCCATGTGTGCACCGCTACTTCCTTTGTCAAGCCGAAGCAATCATGTGCAAAAAAACCGTACACGTGCCATCAGAAAACCAACTTCCTCTGATGCTCAAGGCGTGCACAGGCCCAATTGTGACCAGGCTTTGGCGCGCGCATAAAGACTTCTGCAGCTCACTGGAGCTTGCAAATTTGCAGGCCTTGGGCCAGGTCCTGCGGGTCAGCAGGCGCACTTCAGAGTCCGGCGCGCTGTGCTAATAGAAGAGTGATCAAGTCACTGTGACTTTATGATAGATAGATTTATTATTCTACGCAGCCCCAGCTAGGCTGATGAGCGTCGGTCCTTATGTAGCAAAGTCAGAGAGATTGCCTCGCATGCACAATGCAGCCCCCCCGCCCTCACCTTCTGCGAGGGGGCAAATTTGGGGGCAATTCCAAGGCGCTCGGAACTCAGTGTGGCGGCAACGTGTGCGCGCCAGACAGATCGCTTGCTCTGCGACTCGGTGCATGCTAGCTGCATTGCTGTTTGCTCACCGCGGATCTTGCTTGTTCAGGCTTCATACGCAGCGGCAGCGCACCATGTCGGGGCTGGTGCAGTGCCTGCTGGGCATGGGCAACCCCCTGCTGGATGTTATGTCCAACGTGGACCAGGCCTTCCTAGACAAATACAAGGTAACCTGCAATCAAGAGGCGTAGCGCCGCGCCGCGGTGCTTGAAGCAGTGCATGCGCTGTTCTTGGAGCGAAGTGGCTTGCTTAGCACCATAGCGCTTGGTTTCCTGTGACATATGACTCTCCATGTTGGCGCACTGGTTGATCGGCGGCAGATCACTGCTATGAGCCAACATGCACCTGATGTGTGCAATTGGGCTGGCCGCAGCTCAAGCTGGCCAACCAGATCCTGGCTGAGGACCAGCACCAGCCCATGTACAAGGCACGCACCTACACCCAGCTCCTCCTGTGCGGGTGATCGTGTACGAGGTGTGCGGGCTGCGGCAAAGCAGGTGTAAAAGCGGCCGCCGCGCTGCAGCTTGCAGGCCTGCCAAAGTGAACACCTGGCTGGCATATGGTATGAATGTTTCTTCTGGCGTCTGTGCGGCAGGAGCTGGCAGCAAAGTCCGACGTGCAGTACGTGGCGGGCGGCGCGACGCAGAACTCCATCCGCATCGCGCAGTGGCTGCTGCAGGTGCCCGGCGCGACGTCCTACTTCGGCGCGGTCGGCGACGACGACTTTGGCCACAAGCTGCGCGAGACGGCCTCGCAGGGCGGCGTCAACGTGCGGCTCGCGCCCTTACGCCGCCGCATGTTTGTGTGATTCACAAACTTTGTAGTCCAGAGACACGCTCATTCCCAGCAAGCTGGAGTCCCAAGTGTGTCCCGCTGCTGTGCACAGCGTCACGTGAAGCGCTGGGCTGTCACTGGTCACCATTGTCTTTTTATGCGCTATGCGCGCAGGTGTCTGCACTTGATATGCCCAGCCATGCACTGCTTGATGCATGGCGCACCCAGCCACTCACGAGATTCTGTGCCGCAAAGCCACTGTGCAGTGCCTGCAACACAGAGCCTGAGAGCGAACCATAGAGGGCGGACAGGAATTAGTAGCAGCCGTGCCAGGCTGAACCGGCATTCAAATGTGCCCACGCAGGTGCAATACATGGTGGACAAGGAGACGCCGACGGGCACGTGCGCGACCTGCATCATGGACGGCGAGCGCTCGCTGGTCGCCAACCTGGCCGCTGCCAACAACTACAAGGTGCGCCAATATAGGGTAGGGTAGAGCTGCCCTGGATAGGGTAGGGAGCGCTGCCGGGCACCTGGCGCGGGCAGCGCTTGCGGCAGGCGCAGCACACGGTTGCAGGGCGCCCTGCGGGCGCCGACAATGCTATGCTTCGCCGCCGAACCGTGCTGCGCGGGCGTGCTGCTCGCGCAGCGCAGGCGGCCCGTGCCGCCGCGCAGCGGGCGCCCGCTCGCTGGAGCAGCTGCCTGACCAGCATGAATCGCAACTGTCATGCATGGACACCGGCGTCTCTGCTTGCGCCGCGCCCGCGCCGTGTGCGGCGCTGAGCGCGCCGTCTGCACGTGGCTGCATTGGCAAACGTCACGTCTATGGGGAGGCAGTGGTTCCCCCGACGTCTCAATCCTAAACGGGAGGGCCCCAACTATGCCCTTATCAAGGCGGCTGTTCCCGTACAGGTGGACCACGTGAAGCGGCCAGAGAACTGGCGGCTGGTGGAGGCGGCGCGGGTGGTCTACTCGGCCGGCTTCTTCATCACCGTCTCGCCCGAGTCCATCCTGCTGGTCGGCAAGCACTGCGCCGAGCACAGCAAGATCTACTGCATGAACCTGTCCGCGCCCTTCATCTCCGAGGCGCGCGCCGCGCCGATGAGTCCCGCTGCTGCGCTGTCTCGGGGCCTGGGCGAGCTGCCGCGGCTCCCTTCTCATCCTCTGCACATGCTCAAGGAGCAGATACTGCTGAATGGAGATTGCCAAGCAGTGCCCAGTCTGGTCCAGAGCTATAGCTCCGCCAGGAAACCACCTGTGCTGTGCTACAGACTGCGCTGCGCGAGCGACTGCCGCGCCTCGCTCGCATGCTAAAGCACGCCGGTGCTGCCGCTTTGAAAACAGATTTAGGGTAGCTCGGGATAGGGCTGACGCCGCCTTTATGCGGCGACGCAGGTGCCGCCCTTCAAGAAGACGCTGCTGGATGCGATGCCCTACATCGACTTCCTGTTCGGCAACGAGACCGAGGCGCGCGCATTTGCCGCGTCGGAGGGCTGGGACACCCAGGACGTGGCGGAGATCGCGCTCAAGGTGCCCGCTGGCCCGCCTCAGGCCCAGCTGGCGAAGTCTGCTGGTGCAGGCGTTGCTGTCCAAGCTCGGCCTTTTGCGTCATGATATTGTCCCATGACGCAGGGTTTTGTCACGACAGGCAGCGCCTGTGCTGCAGTGCCTTTTGTCACTTGCATGCAGCACCAGGAAACTGTGGCGGCAGCCTGCTGCACTATTGCGTGCCTAGTTACTATTGAGGTGCTACGCATCAAGTAGCATGCTGCGAAGCCATGCGTGGGGCTGCACTTGCATGAAAAACCGCGGTTGGCTGACACACGGATGCGACTCAGTCAGGGCCGCATCTGTCTCAGGACAGCACAGCATGTGTTGTAGGATTGAGTGCCCACATGCGCCACGCCTGTGCAGAGCTGTGCGTCAACCTTGGCGCCGCGCGTGCGGCAGATCGCCCGCTTCCCGAAGGAGAACGGCAGCCGCGCGCGGACGGCGGTCATCACGCAGGGCAAGGACCCCACTGTGATTGCCACCAACGGCAAGGTGGCGGCCTGCGCCCTCACGCGCTGCTCAATGACATGCGCTACTGAAGAGGCATGTCATGGGCCATTAGGCGCAATCAGAGCCACGTCACAGTCAAAAATGCACAATCAGTGCGGCTGTAATACTTACAGCCAGGAATGACTGCTGGGCGACCAGTTCCTAGTCTGGTCAGGCCCATCCTGACAACGTGCGTGTGCAACCCTCTGGGGGTTACCTGACACATGGCAACCTGACACATGTAGTTTGCCACGCCTGAGTGCGCCTCAGGCTCAAAACACATGCGCATGGCGCCGCGCATGCACAGCCGCACCTTCTGGCGCAGGCCGAGCCGGCGCGGACAGAGACACCGGTGTCCTCGCGCCCGGGCCGCTCCTGCGCCGCCGAGGCGACGCCGCCCCGCGCCCGGCCCTAACCCTACCCTGCCCCGCGGCGCGCAGGTGCTGCAGTTCCCGGTGATCGCGCTGCCCAAGGAGAAGCTGGTGGACACGAACGGCGCGGGCGACGCGTTCGTGGGCGGCTTCCTGTCGCAGCTGGTCGCCGGCAAGGACCTGGCCGAGTGCTGCCGCGCGGGCAACTTCGCGGCGCACCTGGTCATCCAGCGCTCGGGCGTCACGCTGCCGGACAAGCCGGACGGCTTCGCGTGGGCCTAGGGCGCGTCGGGGTCCTGCGCGCGCCATCATTCTGGTCTCGGGAGACATGCCGCCGGGCAGGCCGGGCGGCTGTGCTCGGGTTCAGGGCGCGCCGGGGTCTGGGAGCGCTCTGTGACCAGAGTCCAGCGCACTTGCAGGGCCGGGTGCACCCGACAGGGCATTCCATGGCCGTGCACAGGGTGATGGTTCAACCATCTGCAGGGGTCTGTGCGAACAGTCTCTGGCGGCGCCATGGCGTCGCCCCTATGGGGTCGCGAGTTGCTTGGCTGGCTGTGCCACAGCGGGCACATGAACGGGCTTGGGTGTGCGTGATACATTGTCAGGCACTGCGAGAACTGCCGGCGCTGCTTGAAAACTGTTCGGTGTACCGGAAGCTGCTGAGGTTAGGGTTAGCAGCGCATTCTTCGGCCGGCGGGTTGCCTGGCACGCACTGGCTGCCTTCAATCATTGCTGGCACTCAGGGCCAAAGCAAACATTGGCTTGTCCTCAACGCACCCCGTGATGCGCACACCCTGTGATGCGCACAGTGGCTGTGGTGGTGGTAACAACGCAATCACCCTGGCAAGCAGCGCTTGAGCACGCAGGCGCTCCAAGCTCCTGGCAACAAGTCCTGACATGCAACATGAGCACATGCAAAGCAGGCGCGTCTTGTTACAACGAGCCGGTGCCCTCTGTTCCCAGGCACGCTCTTACGCCCCAGGCTCGTATGTGCTTGGTTTGTTCCATTATGTCCAAGTCCATGACCCCTGTCTGGTCTTCATTGCAAGACACGCGCAGATTTGTGCTTCCACCCTGGTACACAGGGGCCGCGTGCAGGCGCCCCGGCGGCGCTCAGGTGTACTGCGGCGCCAGGCGGCCCTCGCGCACGATGTAGTTGTCCTCCTCGAACGGGCGCCCGTCCAGCCAGGCCTCCAGCATCTCGCGCGTCATGCCCGCAAAGCGCTTCTGCGCGCGGCGGCCCGCAGCGGGGTCATGCGACAGGCCATGGCATGCTGCCCTGAGCGGCGAATGACACGCTGCCATCATGCCACTGCGCTGACAGCAGGCCTGATACGCAGCCTGCCGTCGCGGAGTCGCACTGCGAGCGCAGCAGGACGCAGGCGCGGGGCACCACGCATGTGCCAGGAGCTGACTAATTTTGGCTCCTGCATGGTGTGAGGCTGGAAGCGCAGAGATGGTGCATGCAGCCAGGCCTAGCAGAGGTGCTCACAGGCACGCGCCTGCGCTGTCTCTCTGCCATTGGCGGCCAGAGCGCTGGACCAACATGACATGCGGTCTGGCATATGGGAGCAGCACAGCCGGCGCGACCCGCCTGAGCATCGATCGTGCACCCGCTGAAGTGCGGCGTCATGGCGTGGCGGGGCATGTGGCGCCAGGGGTGGTCCCTGCGCCGCAGCGCCCTCCCCCAATGGGCGCGGCAGCCAGCGGCCGCGAGCCTGCCTGCGCCCGCATGCGGGGCAGCGTGTGCATGCAGCAGAGTGCGGCATGGGTGGTTCCCAAGCACTGCCTGCTCGCACTGAGCACTGGGGAGGCAGCGGCGGTGTCCTGACAGGTCGCAAGTGCGGCGCTGGCTGCGCTGGGAGCATTCACGTTGCCTGTGTCAGGGAGCGCCGCACAAGCACCCCCCAGGCGCCCCACGTGCTGCCGGCTGCCCAGCAGGGCCGGAGGTGGAAGGGGGATTGGCCGCACTTGGGCGCGGGCTGCTGCGGCCACACATCCCCAGAGTACCCTGCCGGGCGCGCCCACCGGCCCCGTCAGCGGACTCGCTCTCGCCCCGCGCGACCACCTGACCCATACAAGGGAGCCAGGAGCACAGCCAGGTGGCCAGACGGCGCACTGCTGCAGCATCGCAGAGCAGCAGCAGGCCGCCGCCGATGCTGTGCTGCGCATGCGCGGGCGCCGGCGGTGGGGTCACACCGCCGAGCTGGCCGGACTCCAGCGCGCGCGCGACAGCGCCCGCGTCGCAGATCGCCCCGCGCGCGTTGTTCACCAGGTAGGCGCCTGCCGCGCAGCCGGCCAGTGTCGCCTGCTCCGCGACCATGCCGTGCAAGTGCTCCCTGCTTGGAAGTGTGCGGGCGAGGTGCCTCCGCGCGCCCGCATGTCCCGTGCAGGCTCGCAGGGAGCTGGTGACCAGGCAGACGGCGGCGGCCCATGCATTACCAAAGACAGCAGTGCGCAGACGCACCCTTCTTCATCTTGGCGATCAGGTTGTCATTGAACATGCCCCTGCACATCGTTGAGCATGCCTCTTTCAGGACAATTGCTGCAACGCAGCTAATGCCCACTGCCGGCAAATGCAGGCCGGCGCGCAGCAGCAAGGCATGCTGGGGCCAGGGCTGGCGCACCGTGTCTTGTTGGTCAGCGGCACCTGCGCAAACGGCACCCCCCTGAAACTTCCGCCATGCCCATCTCATGCCCATGTTGGAGCTTCAACGGTGGTGTATAGTACGATAGACTTTTTGGAAAGCTGAGCCCCGGGCGGCAGCGTGGCGCCGCACGGCATCCTGCCGAAAAGCTCGAGGCGCATGCCACAATGCACGTGATCGTGGAGGACTACCGCGGCGCACGTTGATGGTGACAATGTTGCAGCGGCTGACCATGGCCTCCAGGTCCTGGATCCATGCCACGCCCATGGCGTCGATCTCGGGCTTCTGGTGCCTGTCGTAGTAGACCAGCTTCACGCCAAAGCTCTGCGCGGCGGCGGGCGGCCGCTCCTCAGTTTTCGCTCCAGTTTTGCACGCTGACGCAGGGCAGCAGGACTGACCGGCGCCGCCTGCACACGACTGCTGAGGTGTGCACGCCTCTGTGCCTGCTGCTGGCGGTGCCTAGGTTCACGAACTTGGGCGATGCCGCGGCAGCAGGCCCTGCCAGCATGCCTGTCTGTCCTGGCGGGCGCCCTTCGCCTGAATGACAGGGGACATGGCGAAGCACCTTGAGGAGGCGAAGGAAAATTCTCGCTATGTGCCCACCGCCGACGGTCCCCACGGTCTTCTCCGCAATGTCGTACGCTCGGGAGGCCACAGCAGCCACATCCCACTCGCCGTTGACCACCTGTGCAGCGCGACGCACGCAGGCAGGTCTGGTCCCTGAGCATTGCTTTGCTCAAGCAGGCATGGCATGTTGCGCTTGACCGCACGCCCCTGACATGTGTCCAGTTAGCAGCCAGACTTACGTGATGCTCGTAACGCGCAAGCGGTGAGTCAGGCAGCTGTGTCCGTGACACGCCACTTGGACAAGCACGCCTGACGCGACCGCAGACACTTGTGTATGCGCGCGCTGCACACAAGTGCCATTGCAGTGACACCGCGCGCCTGCTGGTACCCCTCGACAAAGTTGCGCATGAGGATGAGGCAGCGCATGGCCTCATCCTCCGCCACACTCTCCACGTTGCTGCCTGCATCGCTCACCTGCTGAACAAGCTGGGGCCTGCCACACACTGCAGGATTGAGACTGCATGCAAGGCGCTGGCTGGACGCTGCATGGGCCCGCGCAGGGGCAAGTATTGCGCACCTGTGCACTCAGCGACCGTCATGCCGGCGGCGGCGGCGGCCTCCAGGTCGACGTGGTCCGACCTGAGCAGGCAGGCCCCACAGTCCACGGTGAGTGCCTGGCAGGGTGGCAGCACAGCACGACCGATCACAACTAATCTGTGGTGTGCGCACAAGATGTGCATGTCCTTTTTGCGAGCATGCGAGAACAGTTGCCGAAAAGTCTGTGCCATCAGCAAGTGCCTGTTTCCGGCCGTGTGCATGTACTCTCACGCACCCATGCTGCTCAGAATACAGGCTGCTGTTCCAGGCACGGATGGGAGCCATCTTTCTGCAGGCAGTGCCAGGCCAGGCCCTGTACGCTCGGCGACAGGGGCGGCGCGCACCCGACGCCCGCGACCAGGATGAGGCGCAGCTTCTTGGCCGCCGCCAGGCGCTCGCGCGTCATGTACGCCTGCCCAGCCAAGCACCCTTGCATTTCTCTTGTCTAGGATGCAGCCCTACCTAGTCACTGTGACATGACTAGGCCAAGCACATGCGTCCTCCTGCCAGATGCAATTCCATGCGGCTGGCATGTATTTGGACATCCGCGTAGTAGAGCCGCCATGAGTCTCCCCTCACTCCTGCTCCCCGTCTATCATGTTCGCCCATGGTGTTTATTGCTTTCCATATGGCTTGTGTGACAGAACATGTGAGGCCGCTTGCTCTGACTGTCTTGGACACAAGCAAGGCGGACTGCTTTGACACTGCAGGCGGCAGTCCCGGCAGCGCGCACCGGGTGGAAGGGGGTGGTGACGAGGATGTCGATGCTCGGCAGCAGCTTGTCGAGGTCTGCACGCGCAGCGCGGCGTAAGTGCAGCCTCACAGGCGGCATGGGAGCGCTTGGCAAGGAAGGAGTGGCTGAGAGCTGCCGGCACCCATGCAGCGCACCCGAGTCGGGGCCGTCCTTGAGGTCGGTGGTGAAGAAGGCGCAGCCGCGGCGCTCCAGGGCGCCGCGCAGGCCGAGGCCATTCTGCGGGTGCAGCTGCAGGCACCTGACGCGACAGGAGGAGCGGCACACAGGCGGGGCGCACAGAGGCGGAGCAGGGCCGCGCGCCTCGACGCAGTTTAGGAAGTTAGGGTTTTGCGCGGCCTTGCCTCCCCTGCGGCGCTCGAGGCTTGCTGCTCAGCGTGCTCAACCAGCACGAGTCTGACAGTGCGGCAGTGCACAGGGCAAACCTTGGCAGCACAGCGAGCACTCTGTGCGCTCCACCAACTGTCATCGATCTCTCTTCACTGACTGCCACAAGCTGAAAGCAGGCCCGCTGCGCGCGCGCTTATGTCATGGCCTGCTTCCGTAAGAAGACCTGGTTTTGTCAGCTTTGGAACAGAGTCAAAGCCACGCGGCAAGGCTTCATGGACAAGGCACACAGATACTTTCACGAGATACGTGGAACAACTTCGCTCGAAAACTGTGCATTAGGTCACCAGGTCAGGTACCTCCTGGCAAAGGCTGGTCGAGGGATGGATTCCTGAACGCCCTCCTCATCCACAAACTTCCACTGCTTCTTGGCACACAAGACTTTCTCCACTTGAAGGTGCTACATGCTCTGGCAACCTAGCCCTACATACATGTAGGCCCTATGCTATGTGTACCTATGTGTGCATTCTGTGAAAGCAGGTGGCAAGGTAACGAGCGAGTATTTTGAGTTGCTGCTAGTCATGTCGTTTGACGTTTCGGGCAGGTCAAGGCCTGCATATGCGTAACGCACTTGTTAAATGCGAGTCACATATGGACAGCTCCCATCATGCCTACCATGTCACTCTCTGCCACGTCAAAGCTAGCGACCCACAAACGCGGCCATGCGAGACAGGACATGACCGCTCTGTACGCTCACCTGCCTACATTGCTCTCCCGGCTCCCGTCAAACTCGTAATGGACTTGACACTCGACAGCCTGCACTGCGCAGCTGCTGCAGACGGGGCCGCTGGTCATGCCTCGGCCGCCTCGCCGGCAGCACTGTCTCCTGAGCCGTCCGTCTCTGCAGGAACCACTGCAGCACCAGGGTGCGACGCCGGCAGCTCGTCAGCGGCGGCCTCTGCTGCTGAGCCGTCCTCCGCCGCGCCCCGCGGCGCGTCGGCAGCCTCGCCGCTGGCGGGCAACTGGAGCGCGGTCACGCAGAACCTGCGCGTGTTGCCCGTGTGAGCATGCCATCCGCGCCGGCAGGCTTCATTTGTATTTAAGCAAAGGTCAAGGAGCGCCAAAGGATGACGGATTGGTGCAAGACTGCGCACTAGAAGCAGAACGAGCATGGCAAGTGCACCGCTGGCTCCCTGCTTCAGGCCTGACTCGCCTCCCAACACGCCCGCATCCGCTCACGGTGCGGGCACACAGCCACAACGCAAGCAGTGCCTACAGTGACACACCAGCGGCGCTCCTCGTCTCTCAAAGAAGCAGGGCCCCTCTCCCGATGAGTCCATGCGCTCGCCTTGGGCCTGGAAGACAGAGGACTACTGACACGCAGCGGCGTGATCCGCACACACCGCTCGGCCAGGTCTGGTCGTAGGGTGTATCATAGGGTGTATCATAGGGTGCGTCGTAGGGTGTTGGGGGGCACACTTCTTCCACAGGCCCCGTGACGCGGACACGATGAACGCGAGCGGCACCGGCTCGCGCGACGGCTTCAGCAGCGCCGCCAGCCGGCCGCTCCGGCGCGGCCGGCGCGGCCGGCTGCGAGGGCAGCTCCACGTCGCGCCCGGCCGCCTTCACGGCGGCCACGCGCAGCTGCAGGCGCTGGTGGTCTGCGACCAGCAGCGACGGCAACGCCACCACGTCCTGCCCGCGCGCACTCCCTGTCTCATTGGTCAGCACGGTGCAAACATGCGGCCCAAACCTGACAGTCATGCTATAGGCATGCGAATCTTGGCGTGACACAGCGGAACGAAACACAACCAGTGCGGAAAGCCTTGGCGCTCGGCCGGCGTCCGGGGCTCCCGTGGCGTGGCGCGGCGGCGCGCGCGCGGGGGGCGCAGCGCGCGCGCGCCTGCATGCTGCCGCCCAGCGTCTGGCGCACGAGGTCCAGGTTGTGCTGCAGCGCGCGCGGGCTGCGCCCGAGCGCGCCCGGCGCGACGGCCACCACGCGGCCCAGGTCGGCGCCCACGAGGCCCGAGCCGACCAGCAGGGCCACGTTGGTGCGCAGCTCCTTGTTCAGCGGCAGCCTCAGCAGCTTGGGGCACCTGGCGCGGCGCGGCCGCGTCAGCCTATAAGGGTAAGTGGCGCTCGTGCGCGCCGGCTGCTGGGAGGGTACGCAGACCCTCGACGCTGGACCCCACGCAGCAGCAGCAGATAGCAGGCACTGCAGCGGCCTGCTGCAGGGCTCCGACGCACAGCATGGCCGCAGGCACTGCAGCGGCCTTGCTCTAGCTCAGTGCCAGCCCCCCGAGCCAAGCGCAGGCCGTCTAACGCATCAGCAAGCACCGCGACGCGCGCCGGGGCGCCCAGAGCGCGCGCGCGGGGTGCCGCTCAGCCTGCCGCTGGCGGGGCTTGGCGGGCCCAGGTCCGCACACCCCGCCCTTCAGCAGTCAGCAGTGGGGGTTTAGGATATAGGGTTAGGGTAGGGTGAGGAGGCGGGCGGCGCGCACGCGCGCAGGATGCCGCTGAGGTCGTCGTCGGCCAGGCCCAGCGAGCGCAGGTACTCGTAGGTGGGCAGCAGCTCGGTGTTGACATCGCGCAGCAGCAGCGCCGGCACTTGGTACACGGCCAGCCCGATCTGCAGCGCCGAAGGGTAGGGTTAGGGTAGCCCCATTCTACACCGCAGGGAAGCTTGCATGGTTGCCAGGTGATGCATCAGGCCGCGGCAGAGGCTGCGCGCACGCCCGCCACTTTACGCCGCCCAACTATGATACAGGGCCCCTGTGGACGCTCACAGCCGCGCTGCCGCTCACCTCCCGCGCTTCTGCGGCGCTGGGCGCGCCGCCCCCCACCCTCGTCCCAGACCTGGGCCAGGCGCAGGCGCGACAACACATTCTACCTCCGTTTGTGCAGACATGCGGCCGTGCGGCCGCAGGCAGCACGCGCGCGCCAGCATGACATATAGGGTAGGGTATAGGGTTAGGATCAAACGCGCCTGGTGCGAGTCGAGGCCCGCGAAGAGCAGGAAGTCGCGCACGGGCTGCAGCTGGCCGGCCACGTCCGCGGCCAGCAGGTGCGCGCAGCGCCGCAGCAGCCCCGCGACGGCTTT
>JAABUO010005882.1_pt1 | contig 14191 bp, 21 predicted proteins | sample 5559291 | NCBI WGS metagenome assembly JAABUO01 (sample SAMN10711878, study PRJNA513372) | rock metagenome | isolation source: Antarctica rocks | place: Antarctica: Victoria Land, Finger Mt sud | reverse complement strand
GTGCAAAGTGGACCCCGCCAGCCTGCAAGCCCTGCGGCATTGCTGTTGCCGCTGCTTGCAAGCACAGCACATTTCCCGAGCCGGCGCCGCTGCGAAAATGCGCAGCCTCGCGCACCGTCCTAGCAGGCGTGCCGCAAGCGCAGCGCGCGCTGCCGCGGCGCGCGCGTGAGCGAGGCGCGCGCCCCAGGAGGACCGGGAGGACGAGGGCGAGCTCGGCGAGCAGGAGGGCGAGGACGGGCAGGTGGAGGTGGACGTCGACGTCAGCGTCTCGTTCAATGTGTCAGTCATCAAGAATAACCGCGCGCTTGTGTGCGCGCCCCTGCTCCTCAGGCCGGCCCGCCCCCCTGCACCGCGCGAGCGCCTGCCTGGCGTGCGGGCTCCGTGCTGCGCAGGGCGGCGACGCGCGCGCGCGGCGGCAGGTTTGACTGCTCGAGCGACGGCTCTTACGTGGAGATCGAGCACGTCAGCCTGGTGGACGAGGCGGTGCTGCACGACGCGAAGGAGGGCGACACCGACACCTACGAGGGCCCGGCGCGCCCCCAGGCCCTCGCCTGCCACCCGGCAGCCCGGTCAGCAGCACTCAGCGGCATGGGCGCCAGGCCGCACGGCCTCCCGCATGGCACCGGGCCTGCAGGGACCGCCTGCAAGCTTGTCGTGTGCGCGCTGGCCAGGCCCTGAGGCTGCGGTGAGCAGCGCTGTGAACGTGGCCGCAGCCGGCGCGGCGGCGGCTGTCTGCCTTGTCGCGGGCGCGCAGCGCTGCAGCCTGTGGGGCGCTCCAGGGACTACACGCTGCCGGCCGCAGCACAACGCTCCCGCCGTGCGGAGCAGCAGGCCTGTAGTTGCCTGGACCATTGCAGGGTAGGGTCAGGGACTGTATGTTTAGCCCTAATCTGAGCTCGCGGGCGGCGCGCAGGTGTACCAGGAGCTGGACGAGAAGCTGCAGCAGGCGTTCGAGGAGATGCTGGCCGCGCGTGGCGTCACGCCCGACCTGGGCGAGTTCCTCATGCGCCTGTCCGAGGACAAGGAGCAGCGCGAGTACATGGGCTGGCTGGAGAAGGTGGCCGACGTCGTCAAGTGAGCGCCGCGGGGCGGCCAGCGGCGGCCGGGCGGCGGCTGCCGGGGGGAGGGCGGCGGCGGATTGGGGCAGCGCTGGGGCACCGCTGTTCTTAGGTTGCGTTTGCTCTTCGCACCGCGTTTGTGGTCGGCTGCGCGGCGGGCCGGCGGGCATGCTCCAGCACGAGCAGGCTCGCGCGCAGGTAGCGACTGACAGTGGGGAGGGCAGCTGATGTGGGGCAGCGTTGGGGTCCTGCTGTTATTAGGTGGCGTTGGCTTTTTGCACTGCTATTGTGGTCGACTGCACGGCGGGCCGGCGGGCAGACACCCGCCGCGCCCGGGCAGGCTCTCGCGCGCGCGTGTGGCGCTGGACGTGCGATGCGGCGCGCTGCACGGCGCTTGCGAGTTTCTCTGAAGCGCGCAGGGTGCGACGGTGGCAACAGAGGCGCTCTGCTTGCTGTAAGTGAATTCCGGGACAGACGCAATTACAGTTTCCACCACCTGCCGACTGGCTACTCACCAGCCCGGTGTGATGTCTGGGGAGTTGTGTTCATAACAAGTTCGACGACCCTGCCTGCGCACACAGAGCCGCGCCAAGCCGCTAAGCAGACAGCCAGGGCATGTGAGACAAAGCGCGCTCGCCAAACATCCTGGACATAAACACCTACCAGCCTACGCTACGCTATGCATACAGCCGCACCCGCTGCTTGTGTACAAGGTCGTCCCCTGCCGACCGCACAGCCTGCCTCGCCCTCTGCACGCCAGCACCCGTCACACAGCGGGCCCACCAGGTACAGGCCCCGGCGCTGCGGCAGCCTGCGGCAGCGGGCCACCAGGCCCCCCTGGCGCGGCCTGGCCCGCCGCGGCGCCGGGCGCCGGCCCAGCCGCCGCGGGGACGCGCCCCGCGCCGCCCGCTGCCGCCGGCCGCGGGGCGCTCGCCGCCGCACCCGCCGCCGCCGCGGGGCCTGCGAAGCCCGCCGTCGGCGCGCCGGGCACGCCCAGCGCGGCGTGCGGCGGCGGCGGGTGCGCGAGCGCCAGCGCTTGCAGCAGCCGCGGGTGCAGCGCCGCCAGCGCGGCCATGCTGGCCAGCTGCGCCGCATGCGGCGCGCTGGCGGCAGCTGCGGCGGCCGTGGTGGTCGCGCCCGGCCAGGCGGGTAGCGCGGCCGCAGGCGCCGCCAGGCTCAGCATGCGTTGCAGCGCCGCCAGGTCGCCGAACGCCTGCGCGCACGCGCGCGCGCGCTCGCCCACAGGCCGCTCTCACGGCAAGGGCGCAGCTGCGCTCTGGGCCGGCATCTAACGGGCGCGCAGGGTGGCGGCAGCGCAGGCTGCTGCTGCGAAAGCACACTCCAGCACTCTGTCGCCAGGCATGCAGGCCGGCGCGTCTGGCGCAGCGGGCGCGAGGGCGCACCGGCGGCGCCAACGCTGCGCTCTGTGCATGCGCCTGCTGCGTCGCCGGCCTGGCCGGCGCGCCCCCGCCAGGCGGGAAGGGTGCTGGCCGCGCGGGCACCGGGCGCGCGCCCGCCACAAGGCCCCCAGCCTGCCTACCCCAGACGGCGCCTGCGGATGCCGCCACCGGCGGCTCCGGTGGGGCATGCGCGTGCGCCGGGCGTGGCCGCCAGCCGCCGGGCACCTGATAAGGCGCCGCCGGCGTAGGCGCGGCGCAGGCGGGCGCGCTGCGCGACGGGCCGTTGGGCGCGCCCTGCAGCGCCGCGGCGCCGCCGGGCGCGCTCGGCGCGCCGCCGCTGACGCCGGGCGGCGCCTGCAGCTGCTTCATCGCCAGGACGCCCGCCTGGGCGCGCCGCAGGTGGCGCGGCTCTTATATGCGCGCCGTTCTTCTTCACTGGTGAAGAGTCATCCAGAGCCGCTGCGACAAGCACGCCCGGCCTCCGCAACGCGGGCGCGAGCGCCGCACCGTCCATCACATTTACAATCATGCAGTAACGCGCAAGCAGTCTGTCCGCAGGTCGCTCGGACGCTCGTGCGTCGGGGGTCACCTCCACGCCCCCGCCGCGCACGGCCGCGAGCACGCCGTCCAGGTGCTGCAGCACGCCGCGCGGCGCGGGCTCGGCGCCGCGCTGCACGGCCGCCAGCACCGCCGCCGCCTCCGCCGCCTCCGCGGCCACCGCGCCCGCGCCCGCGCCCGCGTCCTCGCCCGGCGGGCCGTCGGCGGCGTCGGCGCTGCCCAGGCGGTGCAGCTCGCGCAGCACGGCCGCCGCGGCCGCGCCGCCGGCCGGCGCCGCGCCGTTGCCGGCCGCCGCGATCGCGCCGGCCAGCTCCTGCGCGCCCGTCAACGCATCTTGCGCCCAACGGCTGCGCTGCACTTAGCGCAAGCCCTGCGGTCACGGGCCCGCATGGCCATGTCCTAGGGCATTCTCTCGAAATCACGACAGTCTCAGTGACGACACCTCCTCAAACTGCAGCCACGCGAGCGGCCTCCATGCCACACGCTCACTGGGTTGACAGGGGCGCACGTCCGGGTCGCATGCGGCGTGCGCGTGCATCACGCGCGCCAGCCGGCGCCGCAGCTGCTCGTGCGGGTCGCGGCCGGCGGCGCCGCGCTGCGCCGCGCCCTCGCGGCCGCGCGCGTCGCACGTCGCGCGCGCGCGGAAGGCGGTCAGCAGCATCAGGTAGCGCTGCCGGCACTCGTCCGCCGTCCGCCGCGGGCCCTGCTGAGCGCGCGCGCGCGTTTCAGCCGACTGTTCCTCCTGTCATCCTTGGCACCACTTTCCTGATGGCTGCATCGAGGTTGTGACGACTCAATGCGACTCCAACGCCACGCTGTAGGCGCTCCTCAGCCTCGGCTACATGCCATAGGGCCTGGCCAAGTGCCCCAGGCCCAGGCCCGTCCTAGATGTCCATCCCCGCGTCCTGACCGGCCGTGCAGCGCCCACTGGGACAAAGCAACCACAACGCACAGGGCTCTGCACGCTCCCTGACTCCAAACCCGACTCCATCGGCGCAGGGGATGCCCTGCAAAGCACAGCAAGTCATGTCCAGGCAGGGGCGCGCCGGCTGCTGCGCCGCGGGCGCCGCAGCAGAGCCGGGCGCCGCCGCGTCGACCGCCAGCGCGTCGCTCGCCAGCGCCCAGGCGCCGCCGTCCAGCGCAAGCGCGCCCGCGGGCGCGCCCGCGGCCGGCGCGGCGGCCCGCGCGGCCACGGCGGCGAGCACGCGGTCCTCGCCGGGCTCCCAGGGGCGCCAGACGCGCGCCGGCGGCCGCAGCACGTTGGCTGGCAGCAGCGGGAGCGGGCGCCGGACGCGGTAGGGTGCCGCCGGGCCCGCGCCGCCGCCTGCGCGCGCCCGGCGACGTGACGCGGTGCGGCTTGTGAGCTGATCATGCAGCTGGCGCCTGCTGCCGCCTTAAATTTTTTACATGTACATCCACATGCCCTTCCAGGGACAGAGCAAGACTCCTGACCTGGCGCCGGCGTGCGGCCGGCTCCCTGCAGCTGCCAGCTGCCCGAGCAGGCCGTGGAGGCTACGGGCGCACCGTCGCCGGTGTCCCAGGACAGGCCCAGCGCGGCGGCGGGCTCGCCCTGGCGGCTGCGCTGGCGCGGCACGTACTGCAGCTGCGTGCGCGGCCGCTTGAAGGGCGCCAGGTTTAGCGGCGGCGAGCTGGCCATGCGCGCCTGCCGGGCGCTGGTGCCGTTTGGGCCTGCCGGGCCGCACCCCCGCGCGCTCAGCGAGGCCCGCATCCATTGGCCGGCCTTCAGCAATTTCGAATGCGCTTCGCACGGGTTCACGGGAGCGCTTTGCTTGGGGACTTCACATTCAAGCTGTACAGCGTGTTTGAGGGCTAGCTTGGAACAACTGGGCCGCAGGCCGCAAGATGCTTGCGGCCATGCTCCACATGCAGGTGAGACGCGGGCCACCGCACAACCCCCAGGCATTATACACAGACCCTGCACCAGCTGCCGCCGCCGGCGGGCAGGGCGCGCACGCGCGTAGCGCCAGCCGGCCGCACAGGCGTCCTCGTCGGCGGAGCCGGGCGCGTCGTCGGAGGAGGTGGGCGAGGCGTCGGCGGCGGCGGCGGCCGCCTCGTCCTCGCTCGAGTCGGGCTCGTCGCCCAGCTCCTCCTCCTCCACCTCCGCCCACTCGCGCTTGACGCGCGCCGGGCGCCGCCCCGCGCCCCGCCGCCGCCTGCGCGCGCGGCGGTACAGCCTCAAGCGCGCGCCTCGCGGCGCTCAAACATAGGCTGAGACAAAGCGCAGGCTCGGAACGCGGCGCAGCCCGCGCCGCCGGACGCCTCGCGTCAGGTCAGACACCCAGTGCAGCCTACTGAGGTAGCATGCCGCAGCCTCTAATACACGACCGGCACCAAACATGCGACCGGCACCGAACATGCACTCTGAGTAGCAGCCACCCACCTCAGCACCCTGGCCGCAGCAACACAGGACGAGCCGCCTCGCGCAGCTCCGCGACAGGCTGACGGGCTTTGCTACGCCCTCATGACACGCGTGTCGGACCCGAGCGGCGCGCGACGGAGCTGCGCCGCCCAGGAGGCGGGGATTGGGGAGGGGAGCGCAGGCTGCGCGGCGCGCACCCGCGCCCACGCGCGCGCGCGCCCCGCCGCATCCCAAACGCGGACTGCGCCTCGTCGCCGCGCCCGCCGCGCGCCCAGCCGGCGCGACTGTTGCCGGCCGTGTCGGTGGGCGTGTCGTACTCCGCGCCCAGCTGTTCGGCCATCTGCGGGGCGGGCGCGCGTCAGGCCCGCTCGCCGCGCCTGATCCGCAGACGCGCACGCGCCCGGCGCGCTCGAGCGCCAATCAATGCGCATGCAACAGAGGCTGCGCGTGCGCGCTCTCGCAGCGCGCTCCGGCGCGTGCGGCGCCAGCCCCGGCAGCCTGCGGGGCATGCGGCGGTTTGCAGGCCGCCGCGCGGGGGCGCGCACCAGGCGCGCGCGGGCCTGCGCGCGCTCGACCTCCGCGCGGTACGCGGTGTCGGCCGCGCTGCGGTCCCAGTCCACCGCGCGCACCGCCTCGGCGTCTTCCTCCATCTCCGCCTCCTGTCGCGCCGCCCGCTGTTAAGCAAGCTGGAGCGTTAGTCAGATTATAGGGTATAGGCGTGGCCAGCGTAGCCCTCTGATTGCAGTGAAGCTCCGCTCTCCCTGCGACAAGTAGTGGCAGGCACTGCACGGGCTGGCACATGCCCGAGTGAGCTTCGAGCGCGACGCAGGACAGAACGGCAGGCGCGGATGCGCGGTTGGTGCCTGGTGAGCAGACGCGCCTGCTCCTCCTGGATGCGCTCGATCTCCTGCATATTCCACTCCTGCGTCTCCAGCTGCGCCGTGACCGCGGCGGCGGCCACCTCGGGCGCCTCCACAGGCGGTGACATCTGCCGCCCCCGCGCGCCCCGCATGTCAGGAGACCGCAGTCTCTCGTCAGGGTGCGCCAGACGCGCTCGCCGCAACACGGGTTGCAAGGCGATGCCGGCCCAGACACACGCAGCCCGGTTTCACAGCATCGTCACCCTCCCAGACCGGATGCAGGACAGGCACGCCTGCTTGGGACAAGCGGCGACCGTCAACGGGCACGCCGCAGGCAGGGGGCGAGCGCGCGCGCGCGCCTCCTCGACCAGCCGCACGGCATAGCGCTCGACCGGGCGCAGCGCGCCCTCCAGTGCGGCCAGCGTGTCGCCGCCGCTGCCGCCGCCGGCCAGCGCCGCGACGTCCGCCATCATCTCGTCGTCCGCCGCGCCGGCTGCCGCGGCCTCGGCCAGCCCCGCCGGCTCCGCCGCGCGCGGCGGCGGCGGCGGCAGCGGCGGCGCAGCCGGCGGCGCGCCCGGCGGCGCGCCCGACGGCTGCGACTGCCCGTCCTCGCGCCCGCTGCCGCCCGCCTCCCTGCCGCCCCCGCATCGCTGGGACTCTTTGCTCACAGCAGCAAGCACAGGGTGCACGCGGCGACGTCCGTCTGACGCATACCGCATGTGCATGCTGACTCTTCGCGCTGTCCTCTGGCCCCGGATGCACCCGCTCCTTGAGAGCACCTGCTCCTTGGACACTGGGCGCAGCAGCTCAACCCGCCAAACCCGACCTGCACCCCTGAACGTCCACGCTTTCCAACCATGTCAGGTAGAAGGGGAGGGCTGCACGGCCCGCGCGCGCACCCGGCGTCGGCGTCCTCCTCGTCGGCCTCGGCGTCGCCGGCGGGCGCGGGCGCCGGGTCCGCTGAAAACTCGGCCAGCTCGGCGGCCGTCTCGCGCTCCAGCGCGGCCGCCGCCGCCGCGTCGCCCTCGTCCTCCACGCTGGCCAGCGCGGCCGCCACCTCCTCCTCCGACACGCCGCCGGCGCCCGGCGCCGCCGCCGAGCCGCCCCCGCCGGCCGCGCCGCCTGCGGCGCCCGCCGGGGCGCGGCGACGTCAGCCATGTTGTGGCAGCGCAGCCCGGCTTTCGCGCAGCCCACGAGCGCGGGCGCACGCGCCACTTCTGTGCCTGCGGACCAGGAGCCTGGCGCGCTGCCCTACGACACCGCGCTGCTGAGCATGCTCGCGGCGCGGGCGGTCCCAGGCAGGCGGTCGCGCGCTCGCCGGCGCGCGCGCACCCTTGAGCCCGAGCAGCTCGCGCGGGTTGAACTTCTGGAGGATATGCTCCGTGTTGAAGCCGCCGGACTGGATCGCCAGGTGGTCCAGGCGCCGCTTCTGGTCGCTCTTGGTCAGGATGTTCTCCTCGATCGTGCGCTCGCTGACCAGGCGGTAGATGTGCACCTCGCGCGTCTGCCCGATGCGGTGGCAGCGGTCCTGCGCCTGCGGCCGCGCGCGCACGCCGCTCAAGGTGCAGCTCTAATCTTCGGGTTGTAATGCAAGCGAAGATACTCTTTGCAGTGGACCGCCACAGCGCCGGCAAGCTTGCGACCGCGCCGCCGACGGCAGCCAGCGCGCGTTGGGGCGCATGGCCGCCGCGGGGCGCGGCCGCGGTATGGCGCGGCGCGGCGGGCGGCGCCGCACCTGCGCGTCCATGGCGGGGTTCCAGTCGGAGTCGTAGAAGATGACCGTGTCGGCGCCGGTCAGGTTCATGCCCACGCCGCCCGAGCGCGTGGACAGGATGAAGATGAAGATGCGCGGGTTGCTGTTGAAGCGCTGCATCAGCACCTGCCGGGGCCCCGCGCGCGCACATCTTGCTGGCCTTGCTTGGGACCCGCACACGCCCATCATGCCGCCCTTGCTCAGGACCCGCATGCGCCCATCATGCTGTGCGCTGTGTCGTGTACAGCGTTGCAGGAGCGCATACAGGGGCGTCCATCCGTCTGCGGAGCTCGGGCATGCCGCAGCGTGCGGGCGCGGGCTGCGCCGGAGCCTCGCAGCTGCATGCAGCAACGAGCAGGGCGTTGCACAGGAGCCGGCGCGGCCGCCGGCAGGGGCGCCTGCGGCGGCGGCGGCGAGGGGGCGCGGCCGCGCCTGGCGCATCTCGGGCTTGGTGGAGCCGTCGAGGCGCAGGTAGGTGTGGCCGTGCAGGTTCAGGAACGCCTCCAGCACGTCCAGCATGCGCGTCATCTGCGTGAAGATCAGCGCCTTGTGGCCGCCCGCCTTCAGCCGCCGCAGCAGCACCGCCAGCTCCTGCGCAGCAGGCAAGAGTCTAACCAGGCTCGCGCCTGCAGGCGTTGCGCGTCACTGGGCGCGACCGAAGCAGAGAGGCATGAACGGAGCGCAACCTCTCGCGATGCGCTATCACTACCCTCGCGGCGCCTGGTGGCACATCCGGTGGCGCATGCCCCCCCGTGCAGCGCCGGACGCCGGTGAGTCTGCAGCAGCCGCGCGCAGCGCACGCGCGGCCGCCCGGCGCCGCCGCGCCCCCGGGCGGCGCGCGCGCCTGCAGCTTGCCGCAGTCGTACTGCAGCAGGCGGCGGTCCGGGAAGAAGAGCTGCTGGCGCACGGTGGCCGGCCGCAGCAGCGCCGAGCGGGCCGCAAGCTCGCGCTGCGCCAGCGCGCCGCGCCGCGCCGCCTCCGCCGCCAGCGACGAGTCCGGCCGGCTGCACCACACGGCGGGCGCCGGCGCGCGCGCCTGCGCCGCGTCCTTTCAGGCCGGAGCAGGCACTGTGCGCGGAGAACGCACACGAAGTTGCAGCGTGCGGTGCTGCGGCAGGCAGCGCAGCTGCCTGCAGGAAGGGAGGGGGTGTGATGCTTGCAACGCCTGGCAGACCCCGCACCCACAGCTCGCCCGCCCAGCGCACACGGGCACGCAGCGGCCAGGCCGGGGGCTGCGCCACGGCGGTACCCTAACCCTATGCCGCGCGCCTGCGGGATGACAAACATGAACGCGCGGACGAGCGGGTCCAGCTCCGCAGCGCGGCGCTCGTTGCCGCGCACCAGGTCCGCCAGCGCCGCGGTGTGCCGGAAGTAGCCCCCGGGCTGCGCGCCCGCCGCCGTCAGTCAGCCTGGGCAGCGCGGGCTCGCTGCCGCAGCTCGCGACTGCAGCTCCCCAGCGCCGGACTGACACCGCTCCGCACTGCTGAGCACTGCAGCCTAGTCATTGGTGTCAGGGCCTGGGCGTTGTGAGGGGCCGCGGCGCGGCCCGCGCCTGCTGTGCGACGACGTGCACATGCGCGACGGGGTGCAGCACGGCCACGGCGGCGCGCGCGTCGCTGCCCAGCAGCGGGGCGGCCGCGCAGCGCGCGCGCGACAGCGCGGCGACCAGGCGCTGGCGGCCCGCTGCGGCCTCACGCCGCCGCGCGTGCAGTGCGCGCAGCGCCTCGGCCACCGCCGCCAGCACGCCCGCGCCGGGCGCAAACGGCAGGCTCTCCTGCGCGGGGGAGCCGTGCAGGCTCATGCAGGCACACCGCCGGACCCGGGCCGCATCGAGGCCTCAGCAGGGCGGTCAACACAGCTTCTTCTGCACGCAGCCCGGCGCGGCGTGCGCGGCCATGCAGCTGTCAGCTGGTCCGTACCTCCAGCGGGACGCCGCTGAAGCCGTCGCCGTGGATGCCGGCGGGCCGCTCGGCTGCGCCCGGGTCGGGGTCCTCCAGGAGGCCGGGCGCCGGCGCGAGCGCCTGCAGGACGACGCCCCCTTGTGTCACTACCCGCCGGCTGAGCTCGACGGCCGGGGATGCCTCCGTCTCGCCCTGACCTTCCATTCGTTCACTCACGCACGCTAGCTTTTTTATGCACGCGTTGCCACACGGCGAGGCTGCGGCGACGCCGAAGCGCAGAAGGCCGCATGTGCGGCTGGTAGGTAGCAGCCGCACCGCAGGCACTGACCTTCCATGACACCTGGATTGGGAGCAGCCCGGTGTCAACACAGGCAACCGACACACGCACTGTCGGCGGGGGGCGCGCCTGCACGGTCTGCGCCTCCCACGCGGCCATGCCGGCCCCGAGCTCCAGGCGCAGGCCGAGCGCAGCCAGGTCGGCGCGCCGGAAGGGCCCGGCCTCCAGCGCGCGCAGCGCGGCCGAGGGCAGGTGCGCCACCAGGCCCGGCATGTCGTACGCCGACACGATCGGCCGCCCCTCGAACAGGTCCGGGTGGTTGCACACCTGCCGCGCCGCGCGGCTCTCGGCCCCCCGCCAGCTCGCACCGCCGCAGGCCAACGCGCGGGCCCGCGTTCAGACCGCCACTGAGCTGCCGCCGGCACGCTATAAGCAGGCGACAGGCAGGGCCCCCTGTGCGGCCTTGCTGGCCAGGCCGCGCGCGCCTTGCGCAGCTGCGTGAGCACGGCGGCCGGCCGGGCGGCGCGCCTTGCGCAGCTGCATGAGGCAGTTGATGATGCCGAGGAAGTTGCCGGACGCGAGCGTGGACGCGGTGTCGCTGGAGGCCATGTACTCCTCGTACAGCGTGCGCTGGCGCTTGCTCAGGCGGCAGCGCAGCACGTGCTCGCGCTTGCCCGGCAGGCCCTTCTCCACGTCGCGCTTCAGGCGGCGCAGCAGGAAGGGCCGCAGCACGCTGTGCAGGCGCTCCACCACGCCCTGCGCGCGCCGCGCCGGCATTGCTTTGGCGCCCCATGCAAAAGGCTTGCGTGAGCCGCCGGACGACATCGGCGCCATGGCAGCGTGTACGAGGCGTGCTTGAGCACCGCGCCGACGCGGCGTGCGCGCGGACGCTGCCGCGCGTGCCGCGCCACGACGCCAATGCACGGGCGGCGGGGCCGGCGCGCCTGGTTGACCGCGGCCTGGCCCTCCACCATGCCGGAGAGCGGGTTGGAGAACCAGTCCTTGAACTGCGCGTGGCTGGCGAAGACCTGCGGCATCAGGAAGTGCATGAGCGACCAGAGCTCCATGAGGTCGTTCTGCAGCGGCGTGCCGGTGATGAGCAGGCGGCGCTGCGACGCGAAGTTGAGCAGCGTCTGCCAGCGCTGGCTCTTCCAGTTCTTGATCATGTGCGCCTCGTCCAGGATCAGGTACTTCCACTTCTTGCGCCGGAACATCTTGGCGTCCTGCGCGCGCGCGCGCGGCAATGGCCCCCTCGCGCGCGCGCATGCAGGCCTGCTTGCCTCCGCCCGGTGGGCGCCCCGCCGCGGCCCCTCGCACTCGCGCATGCAGGTCTGCTCGCCTCTGCGCGCGGCGGCGACCGTGCTGCGGCGCGCCATGCGGGCCGGCGCCGTCCTGACGTCGCCCCAGCCGGGGAATGTGGCGGCGGCGGCGCTCCCGGCGGCGGGGCGCGGCGGGGGCGGGCGCGCGCGCCTGCAGCACGAGCGTGTAGGACGTGATGCAGATGTGGAACGCGTTGGGCTTGGACCAGCCCTGGCGCTTGGCCTTGCGCTCCTTGGCGCTGCCGAAGTAGGTGAGCAGCTTGAAGGCCGGGCACCACTTCTTGCACTCCATCTCCCAGTTCAGCATCACGCTCGTCGGCACCACGATCAGGTGCGGGCCCCACACGCCCCTGCCGCGCGCGCGCGCGCGCGCGTGTCACCCAGGCCGCCCATGCGCAGGGCATGCGCACGCTGCCCAGCCTCCTTCAACAATAAAACTGCACTGTGATTGCAGATGACCCCACTTCACGCCATCCGGCTCACCAATCACCTCACAGGCGCCCGTGCACGCGTCTGCATGTGGGCGGGCGCGAGGGCGCGGGCGCAGGGGGCCGGGAGGCGCACTTCTCGCAGGCCAGGTGCGCCAGCAGCGAGATCGTCATGATCGTCTTGCCTGCGGCGTCAGGGGGCGCGGCCTCACCACGCACGCTCGTGGACGCATGGCAGGACAGGCGGCGCTCTGTCCGTCAGGGTGCACGCCAACGCAGACGCAAAGCACAGGGCCAGTCGCGTGCGTGCAGGGGCCGCTAGGAGACAGGCGCGGAGGACAGACAGCTGTGCTCGCCTGAGGGGGGGGCCGGGCGGCCGCGCGCACCGAGGCCCATCTCGTCGGCCAGGATGCCGTTCAGGCGGCGCGTGTAGATGCTGGTCAGCCAGTCCAGGCCGATGTGCTGGTACTCGCGCAGGCTGCCCTTCAGCAGGAAGGGCACCTGGCGCGTACGGGCGCGGCTTGATATGCCACAGGCCGCGCGTGCGGCGCACGCGCTCGGAGGCTCCGTGCAGAGCGTCGGGCGCGCCAGGCTGCAGGTCTGAGCGAAGAACCCTGCGAAGGACCCTGCCGGGGCAAGGCTCATGCCCGGCGCTGCGCACCCTGGTCAGGACCCTGGTGGTCGCCAGTGTGGAGCCGGTGGGCTGCGCGGCGCTGGCCAATGCTGCCGCGCCCTCCAGCCGAGCGCGCGCCGCCTCCACGCCGCCGTCGTCGGCGCCCTCTGCAGCGCCGCCGCCGGCCGCCTCCTCCGGCCCCAACACGCCGTCCGCCGGCGCGGCTGCCGCGCGCGGCGCCGGCGCGGGGCCCAGAGTCTCCGCGGCCGCGCCTGCAGGCTCCCCTGCAGTCCCGCACCAGCCTGGCATCAGCGCGCCGGTCGCGGCCTGCTGTCCGGCGGCGGCGCGCATGACTGATGCACCGGGTGCCCTTGAAGTAGCAAGTGCGGCACGGCCCGCCGCGCGCAAGAAGCACCAGTGCCAGGCTCTGCCGGTCGCAGCATTCCTGCACCCACAGCAGTGGGTAGCCGGCGCACCGGGAGGCGCAGCCTGAGGAGCAGCAGGGTGCAATTCGCCCGCGGCGGGACCTGCGGCGGCGGCCGCGCCCTCGGCCGATGCGCGCACAGCGCCTGCCTCATCCCCTGCACCGCACAGGCTCGCCATTAGTGCCAACACATCATGCTGCATAAGCGACAGGTCTCGCACGACACAGGCCCGAGTGCCAATCAGCAGGTGTCTCCACCCAGCTAGAGGGCCTGCCTGCTACACGAGTGCCTGTGCATCGCACAACAAAAATTTCAGCGCCAGGCCGGACCTGGCGCCGCATCGTCCGGCGCATCCTCCGAGCCGGCGCCGGCCAAGGTCTCGCTGCTGCCGCGCGCCGTGTCTGCTCCGAGCTCGGCGGCCGGCCCCTTGCGCAGCCCGTAGCGCGCCATCAGCTCCTCGAGCGGCATGTCCGCCTCGTCCGCCAGCGCGGCGACCTCGTCGCCCACCGCCGCCTGCCGGGGGCGCCGCGCGCGCGGTGCCAGGTGGGCGGCTCGCGCATGCTGTGCTGCCCTGCCGTACATGAGGCACGCATGCTGCGGCTGGTGCGCACAAGCGCCATGTTCCACCTCGTGGACGGCCTGCGGGCTCGGAAGCGGGAGCGGCTGCGCTGGCGGGCGCCGGCGCGCGCACCCGGTGGCCGTCGGCGTCGGCGGCGGCCGCCGCCTCCTCCTCCTCCAGCGTGCCCTCATCGTCCTGGCTGCCGCTGTCCCCGCTCTCGCCCGGCGCGTAGTCCCGGCCGTCCGCTTCGGCCGCGTCGGCGCTCCGCGGCGGCTGCGCCGGCGCCGCTGCGATGCACAAGCACAGAGTTTGTGTGCGAGCAGGTGTGACGGTTTGCCCGAGACTGGCAGTGGCCAAGGGGTGACCATTGCATGCGCCCTTCCTGCGTCGACTTTGCTGCACGAAAGGGATGCGCTGGCAGGCAAAGTAGGCGTGTGACTTCCTTGGCCAGCGCGCACTGTGCATTGCCGCATTTGACACGGCAGCACGCACCAGGCATCGCGTCCGCGGCGCCCAGCACGGCGTCCGGCGGTGGCGCGCCTCCCGCCTCGCCAGCCTCCGCGCGCCTGCGCTTGGCGGGCCTCTCAGCGCCCTCGACGCCGTCGCCTTCGGGCGACTCCGCGCGCGGCGCCGCATCGGCCTCCGCGCCCGCCGTCGCGC
>JAABUO010005881.1_pt1 | contig 14191 bp, 14 predicted proteins | sample 5559291 | NCBI WGS metagenome assembly JAABUO01 (sample SAMN10711878, study PRJNA513372) | rock metagenome | isolation source: Antarctica rocks | place: Antarctica: Victoria Land, Finger Mt sud | reverse complement strand
ATTCTACTACACTCAGACGCATGCTATTTTGTGTGAAATTACGCGTTTTGTCGTGACACAAAAACTGCCCTACGCCAGTAGCGCGTCGGTATGCAGGAGTACATCTACAAGATTCAGCATAAGGTCTATGGGAAAATTTACAACTGTGCAAGAGATGGTGGACGGTGTGAGGAGATGGTGGCAGGACTATGAACAAAATGTCAGCAAAGACGACCTTGACTCAGCAAAAACATTCTTAGAGCTATGCTGTGGGTGGGAAGCAATACGATACTTAGGCCATCCGGCTCCAGTATTCATACCAAAAGTGGCGCTGTAAACTTATTCTTGACAGCGCTGCTTGATGTGTTCAAAAGCAATTGTTTGCTTGAAAAATGGTTTTGTGTACAGTCTGCCCTGACCTTTGATACTGGCGAGATAGATTTCTTGTATAGGATAGGCAATCAATTGTGCTTCTTTGGCTTTTTGTGTGTCCTGACACAGCTCCTGCTGTGTCGAGCCATAGCTATTTGTACAGGCTTATCCATGCAGTTGGCGCCAGGGGAATTGAGTGCGCTGCATGAGATGACTGTAATCAGGTATTCCTGTTGGCATTCCCCTTGGGTCTAGCAATGGAGGAACGTCTACCCTGTGTCAAGGCCCTTTCTGTGTGAACCAGTGGGCCTCCTGAGCGCAGGACATATAATGGCGATGAACCCTTGAAGAGATGCACCTCTGGACACTTTCGTCGCGCCGATACAGGCTCATCACCCTCTGAAACTCTCGCTGCCACTCATCCTGCACAAGATCACGTCTAGCCAGCGCAGTAAACACGGACCAGTGTCCGCCGTGTCGAACCTCGGCAAAGACACCAGCGTATTCTTGAAGCTGTGCGGCAGTCAGGACCATTTCAGTTGCCAAAGCTGTACAAGTAAATGTGCGACAAGACGCAGGGTGTGCAAAGCGTTTGCTGAACGCTGCAGGATGTTCAAGGACATAAGGGAAAAATGCCAAGGGGCGCATCAGGTAAGGCGGCGCAAAGCTGACGTAAGGCCAAATTTGCCACATTTGGCATTTGCGATAAGGTTACGGTGACCGTCACGGTCAGCCAGACCGTAAGCTTACGGTCTCCAGACCGCTCCAGACACCCCCCAGACCGGGATTTTACACCGGCGTTTCCAGAAGAAGAAGTCAGCGCTGGTGAACGCCAATGCAAGGGTAGCTTTGAGGGATTACGAGGTATGATGCTCAAAGCAATCTGATGCCCAAAGCAATCTGCTGCAGCCACAATACTCATTAGCTTCATGTGCTGCAGCGCTGGTGCCTTGAAACATTTGATGAGGTCAAGCCCATCACCAGTCTGCAGATGTTTGAGGACCATGTGAGCTGGTTAGTAGATCAGAAGTCACAGTGCAGTTCTATAGTGGAAATCTGGCACAGAGCACGCAAACACATCGCTAATCTGGCCGCAAAGCAGGCAGCAGAAGAAATAAAAGTTCTGCTAGCAGCCACGGCAGATCAGGCCAGGCTTTGCAGACTGGAGCAAGGAGCAGTGGCGCAAAAGGTAAATACAATGATTCCATGTGAAGCACTGCTTGGACTGCTGTGCTCAATGACGCTGGTGGCTTTTCAGGCTGAACATGCAGACCAGTCCACCCCTCAGGTGCACAGCCCTGCCGCCACCTCGACAGAGCCAGAGACTGATATCATGGGGAATGTACTAGCAATGCCTGGAACGCTGGGAACAAAGAGGCTGTTTGAGGTAACAGAGTTTTGGATGTGACGCACATGCAAAATGCACTGGATTGCAGCAACGCCTTTGTGCTTACAGGGATCACCAGGAAGCAAGCGGCGCAAGAGCTTTGTCTGATGCAACACCTTTGCAAATGGAGCGCAGTCATTACAGCGTGTCAATGTATATAGTGTTCAATAATCACAGGCAACAAGCAACCTCAGTACACATAGATTGGTAGCAGATCCTGTGCGCTGTTGTTTTGGAAGTCAACTTTAGAATGCTTTTACCCGGAAACTTGTTGTCAAGCAGCACACTCTATTGCAATGGGCTGTCCAGCCTGCAGCAGCTTCTGTTGCTTCCTCCGCTGCGTGCCTGCGTCCCTTTTCCGCTTCTTTGCTTCCTCGACTGTCAGCAGCTTTGTCTGCAGATCTCCCATGCCGGTAGACACAAACCCTTGTCTCAGGTTAAGCTTCAGGTCTGTGAACTCCTTGGTGAGGTCTTGCTGTGACAACTCCCTTAGGCGCTGCAAGTTGTCAGTCACAAACTTGTGAAAGCAGGTCTCTGCGTAGCATCTGGCCACCTGTCCCTGCATGTTCAAAATGTCTGGGACGCTAATGTGCTTTGGCAGCTGCTGCTGCCGTTTGAATTGAGCCGTTGTCTCTGTGAACCCCACCACCGCCTGGTTGATGTGATTGGCCACCATCGGGTACACATCTTTTCCTGTCGGTCCCAATCCACCGGCAATCAGCTGCTGCAGGCTGGCGTTTTTCAGCTTCATCAGCTCTTTGCCTTCCAAGCGCTTGCCAACCCAGCTGTCACACTCCTTGGCAGCAGGAGCAGCTGTCTGCACTGAGTAGGACCCTGTCTTCCTGATGCTGGGCAGGACCTCCTCTTCAACCCAATCCTGGAATAGCTCAGCAAACGGCATCTTTGACCTAGCAATGAGCCTGTACAGCCCAGCCTCTGTCATGTACTTTGTCTTGAGATCGTTCTGGTCTGGCTGTGAGGGTCCTCCCAAAATGGGACAGACCTCTTTCAGTAGGTCAGACAAGGTCCTGGTCTGACGAGGGCGCACATGTTTAGCAACTGCTTTATAGTAATTCGAATACCCCAAGACTTGTGCAGCGTCGTTGCACCTGAAGTAAGGGGTTTTGTCAGAGCCCACCAAAATGATCGGCACACTCTTGGCCTCTATACTCATCAAAAGAGATTTGTCATCATAAGCAAATGCCATGGTAGATCAAGGTATGCCCCTTACACGTATATTCTGCTTTCATGAAACGCACTTTGGCTCTGAAACCAAGGTGCCTCCCAAAACAACGACACTCAAAGCCATTGTTTAGAGACATGTTTTCAGAAGTTTGTCAGCGACAACCTGCAGCGCCTGAGGGGGTTGCCAGATCTCTACCAGAGTTGCGGCATCTGCCACAGGTGTCACATGACCTTTTCCGTCGATCTTTAGTCTACAACATTTTTGGTGTAATCTCTGGGTTTGTCTATATATATACAGCTAAGCTAAGGTTGTAATTAAGAATCTGCCTATTGCAGACTACTGGTTCAACATTGACTAAATATATCACTGTTGCACACTACTACTAGTCCAATACAGAATAAATATAACACTGTTGCACACTATACTACTAGTCCAATATAGAATACACCCTATAGAATATAACCCTGTTGCAGACTACACTACCAAGTGAGAGTAGGAAAGTTGTCCTCACAAAACATGGTATCAACCACCGAAGAAGCTACCAAGGCATGGTCAACAACTGGCGGAGTCACGGTGAAATGATCGACGACTGGAACGGACGCGTTGAGCACTTCGGGAATCGGAGTAGTGCATACATCCTCAAGCGAAGGGGCAGCAGTCACCAAGTTCATCAATCTACTTGATGACATGGTCAAGTATGAGCTGGGTTGCAGGACCTTCCCACCAAACAGCGTGCGAAATTTGCCGGCCATATCAACATACAGGACCACTACTGTGACAAGAGATATGTAAACGGTGAGCACTCCACATCCAGCCGCGCTGAGCATCTCCATTTGTGGATGGGTCATTGCTTCATGGAGAGTCCATAGCAGTGTTATCATCGAGATGGATAGACTCAAAATGCTACAAGGAAACGCTAGTATCGTGATCCACAGAACCACGTATGTAGACGTCTCCGTCTCCCTCGCGATGTGATTGGGGAGCTCCCTCTTTGCCTTCAGCCTTAAGGTTATCAGGCTAACCTGGTTCCAGAGGCCGGCGGCATACGCGGTTATGGGGACGCTGGCAGATATCATGCTGGACAGAGAGAAAAACAGGGATATGCTGGCCAGATGAAGCGACTGGACCCCCACGTCTCTTGCCAGCAAAGATAACAAAGTGTTGCCACTTAAGCTCGCCATTGCACTGGCAGTGATCAATATGACGACGGACGCGGTCTGACTCCACTGATACTGGTGTAGAGTGACCTCGCCTAGCAGAGAGTGTAAGGTCTCTGTCACTTGAGCCTCCGAAATTTTAGCTCCTCTACGTACGTTTTCCCTGCTGTGTGACAGGTGTAAGTCAGTTGAAGTCAATTGCTCGCTAGTCGAAGGGTGCAAGCCAAACCTCACTCACCCTCGTGTAGACGCCTCCATCAGTGTCATGCTGTGTCCTCTCTCTGCCTGCGCACCTATATCTCGCTTTCGCTTATGTTATCTCTCTCGTCGTTTCACCCGTTATGTATGCGTAAGGGGTCCTTAGGGTTAGGGTTAGGGTTTGCGAAGAGACAGTTTTGTTCGAGTTTGTGTACAAAGCGGTACAAGTCCATAGGCCAGAGACACACTTTGAGGTTTTCTGGACTTGCAGCATGGTATCTTCAGTCCGTCGGTATCGATGTATCTTGCCCTTGGATCATCCTGTCTGCACGTGCTTTGAAAAGGAGAGATCTCGCGAAACTTCTTGGTGTGATGCCCCCTTAGGATTTTAGTGATTGCTACCCTAGGTTGTGCATATCCCAGATAGATTGCCACTTCAGCAGCGCGAAACCAAGTTGTTTGCAGACATGAGAACAAATGGTAATGCCTGTGCGTCTGTTGTCATCATACATCTTTCTGACTCACGCACAAAAGCCAATATGACTGTTACTGTGTTGCCTACAGCACAGAAACAACTTGCTGGGCAAACGCACATGCACTTTTGCTTTTTGCTTCTGCCTGTAGCAGAACAGCCTTCAGCTATCGAATGCGCTGTGTGAACTGTCAGCAATCTAGCGACCAACATTGTGCTTCAGGGACTGTCATATAGGTCTCCTGTGTCGACAGCAGTTGCTGGTGTAGGGACTGCATTGAAGTAGCTGCGCAGGTCGTTTGCAGCACCCTTCGAACTAGCATCAACGCTCTCTTTGATGAACTTTGCTATAGCCTCTGCCACTTCTGTGTTGTATTGTAGAGGCCTGTGGTTGCCTGTGACGTGCTGTTTGAAGGCGTTGTATACATCCAGCCCCAGGCTGAGCTGTCTGGCCTTCTGCTCAAACCCCTTTGCATCACTGACGCCTTCTGCAGCCTTTGCCAGCAGGGATCTGAAGGTGATGCCTTCATCTGTGCTTGCGTTGAAGCGCCGCCTCTTTGCTGTGCGGTCCTCCAGCTCAGCCCTCTCCCTTTCCATGCGCAGAGAGTGCTCGTCTTGCTTCTGTGTCAGTCCAAACCGCCGCTCGTCCAAGCCGAGATCCTGCCCCTTCAGCTGTATCTCCTGCCCCTTCAGCTCGATGTACTGAGTGTACTTGGCCATGGGGAGCTCATTCAGTGCCAGCGTGCATTGCTGAACCCCTGCTGCGCTTGCCGCTATTGCTGCTGCTGTTGTTTGCATCTGCTGCAATTGCTCTAGGCTGTAGGGCAGCTCTGGTAAAGCCACCTGTGTGCTGCTGCCTTGATTGCCACCGCTGCCTGCCAGTAGAAACTCCTCTTCAACCGTGCCAGTGACCTGTGCATGCCTGCGCTGAATCTCATCCACCAATCTCAGGTCTCCACCAAGCAAGCGGCACACAGACTCTGCTCCTTTGCGCCTGAATGCCGCAGCTGCCTTTCCGGGTACCAACCAGGCTATCTCAACCAGTGTTGCCGCATCAGCTACTGGTGTCACATGACCTTTTTCATTGATCTTGAGTGTCACACATTTTGGGTGGATCTCTGGGTGTTGTGTCACAAGTCGACCAAAACTTTGCGTGGTATGCTTAGAGGATCTTTTCGACACTAATTTTATCACATCATGCACAGACCCTTTCTGGGTGGCCTTGTCAACCCTGATGTTTTCAATCAGGTTGGCAGCAAATGACTCTCATCTTGACTAGCTGATACACCATGTGTATACAATCATCCTGCAGCGAACGCATACGTGACTAACAGGGCACCGCGCTGCGCGTAGCACCATTATATACTGTTAAAACAACGGCAGAATGGAGACAGTTGAGGCAGGATTCATTGTTATGGTCATGGACCGGTTGCAGGGTCTAGAGGCCAGAATCGATATCCTTCAAGAGGAAAACGCAGACTTGAGGGAGCAAGTGACGATGATTGGCAACAGCTTACATCTGACTGATGATCTGTGCACGTTCAGTGATGGGTTTGTGCTGGAGAACAACTATTGGGAAACTGATAGGTGTTGTTTAAAACTTGATGGGTATCAGGGTGGCATCCCATTTCCTGTAGATAGGCTACATGCAAATGCAACTGCGTTTTGTGGCGGACACGTATTCTATCCTGATGGGGTATTCTATCCTGATGGGGGAGGCAATGATAACAAGCCCTTACTGCTAGGGGAAGAAGGCAAGATTACATTGGTCGAAGTAAAAATCCCGAGCGACGTTGGCACGACCATGTATCCGACGCGAAACGGCGGCGGCGGTATTATTTGCACCAGGCTCTGAACAAACACGGGGTTGACAGCTTTTCGTTTGATGTCATAGCCTCTTGTCCAAAGGATGACATATCGCATCTCGAAGAGTACTATATCAAATGGTACAATGCCTTGGCCCCGCATGGCTACAACCTGATTTCGGGTGACGGTGCTTCTCCCATCACGAAGGCGCGCATGAGCTTGGCGTCCAGGCGACTTACAGGGACAAAACCCTATACCAGAAGATCAACAGACGCCGATGGTTTGCCCAAGTACATTTATCTGAAGCGTAAGAACGACAAATTGATAGGATTCATGGTCAGTGTGCCAGGGCACAAGGAGAGGGTGATAGCATCTATGCGCTGCACTATGGATCAGAAATTGCAGATGGCAAAGGATCATGTCCTGAACATACAAAACGGGTGTGACCTAGGCGTTATTTGTAGAATGAGGAGAACAGCCGAAAACGATGGTCTTCCTACGGGAATGTGTATTAGTACTCGGTGGAAAACACCAAGATACATAGTTCGCCTTTGTGGGTTTCCTAGAAAAAGCTTCTTGACGCAAGGAGAAGCACAGACTTATTTGACGTCTATCACTTTGTAAGTCAGCTCAAATCAGCATCGCCCCGGATATAGCCCAGGGAGACCCCTTGGGGAACTTCTGCATCTTCAGCAGGCTCGCAGGGGTCGGAAACACCCCTTTCTTGTTCTTCGAGACGCGGGGTTTGCGCTTGCTTTTGCTTTTGATGGATTTCTGACGGTTTCTTCCTGGACGGACCGGACGGACGATGACTTTGCTCTTAGCGGCCATTTACACACTTACACACACAAGAGTTTTGTTTCGAATCGCTCAAGCTTTGGGTACGTCTCGGACGTGCAGCACGTCCCAGGGGACCGTGCCATTTGGAAAAAACCTGATGTTGAACCCCTGTCGTTTTGCGTATTGCAACCACGTTGGTCTGAACGTCTCAAGCGTCATGCTGTTGTCTTGCAAGCCTTCTTCAAAACGATCTTGTAGCTTGTCAAAACCTTTGCCAATGTCCCTGATTGCCTTGGCCCTCCCTTTCTTCATACCAATTAGCCTTTCTCTCAGCTCTGGTGTCAGAGCACAAACGAAACACCCTGTCTTACTAAAAACCATGTGGGTGTGATTGCCCGCGATGCCGTCGCGGCAGAACAGTTCTATATCGGTGTCGCTGGGCGCGTCTATTGCGCAGTCCTCCGACTCGGGCCCGCATCCCGATGGGTGCGAATGCCACCTACACGACCACAAACCACGCTCGGTGCGGCTAGACAGAACACAATATAAAAATGGGTGGGTGTAAAGACTTACTCGTAAATGCTATGTGGGATACTCGAGCTGTCAAGTGATCCCCACGACCCACCGCCCAGACGCAGCATTCCCGAGGCGACGTCTACCCCCAATCGGCCTCCGTACTCTCTTTTCTTCGTGAGGGCGTTCTTAGCGAATGCCATGACCTCGGGCGCGACGGTCAGCTTGTAGTCCCCCGGGGGAATCTTCTTGCAACTGAACATGCAGATGCCGTTCGCGCACGCATGTCTGCACCCTTGCGTGGGGAGCACGGGCTTCTTCATGATCCTTGACGGATTACATTTTTGATCCCGGCCGATGTTGCGTCGACATGCAGCATTACATCTGGGACGAAAGCGAACGCGCCATGCCGAACCGAGAGCGTTCGGAAGAGCTGGTCTGGCAGGTGTTGAAAGAGCAGAAGATCGCGTTCGCCGATGCCGAGGCAGAAGCGGCCTTCCTAGCCGGAGTGGCCGACGAGACCGGCGAAGGAAGACCCTTTTACGTCCCGTTTGCTTTCCGATTCGACACAGCGTCCGGGACCAGTCTTTCATCCGCTTCGTCTCATAGATCAAAAGTCGTCGTCGTCGGACACAAAAGCATCCGAACCCGCGCCGCTGCCGGACCCTGCTTCTGATGCTGGCGGAGTAGGATTTTTTCGCTTGAGCGCCTGACGAGAGATTGTAATGGTTTTTCTCTTCTTGTCCTTCTGTTTCTCTTCGGGGTCAGACTCCGCCTCTTCCTCGTGCTCCTTCTCCTCGATCACCTCCTTGACGACCTCCGCGTCTCCGCCGTTGATGGCGGCGATGGCGTCCAGCTGCTTCTTGACGTAGGGCAAATACATGTCTATGGTCTGCTTGATGGAAGCCGCCACGACGGATCGGACCTCCTGAGGCCGGGCCTGAAGCCAAGACCCCTCGGGATCGTCTTCGAATTCCTCGGCCACGTTCACGAACACCTTGTCCAGGAACTCCCGGGTGGCGGGGATGGTCAGGTTGATGTCCACTGCGTTGCTCTGATCAGAACTGATCAGCAGGCTACGGAATTGCAGCGTGTGCTGGATCAAGGACTCGAGGTCCGGGATCCTTTTGAGCAACGAGTCCATGTGTTCATCCAGGAGCGTCTTGCTTTCATCAGCTGCTTCTGGCAGCAGTAGATAGCGATACTGAGGCACCTCCTTCAAAAGGTCCTGAAGCACGTCTCCTAATTTTGCCCCTTTGTGTTTGCCGCTATACTTGGTCCCCAGAGTCTTGATCCCCGGCAGCAAGACCGAGGTGCAGTACTTCGTCAGGTGATCCACGATGTGCGACAGGAACATTCCCGCTTTGGCTTTCAATAAAGCGGGGATCACAGGAGCCGATAGCGCTGGCACCGTTCTAGATTTCGCCTTCGGGCTTTGCTTCTGGGGTGATTCGATGGGGCTGTTATCATGCTTGGTTTTTGTAGGAGACTCTGCTTTCTCTGACATTCTGACGACTATCTTACAGATTTACATTTGATGCTTGACGCATGGACCAGCGCTTATTTGTCGCCTCTGTTTTCGATCGGCGAACGCTGTCGGTGTACACCTTGCTTAACCTTGATTTGTCCTCAGAAGATACCTTCACAGAACGCAGCGAGCGGCCAAGATCGACCCGCACGCAGTCAGGGTGGCTGCGATGAACGCCTTCTTGGAATCTTGCTCCCCGGTGAGCTTGTTCTGGAACAGACCTGGGGCGACCAGCGGGCCGCCGAAGTAAGTCGCCACGAAAGCCAGAGTAGGGATCAGCACGTAGGTCATCAACTGCCTGTTCCGGTCGGTGTTGCCGTCGGACGCGGGACCAGTCTCGACCGCTTCTGTCTTGACGGGCGCATCGGTTGTTCTAGGGGGTACGACCGGCTCAGGGGCCGTGGTGATGGTTTTTATGACGGCGTCTTGCTTGGCCGAGCGCCGCTGCACCGGCTTTGGAGCAGGAGGCAGTGGGGACTGCTGGGGCGAGAAGGGTTTTGGCAGAGCCTCGCCTTCCACCACGGGTTGGGGGATGGGGTCCTCGAAAGGTTGCTGTGGGACGTCGTCGAAAGGAGCGCTCGTCTGACGCAGGGGGGAGCTGATGGCCTCGTGAATTGCATCATGCAGAGACCGCGCGACGCTGCTAGCGCCTGATCGGGACCCGCTGCTCGAAGATCCGGACCCGGAACTGTGCTGGGACGCGACGTCGGACATCGCCTCTGGGACGTCGCCGAGCTGCATGCATGCCTGCGTAAGTGACTTGGGAGCGGCCATGGTGATGTGATCACTAGTGACACGAGGTAATAATATCCGTGCGAAGACAACGCGATCTAGTTTACAGTGACAGGATCGTCGGTGATGGGAGGCAGGCCTAGGTCTTTCAAAATCTGGTCCCGCGCCTCGACTGCCATACGCAGTTTGGCCGGCATTGTGAAATATATAGAAACGAATGCCTTTGCATGTCTTTTACCCTCATGTCGAATAGCTGCGCGGAATCCTGCACCGCTGTGACTCTTGCCACTCTCCGAAAGACGTGATATCAATGCTGGTAAGCCTGACAATGCTGCCTTTTCTCTTCGTACTCTTGACAAAGTGGCTTTTGTAGCAGCCGATGCCTTTCTTTCTCTAGCCGATGCACTCATCTTCTGTCGAGATTCCAGCGAGTATCTTGAGGTATACCCGCCTTCTGTGAGATTCAGCCCCTCAGGCACTAATGTCCCCAACATCTTGATGAAGTTTTGCTCGTACTGATCTGCCAAATGTTTGGACACGCGTAACAGCACCTCTGTCTTGAAGGTGTCACCTCCATACTTCCTGATGGAGTTGTACAGCATCCTACATCCGCTGTCACTCTTGCCTCTCCCAGCTTCATATTGGTGCTCTCTCCACCTGCCAGCCATGCCTTTATTCAGCCACCCCTTACGCCCACTCCGCCTGTATAAGCATGCTTGTCCTATGTACACCTTGCCGTTAGGAGCTGTTAGTTGATATATCTCGACTGCGTCCGCGTAATCTCCGTTAGCGTCCAGTCGTGGATTGATCATGGTCGTCATTTTAATTACATATTTTGACACACCCCCGAACGCACCCGCGCGCTCCTGTCTACTTTCTCTTCTTGGGGGCTGCCCGTTTCTTCTTCTGCATGGCGACCACCCCGCCGTTTCGTGGAACGGTTTGATATAGCATGTTTGTTAGCACAGCGGGACCCTCCCCGGAGCCTGGCAGATGACCCGAACGTGGCATCACGGGCTGACAAGTGGCGATTCGCGCTTTTGCGTTTTTTGTGCGGCCGCCACCAGGCAACGCGAGATAACCAGGGACCTGGCTGGATCTCGGGTCGTCGGGCTGGCCTGTGTACCAGACGCGTTCGTAGCCCGAGCCGCAGGTGTCGTTGTCGTAGTTGGCTTCCAAAAATTTCGTCGCCGCGGGACGATTGCCCATGATGGCCTTGGGGTTGTCGCCGTATCTGTAGGCCGAGAAGCCGACGCCGCCGTAGGCCAGGATACCCTCGCCTGTCTCGATCCATTGGCCGAGGCGACCGAGCAGGTCCCGCTGGGTGAGGATCATGCGCTGGTGCTCCATGACCGCGGCGTTCTGTGCCCGTGTGGCGCCAGTCATCGACCCCGGCACCATAATCTGGCGCAACACGTTTTCGAGCTTGGTCCCTTCGACGGCAGTATTTGGCAATGTCTCGAGCGCACGCCCAATGGGAAGACCGTTTCCCATAAAGTTCCCGATGCCGCCGAACATACTGTTTTGATCTTCCCGCATGCGCATGGCTGGAGAACTAGTCACTAGCTCCTCTGCGTTGGCTTGCTCGAGACCCAGTGCGTAGAAGACATTGAGCCTGCTCTGGTCGGTGAAATCGCTGGTGGTGTAGGTTTTGCTGTTGCACAGCTCGATCAGCATGTTGATGCAGGACTCGACCGCATAACCACCCAGACCGGTGAGGCTGTATGGAGACATGTCGCCTTTACCAAGGGTTCGTCCTTCCGCCATTGCCCTCCCAGGAGCAAAGGAGGTCCTGAATCCGTAAGAGCCCGGCGTGGGAGCTGCACGGTTTCCGGCTGCGTCGGGAGGTGCACTGTCTACTGCAGGATATCTCTGCACGCTGTATGGCATTCCGTCCAGGATGACGTAGCCCTTTGACCGAAGTCCGTTCTCCTGAGTGCTCGACAGGACCTTCATGTTGATCTCCGGCTCTGCAGGCACGAACACGGGAGGAGGGCCGGCCTCGCCTTGGAGCTCCCAGTCGCCGGACCATGGTTTGTCGACGATGCTAACCCGGCCTATGCCGCTACGAGCGGGGTTGTCGCTTTTGACCAGCTTGACGAACCGGTATCCGCGGATGTTGTTGAGCAGGTTCTCCACGAGACCGGTCTGGACATCCTCGCCGCCATTCAGCACGGCGCGGAGCTGGCTCTTCATGTCGTGCAGGAGACCGTAGGACAGGTCGTAGATGTACAGGGACCCGATGAACTTGCGTACTTTGAGGGACAGCGTCGGGCTGCCCGCCAGCTGAGTCGAGATCAGGCGCGCCTCGGTAGGAAGGAATCGCAAGCCGAGTTGGCGGCAGATAGCGATTTCGGATGGCACCAGATAGTTTTGCGCGTAGACGTCGACGCGCTGCTGCCACGGGGGGCTGCGGTAGGAAGCTGCCGTCGGTGACGAAAGTGGGAAGGGAAGATTCGATTGCCGCGCCCGGCGGTTTGTTGTGCCACGCGAGCTCTGTCTTGCGGTCTGTGCCTTTGGTGCCATGTGTCTACTATGCAAGGTACAGATATAATTTTTACAACGTCAAATCGTCGGTCGGCGGCAGCAGCCCCTGATCTCCGAGTTGTAGTCCTGCGAATTCCATATGCACAGAGTTGGGTCGCCGTCTGTTGTGATGGCATCGTAGTACATGTACACTATTCTCAAGGTTCCATCTTGACCAGGTCGCAGGCTCCGAATGGTCTCCACCAAACCTCGCTGGCGAGTTCTACTAGTCGTCCTCTTTGTCGCCCCATCGACCTTGAAGGCGTGAGGGTTGTATCTGATGATGACGACAGGCAACGTGCTGCCCTCGAGAGTCAGAGCTTCGTGAATCTTGGCCATTCTGGCCACCTCACAGCTTTGGTCGTAGTGCGAATGCTGGTGCTCGTCCATCTCGATAATGACAACTGCACCTTTGATCAGAACCAAGAAATCGGCACTGGCGTTGCTGCCCCCCCAGCACCTGAAACTGACGTGGTGCTCCCTGGCAAAGTGAATTTCGGCCTTTTTTAAGCATTTTGCCACCTTCTCCTCTTCCAGTTTTCGCCTCAAACGCGCCTCTTCCGAATGGCATCGATCGTAGTGCCTGCTTGCATGCACACGTTGCATAAATGCCATGTCGCAATCGGGGTCCTGGCAAGGGTAGCGGCGTTCCCCGACGTGCCCTCTGATATGTTGTTGCAGCGAGTCGTTTCTAGCGAACGACGCTTCGCAGCCGGAGTAGTCGCAAGTGAAACGGCGTGTTTCGCTGTGGACTGACTGGTAGTGACGTTTGCGACCGCCAGCTTGACTGAACTTCTCCCCACAACCATCGACCGAGCACACGTAGACTTTCTCTCCGGTGTGCACAACGTGGTGTTGCAGCAGCGCCGATTTAGACACGCATATCCTTCTGCAGCACTGGCACTGGTGAGGGGGCGTGGCTGTTTCGCTGTTCATGCTTTTACAGAACAAATCATTATCACAGCCTGCCCGACGCGCCGGGCCTATTTGGAGCTCCGTTTCGACTTGTGGTGTTTCTTGGTCTTCTTCTGGCCGGCCGCGCGGTCCGGAACCACGGCGACCACTCTGTCTTCGGCGACGGCCACGGGGGGGACGACGTCGTTGACCAGCAGCTGCTGGGTGACGGCGATCGGCACGCATTCCATGTGCCTGGCGTCCGGGTTGACACCTCCGCCCGGCAGTACCTCTGCGCCCGGGGGCAGCATGCGTCGGTGCTTGTCGGTCGGTGGCCCGGTGAAGTAGGCGGTCTGGAAACCCGGAGGACACTGCTTCTGGCCCCAGACGTTCTCGCCGTACTGCTGGGCGTCCGGCCTGTTCCCCAGGATCTGATCGTAGTAGTCCCTGCTCTCGGGGTTCGGGTGCCTGTAGTCGTCGAAACTGATCCTGTCGAGGACGCCCGCGGTCATGTACCATTGGGCGATGATGCGCAGAACGTCGTCGACCGCGATGAACAGCCGCATCACCTCTTCGTTGGCAAAGGTCCTCCGCGGAGCCGATGGCGAGGCAGGTAGCTGGATCTGCTTCGCGACGTTCGTGAAGGGAGGCAGCATGTTGA
>JAABUO010005880.1_pt1 | contig 14191 bp, 19 predicted proteins | sample 5559291 | NCBI WGS metagenome assembly JAABUO01 (sample SAMN10711878, study PRJNA513372) | rock metagenome | isolation source: Antarctica rocks | place: Antarctica: Victoria Land, Finger Mt sud | reverse complement strand
ACGGCACCAATACCGTTGGTTTCCTGACGCCGTCGGCCCGTTCTTTACTTGACGGTCGGTACTCTGGCAATTCGGACATGTTGTCATGCCCTATTTTATCATGCCCAAATCTTTAGCCACTCCCAGTGACCAGACCTCTTGCTTCGTTGTGGCCACGATGAACGACATCTCACATCTGCAGCCGGAGCAGCTCCGCTCGGGACGCTTCGACCACCTGCTCTTCTTCGACTATCCGGACGTGGACACGCGCCGCGCCGTCGCGGAGGTGCACCTGGTCGCCCAGAAGCAGGAGCCCGGCGACCTCGACATGGGGAGGGTCGCGGAGATGACCGAGGATTTCTCCTGCGCCGAGATCGCCACGGCGATCAACCAAGCGGTGATCAACGCGTTCGTCGACGGCGCGGCGCGGGTGGGCATGGCCGAGGTGGAGCGCGCGGTGCGCCTGCAGGCGCACACCCTGATCGCGCGCACGAAGCCCGCGATGATCGCGGATACGCGTGCGCGCGCGAAGGCGGCCGGGTGCATCGACGTGAACGACCTCGGCACGGCGGTGTCGATCGAGGACCTCGTCTCCGACGCGATCGGGGTCGGGGTCGGCATCGATCTCTAATCGGTGTCGGTCCCTGATCGGCCCATACAAGCGTTCCCGCCGCACGGCGCCAGGCCGCGATGACGACACAAGTAAACGATGATGGAGAACAACCATGTGCAAGAGTTGCGAGGACGCCCAACGAAACCTCACCGGTCCGGTCGACGCCGCGGTCCTGCGGGACATTTTTGCCGCCATCCATGGCCCGATTCGCGACGAGATGCGGCGCGACGCGGCCGCATCCTGGGTCCCCCGCGCGCGCACGCGACGCGTATCTCTGCCCCAACTCCGTCTCGTCGACTGACAGTGGGCAGACACCGGTACGCATGACGACACAGTAGGTGGCCGGCCTTGCTGGCGAGGTGGCCGGCCACACAGGCGTACTGGTGCGCGGCTGCTCGACGAGGAATCCGTGGACATATCGTTGCGAGGGGTGGGCGCGCGTTGCCGACGCGCGGCCTCTCCCCTCATCCCATGAATGAGTATGAGGAGGCTTCGAATGACAGTCATAATGGCCGGCACATCCGCGCGGACGGAGGTGCCCGGCCCCGCCTTGTGTCGCCACTGTGGGGTGTCTCTCGCCCCGACGCCCACGGCGATAAAGGGGCTCTGCACGGAATGCGACGCCCGGACGGACGCCGTGCACCCGGACGCGCCCGCCAACCGGACGCCGCGTATTACCCGCGTCGACCTGTGGTCGCAGCGCAATAAGAGGGGCCAGCTGTACGGCCCGTCGGAGCGCGTCGGGGTCGCGTGCTACATTGTCAAGGCGCGCCTCCCGACGCCCCTACCCGTCGCGGCGTGCGCGCACGCGCGGCCGGTCGCGGTCGTCATCGCGGAGGAAACCGAACGGGCGCGCGCGCGGCCCGGCTCCATGACGCTTGTCTATTCGCGCACGACGGGACGTGTGCTCCATCAGATGTTCCACACGCCGAGTGGCCTGCTCGGGACGCTCACGTACGCGCCACGGGGGCGCCTCCTGAGCGGCGAGCGCCCGGAGGTCTTCATCGAGTGCCCGCCGGAGGTCGAGGACCTGGCCGTGGAGGTGCGCCAAGACCTCGGCGAGCGCAACGATGGGTACCGGGTCCTGATTGGCCGCGGCGGCAGGGAGCTGGGCGCGTGCGCCGTGTACGTGCAGCGGCGCGGGTCGGATCGTCCGGGGGTCGAGGTCTGGTCGGCCGACGATTGGCGGCGATGGCAGCGCGGCGCCGTCTGTTTCGACATCGACGAGGGAGGGCCGCGATAGGCCCGGCCGGGGTCAACCGGTTCGCCGTCGGTCGGTCGTCCCCCCGCGCATGGCGCGCCGCCCGCGATGGGACGCGTGGTTGGCGCGTGCATAGCCGCGAAACTACAAGAAGTAGAAAGAGGAGAATAGATAGACATGTCGCGATTACTCAAATTCGCCGCGCCCGCCGACCTTCCGGTGAACGATCCCGCGCTCGTGCGCGAGGCGCTCGTCGAGATGGGTTTCTCTCCCGACCGCGTCAGCGTCGGGCCACCCCGCGCGCTCAGGGATTATTACGGCGCGCGCACGCCGCGCCGGGCGGAGATCATCGTGGCGCGCGGGACGTACGCCGACGGGGTGACGTTGCACGCCGACATCGGACTGGAAATAGCGGGCGACCATTACGCCCTGCACATCGACCATCTGGACCACCCATTCGCGACGGCCGACGCGTCGGGCTGGGAGGTAGACCAGTCCAAGCTCCTGGCGAAGATCCAGGCCAGCGTGGGCGTGGCCCGTGCCGTGCGCGCGGCGACGACGATCGCACGCAACGTCGGCGCCGAGGTCCGCCGACGCACCGAGGGCGGAAAGATCGTGTTGAGCGTGGCCTATCCGTCGTAGCTGTCGTTCGGAGATCGTGGCATACCTATACGACCTACCACCCGTATCCATCGTATGTGCGCCGCCCTTGTGTCACGCCCTTGGACCCGGCGAGGGGCGGACCCGCGCGACGATGGCTTTCGGGGCGCGCGCGGTGCGCACCGCCGCTACCCCATCTCCGCCGCGCCCCAGGAGGCCCTGATCCCGTGTTACCGCGGGGCGCCGGCACGAGGCGCCGCCGGCGCGACGGACTGTGGCGCGCATGGATGGGGGGTATGACATTGTAATGGCCTCGCGGGGCTAATCGGCCTTGCGGGGCGAGAAAAGGGAGGGGACGATGCCGTACAAGAATCGGGAGATCACCATCACGGTCGATACGGCGACCGGACAAGCCGAGTATAAGAGCGAAGGGTTCACAGGCCCCAGTTGTACGGAACCGGCCGAGTGGGCCAGGACCATGATGGGCCCGCCGGTCGTGGACGATGAGACGGAGGAGTTCTACCAACCCATCATCCAGCGGCAGAGCGAGCTGGCCCGACGACAGGTCGGGGGTGGGGGATAGCATGGGCGACATCGTCTTCAATATCGACGTGTCCACCGGCGCGGCGGCCGTCGGGGGGCTCGAGGAGGCCGATCAGGCCGGGACCGCGCGCGCTGCGCTCGGTCCCGGCCGCGCGCTGTACTGTGCGCGGCCGGCTAGCGAAACGCTCGTCCGGCTGCCGGTTGGCGTGGATAGGCCCGGCCCCGGCATCCTGCGGGTCAACGCGGTCTATCACGGCTCGCTCGTGGAGGGCTACGGCGTCGTTTCTAGTGTCCGCTTACAGGGCTGTAGCATCCGGTGCGCCGGCTGCATCGTGCCGGAGACACACCCGTTCGCGGGCGGGCGTCTATTGCCGGTCGGGCAGGTCGCCGACCTGCTGCTGGACCCGGCCTACGGGCGCGACGGCGTGTCGATCCTCGGCGGCGAGCCGTTCGACCAGCCGGACGGGGTGGCAGGGCTCGTGGCGCTTGCCGGCGACCGTGGGCTGCCGATCACGGTGTACTCCGGATACACGCTGGAGACACTCCTGCGGCGGGCGACGCGCAAACCGTCGGTCCGGCGCATCCTGGGGGCCATCGACCTCTTGATCGATGGCCCCTTCGTCAAGGGGGAGGCGGACGGGGCGGCCGCCTATCGGGGGTCGCGCAATCAACGTTTGTGGACGCGCGCGCAGCTGCACGACGTCCTCACCAGGCCATGAGGCAAGCAGACACGCCCGAGGGGGCCAGACGCCGCGCGACCCGCGCGCGAAGGGAGGACACGGACATGGCGGATGATCGGGAGGGGCCGCCCTCGGGTGAGGTGGAGACTCAGGAGTGGACGTACATCGGCCAGCGGCTCAACCGCGCCGGTAAGGGCGTGTACGTCTGGCTTACCGCCGCAGGCGACGAACGGTGGTACGGCAAGGCGTTGGTCGCGGGCGCGGCGGTCGGATCCGTCTACCGCGTCCAGGCCCTCGCCGACGGACGCGTTGTGTCGGGGGGAGCCGGGGCTCCACGCTACCTCCGCATGTCGGACGACGGACAGCGCGCCCTCTGGCGCGCCGAGCACGCTTACAGCCAGGGCGCGATCGAGGCCGATCGCGCCCGCAAGAAGGTCGCCGAGGAACACAAGGGGGACTTGGGGAAGATGACGCTTGCCGAGGCCGCCGCGTGGTACAGGAGCCGCGCCCTGCCGGCACAACGAGCGGGCGCCCTCGCCGTATTGATCGAGTATATCCAGCACGGGCGCTAGGGGTGCGCGCCATCCTCGCGGTTCGCGCACGGGGCGGTCGGTGTCTCCTCGAACGAGAGGGACGCGTGAGCGTCGCCCTGCGCGCGTCGCCCTGCGATAGCCAGGCTGTGACCGATGCCCTCGGTTCGCGTGCTGTGCGCGGACGACCGTCCCGACTCCGTCCCAGGAAACATAGCTCTCGTCCATCGTGTGTCTGGCAGAAGGAGGTCATCCCGTGTCTCACATGTTTGAATCCGAACGCGCGACGGGCCATCGTGCCCGTCGCCGCGCGTTCCTGGAACCCAAGATCACGCCATCTCCGCGACGACCGCTCGCGCGCGACGAGGAAGCCGTCCTATTCCAGCGTATTAGGCAGGGCGACCGCCGCGCGCTCGAGGAACTCGTCGCCGCCAATCAGGGCCTGGTCGGCGCGATGGCGCGCCGCCAGTGCGCCGTGACGCCCGACGCGTCGTTGGACGACTTGCACCAGGAGGGGAACATCGCCCTCCTGCATGCGATCGACAAGTTCGACCCGGAACGCGGCTTCAAGTTCTCGACCTATGCCATCAACTGGGTGCACCAGGCGGTGGCTCGCGGCGCCCACAAGACGCGCCTCATCCATGTGCCGGAGCATGTCTACGCGCACATGGACGCGCTCGCGCGTGCCGACGAGGTGTTGGTCTACGCGACCGACCCAGCCCGGTCGGGGTCGGCCGCCGTGACGCGCGATGACCTAGCGCGCGAGGCTGGCCTCACCGCCGCGCAGGCACAGGCGGCCCGGGCGGCACGACACCAACAGGTCTCGCTGGATGCCGCGGTCGGCGGCGGCGAGGAGGGCGGCGAGGGGGACTCCGCGTTGCACGCGTCCATACCCGCGCCCGACATCGCCGTCGCCGACGATGTGGAACGTGCCACAGCGGAGCGCGACCTGGTCGCGGCCCTCCGTCGCCTGCTGTCGCCGGCCGAGTGCGCGGTGATGCGCTGGCGCTACGGGCTCGGCGGCGGTGTCCCGCGCACCCAGCAGGATATCGGCGCGGCGGTCGGTGTGACGCGCTCGCGGGTCTGGGCGATCGAGCAGGCCGCGCTGCGCAAGCTCCGCGCGCCGGAGGCCCGGCGCGTGCTCGCCGAGGCTATCGCCGAGGAGTCGTTTGTGTGTCGGGGTGGGCCGCGTGTACACGCGGCGTCGGCGCCCGGCGGGAGGAGCCGCGCATGCGTATCAGCGACGTAGAGGCGCTCACGCTCGCCGATATCCGGGCGCGTGTCGACGTCGACGCGGCGATCGCCCACTATAGGGACAGCGCGGCCACGTTCGCCGCCCCGCGGGACAGGCCCTGGGATGTGGCGTCAGCCCTGATCCGGGTGCCTGGAGCCTCGAGCCCATCATGGGCGAGTTCGCGGTCTTGGTCCTGGTGTCGCCCTTCGAGGTCGAACCGAGCGAGCCCGAGGACGACATCCGCCGCCGTTGCCGCCACTAACCTCACTATGTCGAGTGGTATCGCGCGGGGTCTATGCCGCCGGCCATCAGGACGCTGCGCCACGCCCTGCGCCGGCATGTGGTGAGCCTGGACCGGCGTCGCGTCCTGGCGGCCCGCGATGCCGGCGTCGCGTCGATCCCCGCGTGGCATAGCGAGACGCGAGCGGACGATCTTTTCCCGTGGCAGGACAAGAGCCTCGGGCGAGCCTGGCGCGCGATCGACGGCGTGGGCGCGCCGCGCCGCGAGGAGTAGGTGGTCGTCGATGGTGACGCGCCCTGTCCGGCCGATGCGCGCCAACGTCGGGTCGCCGCGTTGAGATGCCCTGCGCCCCAGGCGATCGTCGTCGAGCGGGTGCGGGCTGGCGCGCCCGGTCGTCCCTCTCGATCCGCGTCTGGTCCCCTGATGACCCATATCCAGGAGTAGATCCCATGTTGATCACCATCATCGAGATAGTTGTCGTCGCGGCATTGCTTGTTCTCGCCCTCGCGGTGGCGAGCCTCTGGCCCGTCATCATCCTTGCGGTTGGGGTGGTCTGCAGCGACGCGTGGGACGCGCGTACTGAGGGATGAGCCGTCCGTACGACCGCGATGCCCCGCGCTCCCGTCGCCGGCATAGCGCGGGTGTGCATGGCAGGGGCACGCCCCTGCCAACGGTTTTGTCGACATAACACAGTAGTAGTAGAGAGGGAATAAGATACGATGACCACGACACACACGACAATCAGCGCCATGATTGGCGCGCATTTATACGTCGAGGCGATGCCGCGCGTGGTGGCCGCCGCGCGGCGGCGGGGTGGCGACGGCGACCATGTGAGGGTTGTCTTGATCGGGGGCCGCGCGGTTGCCATGCGCGTGTCCGGCCCCGGACACGACGCCGGCGTTTTTTATGTCCCGGTGGCGCATGCGCGGTCGGAGACCGACGCCCTCAATGCACTCGACCGGTGGCTGACGGCCATGGAGCGGGCGGGGGGCGACCGGCCCATCCCGGTGACCGTGAACCACCCGGTCACTCCTCGTGTGGGATCGCCGGTGGTGGCTCGTGGCGCCGACGTGTCGGAGACCTTCGACGGAACGGGCGCCGGCCATGAGCCGAAACGTGGCCGGCGCGGCGGCCGGAATCGTCGCCGGCCCGAGCGGGAGATCGCGGCGTCATCGACGGGACAAATGGCCGGTGACGACGACCACCGCGCCGGCGCGGATGGACATCAACCGGCGACGAATGCGCGCGTGGTGGCTGCCACGTCCACAGCGCCGGTTACCCCCATGGATGATCGCGGCGAGGCGGCCGCGGTGGCCCGGGCGCTGGCGATCTTGCGGGAGCGCGGCATCCTCCGGGACACCGGCGATAGCGTCGCCTCGCCCGCGCGGACGGCGGGGCCGCCCGTCCCGGCCGCCGCGACACCGCGGCCAGCCCCGTCGTTCCGACGCCGTGTCGTGGACGGGCGGGTCGTGTACGCGTCCGGGGTATAGACAGTCGGGGCATAGGGCATAAACCCGATCGCGTCGGCGGGAGCGTCCATAAAACACAGCGCAGGACCCAGGCAGAGTTCTGGTGCCGCCAGTGTAGCTATCGAACAAACGCCGATCGCAACGGCGCGCTCAACATCAGAGCCACACTCCTTGCCGGGAAGGGCATGTCCACTCCCGGCGGGGTCTCGTCAGTGGCCCTATCGTGTCCACCGACCCCGGTCGGGGAGGCGCAAGCCGTTCGCCTTTAGGCGACGGTAACTGACAAGATGGGAAGTCCAGGGCGACGACCACACGGGGCGTAGGAAAAGTAGGACCCCTGGCGCCACGGCATGTCTACTGCGATACTTAGGGTAGTAACATAGAAATGTGCGGAGCGGTGAAGGAGGGGAAGATGGGTCGGATGGACCGGACCGGACGCGCGGCGCTCCTGTCACTGGGGGGCGGGATATACTTGGGTGTGATCGCGCGGCTGGCCAATAATCGCCTGCCCGATTGGATTGTTGCCGCGACATTGGTCGCGGCATGGGTCGCGATCTTTTTCGCCGGCAATCGCTGCATGGAGTGGTGGTATGCCCATAGTCGTCGCGGATCCCGGTAGGCCCGAAAGACCGGGCCATCACACAGCGGCCTGAAGGGGGCGACGCGCTACAAAAGGGCGCGTCGCCCCCTTTATTGTCCTCTCCCCGACGCGGGGGTGACAAAGGGGTCCAATGATCTCGCGGTCGGCAGGGCAATCGGATAACAGTGCGACCGTCTCACCGATGCGTGCGTCCACGCGCGTGGTTGAGTCGGTGGGCGCGGCGTCGATAGCAACTATGCCGATAGTAACTATAGGGAGGACAAACGTGCCCGTATGAGATCGCCGTCGTATGCGGCCTTCGCGCAGGTGTGGGTGGGGGGCGATGACCTGTGAGGGCCGAGTCGCCGCATGGGTGCGAGGGGGCGGTCGCCGCGCGCGGCGACCGCCACGGAGACACGACATGCGCGTAGGCGCGAGGCCGTGCCGCGACCGGGCGATAGGGGGATACTCCAGATGGGAAGGGATGCGATGGCGAGAGAGTACGACATCATCGGCGACGTCCACGGATGCGCCGATGAACTCCGGGCGTTGTTGAGCGCGCTCGGATACGGGCCGACAGGCCCGCATGTTTTCAACCCGTTCTACCAGGGGGCCGCTTGGGTCCATCCCGAGGGCCGCACGGCCGTCTTCCTCGGCGACCTGATCGACCGCGGCCCGGATAGCATCGGCGTGGTCGGGCATGTGTCGGCCATGGTCGCCGCCGGGGCCGCGCGGTGTGTGATGGGCAACCACGAATATAAACTCTTGAGGGTGCTCGACGGCGCGCGCGCGGCCGACACGTCCGACCATCTCGCGATCGAAGCGGCGATCGTCGCGGCGTGTCGTGCCCTCGGGGGGGACGAGAACGGGGGCGATGTCCGCGGACGCGCGCCGCGCGCGCGCGCATGGCTGCGCGGGTTCCTGGTGGAGCGACCGGTGTATCTAAGTCTCGCCGGGGGGCGCCTCATCGCGGTCCATGCCGCGCTGTTGGCCGACATGCTCACGAAGGCCGAGCGGACGGGCGTGGTCAACAGTGCGATGCGCGGGATGTGTCTCCACGGTCAGACCGATGGCACGCTCGATATGTATGGATTGCCGACGCGCCGCGACGATTGGACGGGCGATTTCCGTTCGGGTGTGCGGCTGGTGGTGTACGGGCATACTCCGGGAGATAGCCCTCTATGGGAACACGACACCGTCTGCATCGACGGGGGGTGCGTGTTCGGCGGGTCTTTGTTGGCGTTGCGGTATCCCGAGCGCAACATCGTCCGCGTCCCGGCGACCCGCGCCTACGCGCATTCCCCGTTCATCCGACCCGGTGTCGTGGGGCGCGTCGGGCGATCCGCCTAGCGCGACGACGACGACACGCGGCGGGACGCGCGTGCATGGCTACTTTGCCCCCTAGACGGGGAGCAAACGCCGTTTGCCCGACGGATCGGGCCGAACGCCCCGGTCGCGCCGGTGGCGAGGCTATAGAGATTTTGTTAAGCTTGGCCTGGATATACCACGGCCTACGGTAGGCCACGCCGACGCGGGAGCGGGCGTGGTCACTTGTGTTTGTGGGCGCGCGGCCGTGCGCCCGGAGGTAACCCTATGCTTCACGACTACATGCCGTCCAGCACGTCTTTGTCGCCCGAGTCCCTGCCGCAAACGTTCCGCACGTTCGTCACGGGTCCGCAGAACGCCCTGGCCTACAACGCCGCCCTCACCGTCGCGCGGACCCCCGGCACGACATATAACCCGCTCTATCTCAGCGGCCCATCCGGGCTCGGGAAGACGCACCTGTTGCACGCCATCGCCGCCTACCTGCGCCCACGCCTCGACGGCGCCGAGGTCATCGTGGTCAGCGCCGACGGGTTCGCGCAGGACTTCGTGACCCACCTACGGCGCGGGCACATGCTGCCCTTCCGGCGGCGCTACCGCCGCGCCGGCGCCCTCCTCATCGACGGCATCGCCCTCATGGCCGGCCGCGAGGCCGCCGCCGAGGAACTCGTGCACACGTTCGACGCGCTGCGCGAGGCCAACCGGCAGATCGTCATCGCCGACGAGCAGCGCCCCCACACGATGCGCGGCCTGCCCGAGCGGCTGCGCACGCGCCTGGGGACCAGCCTGGTCGCCACCATCGGCGCGCCCGACGAGGCCACGCGCGCGGGTATCTTGCGCCGCGCGGCGGCCGACCTGGGGTGGCTCGCGACGGGGCCGGGCGCACCCGGCGCGGCGGGCGGACAGGGCGTGGCCGGCCTGATCGCCGAGGACGCGTTGACCGTGCTCGCCAACCGCGTGCGCGGCTCCGTGCGCGACCTGGAGGCGGCGCTGGCGCGCCTCTCCGACGAGGCGGCGCTGGCCGGTACGCCGGCGACGGCGGCGCTGGCGACGCGAATGGCGGCCGAACTCAACCGCGCGGCGCGGCAACCGCGCGGGCGCGGCGGGGTCGAGGGCATCCTCGCCGCCGTCTGCGACTACTACGGCATCCCCCAGGACATCCTGCTCGGCAAGGGCCGCGAGATGACCGTGGCGCAGGCGCGCCAGGTCGCCATGTACCTCCTGCGTGAGGACGCCGGCCTCACCGCGACGCAAGTGGGTATCGAGTTGGGACGTGACCATTCGACCGTGCTGCACGGCCACGCCCGCGTCTCCACCGCGCTCAACAACGGCGATACCATCATGCTCGTCGTGCTCGACAGCGTGCGCAAGAGCGCGCTGCAGGCGCGGCGGGACACGGCGTAGGCTCCGACGACGTGATGGCGCCCCTTTCGGCGCGGGCGCCATCACGCGCCCAAGGCGCCACTCGCACCCGCATATGAGATACTTTTAATGGGAAGGAGGAGGTTCATGACAGACGTATCTTTTAGCCAGGACGACGATATACAGGTGCTCCCCTCGCGCGCTCAGTATCAGGACGGTCCGAAGGCCATGATCGAGCTCGTCCACGGGGAGAACCAACTGGACATCCGTGGAGAATTACGCGACGTGAACCCGCTACTCGGCGAAACGGAAGGTGACAAACTGTTATACCCGTTTGCCGGCGGGCTCCGCCTGTCGTTGCCCGCGGAGTACCTGGGGAAGACACGACCCTTCTCAGCCCTCCGGGGGGACGTCAAGAGCGGCATCGCCGCACACCTCATGCGCATGTATAGAGGAAATCCACGTCTGTACGAGATGTTCCCGGATGTCGAGCCTCAAAAAAGAGGGAGATAACGAGACATGAGCATGACGACCGCCCCCGCCTCGCCCCTGGTGGCCGGCACCGTCCTGGCCGGCCGCTACCGGATCGCGCGCACGTTGGGCGTCGGGGCCTGGGGCCGCGTCTACCTGGCCACGGACACCGCCGACCCGGCCGCGCCCCAGGTCGCGATCAAGGAGATGCAGGATGCCCACCTCGGGACGGACGAGGAGCGGACCGTTACCGCCCCTTCCTCACGGACGCGACGCTGCGCGAATATGTCGATCCCCTGGTCGCGGCGTACACCTCCGAGGCCGAGAAGATAAGCCCCAGTTCCACTAGTGCGTACGCTCTGTCAAGCAGGTATGGCAGATGACAGGGAGAATTGACAGCGACCTGGCGATCCGTCGGCGGGACGACTGTTTCGGGCAGACGTGCGTGGCGCCTCTCATCAAACACAACCTGAAAGGAAACTCCTATGTTGATCAAAAAGGGCCGTACGCGGATCGTCTTTGCCGTTATATTGACGGCATGTCTGTCACTGGTCATCCCCTTTGTTGGCATCCGCGCGCTTGCTCAGGCCTATGGAGTAGCGTGCTCCTACGCGCATGCGTCGTCCGGCGCGTTATTGCCCGATCCGCGCTGCACACCTGGGTCGGTTTTCACGGGCGCGACGATGCAGGAGATTTGCACGCCCAGGTACACACGCCGCGTGCGTAACGTCTCGTCCGCCACCAAGCGGGCAATCTATGCCGAGTATGGGATCTACCATCACACGGCGGGGTCGTATGAAATAGACCACTTAGTGCCACTTGAGGTTGCGGGCAGTAATAGCCGGCAAAACCTCTGGCCGCAGCCGGCGACCCCTCCGTACGGCTTCCACGCCAAGGATGGGCTCGAGGACTACCTGCACGAGCAGGTCTGCCGCGGGCAGGAATCTTTACCCAAGGCACAGTATGAGATCGCGCACAATTGGTATACGACCTGGGTCAAGGACGGACGGCCCATGCCCTCCGACTTCGGCTACAGCAATAGCTGATATTTGACACTCCATACGGCTGACGCCGTGGGATTCTTGGGTCGGCGACCGTCGCATCGTGGCCCACCTCAGCGGAGGCCGGCGCTGATGGCTGACACACGCTCCCCACGCGTGACGTCCCTGTGCTCCATGGTAGAGACGCCGTGTGTCCGCTGACACCGCAGCCGTGACTCCGATTCCCCCCCCACGCAGGCGGGGGAATCCTCGGAGCAATTCCATTGATAGGGGGGGTCGATCAACGTGCGTGTCGACGCCCCCATTTGTATATCCGACGAGACAGAAAAATGGAGAGAGGGGAGACGCTATGGCGCGACGGCGTGGCGTGATGCGGGAGCGAGAGAACTGGGCGACGAGTTTGTGGGGCATGTCGGTGCCCGCGCTGACGGGGGGTGCCTATAACGGGAAGCCGACGACCACGCACATCTCTCGCTTCTCCAGCAAATACGGGACGGGCGAGACATCGCGCATCTCGCCCAAGATCATCCAGGCGGTCCTGATCACCATGCTGGCCGGGTTCGTCTCCGACATCCACTATGAGCGGCATGCCCCGGGGCGTGTGGCCGCGCGGGTTAAGTCGCTCTCGGACGCCACCAAGTGGTATAGTTTGACGATCGACGCCACCGACGACGACCGGTGGGTCATGGGCGGATTCAACGCCGACGAGGACACCGGCGGGGTACGCCCCAGCTATCATAGCGCGCTACTCGTCCTCGTCGCGCGCTGGGCGAGCGCCCAAGCCGGACGGCGCGATCCCGCCGGCGATGAGGTGCTCGATCGCTGGGACGCGGCACTCTCCGCGGCCACCCTGGTTTATAGTCCGGCTCGCCCCGGATCCGGGTGGCGGGGTGAGGCATTGGAAGCGATGTGTACGCGTCGCACGCTCGAGGCGGCGTCGGCGCGGCGCGCGCTCGACGGGCTGGCCGACAGCCTCTACGTGACCACGGCGTTCCGTTGCCTGACGCCCGACCCGGCGACGGGGGATCACCCGCGCCGGGATGTCCTCATCCAGGTCGCCCCGGCCTACCCTGCGCTCGACCCCGTTGCCCTACGACCGATTGATCTGCTGACGCCTGCGGTGTCTCCGCTCACGGCGGGCGTTGGGTTGGGCGTCGCCATCGGCCACGGCCTCGCGGGATCGAGTGGCCCCTCGCTGTCCGATCCCGACGCCGCGCTCGACCTATCCGCCGCCGGCGTGCCCGCCCCCGACCCCGATGCCGTGCCCAACCCCGACGACGCCGTCGCGACGGCGACCGCGATCGTGGAATCGGCCGGTGCTCCCGTCCTGGTGGAAACGGCCGACACGCGGCGCATCCTGCGCGCCCTGCGTTCGCCCCGACCGGCCATGCTCGTCGGCCCGCGCGCGTCCGGGAAGACGGAGCTGCTCAAGCGCGTGGGTAACGACCCGGCGCATTTCGACGGCTACGTCTACTTGCGCGGGTCGGAGCGCATGCAGGCCGAGGATATCTACGGCTCCACGATCATGGACGAGAAGGGCCGACTCGTGTTTACGTTCGGGCCCATGACCATGACGGCCGGGGCGGAGCGTGTCGCGGCGGGCGCGCGCATCCTGTTCGCATTCGAGGAACTCGCGCGGGCGCACGGGTCTATCCCCAACGAGGTGATGGCGTTTGCCGACACACACGGCGCCACGGACGTGCTGCGGATGGGGCTTACATCCCCGGACGAACCGGGCCCCTACCATGTGCTCTTCGTGCCCGGTTACAGGACGTTCGTGCTGCCCGCGCGGCGCGTGAAGATCGTGGCCACCGCCAACATCGGATCGAGTTACCACGGCCTCGCGCTCGACGACGCGGCGTTCCGCGACCGCTTCCCGCTCTGGCTCGAGGTGAAGCCTTTCGACGAGAACGAATTACGCGCGATCCTGTCCACGGGTACAACCCCACTAAAGTGTGGAGCGAGGCGAGGATGACAGGAACGGGCCGCATGGGGCATGCTATGGCTAGCCGTGTCTGTTCCACACGGCCAGGAGCGCAGGCCACATGGACCCGTCCATTGTATTTTGCGCCACGGAGACCTGTCCCGACAAGGGACGGGTCGGCGCGGGCAACATTGGCATTCATAGCCAGAAGAAGCGGCGTTATCGCTGCCACACTTGTGGCGACACATTCAGCGCGACGCGCGGGACGCCCTACTATCGCCTGCACAAGGAGGCCTGGCTGATGACCGCCGTGCTGGTCCTGCTGGCCTACGGCTGCCCCCCACAAGCCATCGTGGCCGCGTGCGGGCTGGACGAGCGCACGGTCACGGCGTGGCTGCATCGGGCGGGCAGTCACTGCGCCGCGCTGCACAGCCATCTGG
>JAABUO010005878.1_pt1 | contig 14192 bp, 21 predicted proteins | sample 5559291 | NCBI WGS metagenome assembly JAABUO01 (sample SAMN10711878, study PRJNA513372) | rock metagenome | isolation source: Antarctica rocks | place: Antarctica: Victoria Land, Finger Mt sud | reverse complement strand
AATGCATGGCTTTGTCAGCTGAACTATTCTAGCGTGCTTTTTGCTACAGCATTGCAGGATGTGAACAGCACATTTTTGTGGTCAGCTACAGAGGGTCATCTTGCAGCAGCCTACCAGAACAATTCACATCCTGCATGTTACTGAAATTTGCTGGGCAACCCCAGACCCTTCTGCATCGAGTCTGTTTAGAGAATTAGACAATTGACATGTGTGTTCTGAGCTGCTTCCATGTGCAGAATCGAGAAGAGGCCCAGCGTGCCAAGGATGATCTGAATGGCATCATGCTGCATGGCAAAGCCATCCCCATCCCTTCAGCCCCCATGTTTGTGCTGAATCCCCCTGGGGGTGTGGCGCCTGCGAGGGGGGCCACCATTGCCCCCCCAGGGGCGCTTGCGGCAGCCCTAGGGCCTTGGGGCGTCCCTGGTACACATGACCCAAACGTTCCTACAGGTCAGCCAATTGCATCATAGACTGTGATCATATCAGAAACACATTGAAACTCGCACAAGGCGTTGCCAGCAGAGCAGCTGACAGGATTGTGAGACCAAGTGCGCTGCACAGGCTACTTCATACACGCTTTACTTTCATCTGCACATGCTGCATACAGAGTAGCCTTGAATGTGGCTTGATGAACAAAGTGATCATTGTACAGATGCTTGCTTTTGGTCTGGTGCAGTGCCAGACATTGAGGTCGGCTTCCCATCAGATGAGCGCATCCGCTACATCATTGACACCATGGCTGTCTACGTCATGCAAGATGGCTGTCCTTTTGAGCAAGCAGTCATGCTCAAGGAGCAGAACAATCCTGAGTTTCGCTTCCTGTTTGACCTGAGAACCCCTGAGCACGTTTATTACCGTTGGCGCCTGTATGCCTTGGCTAATGAAGACTCGCTGAGGAGCTGGCGAGTTGAGCCCTTTTCAATGGTGGAGGAAACTGCCAGGCAAGTCTGAACTTTACATCAACGGCAAAATCGCATTGTTCATGGACAGCAACGTGGCCATTAGCAGTTTCGGGTCCAACATGCATGTGTGAAATGCAGCAGCAGGACAGCTGGAGCTGCAGGCCAGCAAGCAATCGAATTTCTATTGCCATAAATGCACAGCTGTTGCTGTTGAGAACAGTTACCATCATCTGTTGGATGAATTCCTTTGCTGTGCTGTTGTCCTTTCCACTATCTTGTTTCCCATCCATTCCTCATTATTACACAATTTTTTCTGTCATCTGTGCAGATCACATAGTACCATTGCCTTCCCTGTGGGGTGACCCACAATGTAACTTGGCTGCAGGTGGATACCCCCTGCCATGACCCTGGCAGGCACACACCATCAGACAGCAGCCCAGAGGGGCGGTGAGGCCAAGGACAAGGACAAACCCCTTTCAGATACGCAGCGTGACAGGTCACAACCCTTCTCACATGATGCATGTGCTGGAGCTCACTTTGACTGTGCAGTTGCCCAACAAACTCCTGACATTCTTTTTCATGTTTGTGTGACATGGCAAGCATATTAGGGCAATGACAGCAGGACTGTGTGCTCCCACCTGCCACTAGCACAAGACACACCTTGCGCATGAAACAAGGCATGCTCAAGTCGCATACCTAGCGTACGGATGAGTGCGCAATGTGCATGGGTCATAGTCTGGAAGATGCTGCAAAGCCATCAAATTTGCTTGCCTCTTGCATCAGTAAGCTGTGGAGCGCGCTTCCTCACACAATTTTTGTATTCAGTATTTTGTTCGATATTGAATATTTTGTTCAATATTTTGGTGCAGGTTTGAGGACCTGTTGCGCAGCCTGACAGTGGAGCGCAAGGACATCTGTGACGCCATGATCTTTGCCCTCGACAATGCTGACTCAGCCTTTGAGGTGTGCTCACCAGCCCTTCATGCCTTTCCAAGTGAATATGATCTGTCTGCGTCACCTGTTCTGTTGTCCTCATGGCGTACACTTATGAAGGCGTCCATACAGTTTCATTCACATGCACACTTGCACATGCCCAGTAACAGATTTGAGTGCTATAGCCGGCGATAAGACCTAGTAAGCCCAGCTGTCCATTGCCGGCTGCTTCCAACCAGACTGGTGCAAAAGACCCCTCGGACCCTGCTGTCCCCAGCTGGTTGCACATGATCAACATTTCGAAGCAGTCATATGCTGCAAACCACTTACCCATCTGTGTCAGTTATGTTGCAGACAGTAGAGAATCTTGACTGATGCTCTGACTCAATTCCATTTGGCACCGCCCTGTTCTTCAATGTTGCTGGTCAATGCATTGCAAACAACAGAGACTCTGACTGCTGCCTTGATCAGTTCCATGACTGCCATGCAGTGATGCTAACCATCGCTATTGGCGTGTTGCAGATTGTAGAGATTCTGACAGATGCCCTGACACTGTCTGAGACGCCCATCCCTACCAAGGTCGCCAGGCTCTTCTTGACCTCTGACGTGCTGCATAACAGCACTGCTCCTGTCAGAAACGCCTCAAGATATAGAAGCCACATGGAGACGTCTCTGCCGGACATCTTCGAAAGCCTACAGGCATGCTTCAAACTTGTGTGCTTCTCAAACCCTCCTCAAGCCTGCCTTGACTCAACGCTTTTCTTGCAATTTTGTTTTTGTGAAGCCTGTTCAGTGCATTTGGATCTAGGCTTGAGGGACACTAATGACACAGACTCTGAGATATGAGACAAACACCAAAGGATGATGCATCATGCTCTGTTCAACCTAAATCCAAGCTGCAGCTGCTGTTAGCGCCGCCTACAGCATGTCGCCTGCTTTTGAGGCCGCCTTTTGTGGCTTTATGTGCTTGAGTCAAGTTGCAGATGCACTGCACCAACACGCCTACACAGCAACAGGCAGTGTCTGTAGGAGTGTGACAGTCACACTGCACATGCTGCAGCAGACACAGCATCCATCAGGCATCCATCATATTTGCAATCTGACAATATCTGGCCAGTTGACCGCTCACTATTACATCATTGGGAGTTTGTCTTGATACATCATTGGCTGTCTTGATACATCATTGGGATGTCCTGATACATCATTGGGATGTTGCACACACACTCATTGACTTTCATTGCTGAGAAGTTGTCACATGGTTGCAGGAGACGTACAGGGCATGTGAGCATGGCATGATATACACACTCGCTGACTTTCACTTGTGAGAAAGTTGTCACATGGTTGCAGGAGACGTACAGGGCGTGTGAGAGCCGCATGACGCAGGAGGGACTGCGGCGGCACGTGCTCAGGGTGCTGCGCATGTGGCGCACCTGGTCCATCTTCTCAGATGACTTCCTCAATGGCCTCCAGGTTGGGCTTGTGACCCCTCCCAAGCAGGATGGCTGATCGCATTTCTGTTTTGATGATCCTGCTGCACCTGCACTTAGTTAAGCTAAAGCAACTTGCCAATGTATAAATGCATTTGTACTGTCCCCAGGCGTTTGAGTTGATTTTTACACTGTAAAATGGACGTTTCTGACTTGAAATAGGCGTTTTGGGATTGAAAAGAGCTTTCTGTGTCTATCATCTTGACGTGCTTTGATATGTCTATGCATGCATGGCAGCATGAGTCACAGTCTAGCAGGCTCACAGCTGTTGTCTCAAGACAGCAGGCTCTGCCTTGAGCTCTATCTCAAGCAAGCATTTGATTGAGTCAGCAACGTCTCTCAGGAAGAGGCTGCTGTTCTTCACCTGCTCATGCATACATTTGTGAATGTCTACATGAGTTTCCAGTGCATAGCTCTGAGTGCCCATTATCGTTATTGCATCCTTACCACTTGTTTGGACCCATAGACTATAAACACAGTGCAGGCTATACCTTTGTTAGGTCCTTTTGGTAGCAGCTGAAAGTCAAAATTGCCTGCATTGCATATTTTAGCAATTATATGCTGCTACAGCCAACCTTTTGCCACATGCATCTGCAATCCCCAGCAGGAATGCAGGAAACCCCTCTTTTTCTAGTAACTCAACACTTTGGTGCTGCTGCAGCCAACCTTTTGCAATACGTTTCAGCAGTCTCAAGCAGGAACACAGGAAACTCAACTCTGCAGTAGCTCATTCACTCAGTGCTGCTGCAGCCGACCGTTTGCAATGCGTTTCAGCAGTCTCAAGCAGGAACACAGGAAACTCAACTCTGCAGCAGCTCATTCACTCAGTGCTGCTGCAGCCGACCGTTTGCAATGCGTTTCAGCAGTCTCAAGCAGGAACACAGGAAACCCAACTCTGCAGTAGCTCATTCACTCAGTGCTGCTGCAGCCAACCTTTCACAACACGTTTCAGCAGTCTCAAGCAGGAACACAGAAAAGCCAACTCTGCAGTAGCTCAATTGCTCATTGCTGCCGCAGGCGACCTTCTTGAGGGGTGCTTCAGCGCTGTCCAACAGGAAGGCAGAGAACCCAGTGCTGGCTGCTGAGCTGGAGCAGCTGCAGGACGACCAGCTGGACACGCGCTGCAGGCGTAATGGCCTGTCCAAGAAGGGTGGCAGAGACATGCAGGTCTGCCCTCCCTGCATCTGCCCAAGCAGGTCCTGCCCTGATCTTAAAGCATGTCGTGTCTTCTGTTGCTCTTTTCAATCCCGAAACGTCTATTTTAATTCAGAAACGCCATCCCTACACTGTAAATCTAAACTCAGAAACGTCTGGGGACAGTAAAAACGCGTTTCTACGTTGTGGAGATGTTTTTGTTTGTCCAGACATCACCCCCTGTTTCTGTGGCGTAGAAGACTAAGAGTGCATGTCAGCAGAGGAGTCAGGTAGCAGGCTGAGTCCCACTGAGAGCACAGCCATTGACATGCTCATTTTCATAGTCTGGCTCATCAGAGCAGTGATTGACAGCAAGCACTGGAAAGCAACTGTCTGGTTTCCAGCGCTGTCAGATGTGTCTCGGTTGCCATTGACTAGTTTTGAGTCAGGAAAGAGGCTGACATAGCCGAGCCTGCCAATCTGAGCCAGGTCTGAGCCCACAATTGACAGCTGCTATCATTGTGGCCCCTCCAGCAAGTTCAGCAGCTGCAGGTCTCGAGAGCACTGGGGCTGCATCTCCTCAACGCTCGTGTACCTGAGGGACCAGTCTCACCGCAAACGCACACCAGTCAAGGAAGCCATTCATGTCATGGCCTCAAACTGGCCATAGTGCCCATTCAGCCAGGATTGCTGTCAGAGTGGTGCTCGTCACACAGCTTGTCGTGTGGTTCAGGTTCAGAGGCTGCTGGAGCTGCAGAGCTACCTCAACGGTGGCGTCTCAGACTGGCCAGCTTCACTCCAACTACCTGCTGTCAAGCAGGAGCTCCACGTGCCTGAGCCAACAGGCCACAACCGCCCTGTTCTCAACCCCGGCCCAGATGCAGACCAGCTCTTGCAGAGTGTCAAGCTTGAGGCTCCACATGCTGTTGCTCGGCCAGCAACCGCAGCCCCTTTGTCTAAGTGGACACTTGCTGAAGACTCAGAAGCTGACCAACCGGCCATTCCTGTGTCCAAGTGGGTTGCACAAGAGGTGAGAAACTGCTGAAGGCGGCAGTTGACGACTCTAGTAGGTGTGTTAGCCGGTCAGAGGTGTCTATGTTGACGTGAGGAGCTGAAGGCAGACTTTTTTGCCATGTCTGTGCAGCTGGGTTGCTTGGAAGCTGTCAACTCGCTGGTATGCATTGCATGCATTGACACCGGTTTTGACAGCAAAGCTTTGTGTGCTTGAAACACCGCTTTTGGCCGCAGCTGGCATAAGCTAAAGCTGGACCTACAGGCAGTCATTGTTTTTGACCACGTGTAGTCACAGTGGCTGGATTTCATTTAGTTGTGTTTATCGTATGTACATTTGATTAATAATTTTCATCTGGATCTGCAGGCAGCTTTGCAATCAGTGAAGGAGGAACAGGAAGCTCCACCCCCGCTGCCAGTGGAGGCACCCCCCAGGGCCCCCATTGCCACCCCAGTCTCCAAGTGGACCCTAGTGGACTATGATGAGGACAATCCACCAGATGACCTAGAAGGGTAAGCAGCTTCGTGCACTGGTTGGAGCGCTCTGTTTGGGTTGGCGCTGTGCTAGGGCAAGTGTTGTCTACAATTGAGGCTCGTCAGGAATGCTTAATCAATTCCAAACGGGACAGGACAGAGGCGCTGACGTAACCAGTCACATGTGCGTCTGAAGCTTGCTCATGCATGCAAGAATCCACTGGTCAGGACATTGTCAGACATGTGTCACCAGGTTGTTTGCACCTCGTGATTGCTTGGTGAACAGCACAATGCAAGTTTGAGCTCCATTGTCTCCAGGACCACCAGCTACATCACAAACATGTCTCACCTGCGAATGAAATTTTTGTTTAGGCAAGACGGCGGCGACATCTTTAGTGGAGGGGAAGGTGACACCCCAATCATGGGCAAGGACCCAGGGGCTGATCCACCCACTCAGCAAGCGGCTGCCGCTGAAGCTGGCAGGGCAGGGCAGGCAGGAGGGCCCTCAGAGGTTCCAGGGCCAGACAGGAAGGGAGCAGATCTGCGCAATGATGCTGCAGAGGAAGAACGGAGGCAAAAGTTGAGACAGGTGCGAGCTGTTGCTCCTTGATGCTGTACCATGGGTGCAGTGCTGAAGCTCCAAGCATGAGCTACTTCAGTCTACTGGAGTGGCATGTCAGTCTTCTTGGGCCATGTATGAGATCAGCTTGTGTTTCGCTTGTACATGGATGCATCAGCATCCTGTGCAGGCAAGTGCGTCCCACCTTGAAGTGACATCCTGCTTGTGCGCTGACAAGCTGGTGTCTTAGGTTGAGCTAGCAGTGATGGTGTTTCGAGAAAAGCTTGAAGAGGATTCCGGGGGCAAGACCAAGTCCCAGGTGGATGCAGAAGTGTCAGAGCACCGGGCCAGACTGATTGCAGATGCAGAGCAGAGCAAGAAGGCTGAGTCCAGTGCCAAGTCAGACAGCAAGGGCGGGCGTACCAGGTATGCCTGCATGTGCATCAGCAGCAACCTTCTGGTGTGGTCAGCATTGCACTGTTTCATGATTGTAGGGTGTGATGTATTGCAAACTGGCTAGGGTTTGCGGTCTTGCAGGCGGCTCTGCTGCACAACTGCTGGCTGTTTTTTCTGTATCACCTAGGGGCAGACAGTCTTGTGTGTCGGCATCTGTGGGTTGTGGTTGTGAGCGACTTGCAATTGTTCAGTCCAACAGCAGCAAAATGTGAACTTTCAGCATAATTACTGATTGAGAGGCTTCCATTCTGTGCATAGTGCAAAAATGCTTTGGTCATGACTGCTTGCTATGTCACGCTTTGCATGTATTAGTGCTTAAACTGTCTCTAGGGTCCTGTTTGTAAGAGTGATGTTTGATCCATGTTTCAACCATGACTCGACAATCATGTACTTGAACATTATTGATTCTACCAGCAAGAGTCAGTTTACTGACCGTGTGCCTGGTCTCCATTGAGTAGGGCTGCAGACAAAGGCAAATTGCGCGATGTTCACAAGCATAAAGACACAGTAGAAAAGACTAAAACACAGGGCAAACCTGACCTCAAGTCTAGCAGCAAAGACAGCAAGCCTAGCCGGCGTGACTCAACCAAAGATGATTCAAAGCTCAGCAGGCGAGGATCTGATCTCAAATCAGATCAAGGCAGCAAACGGCGGCGCAGCCGAACCAGAAGCCCCAGCTCTTCAAGCCGATCTTCCAGTAGAAGTCGGTCATGTGACCGTCAGTCATCCAGGAAGGATAAGAGCAGTCGCAGCCGGTCTGTCAAAGAGAAGGACAAAGATGTGAAGGGCAGCAAAAGTGGGAGAAGCAGGGATAAAGGTGGTAGGAGTAGGTCTAGATCCCCTGAGCAGCGGGTGAGCAAGTCTAGGAGCAGTAGACATGATAAGGAAGACAGCAAAAAGAAACGCAGTAGGAGCAGGAGTAGAGATAGGAATAGGCATAAGAGCAGGTCACGCAGCAGGTCACGGGATAAGAAAAGCCGCAAGCGATGAGATGTGTAGACTGTTGTCAGGCAGGCATTTTGCGTGCCATTCTTACGACACTTTTGTGTGCTGTAATTTGGCAATGTCTGCATTGCTGCTATAGCAGCAGTTGCATAACACCAAGAGTTCATGGGGTTCTGTGTGTCTGCTGACATGTCGACTTTGTACTGCTAGATATGTGTCAAAGCTTTGGCTTGTACCATGCTGGTCAGAGCCCTGCGTTATAAGCACTGGTGCATCATGGTGTCTGTATATGGGCGCCATCAATTTTCTAGTTTTGCACCCATGCGTTTAGCACTGGCGTTTTTTTGCAACAGGGCTGCGCATGCAATATACATACCATATTGCCCAAACACACAATTGGTGGTTGAAATATGTAAGAGCTTTGTTAGATCACTTTTTTGGCTGATACTGCTCAGCCATGGTATAGTTTGGCTGGGGGGGCCATCCTTGCCCAAGACATGTGACACAGCAGTAGAATTTGCTATTGGCAAGTCTGACAAGGGTACTGATCGGCACGCCTGCTATCTGCCCAGCCGTGATGCATCCCAACAAGCACCCATCATCATCTTCCGAATCTAGTGGGAAATGTACCTGCTGCTGTTTGTGGAAGGGACACATATATATTGGCTGCAATGTTTGTCTCATCCTCAAAACACTTACCACAAGCATAACCATCATGCACACGCCGCAGTAGACGATTAGCATCAGTCTCACCACCTTTATAATTAGGAGCCCATGACATCAGATCATTTAACAACGCAGAGCAACTGATGGGTCAGCAAGATACGCGCACCCCTTACGGTATGGCCACTTGAAGCCATATTGTGACAAACACTCTTGCCTTACACGTCTTGTGCTGAGCAGCAGCTTGCGTTGCAGAATGCTGTGACATTACAATAGATAGTTTGAAGTCTGGGGCAAAGTGCAGACGTGGACACTGGCATGGTGAAGTGCTGTCAGTGCCTGTGGTGCATCTTCTCCTTTTCCAGGAAGTTGTTGGCATACCTGCAGAGGACAATCAAGTGATTTGATTGGCAAGGTCATGACTCCGTGAGCAACAAACATTGCCAGTCAAAGCAAGGACTTGCGCAAAAGTGGCTGCGACAGGAGCAAGGAAAAACACCCCAACATCCACCCAGTTCTGCAGACAGCCCAATCCAAGTAAGCGCATTGCCATGACTAGAGGCTTGATGTAAGTTTGGAGCTGTCTCACCTCTGAGAACTTTCGGTGCAACTTTTCTGGCACATCCTTAAACACACCATTCATCACAGTCTGTTCAAAGGGCGATAAAGTATATACGACTTCCCTAAGACGGATTGGCACCTTGCCCATGTTGATCTGCAGGCATGAGGACAGCGGTGAGGACTACACCAGTGGAACCGATGGACCGAAGCATCACGGTGCAAGCAGTCATGCACAGAGACCACAAACGCACCCTATGCCCTAGATCAGACTGTTTGACCAGCAAGGGCTAGAGCAGTGCGTCCGGACTACCTTAGTGTCCACGGGTGCAGTTTTTGCTGCCTGTCGAGTTTTGCCTAAGAACGAACGAGCGCCCGAGGATCTTCTTCATTTGTCGGTTAGGCAAGCTCACCATCATCATGAGCTCAGAGCGGGTCCTTGGTAGATGACGGAACGCAACCTTATGATAGTAAACGGCTCCTCTCGGCGATATACCAAGTCTTCACAAGGTCGCGTGCTGCCATTGTCAGTATTGCAGCAGCACTAGCCATACATATTTGGAGCAGGGTGTGTTGCTTTGAACATTTAGCGGAATCCTGCTGAATAAGGATGCAGGCTTGATTGTGCACACAGAGGCGGCTTGAAAATTGACATAATAGGCTAGCTGACTTAGCATCAAGCATGACAGGAAGAAAACGTGACGTGGTCCAGAAGCTGCGCTGCAACGCAGTAAGCAAGCCAGAGCGAAAGGCAGTGTGACCTAAGCGAGGTAAGCAAGGCAACTGCAGAACACAGAATAAGTTCAAAGCACCATACTACACTCTGGACCCAACAAGACTACTCATATAGGACAGCAGAACGGCACTACTCTCTCCGAGGTCTCACACGCCGTGCTTCATCTTCAGGGTTGTGATCACGTGGGTGCACATGGGGTCCATGCCTGCCCCTCTCACGATCACTGCGGTGCTGAGTCCTGTCATTGTTTGCCACTGCTATGGTGTGCAGCAGCTCGGCCTGCACGTTGACACAACGCAGACTTAGCAACCCAGAAACCAACACCCATGCCTGTTTGAAAACATGCCAAGTCACTGGCACAATCCGACTCTCTCAATCAGATACTGCAGTACAAATGACCACATTTCACCGTCCAGGCCACAGAGGCACTAATTGTCCAAAGGTGCATGGCTGACAGAATGTACACAGAGCCATGTCTGAGCTACCGCAACACGCATTCAAAAGTTTCCCTTCAGGCTTTAGCTCTGGTCAAGCCAGAAAGGGTTGCTAGCTGCTGCCCATTCTGCGCTCGCAATCTGGCTTTCTCACGAAGGACTGCCTTTGCAAAGCTGAGAGCAGCAGAACATGTAGTTGGTACTACCAGGTCAGTACCTAGCTCATCATGAGCTGGAAAGCATTATTACTATTATTATTATTATTATTAGTAGTAGTAGCAGTAGTACCTGCAGCTGGGGGCAGGAGCTGATCATGTGGTGGTAGCCCTCTGAGCACATCACTGTGGACAGATTGCGGCTGGCAAACTCCAGGCACACCCTCTTTAGCTCCTCGGCATGATTCTGCTCCGCCAGAGTCAACGTGGTCGCCACTGTGTCTACCTATACCATCAATCTCATCACTGTCAAGAGGCACTCCCTGACCTGACAGCTGTCAAAGTCCAAGCTCTGTAGCAATTGTCAGCGACTTGGCGTTGACACTTTGGACTGGGAGCCATGCTTGCTTCGACGATGCACCTAAAACTTCTCCCTAATGAAGAAGCGCGTTTTCGCTGTCCCCAGGCGATTCTGAGTTTACATTTCCAGTGTAGGGATGACGTTTTGGACGTTAATTAAAATAGACGTTTCAGGATTGAAAAGAGCTGGTTGCGCTCTGCAACTTGTCAATATTGCTGACAGTCATGCACCCAGAGCGACAACAAGGCACTTTGGCACAAAAAAAGGTACCTCGACAGTCTCACAGAGACGTCTCTCACAGATGCGGCGCAGTCTTGGCAGCTGGAAGCGGTCAGCAGCCACCAGCAAGTGCTGCGCCATGGCACAGTCTAGATTGCTGCCTTCCAGCTCCTGCATCAACACATTTTTTCTTTAAAAAAAGGGGCAAAAAAAGAGGGTTTTCGGCACCTATCCCTGACAAAAATAATATTTTAACTGTGTCACACCTTACGTCTAAAGACAAAAAAGGAAAAGTTTACGCTTTTCAGCGATCATAACGGGAGCCTCATAAGGCGGCAGCCCGGAGCTACCTTACGTCTACTGGACGCTGCTGAGTGTGGGTGCCTGAGGGTAACAAGCCGCTGCACTCCTGATTTGTCGGACAGCTGACAATTGCAGTGTGCTTGAGGGTAACAAGCCGCTGCACTCCTGATTTGATTGCACGCTGATGAATGCAGTATAGCAGCACTACTGAGGAGCATGTGAGCATGCATGTATAAGCTGCTGATGACAAATGTCAGTTATGTCAGGAGCCTATGTACAATGAGTCTGCTGACATGCGTGGACACTGTACTGAAACAGCCTTGCTTGGCCACTTCAAAAGCAACTGATGATAACAGAGACGTGAATTTTGACCCATGGGAGACAATATATAGAAATTACCTACCTCTGGGAGCTGATCTGTGTAGGTGAAGTATAGGAGTGCCTGGAACACAGGTTTGCGCACATCCTTGATGTCCACGTCCCCCTCCTGCCCTTCCCTCATTGGGGCATTCAGCAACGCCCTGCAGACAAAAGGCCACCCCAGATGTCAGCATCCCACTTCCAGCAACACACTATTTTGCAAGCTAATTTGCAGCATGTTTCTGATGGATGACTTTCTCTTCAGCAAAACTTCTGATGTCGGTGCAGACAGCACCACTGTCATGCAGATGGCATGAAAGCAAATGCATGATGGGCAGGGGACTTTTGCAGCAAGATGAACAGTGTAGATGCCACTGACCTAAAGACAGGGGATCTGGCAGTTAGGATGAACTTGTGCGCTGCCTGACGTCTGCTGCCTGGCCAGATTCCAGTAGCTGCGCCATGTCATGACCTAAGCTGGGGGGAGGCACCTGCCACACACACACTCACACTTGCTGACAAAAAGACACAGAGGACAGCCAAACAGCCATTATGATGGCAGCCATTATGATGGCAGCTGAATATCTCAGGGTGCTCACCAGCCCCTGCTTTGTTCCACCGAGTGCTGAGAACACTAAGTATGAAAAAGACTCGGGCACATGTGACATCATGACATGAACAACAATGGTGTTCAGACTGCGTTCATCGTTAAAGAAGAAAAAGATGAAGAAGAACAGCATTCTTGGTTGGTTAATTAAGGGCCTTGGGGCTTTGCTAGGTTGCCTGAGACCTGTGTTGTCGCCAAACTGCACATCATTGGGTAGGCGCACTGTACACAAACACATTTTGACATTTCGACAGGCTTTGCAAAGCATGCGCCCTGGAGATATCTCCGGACCCGCAGCACTTACCTGTGTGATGAGCTCTTCTCAATCCCAAAACGTCTATTTTAATTCAGAAACGTCATCCCTACATTGGAAATCTAAACTCAGAAACGTCTGGGGACAGTAAAAACGCGTTTCTACATTGTGGAGATGTTTTAGGTACCTGTATGACAGAGGGCTTGGCTAGGTTGGCTGGAGTCTTATGGCCGGACAGGGCGCCGCCAGAGGACACCACCAGCTCTATGGTGTACCGGATCACAATGGTGTCGTTGGCCATGAAGCCATTCTGGGGATTCTCCAGCACCGACCGCTTCACAAATTTGCGGTAGCCGTGGCAATTTCGGGCATTTGGGTCTTGGCGAGCACAGCTGATCTTGACTGCACCCTGCAGGCCAAATAGGGTCCGTGAGTTACTAGGGTCTGTGAGTTACTAGAGTCGGTTAAATACTAGGATCTGTAAATTACTAGGGTCTGTGAGCTACTAGGGTCTGTGAGTCATTGGGTCTGTCTTACCTAGGTGCCAGACAGTGTCACAGCAGCAACCTGCACAAGGGCCTGTCCAAAAAGTGTACAAGCAACCCTGATGTGCTTTCCGATTTTTTCCCATTGAAATAGACTTATTTTTGCACAAAATCTTGCCGGAAGTCAAGCCAGGCATTGCTGCAGTCAAGATGCAAAAGAAGGGCTGACGCCTGGCAAGCGTAAGGTGAGCACATCAGGGCAGCAAAATGACGCTTGTATGCAGATTCAACCCACAGGCAGCTGGCTAGGCGATCCAGTGCTTTGTCGCTGCTGCAGCGAAGCTCTGGCAGGATGCACCAACCTTGCAATCAAGCCCAAGCTGAATCTGGCAATCCCAGGCTCAGAGCAAAGAGCAGTCACAAGCACACATTGTCATACTTCCGCAGTCAGGCAGCTACCACTGCAGACAAGCGTGAAGATACGCAATAGCATGTGAAGGGTTCAGCTAGTCTAGTCAAGACTGGCCTTGCTATCTCCCACATGGACTGAGTGTGCATGTTTAGGCAGATAGGCGGAAGGGTGGGCGGAGGCAGCACCTGCTCGTTTACCTGGTCCCGGCGGCGGCCCTTGGTCAGGTCGCGGCCTTGACCTGTCTGGTCCACCAGTGTGAAGCGGTGGAAAGCCCGTACCACCCGCCCATCGCTGGTGTTCACCACGCCCTGGGGAGCATCACTCTCGCCTGCAAGCAATCAGTTTTAGATGGTACAAAAAGTTCGATTACACGCAAAATACGGTCATCCATATAATGAAGAGGCATAGCTTCCTAAACCAGTTTTAGATGGTAAAAAAAGTTCGGTTAGACGCGAAATACGGTCATAGTTTTCTGAAAAAACGAATATCCAGGCTGAGGCGGGATGCAGGCAACTGTTGCATCCGCCACTGTGGCTAAGTTGCTGCGCTGCACTGCATTTTGGGTGGTGTTCTCTTGCTGTTGAGAATGACGAGATTGAGGATCTTGGCAGAATGAGGTGAGAGCACCTGAGCATGCGTAGAGCTGCAGCAGCTTGTTCAAGCCGTTGACTCTCCCATATGTCAGCGTCTGCATCAGCTGTGCATTAGCAGGGCCCATACAGACACCAGCTGCTTGAACAAGCTG
>JAABUO010005876.1_pt1 | contig 14194 bp, 14 predicted proteins | sample 5559291 | NCBI WGS metagenome assembly JAABUO01 (sample SAMN10711878, study PRJNA513372) | rock metagenome | isolation source: Antarctica rocks | place: Antarctica: Victoria Land, Finger Mt sud | reverse complement strand
CGCGCGGCTGACCCCAGCCGAGCTGCGCCGGCGCCGGCCGCGGCGCCGCCGCGGGGCCCTCGCGCGACGGCGGCGCGGCGCCGGCCTGCAGCGGGACGCCCAGCAGCTGCAGGCCCAGCCCGGCCGGAGCGCCCTGCGAGCCGAGCGCCCTCACCTCGGCCGCCACCGGAACCAGCCACACCTGCGCGCTCCGCCCAGCACACTCCCCGGTCAGGGCATGCTCCAGCGCTAGGCTGAATTTTGTTTCACGGATGTGCTGAGTGTGCATGGTTTTTAGTGGTTCATCCGCAAGTCCTGTCCAGGGCTGCTAACAGCCGAGGGAGCTGTGTGAGGAGAAGGCGGCACCTGGTTGGCCGCCGAGCCGGGGACGACGAGCAGGCCTCGCGGCCGCGGCGCGCCGTCGGCGCTCGCGCCCGCGTCCTGGCCCGGGCCCTCCGGCGCGGCCGGCAGGGGCGGCCATGCATGCGAAGCGCGCACGCCAAAGTTCGGCGCGCCCGTCCCGCCGCCTCCAAGGCCCGCACCGCCTTGCAGCCCCGCACCCCGGCGCGGCTGCCCGGCGGCGTCCTGCCGCTGCGTGCCGCGGCGCAGCAGGGGCGCCCCCGCAGGCGCATGCGCAGTTGTCGAGTCCCATGCCGTCGCGGCGAGCCATGCATCAGCTGGCGCGCCGACCGTATCCCCGTCATCTGAGCCGAGCTCGCCTGGAGCCTCAAAGTCAAGCTGGTCCGCGAGCCCAAGCGGACTGGCTCTGGAGCGGCTGACGGCCAGGCTCTGCCGCTGCGCGCGGCGCGCGCCCGAGCCCGCGTCGGCCTCCGCGCCGCTGACAGCGCGCGGGGCTGTCAGCGTCTGGCCGCGCCTGCGCCGCTGCGCAGGCGGGGCGAGCGCTTCGAGCTCGGCGGCCAGGCCACTGACGGCGCCGGCCTCGCGCCGGACCAGGTCCATCAGCTGGTAGGGTTCCGGCAGGGCGTGCGCCGGCGAGGCGCCGCCGCCGCGCGGCGCGCCAACAGGGTCCGCGGCGAGGCCGCGGTCGGGCGGCGGGCCGCGGCTGCGCCCGCGCCGCACCCTGCCCTCGCCGCCGGCAGGCGCTCTGAACCTAGGATCCCGCGCGTCGGCCTCACGGCCAAGCCCGCCCCCGCCGAGCTCAGCATCCACGGCATCATCTGGAGCGCCCACCCCCAGCGCAAATGCTATGCTCTTGCCGCGCGCCCGCGGCGGCGCGGCGGCGCCCCTCTGCAGCCGCCCGCCCGGCTGCCGCTGTTCCGGCGCGCCCGCCGTGCTGGGCCTTGCTGAGGTGTCTGCAGCATCCTCACCGTCTGCTGACCGAGCGCTGCTGACGTGCTCCACAGCAGTGCTGGGGCCACTGCCCTGCCCCGCCGCGTCCGCCCAGGCGCCGTCTAGCGGCGGCGCGTCCGACGCGCGCGTGCGACGTGCCCTGGCAACCCTGCGCCCGGGCGGGCCCGTCCCGCCAAACATCGTGACGCGCCGCGCGCGGCTGGGCGGCTGGCGCGCGGCAGCGCCGATCGTTGTCGGCAGCGAGAGCCGCGCGCTGTGCGCGGCAGGGTCCGGGCTAGGGTCTGCCTCATGGCTTGCGCTGGCGCCATGGTCTGGGGTAGCGTCTCCGCTGTGGCCAGGCGCGCTGGCTTCGCCGCTGCCGTCCCTGCTTCTCTTGCCATGAGCCGGCGAGGCTCCGGGGTCGGGGGCCTGGTCAGTGTCAGGACCGGCGCTGCCGCGCCTGTGGCCAGACTGTGCGGCGGCGCGCCGCGGCCATGCGCCGCCCTCAGCAGGTGGCCTGTTCCCGCCTGTCCGGCGGCGCTGCTCAGCGCGGGGGCGCGCAGCTGGCGCCGGCGGGCCAGCGTCCTGGGCGTGCCCCGTGGCAGGGCTCCGTGCTGGGGCGCCTGCGGCGGGCTCCGCCGGCGCGCGCGGCGCCCCCGGGACCGGCAGCCGACGGCCAAAGGCGAACTGGCCGCCGGCCTCGGCCGCGGGCGGCCTGGTGGCAGGGTCGAGCCAGGGCTCGCGGTCCTGCAGGTCGCGCGCAGGCTCTGCATGCAGACACAGTGTTTCAGCGTGCTGGACTGTAGCCGATGCATGCGCTCAAGTAGCGCCGGGAGACCAGGACATGTACAGTCAAGCAAGCATGCCACAGGCATGCCGCCTTTGGGCCCTCTGCACGAGGGGTGGCAGTGCTAGACAAGGGAAGCGAGCGAAACAAGCGCACCTGAGCGCGGGCGCCCGCCGCGCATGGGCGGCAGCGGCGGCGCGCCGCCGCCGCCGGGCGCGGCCTCCTTGGCGGCGGGCGGCGCGTCCGGCCCGGCCGCCGCCTCCTCGAACGGCCGCGACGTGGCCGCCCAGTAGCGCCAACTCTTTGTGGGCGGCCCCGCTGGGCCGCCGTACGGCCCGCCCGTGTACGGGTCATCGTAAAAAACGCTCGGGCCGCTGCGGTGGCCGCCCGGGCGCGCGAACGAGCGCCCGGCGCGCATCTGCGCCAGGTGCTCCGGCCGGATGCCGGCCGTGTCGCGCCGCCAGCCGCCGCCCGCGCCGTCGCGCAGCCAGGGGCCCGCCCACTGCTCCGGGTGCAGCTTCTGCGCGCGCGCGGCGCGCAGGCTGCGTCGCGCGGGCGTTTGCTCACGCACAACCGCACTGTGGCATCCAGCGCCATGCCCATCTAAGAGCGCATTGTTCATGACACGCGGAGAGCGTAGTATAGGGGAAAAAGTATTCCGCACCAGGTGCGCCTGGAACTCGTCCCACAGCTCGGGCGGGCAGCCGCAAGCGGCCAGCGCGCCGGCGCCCTCGGCCGCCACCCGCGCGGCCACCCAGTGCAGCCACTCCAGCTGGTTGGGTTCTGCAGCAGCCTCCGCATCGTACGGCCCGCTACCTGAGCCGCCCTGCTCGCCGCTGCGGTCCGTCTGGCCCCCGTAGCGCCAATCTGTACGCCCGCTAGACTTGGGCCGGCCGTCGCCGTCCCTGCCGCCGCCATCCCCACACCGTTACTATAGGTAGACTCCAGGACCCATGCATTTGGTCCAGCTTCGCTGCCTTCAAACGACAGCAGTCAGGTCGCTCCCACCTTGGAAAGGAAGGAAACAGGACTCGCAAGGCTGGCGTGGCCAGCTCGATGAAACCGCCCTGGCTGGCAGCGGTGGCGCGCGGCCGGGCGCGCCTGAAGCTGTAGCCGCTGGGGCCGTCCCACGGGTCGGGCGCGGCGGGCCCAGGCGCGGTGCCCGCCCGCTCCGCGCGGCTGCTGCGGTGGCTGACGCCGCCCGCGCTGCGCGTGCTCCGGCCCACGCTGCCGCGCGCGCTGAGCAGCGCGGCCGCCATGCTGCGCCGCGGCGGCAGCGCCAGGGCGGGCACGCGCCCAACAGCGCCCGGGCGCTCGCCGCCCTCCATGTCGAAGCCGTCGGCGGCGCTGCCGGCGCTGCCGCCGCTGTCCGAGCTGCACTCTGCGCTCCAGTCCGCGGCCGTGCCGCCCGCCGGGGCAGAGCCCCCGGCCGCCCCCCGGGCGTCTGCCGCCTGGCTGCCGACGCCCGGCGCCTCAGCCTCGCCGCCGCTTGCGTCGCCGCCAGCGGGCTCGCCCGGGGCGCCGAGGCTGCCCGTCTCTGCGCTCGCCGCCGGCCACTGCCAATCGTCCTCATCGCCCGCGGCGCCCGCGTCGGCATTCGCGGCAGGGTCGGGCGACTCGGGGCCGCCATCCCGGGCGCCCGCGTCCCCCTTGCGAACCTCCGCAGCCGCCGCAGAGCGGCGCGCGGCCGCGCGCTCGGCCAGCAGCGTGGCGCGCGCCTGCGCTCGGCCCTTGCGCCAGGCGTCGCCGCGCGCCGCCGCGGCCTCGCCCTCGCCGCGCTTGGCCGCGTCCTTGGCAGCTGCGCAGCGAGCATGCGTCCCTGGACGTGAAAGGGTCTGGCAGGTGCGGGCGCAGACCTGCTGCCCCTGTTGAGCTAGGCCGCAGGCCCAGCATCAGCTTGTGAGCGCCGATGTGGTGTGTTAAACCATAGCATGTGCGAAGGCGCATGCGTCTGTGACATGCTGCCATATCACTCACTGCGCTGACATGCGCGCCCCTGTGCCTGAGAGCGGCGGGTGCACGCGTGCGTGGGCCAGCGGCGCACCGCGCTTCTGCTGCAGCTCGCGGAGGACATGCATCTCGCCGTAGATGATGTGCACGTCCTGCTCGGTCACGCCCTGCTCGAACAGCTCCAGGCCAATGCGCTCCGCCTGCCGCGCGGCCTCCATGGCCGCCAGCACCTGCCGCGTGCGGCGCGCGCGCTGTCTGGCGCGCGCGTCGGCGCAGGCGTGGACGACGCGCTCCGGGGGTCCTGCACAGTGCAGTGGGGGGGCCGCGAGCGCGGACGCCTTCAGCAGATGCCAAAATTGGCAGAGTCCGCCCGGAGCGGCGACGACCCCAGGTCCAAGCATGGGCGCCGGTGCCACGCACGCAACAGGGAAGCGCTTGCCGTGGAGGTCCAGGGGTGGTGGGAGCGGCAGAAAGCAACACAGCACGCCTGGTCCGAAGACAAAGCAGACACGTGCTGTCGCACGCTGTGCCAGAGTTCTGGCTCCAGCAGTGGCGCACCACGGGGTTCACGTGCTTGGCTGACGCACCGGGCGCGAGGCTCGTCCGCTCTGCTATGACAGCTCACCTTGTCACACACCTGGCAGGTCCAGAGCCGCTGGGCCAAGGCCGCAGTGCTGCCAGCGCCCACGTGGGGCGCACCGGCAGGCGCTGCGGTGCTTCCGGCAAAGGCTTGAGGGGTGGCACGCAGGCGGCCAAGCCCTGCAGCGCTCGCACACCTGAGAGCACAGCCGCAAGGCAGGGCCCGGCTGTAAGTATACATCAAGATTGCACCCACCTGGCACCGCCGCCAGCAGGGAGCTGGTGTGCAATTCATACGTGGTCATCTTGTTGCCAGGCCGGCGCTCGCAAGGTTCTAGGAGGTTTCTGTGGTCACTGGCGGCTGTGGGCTTTTCAATATCTGTTGCATCAAGCAGGTGCCTGTCTCCTTACATTCGCACTTCCTGTCGTGATGCGCCGCATTTTGTGAACGAGACAACTTATTCATGCACAAAAATTAGAAACCCTTGCCAAGACCTAGCAAGGCATGCTGTGCATGCTCCGGTGGTAGCACACTTTTGAAGTGTCAGCTGCAAGAGGAAGAGTGAAGCGCCTGCTGCACCCGGCAAGTTCTTGGTGACTGCGGTGGCACTGTCGCATATGCCGCATATATACTGAGCACCTCTGGCGCTGCGCGTGCATTTGGCACGCAGCCGCGCTGCGCATGGAGGAGATGTCGGACGCAACAACTCCGTCCACTGTCTTCGAAGTGATTTTCACTGTTGGCTGGGTGTACAAGAGGAGCCTGTAGCAAAAGTGCATGTGCACTAACCAGCGCGCCTGCGGCAGGGCTTTGTGTTTGGCGTGTGCCCTGCAGAGGAGCAGGAGGTGCCAAGCCCAAGCCAGCGGAGCGAACCATACGTGGTGCTGGAGCTGATAGAACTCATCGGTGCGCCTCTGGTCCCTATCTCTTCACCTGCCGCAGCGCTCTGGTGCCCCTGATGGCGACCAGCGGCGGATATGCAGCGCCTGAGCAAGCTGCTGTATCACAAAGGTTGTCCTGTGCAACTTGCTGGTGCGCCGGACTAAAGCCACCATGACAGAGGGGTGCAGTGTGGTGCCGCGGTGCTGCTGCAGACTGCAGACTGCAGCTGGCGTGGCCGCGTGCGTGCACGTGTGCGTGGCACGCCAGCAGCCGAGCTCGAGCTGCGCAGCCTTGCGAACGCCGGAGGCACCTTCAGGTGCGACTGGAGCGCCGCTCAGCAGAGCCGGCCGCCGCGCAGGTGCTGCGAGTGGAGACTGTGTGTTTCTGGAGGCTGAGTCCGACGCCGACTCCTGCACGCACGTGGTGGCCCGGCACGCCGAGCAGCCCAGCGTGGGCTGGGCGGCCGCGCGCGGTCGGCAGGCGGTTACCCACTTCTGGGTCTGGGAGTGCTGCAGAGCGCAGCACCTGCTGCCGCTGGGCGACCCGGTGCGATCACACTCCTGCCCTGCAGCACCCGTTTGTACAGGCACCAGCCTGCGCGCCAGCTGCAGCGCGCACAGCACTGGCGTGTGTTCCGGCGCCAGCCTGCGACAGCCTGCATGCCGTCACGGAAGGCATGCGTCCTGGCACCGACGCTCCGCCGCGGCGCGCGCGGCAGCTGTACCGGCCGGCGCGCGCGGCGGCGCTGCCGGGCGCGCGCGGCGTGCAGGCGACGCTCACTGGCTTCCAGGGCGCGCAGCGGCAGCACGTGCTCGAGCTGCTGCGCATGATGGGCGTGCATGTGCAGAAGAGCATGCAGCTGTCCACCATCACGCACGTGGTCGCCAAGGACACGCGGTCCACCGCGTCCGCCAAGCTCTGCTTCGCGCGCACGTGCGCCCGCCGCGGCACCCTGTCGAGCCCGCATGTAAGGTCGCCATGTGAGGGCTGAGGCGCCCGCACGTGACAGCGCTGGAGCCAGCCACCATGCATGGACGTGTGTGTGCCTGCCTGCAGCTGCACTTGAGCTGACTTGCGTCGCAAGCCATACGCGTCCTGTTGCCAATGTACCCCAGAGTCGCTGACGAGCGCCTGGTTATGATCCAAGCACCCAGGCATGGACCCTTCACAGCATGCGCCTGCTTTGCGGTGCGCTTGGTGGAGCAGCAGCCAGCATGCGCGCATGCGCCCGCTCACATGTTGTGCACCGCGCGCAGGTGGACGCTGAGGAGCATCTCGATCGTCAACTGCCTCTGGGTCTACGAGAGCCTGCGCAGCCGGCAGCTGCTGCCCGCCGGTGCGCCGCGCTTGCACAGCCTGATGTGTGTGACGTGGACGGCCTCCGGTGCGCTGGTTTCCATACTTGCATACATCTTTTGCGGCAGCGCTCTTGGCCAGCCGGCCTGGCCCACACCCGCGGATCTCGAGGTGACTGATGATCGTCTGCTGGCAGGCGCCGCCGCAGCCGGATGTATTGCACACCTGCCCGCGAACCCTGGACAAGACTGCTTGCTGCGGCACAACAGCACCCGATAGAGCCTTGCTGCAACAAGGTCATGACAGAGGCGGCATGGCGCTGCGCGCAGATGATTTCACGGACAACCTGCCAGTTGAGGTGGACCCCGGGCAGGGCGCGCTCGCAACCGCGTCCTGGGGCGCGCGCTGCGCGCCTCCGACGCCGCCGACCGTGCTTGCTGATGAGCCGCCCCACGAGTGCCTGCCTGACTCCGATGCCGAGTCGGGGGCGTCGGCCGGCGGCAGCAGCGGCGCCCCCGGGCCCGCCATGAGCCTGTCAGGGCAGGAGCAGGCTCCCAGGTGCCCGCTTGCGCGGCGCCTGCAGCCCGCGCTGGATGCGTCGCGCACGCCCTCGCCCGCGCCGGCGGCAGCGCCGACGGGCCGCGGGCCTGGCGCCATCTGCAGCAGCATTGCCGTGAACGGCGCGCCGGCCGCGGCGCTGGCCAGCGGCAGGGCGGCCGCTGCGCCCGCAGCCACCGCAGCGCCCGCGGGCCGCGGTGTTGGCCCCGACCGCAGCAGCATTGCCGTGAACGGCGCGCTGGCCGCGGCGCCCGCCAGCGGCAGGGCGGCCGCTGCGCTGGCAGCCGCCGCGGGCGGCAAGGAGAACCTCGGCTCTGCCAGGCTCCCGTGTCGGAGCGATGGCAAGGCGGGCATGTCAGCAGGGCGCGGCCTTGTGTCCTCGGCGCCGGCCCCCGACGACAGCGACCGGACCAGCGCCGGCAGCGCCGGCGCAGGCGTGCCCGGGAGTGATGCTGAAGGCCGCGACGCGGGCGCTAGCGCTAGCGCGGCGCAGCCGCTGCCGGCTGAGGACGCAGCAGGTTGGCCTGGGATGCCAGCGGGCACTCCTGGAGCGCTGGCAGGGGGTGCGGGAGGGGCGGCAGGGGGCCTCGAGGTGCCGGGGAGGAGTGCGGCAGGAGGAGCCAAGGTTGCGGACGGACCAGCAGAGGCCCAGGGCGCGCTCCTCGCGGCGCGCGCGCCGCTGGCGCTGGGCTTTGCATACAGCGAGGCCGGCGGCGCGGATGGCAGCCAGGCGCACCTGGCCGGCCAGGCGCGGCCCAGATCATAGAGCGCTGAAAACACCCGACCCAGCAGCGTTTTTGAAATCAATACTCTGCACACGCATTGTGGTAACATGTTTTCTTGGGTGTGAGAGCCAGCGGGTGGCGGCGCAGGTGGCGGCTGCGGAGGCCATGACAGGGCGCCTGCTAGCGCAGCTGGACACGGGCTCGCAGCCGCAGCGCGCCGTGCCCAGGTGCGCCTGCCGCCGGTCCATGCATGTGACATGCTGCTGAAGGTCCCTCCGCCGGCACTGGCAGCCGCGCCTGGCAGCATGTGCTGCGTTCAGATGCCCGGTGCAGACACAAAGCTTGCATGCACTAGGCACGCCTAATGCGCCCGACCCCTTGCTGCTGGGGACCACCACGCCCAGCGGTACGCTCCTGCAATTGCAGCGTAGCTGGGCTAACGCTTATGACAGGGCGATGCTTAGCACAGGACAGTCATGCGCACCAGCAGCTGGCAGTGCAGCACACTTTATATCTGAAAAAAAATCTGATGGCTGAGAGCGCTTGGTGCGCGCAGCCCAACGCCGCCAGCCGCCGCAGGCGAGCTGCCAGCCAGCCGCCCCTGCGCGGCCGGCGCCAGTGCGAGTGCCGGCGGTGCGGCCGCCGCCTCGCTGCCCGCGGGCGCTGCTGTTGTCGCCGAGGGCGGTGCCGCGGGCGCTGGCGGAGCAGCGGCGCGCGACGACGGCGCAGGCGTAGCGGACAGGACAGGCAGCAGGGCGGGAGGCCGGGCCGCGCTCGGGAAGCAGGGCCGCCCGCGCGCCAAGTCCAGCGCGCGGCCGGCAGCCGCCGCGGCCGTCGCGCGCATGGGCCGGCGCTCGGCCGCCGCGGCGCTGCCTGGTCAGGCGCCGGCTGCGCGCGAGGGCCGCGGCGGGCGCCGCTCGGCGGGGGCGCAGCCGCCAGACGCAGCCGGCGACGCGCTTGCGGAGGACATGGGTGGCAGCGCGCGCGCTGGTGGCGGGCCGGCTGCCGCGCGTGTGCAGGCAGACCTCAAAGCCGCCGCGGGCCCGGCAAAGGGTGGCCCGGCATCGGGCGCGGGCCGGCGCAAGCGCGCGCGTGAGGACGCAGCAAGCGGTGGGACACGCGCGACCCGGTCAGGGCGCGCGCCCGCACAGGCGGACACCCTGGCCCCCGCCCGCGTCGCGGGCCGGCGCTCGCAAGCATCGGGCGCGGGCGCAGAGGCGCCGCCGCCCGCCAAGCGCCGGCTGCTCGGCGCTGGAGCGGTCGCGGCGGCGCTCGGTGCAGAGCCCACTCGCAGACTCGCAGCGGCTGCAGCGAACGGCGATGCTGCCACGCCGCCGCCGCCGCAGGCCGCGAAGGCCAAGGCCAAAGCAGGGCGGCGAGCGTCCAAGGCTGCGCCCGCGCGCGCTGCTGCGCAGCCCCGCGGCGCCACGCCGCACGGCGGCAGCCCCGACCCTGACGAGGGCGGCGGCGGTGCGGGCGCGCCGCTGGCCACGCCGCCGGCAGCGCCAGCAGATCAGGCGCCGGCGCGCCGCACCGGTGCCAGGTCGGGCGGCGCAAGCGCGCGCCCGGCCGCAGCGCGCCGGCCGTTCTTTGCGCTGAGCGGGCTGCACACGGACGAGAGCGCGCGCCTGGGCGACGCGCTGCAGGCGCTCGGCTACGGCCACACCGACGGCCGGCGCTCGCACCTGTGCGGCGCCAACCGCCCGGTCGCAGCTCCTCTGATGGTGTCTCACAGTGCATGGGTTGCGAGCACGCACTTTTGCAGCACAAGAACATCGGGCGGAGCATGTGGCGGAAGGGTGTTCCTCGCCCACAAGCGACCCACACCGTCTGCCCGCAAGCGCGCCGCACCCGCACGAGCGCACACCAGGCTGCGAGCCCGGCGCAGGTGGGACGCGCGCGTGACGCACGTGGTCACGCCCGAGCTGCGCCGCGCGGTCAAGACGCTGGCGGCCTTTGCGGCGGGCGCATGGGTGCTGCGCACCTCGTTCCTGGAGGCCAGCGCGCACGCGCACATGCTCGTCGAGCCCGTGCGCGGCCTCGCCTGCAGGCGCTGTGCTGTGCTCTGTGATGTTTTGCGTGACATGCCTGTCACACCATGGACGGCCTCCTCGGCTGCACGAGCCGGTCACAGCCTGCATGCAGGCCGGTCCAGCGCAAGCGCTTGCTCGCCAGCGTGCAGGATAGGGCAGGCTTGCGCGTGGCCTCCTGGGTGTGCATGCGAGAGGCAGGCCGCCACGCGCCCATGGCAAGGGAAGCATCACACGGGACATGCGGTTTGCGTGACGCTCCGCAGCGCTGTGCGCGGCCGCGGCCCGCGCGGTGCGAGGCAGACCAGCCTGCCGCGCGGCCGCTGGCCGGATGGGCCGCGACAGGGCGCGTCGGGCACCAGCCTGGGGCAGTCTGCAGGGGGCGGGACGGGGGCGGGGCGCAGGAGGAGCACGAGCTGGAGCGCTGCGCCTCGGGGCTCATTGCGGATGGCGCGCCGCGGCACTGGCGGCTGCGCGCGCTCGCCCGCGGCCGCGGCGCCTTCCAGGGCCTGACGGTGCGGCCGGCGCCGCGTGATTTATAAAAGACACGCCATGCATGAACGCCTTGGCCGCAGCCGCGGCGCTCGCCACGGCCGTTGCGTTCTGTTGGCTGTCGCGCCTGAGCGTAGCGGCGCGGCCACGCTGCGCTGTGTGCCGTGCAGGAATTTTCTAGTTATAAGCCCTCGAGCGGCCTCCGGACATGGCCGCTGCACCTGCTGATTATGCTGCTGTATGTGCTTGCTGCCCCGGCTGCGGCCGTCTCGCTGCATCTCAGCTCGTGGTCAATCCTGGCGCAGGTGACGGTGCATGGCACGTTTGGGCGCTATGCGCGGCCCAGTCGCGAGGAGACCGCCGCCGTGCTGGAGGCCGGCGGCGCGAAGCTGGTGCCCGTGGCGGACGCGCTGGCCGCCGGCGCGGACCTCGCCATCACGCGCGCCGACTGCCCGCGCTCCGACCCCAAGGCGCGCCACTCCCCTCACTCTGGGCAAGCAGGCGGGGGCGCGGGCTGGAGGGCCGCCCATGCAGGCAGCCGCATGCAGGGAGCGGCTTTGGCAGAAGCGTGGTGCGCGCGGCCCGTGCGGACCTGGCCGGTGCCCACTTCAGTGGCCTGCACCGTGCCTGCGCACAGCATGCTCAGGCGGATGCTTAGGCTAAGGCCGCCCGGGCCTCCGCGCAAGCTCCTACTGAACCAGACTTGGGATGACTGAAAGGAGGCACCTGCAGGGCGCCCGGAAAGCTGAACCCTGCATGGGGGACTTCCGGCGCGCAGGTGCGCGCGCTGCTGGCGGCAGGCGTGCCCGTGGCCGCGCCGCTGTACGCCGTCGAGTGGCTCGCGCAGCCCTGGCGCTCGCCGGCGGAGCACCTGCTGTTCGGCTGCGAGCCGGGGCCCGCGCTGGCGGAGGCGGGCGCCGCGCGCGCCGCCGTGCCCGGCCCGGACGAGGGCTCCATGTCCTATTAGAGCAGGGGTGCAGGTGCGGCATCGGGTTCCCTCTGCCGAGAAGAGTTAGCCAGGAAGGGGCGCGAGGGTGTGGTCGTGAGTCACTGGTGGCTGCAAGGTGGCCGAGGCCGCTTTCAGTGTGGTGTCCAGACTACAGCAAGTGCTTTTGCAAAGGGCGCATGATGACAAGCTGTAGACCGGGGACACGGAAACCAGCAAAACGCAAGTGAGTGCTGCTGCACATCTCTGGTCCTGACCCAAACCCGACGCCGCCACACCAGGCTCAGAACCGGTCCTTGGCGCGGCGCACGGCCGCCAGCACATCGACCGGGTTGCTCGTGCCGGCAAACTTCTGCAGCGCCGGCTGGTCGCTGCGCAGGAAAGGGTTGTACGTCCTCTCGCCCTGCGCAGCGCGGGCCGAAAGCATGTCGCTGGTGGCTGGCAACAACGCATCCTTGCTTTGTGTGACTCTGTGGTGGCTGTTCGTGACAGCAGGTGTGCTTACTCAGTATTTGTCGGTCACCTTATGGCATGGCTGTAACCCAAAGCAATCACCAAGTGTCCAAGGGGCTAGCTGCGTCAACAGCACCCCACCCAACCTGGCTACAGAACTCCCACATGGCAGCAGCGCACACGGCTTATCCAGCGGGCCCACAAGAGCAGGCAAGAATAGCAACACATTGGCCCCGCCCTATGGGCGTGCCTGCGCGCATGCTTTGTAGAACCATGTTCTAACCCGCCATGCCCAGGCGCAAGTTTTCAAGGGTCCACCCCCAGCAAACGCGCCAGCGGCGGCGCCCAGCTGAGCGCCCACAGCACGGCGCTGGTGGCAGCCGCGTTGGGACCCCAGCGGTCCTTGCGCGTGCGCAGGGATCCCAGAACCCTGGCAGCCCCCTGCGCCGCTGCCGCCGGCCCCGCAAAGCTGCGCACTGCGGCCTCGCCGCAGCGCAGGTAGGGGTTGGTGGCTCGCTCGGCCTGAGCGTGCCGCAGAGAGATGGTTGGGACCGGCCTGGCGACTGTCCTGTGGAGCCACAGAGGGTGGGTGGAGCGGTGTGCGCACCCCGATGGTCGACGGGATGGTGTACTTGCCTTCGGCCCGCTGTGCCTTTGCCCACGCCAGCTTGTCCTTGACGTCCGCATTGTTGGGATCTGCATGCAGCGACAAAACTCAGATACGCAGTTCATCCTATACCACACACCGCACTTGCACACGCGCCCATGCATTACCACCTGATTCAACACCGCAGGCTGCAAGAAACATGCAATGCTGACCTTGGAGTCCGTAGCATGAATCTGCTACAGCAACCACAGTCTCCAGCTCAACCAAGACTTGCAGCACACGCATGCGGTGCACGCATGCAGCGCCGCCTTGCCACACGCGCACCTACATACGCCGCAAACTCGAGGTTCTTCACGGTGTACTCGTGGCCGCACCAGACCTGCCGCAGGCAGCACAGGTCAGGGTAGGGGTCGGGGGCCGCATCAGACCCGCCAAAGGCAGCGCACACTTGTCAGGCAGGCAGGCAGGCCCATGGCTTGCCTTGCTGGCTACATGATGCAGCGCTCAGCGACAGGCGCACGCTCGGACGCAGGAACACACCCTTCTATACAGCTGATGCACAAGCGCCGCGCGTCCGAGGGGTACGCACGGCGCCGCCCAGCAGGCGCCAGCATAGGGTAGGGTTGGGTAGGGTAAGACCGCCAAGCAGGCGCCAGCACCTGCGTGTCGGGCGGCAGCGTCGCCAGCTTCTCGTTCAGCGAGACGTACATCTGCTCGGGCGTGCCCGCAAATATCCTGCGCAGGCGCGGCAGGGGCGCGTCGTCGCGCGGCGCACAGCGGCGGCGCCACTCTGCATGCATGTGACCTTTCCTTCCACAACGTTGCTTGCTAACTTCGCGTCTTGATAACGGCTACAGCAGCATGACACACACACTAGACATGGATGCTGTCGCAGGCGTCAGCAAATCAGGACATGAGCACCATGTGCTCTTCGGTTCAGCCCAATTTGTTCCAAAAAGCTCTCTCCGGTGCGCAGCCGTGGCGCCAAGGGGCGGAGCCCAAGCGACGTTTTGCAGCGAAAGGCACCTCAGGCGGTGCCCGCTGGGCGCCGCCGCAGCGCAGCTGAGCGCACCGGCCGCAGCCACCAACGAAGAGCGTGTCGCCGGTGAACACGGCGGCGGTGGAGCCCTCCTCGCGGCACAGGAAGCAGATGTGGCCGTTGGTGTGCCTGCCACGCGCGCCGCAGCCCTGGCATGGCATGCATGCATTGAAGTGGCAGGCATGCAGGATAGCACACTCGTGCATTCTGATGCGCTGCCTGCTTAGGCGGTGTCCTGTTGTGAGTGGCCAGATGCCAACATCCTAGGCTCCTACCAAAACTCTCTCGACACGACCACACGTACATCTTGCACGGGCTGTGCACTCCTTCCAACACACCCAAGCTGTGCTTCAAGGCAGGCCGGCAGGCGCAGGCGCGCACCCGGGCGTCTCGATGCAGGTGACGTCAACGTCGCCCAGGCGCAGCCGCTCGCCGTCGGCGACCGCGCGCGTCGCGCCCTGCACGTGGTCGTTCACGCCGCCGATGACCTCGATGCCGGGGCACAGCTGCTTCATCTTGTCGTTGCCGCCGGCATGGTCCCAGTGCTTGTGCGTGGTGAGCACGGTCGCGACGGTCGCGC
>JAABUO010005874.1_pt1 | contig 14199 bp, 26 predicted proteins | sample 5559291 | NCBI WGS metagenome assembly JAABUO01 (sample SAMN10711878, study PRJNA513372) | rock metagenome | isolation source: Antarctica rocks | place: Antarctica: Victoria Land, Finger Mt sud | reverse complement strand
AGCAGCAGGGAGCCGCAGTGCGCGAGCACCATCTTCATGTCCTTCTCGATGCTGGGGAAGCGCCGGCTCTTGACGCGCATCAGGAAGTCGCTCACCTGGCGCGCCGGGGCGCCGGCGTCGCACCTCTCTCCTCGCCGCGTGCGATGTAGGTTGGTCAACAGAGGTGCGCCGCACCAGCGAGAAACGTGCGGCTCATGCATGTGCAGGGCATGTCCACTTAGCACGCATGGGTTTGATAACTAGGGCTGGCTTCCAACATGGTTAAAAAGTTGAATTTAATACTGATTGGTTAGGCCAATTGGCCTTTCTGGTGGCTGTATGCATTCCACATGGACGCACCGCAGGTAAAAAGCAGAAAACCGTGTAAACAAGCCAGCACTACTTATGTTATGTTACGAAGCCCCACGGCCATCCTGGCAGCATTCGAGAGGGGGCCGCGCGCCAGCAGCTGGCAGTAGTGCACGCGCTGGTAGTGCGGGTTTTCCACCGACGCGCCGCCGCCCCACTCGATGCGCCAGGGCGCGCGCGGCACGCGCTCGCCAGCGCCCTCGCGCAGCCGGAAGCTCACCTTGCCGCCCTCGCGGCGCGCCAGCACCATCATGCGCGTGCCTGCCGCGCATCAATCATGAGACGACTCACCATGTCAGGCGTGAAGCACGGCTGCGCTGCCACTGCCTGCCTGCCTGCCAGGCAGCGCGCAGCCGAGCTGTGTGTGGCGCACCAGGGGCCACTGGCGCGCTGGCGTCCAGGTACTGCAGCGCCTGGCCCCAGTAGTGCGGCCGGCCGTGCGCCGCTGCGGGCAGGCTCTCCCCCACGTCAGCACCGGCGTGGCCGGCAGCCGCGTCGCGCGCGCATGCGCTGCCGCTCGCGTCGCCTGCGCCTGGGCCACCTTGCGCAGCCGCGGGTGCGGGCGCTGGCTCAGACAGCGAGCATGCAGGGCCGGCTGCCTCCCCAGCTTCCAGCCCCGCGCTTTCAGCTGCTGGGTCAGCTGCCGCCCCTGCCAAGTCATCAGGCGCTGGTCCGTGCGCTATGGGCGGCTGCTGGGCGCTGTCACTGCCGCTGCTGCCTGCAGCTGGCCCAGCACTGCCGCCATCAGCGCTGCCGCAGCCATGTGAGGCAGCGCCAGAGGCGCCGGCAGTGGCGACCGCGGCGCCGGCGCGCGCCACAGGCGCCGCGCCCGCCGCCCCTGCTGGATCATCTGCACCCGAACCTGCCTCATTTGTGGACTTGTTACTGACAGCCGCGGCGCTGGCGGACTTCACCTGTGCCGTGGGCCCCGCTGGCTCCTCGTTGTTGTCCGCCGCAGCTGCTGCCGGACCCATGCACCGGGTGGCAGCAAGAGCGGCTGGGGCCGCATCTTGCGCTGCATGCTGCACCCCGCCGAGGCCGAAGCCCAGCGGCGCTGTGCTGATGCTGACCTGGTCGTCGAGGTGGAGGTCAAACCAGAAGGCAATAGCATTGAGGCGCCCGGGGGCCACCACCTGCATGCGAGCACGAGCGCGCTATTGCTCGCTTTGCCTTCCTTACCGGGCGGCTCTGCAGGGCATTGTCCTTGCGGTGCAGCCGTGGAGCTGCACCGCAGGCTGATGTGGAGCGTGTGACTGTGAGCAGGTTGTGGTACGACCTGATGCATGACTGACATACCTGGAACTTTGTATGGCACAAGAGAGCGAGGGGCATAGATATGCGAGTACATGTTATGCCAGGCACACACATGTTATGCCTGGCGTACTTTGGAGGGGCCGGGCGCCAGCAGCGCTGCGCACCTCGAGGCGTAGGATGTTCTCGCGCCCGCGCGCCTTCTGCGCGCCCACATAGTCGTACTCAAACACGCGCGCGGCGCGCGTCAGCACACGGTGCGGCATGTCGGCCAGGTGCACCGCGCGCGCGCCAGCCTCCCACCTGCATGCCCATTGCACTGTCAGCTGAAGTCATTGCGCTGGCCTGCAGCACTGCACGCTCACCAGCAGTCACACATCCTGCACAGATGCACATACCTTGCATCTGATTGTCTTGTTGAGAAGCTCGTCTGTGAATGTGATTGTAGCGCAGCTCGTTAAAAGAGGAGCTGTTATGCACTTCATTGATTGAGCCACATTCGGCTTAAAAGCACCATACACATGGCAGATATGTGCAGGGGTCCACGCGCCAGATCTATGCACACACCTGTACGAGTTGAGCCCGGAGAAGTCAAGGCCAGCTATGCGGCCGGTGAGGGCCTCGATGCCGACGCAGAACAGCGTGGCACCGGCGGGTACCACCGCGGCGCCGGGCTGCAGTACTCGCCGCTTGGCCAGGTCCAGTAGGTAGAGCCAGTTGCAGCCAAGCAGGCCTGCATGGTCTGGGAACTACAGAACGTGCCAAAGGGACTGTGCTGCCTATGGGATTGCGATCTGTGAGCACAATAATACATGCATCGCCAGCACGCCAGGAGCATGCATGCATGTGCCCATGTCTGCATGCATACCTTTGTAAGCCACTAGACTCATCAAACATCATGTGCAGCCCGTTTTGGAGAGGCAATGCTGCATGGGGCGCGCGCCGGCATCAAAGATGTCCGCCACAGCCACATTGGCGCCCAGCCGGCGCACCTCCCGCCCGCGCTCGAGCAGGCCGATGTCGCGATGTACTACAGAGACGCGGTCCGAGAAGCCATTGGCGGCCACCACCTGCGCATCAGCTGGGGTTGTGGTGCTCTCCTATTTTAATGCGGTCTCTTGTTACTCGTCTCATGAACGTGCCTCACCATGCTTCCTCCGCTTTGAGATACCGATAATGAGAGTGGCCCTGATGCGGCTGTACAAGGCGGCCGCAAGTAGACAGTCATGTGAGACCAAGACAGGCTCCCTGTCGAAGACTGGCACGCATCTCGCGCGAGGTGTGACGCATGGGAGGAGGTGCAGCGCCCGTGCCTGGCGTGCGGCGGCCACCAGCGGGGCAAGCAGGTCGCAGGCCACCACGCTGGCCGCGCCCGCGCGTGCGGCCATCAGTGCAAGCAACCCCGTGCCGGTGCCCAGGTCCAGCACATGCGCAGCGCCGTCCGCGGCCGCCTTGCGCTGCACCGCGCGCGCGATCGCTGCCTCGTACGCCTGCGCATGTGTCTCCAGTTGTAATCAGTTCCCTGGCAGTATGGCAGCATGGACAGGCTTGTAACGGATGGCTGCAACATGATGTATCATACCAGCCAGGAGCCCACCCGGGGATCAGGTCTTTCAAAGGTCTTTCAGCAAGATCAAACTGCGTGCTACTTCTCAGGCACGCTCTTGCATTCAGGATGTTGCGCATTGCAGCATAAGAGCAAGCTTTGCAGGGCGTGCTCGTGCCCAGGTGCCGCGCGCCTCATTGCGGCGGGTGTCAGCCAGCATGGAGAAGTGCACGGCCGGGAAGGCGGCGTCGGGCTTGGCCAGGTGTGTGAACTCCGCGGCCTCCAGGTCGAAGCGCAGCCGCACGGTGTTGTGCGCACAGCGCAGCGGCAGCACCTCCCCGGCGGCCACCGGCAGCTCGCCGGCCAGGTACTGCATCGCCGGGCGCAGCGTCTTGAGGCCTGCCGTGGCCAGCAGCGGTTACAGGCAGCGTACAGAGTCCTGCTCACGCGCTCTGCAATGCGGAAACCCTATTGACGCTTGGCATTGCGCAGTCAGCCTGTGAGACTGACTTTCAGACTTTTCGTGTGTGTCGTGCATCCTCTCCAGGAAGGCAAGACGCACGTTTAAACACACCAGCAGGAAGCACTTGGAAGCACTTGGAAGCACTTGGAAGCACTCACATTTACCAATCGTTATATTACTCGGTTGGCAGATACTGCTTACGTGCATAGCAGAGAAGAGTTCATAACAGGTTGTATACAAGCGCACCAGCAGCCACCGCCTCTGGCCCAGTGCTGAGCTCCACGTCATCATAAAGCCGCAGCTTAAACCAGAACATGATAGCATTGAGCACGCCGGGCCGCTCAATGGCCAGGTCCAGCGTGCGCTCCTCGCTGTGCTCGGCCGGCGCGCGCAGGTCAAAGTGCCACGCCTCCACCGGCGCGGAGAGCGGCACGTACATGCCCGGCCCCAGTGGCGTGCCTGGGCAGAGAGGCGATGAAATATGCCAAGAGTGTGGCTGTCACGCTGGGCTCTTTGTCACCACCGTCATACGCTGGCACAATGCATGCGTCGCCAATGTGGCCGACGCCTCAACTCTGATTACCACAAGGCATACATGGCCAGGGCTGATGCACTGCTCAGTTGCTGAGAAGGTGCCGGTGAGGGGCAGAGCAGCACCGGATGTGTGCGCGGGGTGCCAGCGGTACCGGTTGGCGCTCGACAAGTCAAAGCCGCACACGGTGCTCGTGCGCGCTTCCACCGCCTGGCAGTAGACCGTGGCAGCCGCCGGGAGCACAATCATGTCGTCGGTCATTAGGTTCTGGATGCAGTGCCGCATGGCTGGCAGGATGCCGCTCGTCAGCAGGCCTGTGTGCCAGTAAACTGCTTAGCGTACGATCGTACCCAGCTTCAGCTCTGGTCTCAGATTTTATGGTTACCAGCAGGGGCAGGGAGCATGTTGCTTCTCACAGGGAGCGTGCAAGTGGCCCACACATGCACAGCAGACCAGGCACATTGCTAGGAACTTGCATGATCAGCAAGGTTGCCACCTGCTAACAAGCTAGTTTGCATGCAGCTAAAAGATACATGACACAGCCATTTCAAAAGCTGGCAGAGAGTGTGACATATTTTAGACATGGGCATGCCGTCGTCCATGATGTCGCACACGAGCACGTTGCAGCAGACAGGCACGTCCTTGAGCAGCGCCAGGTCAGTAGGGCGCTTGAAAACAACTGATGCTTGGTCGTCCTGTATGCCTGCAGCGCCAATACGGCACTTGCAGCTCAGCTGCGCGCTCGCACTGCTGGCTCTTGATGGCCGCGCATGTTGTGTGAGATACTCGACGTTTGTCAGAGCGCAGACTTAGCAAAAGATTTCATCCTGGCAGGCACCGTTAAGCATGGACAGAGCCTCGCTGAGCGCTTGCACACTGCATGCACACAACAGTAAAACATGCCAATTACTTTAACTCTCTTTAGGCCGCGATGGCAATGCCTAGCATAAGAGCTGGCTGTACCGTTTGCTACCAGGCTTTGCTTGGTTGCCAGGGAGAGGTACAGCCAGCGCTCTACAGCCGTCACGTGGCGTGCTCCCTCGCGCAGCGCCACTAGCGCGTGCAGCCCTGCCGCGGAGTGCTACTTTGTCAGTGCTGCATGTGGGGGCACCTGTACAGATCCACCTGTCTTGAATCGATTAGCCAATTGGCAATCTAGTAACGTAGAGGGCATGCATGGGTCTTGCATACAGCAAGGTATCATGAGGATTGCACTGTTCGTCTGCCTTGCGCCTTCAGCTGCCATACAGCTGTACGCGCAAGGAGCGAGCATGCTAAAGAAGGAACTCAAGGGCATGCACCAGCGCCTGCACCAATGTCTAGCACGCGCACGTCCTTGTCCTGCGCCTCGATGCTGCGCACTGCTGCTGTGATGGCTGCCTCCCACGGCGCCTGCCGTGACACGGGAACCGTCATAAGTCAGCATACTGACATGTCACTCCCATTTGCCCATAGCGCCGGCGCTGCATATGCATCACCAGAGTTGTCGCCTTTTTTTTTTATGTGCCAGGTTGCATATAATAGATATAGAGACTGTTGAACTATTTCTGCTGTCTCCACAATCAGGCTGCAGCACCGTGCTTAATGAAGACTCACAATGCATGCAACCAACCGCCTTCACAGAATGCACTGTGACGTGCGCAGAGTTAAAGCAGAGACATGCAACGTCGTAGTACAGCAACAGGCGGTGGCTTGCCTGCCGGTAAGTGTCTTCCAGCACGGCCAGCTGGCGGCCTGGCATAGCAATGTCTGCCTGCACTGTCACATAGTTGTACGTGTCGCGCACATGGTGGTCCAGCTCCGCCTGCGCCATCATATGTAACTCCTGGATACTGGCAAGTACAACTTGCGTTGTTTCTGAATACTTGACAACAGATGTCGTCTTGGAGGCACAGCAGGATCTTGCGCTATGCAAGGGACCCGGCGCCGTATGCAGCAAGCCTGACTCTGTGTTTCTCGGCCTGATACCAGCAAAAGATGTGCTCAACCATGGGACACCAGATGGTCACAGTGCTTTAAACGCGCCTGCTGCGGAGTGAGCAGCTGCAGAGGCAGCATGTCATCGGTGCGGATCTTGTACAGCGGCGCAGAGTGCGGGTGCGCGGTGATGCGCTGCGTTGGCTCCGGCGCTGGCAGAGAGCGCATCTCACGGCCCTTGCCTGGTGAAGTACATGTTTGTTGGCTCATGCACCACCGCCCATCAGCTGGAATCAATAAGCGACAATATCTGCTACAGTGCATGTCAATTGCAGCTAGGAGGCAACAGAGTGACGCAGGGACGCTTGGCATGGCTCGCAGGCTGTTCAGGGCACTCTCCGGACCAGCCTAGGTGTCACATCATTCTGTCTTGGCTGGTGAGCGAGACATACAGAGTGCAGTATGCGGAAGAATAGGATGCTGGCCCTGGGCTTGTACCCTCCACCAGGTCGCGCAGCACGCCCTGTGTGGCTGCCTCGAGCGCCTGCTTGAGCGGCCAGTCAAATGGGTCCAGGCGCAGGCCTTCTTCCAGCACCAGCGCTGCCTCCCGATGCCGTCCCATGCCTGCATGTGAGCCAGTTGTAGCTCTCAGTCAGGCTGGCTCGATAGCGAAGCAGAGGAAGCTGAGTGCCTGCGACCCAGCAAATTCGCCTAAGTTTCAGTGCTTGTTAATCAGCTGACTGAGCTGTTGAGTGCTTTAGAACTGTGTTTCAGGCCAGACGTACCACTGAGCGCAAGGCCCTTGCACCGGAGTGCACGAGCAAGAGAAGCCACAGCTGTGCGCGAAGTGCGCAGAGCGGCGGCCGCTAGCTTACGGCCGGCCTCTGCATCCGCCAGCGCCTCCGGCCACAGCTCCAGTGCCAGCCAGGCGGAAGCGCGGTTCCTGCGTGCTAAGCAGCGTCCGTCGAAAAGCAGTAACTGTCGACTTCCATCCCTATAAGCAGATCACAGCTACTATTTGCTGAGAGGTTCCCAGGCGCAGCGGCACTCAACAAGCAATGTTGGATAACACAGCAGCTTCCCACTTACTAGCAGCAAAGCTCTTCGCAGAGCTGTTGCAGTGTGCAATGTCTGTCAGCCTGCCCTGTGGCTAGCAGGGCCCATCAGCGCACGTGTAGCACACGTGCAGCTCAGCATGCGCCAGGTTGTGTGCGCGCTGGCGGCGGAAGAGCAGCGCATATGCTGCAAGCGCGCCAATGAAGTCGCCGGCCTTGTGCAGCAAAACTGCAGCTGCATTCTGCTCAGTCAGGCGCCGTTGCAGATACTCGGGGTCTGCAGCACATGCCTGCTCCGTGCGCGCTGCCACCTCCGCCAGCACCTGTGCAATCAAATAGCATGGACTACGCAAGGCAATGCTTCCCTGGCAAGCTCTGAGCCCAAGGCCTGGTGTCTGTCAGGCGCCGCCCACGGCACAGTACGCCGCTGGACGCGCCTTTTCGCGTCTGCTCCCGTTGCAGCTGCTGGCCAAGTCCTCGGGAAGCGCCCGCTCGCCCTGGGCCAAACCGGTGTCGCTCGGCGCCACCATGCGTCGAACAACAGTCCTCGCAGGGTGTGAAGTCGGATGGACTTGTGTCCCGCAGATATGCAGATCGAGGAAAGGCACAGGTTGCCAGTGTTCCTCGGTCAGCACGTTACACACCTAACCTAAGACCGGCTTTCTCAAGCGAAGTTCACTTGCAGGACAAGCGGGAAGGACGGCGACGTTGTACACGCCCTGGATACAGGCACACCTCTGCGACCATGGCCTACGGAAAACACTTGCACGGTCGTGCAACATGCACAGCTAAAACAAGGTCGCTGGCAGTGCATAGACGCCACCACCAAGCACACTGACCTCTCTACGCATACTTCAGTTTCACTTCAGAGCACTCTGTGCTTCACGTTGTCTTGGCCTCCACCGCAGCCATGTGCGCGATGAGATCGGTAATCCGTGACGCATACCCGAACTCGTTGTCTGCCACGCGCAACGCTGGGTTTGAGACACCTCTCCCCCATGCATGACTGCATTCAGAGAAGCGAAGGATGTCATACTCTGGTACCGTTCTCTCACGTTTCCAAGCCAGCATCCATCTGCATTTAGATTCACAAGAACAAGAGCAACAAGAGCAATGGGACAGCGCCTCTGGAGCTCGCAAACAATGTGCTGCTAGACGCACAGCTGCGGCGGCGGGCGACGCACCATACCACGAGACCAGCTTGACAAACTTGGGCGTCAGGCTGATGCCAGCGCCCGCATCCACGATGGATGAGTGCGTGTCTGTCACAAAATCAGAGCTCACCACTGCGTCCTCCGTGTACCTGCGCAGCCACGCACACGTGTAAGCACACCTTGGTCACATATCTGTACGACATGTGTGTAATGCATGGATCAATGGTTCAGTCTCTGTACTCAAAGCTCCAAGTCTTCTAAAGCTACCATGTGCTCTACGTCAGGCGCAGCAGGCAGAGTTAGCCCTGCATGGTGCATCGCAACACAATGTCCGGGCAGGAGGGTCGCTTACGCAAGGGAGAACCCCACGGCACCTCGTACGCAAGCACTCCCAGAGCCAGCGCTGCCCGTGCCAGGTCACACTGCACGCATGCACCGGGCCGGCCCCTTGCAGGGCGCGCGCCCGAGGATGCCCTTCATCGGGCCCTCCGACGCGGCCTTGAGCTTGGCCATGATCTCGTCGTACGTGGCCTCCTTGGACAGGTTGACGGTCAGGTCCACGACCGACACATCCAGCGTCGGCACGCGGAACGACATGCCCGTCAGCTTGCCGTTCAGCTCCGGCAGCACCTGCGCGCGCAGCCTGCGGTCTCAGGCTTGCCTCAGCATCCTTCTGCGGCTAGATTCGCTGCACAGGGGAGTCTGTCAGAGGGGCATGGGGTGCAGGGCATGCGCGCCTTGCCGACAGCCTTGGCCGCGCCGGTGGAGGAGGGGATGATGTTGGACGACGCGCTGCGGCCGCCGCGCCAGTCCTTCTTGCTGGGCCCGTCCACCGTCTTCTGCGTAGCTGCGCGCCCGGGCGCACACAGCCTTGCTCGCACAGCATGCCATGGCAACACGACGCGCCAACGCCCTGATGCAAAGCGCTAACGCCCTGATGTCAATTGATTTTAATCAGTGTCTCATGTGGGACAGTTTGTGTCGGCCAGGGCGCACCGGTGGTGGAGTGCACCGTCGTCATGAGCCCAGACTCGATGCCAAACTCATCGTTGATGACCTGCACCCCATCCGCGCACTTACAAACACGACGGCAGCTCAGTTGCATGCAGCAGAACTGAACAGAATAGAAGCTGACACATGCACAGCTGTGGCACAGAAGAGCATGCCTGCTAGCAAGTCAGAGTAAAGCTCTGCATGACCATCAACCGCCCCAGTCATGATGTGGGCCAGTGAGGGGTAGACACGTTCTGGCTTTAAGAAATACTCAGGAACGAGTGGATGCGACACCTTGGCGAGTGGCGCCAGGCAGTTGGTGGTGCAGGACGCGTTGGAGACGACGTCCATGGTGGACGGGTCATACTTGTCCTCGTTCACGCCCATGACAAACATCGGCGCGTCCGCCGACGGCGCAGAGATGATCACCTTCTTGGCACCGCCCTTCATGTGCGCCGCCGCCTGCGCGGCTGGTCCTGGCTTGAAAAGGGCAGGCCCAGGACGGAGTCTGAGTCCGGCTGACGCTCAGTCCAGCTGACGCTCTTCAAGTGAGTCAGCACATGGACTGCAGTGTTAAAAACGTGCCTAGTCTGCCCGTTGCTGAAACCCAGTAAACAAGCACGCAAGAGCTCTGACACCCACCACCTACCACAAAAATACATTGCACCATTGCTTTCACTTCACACGGAGGGCACCAGCTGAAGACACTGCAGTAGTGGTCCGGAGAAACAGCGCAGCGCAGCGCCAAATCCGACAACAAGACGGTATTGCACACAGAGACACCTGCTCCTTGCCCGTGACCCTCACGGCAGGTGGTTGCCACCACATGCGGTTGCACGTCCCCACTGAGTGAGGACTAGCCAATCAGCTTAGAGACAGGCTGCGCGCCTTCTCCTTGGTCGTGAACACGCCAGTGGAGTCGCACACATAGGTGGCGCCTGCCGTGCCCCAAGGAATCGACGCGGGGTCCCTGCAAGCGCGGAACAACGCTCAGCTCAAGCGGCTCCGGCGCACCAGCTTGGCGACCAACGGCGTCCAGAATGGCGCGGCGGTGCAGCAGAGGCACACAGGCTGGAGGCCACAGTGCGCACTTTTCTGTGTACGCCTTGATCGTCTTGCCGTCGACGACCAAGTCAGAGCCGCTGATGGTCACCTCGCCCGGGTACATGCCGTGCATGGAGTCGTACTTGAACATGTATGCCAGGTACTCTCTGCGCACGGCACGCTCCGTCTTCGAGGTGCGTTGCCTAGGTCAGGACTGCTGTACTCACCTAGTATACAGCCAGTACCAGCAACACACATATAAGTGCGCACAGGCGCGCGTTATGGCGTCCATGACCAGCATGCGGCAGCGAGCACATGGACAGGAGAGGACCTAGAACTGCTGCAGCTGCACTCTGGATGTGTGCGCAGTTCGGTCTGTGTGTTATTGGCAACTCTGTGTCACGCAGGCACACGGCACGGCGCGCAGTCAAGCGCGCATCATGACAAGGCAGGCGCGGGCCGCACGCGTCTACAAAGGGGTCGTTGATAGCCACGACTTGCACGTCGTCGCGAGCCAGCGCGGCGCGCAGCACCAGGCGTCCGATCCGTCCGAATCCTGTAAGCGCAGCGCAGGGCGCGCTCGGGTGCGCTGCGCCTGACCAACCCCAGGCCGCCGCTCCCGCAGCAGCCTTGCAAGGCCCCGGTGACCCCACAGTAGCCGCGCGCTGGCCGATGGCGCGGCACCGCGCAGCCCAGGGCAAAGCGTACTGTAACAGACCTAACTGATCAGCTCCAGGAGCACGGGCCGGGGCGGAGCACCGTTGATGCCGATCTTGATCTTCTCGCTGGTTGCTGGGGCTGCCGCCTTGGGCGGGGCCTGCTCAGCCACCACGGCGCGCGTTTGCAGGCTGCCCCGGCTCAGCGGGATCCTGCTCGCGGCCCTCCGGCCGACCGAGGCCCGCAGCAGGCCGACAGCCTCGCCGAGCAGCGGGTGCGTGGCAGGCAGAGCGGCAGAGCAGCGAGAGACGCGGCCTGCGCGCAGGTCAAAGCTCAGTCACTTGATGCCTTGCTCAAGCTCCAGCCTGGACAGGGGCCAGGGGCGCACGGCAGGCCACCGGCCGCGCCAAGGAGCCTTGCATCAAGAGGGCCATAGCTGCAGCGCGTCTAGCTGAAAGCTGCTGAGTGTTGGCTTTCCCAATAAAATAAGAAGTAAAATCTATAGTAGAATATTAAAGGGGGGGGGCTTGGAGCTAGGGGTGAGAGGGCATTTGGTAGAATTTTGAAAGCTCTCGACAATCAACAGCGCGAAAGAAAAGAGAGGGGGCACAAGGAGCTCGCAGGTGACAGGTCCCCCAGCGCGCCCCCCTTGCAGCACTAGCAGACGTGCGATGAAGGCCTTGATTCTGGTGGGCGGGTATGGCACGCGGCTGCGGCCGCTCACGCTCACCGTGCCCAAGCCTATTGTGGACTTTGCGAACAAGCCTATGATCATCCACCAGATTGAGGTGCGGGCCGTGTGCGGCCAAGCACCAGCCTGGCAATGTGCTGTGCGCGCATTGCGCCCACGCCCAGGCGCGCACGGGCACGCGCATTGCCACCCAGCCACAAGCGGCCCCAGAACCCGCCTGCGTGGCTGCGATTGATTACTGGCGGGTCTGCGCGAAATGTCCTGTGGGCCCTGCATCAGAGCGCTGGACACCATGGCGCTGCCCGCGTGCAGGCGCTGAAGGATGCCGGATGCTCCGAGGTCGTGCTGGCTATCAACTATCAGCCGAAGGTGCGCGCGGCGCGCATGCGCCTGCATGAGCTGCCCGCCTGCGCCCGGCGGAAGCGGAGGTGTTGTCCAGAGTCGCCCGCGGCTGCACGCGTCGCTGCGAGCGGGCCGATGCGCGGCCCGCTGCGCCGGGCGCTCCAATTCTGGCGCGCCGAGCCTGGGGCGCGCGCAGGTGATGATGGACTTCCTGAAGGAGTGGGAGGAGAAGCTCGCGATAAAGATCACGTGCTCCCAGGCGCGGCGCCCGGCGCAGCCTCGGGACCACCCCCCAGCATCCCTGCGCGGGGCAGCTGCGCCGCGCCTCAGCCCGCCCCGCCACGCGCGGCAGCGGGGCTGGTTGTCCGGCCGCGGTGGCAGGGCGGCGGCCAGCCCCTGCAGCCGGAACCTTGGGCGTAGTTGTGCCTCGGTGTGCGACGGTGTACCGGTCAACTTGCAGCAGCACATTGGGCTGGGTGCTAGCGTGTGGCCGCTGAGGGGGGCTGAGCGCAGCGAAGGCTGTGAGCGAGCGCGCGCTGCTGGGGCATATCCCCTGCAAGACAGCTGGGCAGGGGCTGCTGGCAGGCACGGCCGCGCCGGCGATCGGCGCAGCCGTGTGGTGTTGCACAGCTGCTGGTCGGGCCGGTGCGCCAGGCTGCCTGTGCGTCAGCTGGGCAGGCGAGCGCATACTGGCAGGTGGCGGGCAGTGTCCCACCCTGCGCGAGCGGGAGCGCGCCGTCTGGAAGCTGGTGTGGTTTCGGCTGTTGGGGCGGGGGCGCTGGGGCAGATGGAGGAGGCCGGCGCGCTGGCACGCAGCAGGCGCCGGTCGCTGTGGGGGCCGTGAGGGCAGGGCTGTGTGCGAGTGGAAGGCATCCGCAGCGTGGCGGCGTGAGGCGGGGGATGCTGGCGCGGCCGCAGGAGACGGAGCCGATGGGCACCGCGGGGCCGCTGAAGCTGGCGGAGGAGATCCTGTCGGACGGCTCCGGCGACCCATTCTTCGTGCTTAACAGGTGCGCGGCCGCGCGCGCGCCGCGACCGCCTGATACTGTGAGACTGTTGATGGAACCGTTATCCGTATCCTGATGCCTCTGATAGTGCCCCGCTCGTGAGCGTATGGGCGGCATCGTGCTTAACATAGGGGGCGCCGCGTGCGCCAGTGACGTGATCTGCGACTTCCCGCTGAAGGAGATGCTGGCCTACCACAAGGCCAAGGGCGCGGAGGGCACCATCCTGGTCACCCAGGCGCGCCCGCACGCGTTCTGATCATCCTAAGCTGGTCAGGATAATGGGCTGGGACCGCGCCGCACCTATCAGGACAGGCTTGCGTGGCGGCCGTGCGTTGCGCCACGCTCGAAGCGCGCCTGCACCCTCGCGTCCGCGCATGGCAGGACGCTGCCGGCCCTGCCCCTTGGCGCTACGGGCCGTGGCCGCGCAGGCGCGCGTGCACGCCATGCGCCCCACGCGGCGCCCGGCCGCGCAGGTGGAGGACCCGTCCAAGTACGGCGTGGTGGTCACCGACGACGCGGGCAAGGTCGACCGCTTCGTGGAGAAGCCCAAGGCGCGCGCCCGCAGCTCGGCCGGGCCCCCCCGTGCGCAGCACCGGCAGCCAGGCAGCCCTGCGCTCGCTGCGGCGCATCACTGGGGCGTGCCCCGGCAGCCCCCCGGAGCTGCCTGCTTTCCAGCTGTGACACAGAGCTGGGGCCCGTCTGCCGCGTGGAGGCACAGCCTAGCTTGGTCAGGCAGCCCTGTGCTTGCTGCGGCGCGTAATCGGGGCGCACCTCTGTCCGCTTGCCGGCTGCGGCACAGAGCTGGGGCCGGTTTGCCGTGTGGAGGCACTGCCTGACTCGGCTTCAGGGTCCAGGAAAGGTGTGGGAGCGCTGCGCGGGCAGGACAGAGGCCGAGGTTGACATCCGGCCACCGCACATGCGGCGCTCTCAGGGCGCACGCCTGCCGTGGAGCGGGGCGGCCGCCTATGCGCGCCCATGCGCTCCGTGTGGGCCCGCCGCGCGCGCCTGCGGCGCGCGCGCGGCAGAGCCGGGGCGGGCGCCGGGCGCCTGACGCGCGCCGCGCCGCGCGCGCAGGTGTTTGTGGGCGACAAGATCAACGCGGGCATCTACGTGCTGTCGCCGCGCGTGCTGGACCGCATCGAGCTGCGGCCGACGAGCATCGAGAAGGAGACCTTCCCGCTGATCGCGCGCGACTCCGC
>JAABUO010005871.1_pt1 | contig 14202 bp, 14 predicted proteins | sample 5559291 | NCBI WGS metagenome assembly JAABUO01 (sample SAMN10711878, study PRJNA513372) | rock metagenome | isolation source: Antarctica rocks | place: Antarctica: Victoria Land, Finger Mt sud | reverse complement strand
TCAGAGGGGTCCAGCAGAAAGAGGGAGTATGGATCAGCCTTCCCAGATTCAGGTATGGCATCAAACAGTCAATTGTGCAGGACGTTGTTCAGTGCTGTACAGACATGGCTCCAAGACAAACAGCAAAAATATGGATTGACCTGTTGCAAACTGTGAATGGCTGCAATCCTGAAGCTGTGGCTGCAATCCTGAAGCTGTGATATCACAGCTTGGTGTTCTAGGGTTTCTTCAGGCATTGCAAATTCTGGATACCCTGATCTTGGGGTCTGCCTAATGTTGCGTGAATTGTCAGTTGCTGTTGGCAATTGTCTACAACACAGTTTGCGAGCTTTGCACACATAAAGTCTGAAATCTTGTGTGCTGCATCAGGCATTCAGGAGCATGGCAGGGGCAGATTGGCACGGCCCTTAGGGGAGCCTGCGGGACATGGTGCCCAGCAACTGTCCCGGCAAACTGCATGCCCCAATGCACATCCAGGTGAAAGCTTGTCACTCATTGCAGCCAATACAATCACTGCACACTGGTGCAGCACTTTGTCCTTTTTTGCAGAAGCAATGCACTGCCGTTTTTGAAATGTAGTGGAGCAATCAGACACGATACAAGCTGGCTGCATTACAACCTCTGAGACCCTCATCTGGTTGCTCACAACAACATCAACATCGATTTTCAACTTCGAAGCTGTTTTGTTCACAGTTTGTGAAACATCTGCATCCCCCTTCACTTCCCGTCATTACTGTACCCTGATCACACCATTGCTGCTGTGTGTTGTCATGAAGTTCTAAGCAGTCAGCAGATATTGTTCAAGCAGGGCAGTACACGCAACCCCCCACGAGGTCCCAGGGCACTGGCCCCAGTCCCCAGCATCGCATGGGGGTCTCACCCCAACATCAGATGCAGGGTAGTCCCCAGAGGCAACCCCAGGGCCGGCACCAACCCCGAGATAGGGCTGGTGCTATCATGCGGCCTCAGCTGACAGGTCAGCACTCTAATGTTGGGGACATGAAGTGCTCAGCTGCATGATCTTAACTTTCTGTGCTACGGCATTTCTTACGGTGCTTTTGAGGAAACATGAGTCATCAGCATAACCACATGGGTTCCCAATCATGACATTCACAACCATTGTGGCCTTTTGTTGCTCCCACACTAGCCTGCATAAGCCTTGTCAACCGTCAATGCACCCTTGTTGGTGCATTGCGAAATGTCTTTGTATGAGCCTGTTGCTGTCTGTCTGTCTTTGTGTGAGCCTTTTGCTATCTGTCTGCCCAGCTCTGCAGTAGCCTGTGTCTGACTTCCAGGAGCTTTGTTGCGGCCACAGTATGCTGCTGGACCCCCACCAGTCCAGCACCAGTCCCCACTCAATGATCACATGTTGTCCCCACCCCATGGCCCTGGGGGCCAGTCTCAGATCAACAGCCCATCCCATCCCCCCCAGGACCCGAGGAGTAGAGGGGGTCAAGGTCAGACCCAAGGTCAGGGGTACAACCCTGGATATAGGCAGAACCAAGGGCAGACCTCAGGGGACCAGGGTCCACTGGCTAGGCAGGGCCCCCCAGCTGCCGCTCAGTACCCTCCTCGAGGCCAGGGCTATGCCAACAGCCCTGAGCATGATGATGATCAGAGTCATCAGCAAGGCCACCAGCATTCAGACAGTCAGGGGCGGGGATCAGGTGCTGGGCCGACCCCTGTCAGATTTGGCAGGGGTGGTGGCCATGTGAGTGGGGCAAAAGCAATTTTGCTTCCAGGGCCGCCCTTTGGGGGTCAGGGAAACAGAGGCAGGGGTCGGGGTCGACCAGATGGGACGTATATCAATTCACGAGGCCGAGGGAGAGGCACAAAAGGCAGAGGATGAAGTTCAGCTTGACTTGCAATTAACGCCTGTTTATGTAACATACACAAGCAGGAGAGTCTGTCTTTTGTAGCCCAAACATAAGCCAACTTGCTCAGCATCATATCTTCCTCATTGGTATGCAATGTTTCTTTTTAGACATACAGCTGGAAGCAATCTCACGCTAATGCCGGACCGCATTGCAATATTGCTAATCAGTACTAGTCAAGCAAAATTGCGCATGTCAGGCATGCTCTGGAGTGATGATACAAGATTAGCTGCTGGCAGATTTTGCCATGTTGAGCTACACCCAGCATGATGACAAGGCAACAATACGCCTTAGGCAGAACTTAGAAAGCACGCGGCTGTGAATTTGCAAACATGCTTGGGTAATGGCTGTGGTCGCACATGCATTGCTCAGCCGAGTTGCATAATTTTACAGCACTCAGGTGATTACAGACCAGTACACAGCATTAGCGAAAGAAGAGCAAGCAGGAGCAATCATCAGTAGCCAAAAAGGAAAGAGGAAACTGGGTCAAAACCTCGTTGTCAGAACTGCTTGAAGTTGTGCATGTGTCTTATGATGCGGCATCAAAAGGAAAGGCTACTTTGTACTACTGAATCAGAAACGCAACTGTTGGTTGCAAGCACAGGCAGAAGAATATAGCTACGCACCGCGGTGCAACAGGCAGCAGCAATTTGGTCAGAAGCAATGACCATGGACTCGCAGTCAAAGAATATGCATCACAGTAGGAGCTTCCATCCTGCTCCAACTTGCTTGAAACAGGCTTGCCATGCCACTCACACCCACAGCAGGACTGGTACTTATCTGATTTGAAATTCAGCTGGAAGTCTTGCACGACACATGCATGTGAAGCTGGCAACAGGTCAGCAGCGCTTGGCTGATGCAGTCTTCTTCAGCTGCGGTCCTGATGCCCGTGAAGCAGCTTCCCAATGCTTGTAGTTGGCCAGCACTCCATCTAGCACTGGCTGCACAACGAATGGACAAAGCTTCGCAGCAATGCATGCAGATTTTCTTCCTTTTTGGCTTCTTCACAGACTATGTGCTGCTAGTCTTAGCACGATCCAACTGATCAGCGTGGAACATCACAGTTTCAAGCTTGCATGATGATGCCTGGAGCAAAGCCAGCTTCAAAACATGCAGCAGAAGCACATGGTAGAAGTGGCTGATGTCAGCACGCCTGGGTTTCCACAAGGCAAGGCCGCAACTGCATTTTGTACCACAATGCAAAGTGCCTGTCTCATGTGCTGTGCGCTGATCATGCTAAACCAAGAAGCAAAGCAAGATGGCCAACCTGTGCATCTCTGAAGAGATCTGTCAAAGCTTGGAAGAGGGGAATGCCCACAATGCTGAAGAAGCCCATCTACAGCATTTGAACGCATTCATATGGCAATATGCTTCCAAGTCTGCTCAAACAGAGACTCAAAAAGGGTGTCGACCACTGCAAGAGGGGTGCACAAATGACGCAAAAATTCATGCATATTGCTTTTGATTGCTTTGTACCACACGCAACACCAACACTACATGTCTAGACTGGCAGAACATCAAACAGAGGAGTGTAAAGGCATGGATTGTAGTGACGAAGTACAAGAGCATGGTGGTCAAACTCCATGGCCTATGTAACAACAATTTGGGAAGCTTGCATGGCATGGGTGCTGTGTTTGGAAGAGGCAGGAGCTTCTGGCAAAGCAGACAGCACCTGGGACCGCGTCATTGCCCCAGCTTGGTCCCTGTCCATCAAAGGGCTGATTGGCAGTCCCAAAGCCCGCTCCCTATCACCCTGCACCTCATGTCTTGCTGAGCCACCATTCAGCCCCTTGTCAAATTGCACACGCCAAGGCAATTGAGCTGCGCATCAGCTGGTGCTCAGTTGGGTTTGGCAGAAGCTAGGGCGCACAGCAACCAGAAAGCGCAGATGTGCTGCTGTGTGCAGTACTTGTCAGTAGATGCATGAGGTGACCACATGTTCAACCGACATGCACCAATGCAAACAGCCAGCATCGCATTGTGCAGTCACATGTCCGTGTTCAGGACAAGCTGATGCTTGGTGACACAGTTTTTTTGACAGCATCAAAGGCATGCAAGCAGAGATGATGGTCAGCACTGGGCACCACAGGGCAGGTGCAGCTTCTCAATGAAGCACGTGCCAGGAAGAGTGAGTGGGTTTTGACAGCTGCACCTGGCGGAAAAACTCTTCTTCCAGCTGGTAGGACCAGCGCTTGTGGGTATTGTGGTCAGCCGCCAGGTGGCCAATGTCTGCACACTTTATCACCATCTGTACAGCACACATGGGTGCTGAACGGCAGTCACTTGCATGGGCATTGAGGGCAAGGTTGAGAGTTCACTCCAAAATACACCATATTGCAAACCACTTTGTTGATGAGAAATGGCGTGTCCTATTGTGTGTGAGCAGGACTATCAGGACTGTGTCAGACACAAGAGCTGTATTGTATCTGCTTTGTACAACACTCAGTTCTATTGTGAAAAGAGCACAGACAGTTGCACAGACAGTTGGGCAGCCACATGCATCATGCAGCTCCGACCTGGCCAGCTTAGCACCCAGCTGATGACAACAGCTGTGGATGATATGTGTCTCCTGCTTTGACAGTGCAACGAAAATGATTGCAGAAAGACCTGAGCAGTCAGCTTATGATGATAGTAATGGTTGCTACATGTCTTTTGCTCTCACTATGCAATGCAACTGGCTTCAGAAACCAGTAATAAAAGATGTCGCAGTTGATGAAACACACTTGATGTACCAAAGTCTTGTCTTCTGGCTTGACCCTGTCCCAGTCTAATGACTGGCGAGGCGTATGATGATGGTCACTGTGCACTGAGGGCCTTTTAAAAGCTGCCTGCAGCATCAGCACAGGCCTTTCTTTCCCCCTCTCATGACTGCACATCTGCAGACTCTACATCACAAGGCAGTGCAGCACAGGAGCGCATCTATACGCTGCATGCAAGATACTGTAAGGTTACGTTGGAATCATGCAGTATGGTATGCTGGTCCAGCACAGGGCTACAGACATGCGAGTGGTGCTCCGGCATCAATGTACCAACATGGCAAAGCTCGAGTGTGGGCAGCGAGCACCTGGAATCTGGAGAGGATGTCAAAGTGCTTCTTCATGTCTGTGCCCAGGATTTGGGTGATGGCGCAGTTGTGAGCCATTCCCACTTCCTCTGGGCTCATTGACTGAGGCTGCACAAAAGCACGTTTTGTGTTGGAAAACGCTTCATGCAAAACCATCAGAAAAGGTATTTGACCCTCAAACTGACACGTTTTGCGTTGCTGCAAGCACAGCTTGACTGCTCTGAAAGCTTTTGTGACAGTAAGAATAAGCATACACGACCTTGTGTACATAGAGTGCTCAAGCAGATACAAGCTAAGCAATATTGCATCACCCACAAGTACACTTGTCAAGCTTTTGTATATCCCTGGTAGAGCTGATGGAATGTTTGTCTGGCATTACATTGGTAGCTTGCGCCACGCCGATACTGGGCACACCAGTCATCTTTGCATGTGTACAGCCCTCACACAGATCTTGCTGTTTGTACAACTCTGGAGTGCAAGGTAGAACAATACTCTGCACATTGCATTCAGCGGCACACTGGGTGTGTGTGATCTTACTGTGAAGTACATGCACTCGGGTTCCAGGAACACCCTAGTTGCTGCGGCCACGTGATGGTGCTCCAAGGGGGATTGGTCGCTGTAGGTGATGGCTAGGGGGTGAGCAGTCTTGACCAAGAAGTCGTTGTTCAGGCCGCCATGCTCGTAGTCATGTACGAGGGCTGCCCAGTAGGTGCCCCACATAAGGGGCCTGTCCATGGCTTTGCTCTTGATGATGCCACCATGGCACAGCAGCATGTGAGTCATCTGCACCACTGATGCCACGTGTGTGCTGCAGCAACACAGCCCTTGGGATTACTACTTGCTGTTGGTTGTGTTGTGCTGCGCAAGAGGTGTCAGGCTTCTGCCGTTTTGGCTCACTTTCACATGGTTCATCAACAGCACACCATTGTCTGCCATCTGTTCTGTATCACTCACATTACTTTTCAGGAGTTGCCTGTTGGACCCCCTGATGATGCCAAGCACACAAAAGGTAATTGGTTGCTTGATCGATTGATGAAGAAAATTGAATTGCTATGAGATGCAAGTGGGAAGTATGAAGCATGAGTATGTAATCTGATGTTGCTGTGAAGCAGGTGCATGTCTTGCCCAAGGGCAGTCAAACTTGGGAGTCAAGAGAAGCAGCTCCCTCGACAGATCTGCACATTGAATGCTCACTGCAGAGCAGACAGCAAGGCCAAGAGTCAGCGCTGGGCATGTCACCACTTTTCACCTGTTGTGGTAGGGAGTCAAAGGGTCATATCCACGGTCCATCTTCTGCAGGAAATTGCACAGCTTGCCTTCATCCAGGTACATGCCGTCCAGGACGCCGCTCTGCTTGACCAGGTAGAAGAAGAGGACTGACAGTGTGTGGCCCGGGGTGGCTTCAGCAAATGCAAAGACATCAAACTGCCAGCTGCTGTCTGCGGTCTGCAGGTACAGGCCAAACATGAAGTCTAATCGTGCCCAAATAGGCTGCTGATGTGGATGCCATTGCGCTTCTGTGATTTGAAGCAGCGTTCACGTCTTGCAGAGCGCTGAAGACAATCAGCAGTGCAGCTTGACTTGGTCTGACCAGCTGTGGCACAGTCACTCTGTGCATTGCAATGAGGAGGAGGAGGACCAACATCTTCATCCAACTAACTAGTTCGTACAGATAGGCCCAGGGTGGTTGGTATCCTATTAAAACTTGCCAGTACTCAGTGTTTGTGATGTCTAGGTGAGCCTGCATCAGAAATTACATCAGATACAGCTCATGGAGTAGAGCATCATGGAGCCTGATGACATAGGCTTTCAACAAGATGCAGCTGGAAGCAAGCATGCCAGGAGATATCACGAAGCACAGCACAAACAGACGCGCATGTCCTTGTGTCCTTGGCTTACATGCAGGAGGCGCTCCACGTCAGGGATGAGGCTGGCTGGTACTAAAGAATCCAAGAAGGTGGGAACCTCAAAAGCTGTGAGCGCTGCCGCTTCTGCAGTGGCGTGTGCATAGGAGCTCCAGGGTGCAGGCAGCTCATCTGTCTCTATTGTTGGCCTGCGGATCTGTGGCTTGGTCGGGTTGCCCTGCAGCAGCAGCACAGCTGCTGGCTTTGTCGCTCGTGAAGGCCTCGTTGCTGCCGGCTAGGGGACTGACACTCTCAAGTGTGTGAGGACATGCAACCATGCAGGCATGCAAGACCAGCTGCAATCTGACCTGACACACGGGCAGATCAAATAGTTCATGGAGCCCAATGAGGTCATGTTATGTGTGCGTTGGAAGCGTTGGCTTGCAAACACCTGCTGCAATCTTGCAATACTGGTTCAAACAGCCAAATGCATGTGTGCATTGAGCTCAGGCAGGCATGATGCGGATGCAAGCAGCTCAAGCAGACGCAAGCAACAAGGCAACTGCTTGCCATGTCTCCAAGGTAGTGGTAGGGCAGCAGACTGAGCCCCAAGGGCCTGTCAACAAGTGCTGTTGGATTACGGAGCAGGGATGACCAGCAGCATCAATCAAAAGCAAGCAGAGCAGAAGTAAGTTCCCAAGAAGATGCTGCACAGACAGTCATGAAGCACTTGGGCTGCAATGGTCTTGCCTGCAGCATTTGCAGCATAGACTGGCCGACATCAGAGCCCATGCGCCCCATCAGCAGCTGCTCCTCCAGACCCACAGGCTGCCTCAGGTTGGTGTCAGACCGGCTCAGAATGGTGTGCAGCTCCAGGGCTTGCTGCAGAGGAGGTATGCTACCCTGCACAGCAGCAGATATGAGTTCATTAGTACTGGTGGTGACACAGATGACCGGCGTCTGGCATGTGGGTAGGTAATGTGAGGAGTCACAGGTGCAGTGGTGTATCTGTGCTGGGATATGTGAACAAATGCAGCAGGCCATGTTCTGCCGGCATGATGGTGTCAAGAAAACGGCGTAAACTAATAAGTTGTTGTCAGGGTGGAAGCCAAAGATCAGCATGACATCAAGATTTGAAAGTGATTGGCACGTTTTGCGGCTGTACTCCTTGCTTGCCGTCAAGAGGGGAGGAAAATTTCTGCGCACAGCCTCTTTTATGTCAGGATTGAGAGCGCATTGGTGCAAGAACAGTCAGGCTGTCAAGCTGATCTCACCAGAAAGCGCAGTGCAGCCACAACTAACAGCAGGTCACTGGCATGGTGAACTTACACTGATGACGGTTTCTAGGTATCCCAGCGTCTTGTCAATTGGCGTTTCAGCATCGAATGTGTTTCTTCTCACGAATTTGTCATTCAGAACAGCCTGCAGCTGCTGTGCAAGCTTCTCAGCCTCCTGTTGCAGCCTCAGCTTCTCCTCTTGCATGGTCACAGAAACCTGCTCCAGATCTTCCTTCTGCCTGCACAAAGATGGAAAATGATGACAATAAGTAATGCCTGCACAAAGATGAAAATGATGACAATAAGTAATAATAATAACAACGACAATAGTCAAAATAATAAAACGCTTTCCAGCACAATGCTGCCTGCACAATGATGCCACATATCATCAACCCATCATAAACAAGTCTGACTGGCCACTATGGCACTCCAAGCCTGCAAAGCAGGACAGCTGCCCACCAAATAATGCTTCCAGATGTGTTAGTGCATGCACGCCATTTACATGTCACCACAACACACATGGACTCTGCAAACAGAGCTGATTTGTTTTTACCGGGGTTATCCTTTTTCCTGTCGACATGTATCACCATGCTGTTCGGGGGATTGATCAGATCTTCAACAACACAACAGAGCATAGTCAGAGCTACAGAGCACCCAGCTGCAAGCAACAGATCTGGGCTCCTGCGGCTGGTCAGGCAGTGGCAAGAAAGCAAAGTGGCACACAGTCTAGATGCTGTTCACCAAACAACCTGTGGTGACACACAGGTCAGGCCAACATGTCAGGCACACCTTTGCAAGTCGCCTTGCCGCAGGGACAGCTGAGCCTCCAGCTCCTTGTGCTGTGTGATGTTGTACTGCTTGACCAGCACTGCAGGAGTTGCTGTCACGGGATCCTGCATGTTTGCTTTAGTGTGTGAGTCAAGGCTGAAGATGATATGATATGATATGTTCAGTGCTGACTAGTGACATCGGGTCATGCGCACACCCACACAAGCTGGCTGCAGCCATTTGGCTGTCCAGCAGGCTTGTTGCTTGCTGCATATAGGCAGACCAGCAGGCTGAATAGGATGGTGTTGTCCTGGTAGGTGAAGGTGGGGAGATGGTGGGAGAAGTGTTCTGACTGCTGCAATTGCAAGCTACTTGCCTCATTTTGCAGCTGTCACATTCCATCCATGAACAGCTAGTTTGCCCAGGCTGATGTGACACATGCCATTCTGGAGGTGCCAAAATGCAGTGTATGTAACACCACTCACATTCATGGGCCACATCTCAATCATGGACCACTTAGTTTTGCCATCCCTGCGGCTGCAGTGGGGCTGCATGTGACGCCATGTCAGCTGCTTGACGAAAACAGCATTCAAGGCTTCCTCATAGGCAGATTGTGCCTCCAGCTCACCACCTGTGGAACCAGTCAGCATAGGCTGAGCATGCAAAGGCAGACATTTTGCAAGGCATCATCAGCAGCATTCAACATGCCCCGTCACCAAGAGGAACAGTGCATGCAAGAAATAAGACACAGTACATGCAGGAGCGCTGTTATGAAACTTGGCAGATACTGTTGAACCATTCGCATTGTCATAATTGGGACCAGCAGTGACACTGCCAGTGCACCTTAGAGAGAGATAAGGCACCTCCATGATGTGGTGAACAGCTTTGTGCACATGATCAAGCATTGCTCAATTCTCTGCATCAACCTACTCTGTCAACCTACTCTGCCACTGTACTCTGTGAGGTTCACAATATGGGACTTATTGACATGGCATCCAAGTTTGGTATAGATAGATAGATGCAAGCATGTTTGTGTCACCTGGATACAACCCCATGTCAAACAGTGTCTTCAGCGTCACACTCTCCACAGCAGCACCTGCAGCAAAAGTTTCGATCTTTTGTGCATGGAGCCACAGATATTGGTTGAATCATTGCAGGCACGCAAATTGCGTACAGGAATATGTAGTGCATGTGCTGCCATACACTCTGAATCCATGTGCATGCGTGCTTGACCACGTTATTTGACGTAAGTGACCACTTGTCCCAAACAGCCAAACATCATGTGTTTTGCTTCCAGTTCTGGGTGAATCTGGAACACTGTCGGCGCTTTCCCACCTGGTGTATGGACACGACACGCCTCCAGTGCAGAGGAGTTTGCTCCCAACAGTGCGCCTTTGCTACTGAACATGAGAGTGTGAATTGGCGACCTTAGGTACATGGCTGTCATGCGCAGGTCCTCTATGCTAGCATCCATGTCCACAGTGTGCATGACAGCAGTGTGAACCTGTCCTGCTGCTGTCTCTACCCTGATTGGCTGCATGACAGAATCAAAAATGGTTTGGCACTGGAGAGGGCATTGTGAGAAGTAGAGACCGTTGGTAACAAGAGACATGTGAAAAGGGGGTACCACGCAAGACACTTGTGCGTGGGTCTGGTGCAAGCATTCACGTTTAACAGCGTTCAAGCATATGGACAAGTGAGCAGATGGCATGTTTGTCACCTTGCTTTCCACTCTGATGAGGCAGTCTGGGCGGTCACTGGCTATGCCTTGGAACAAAGGTCTGAGCACAGAGTAAATGTCAAGTCTGGACTGCTGTACCTTCCTCCCCTGTCATACAACTCAGGTAAGAATCTACTTACTCTGTGTCGTGTGAAACAGCAAAGCTGAGCAGCAAGCTGGCAGTGCAATGTAAACAGGTGCTATGGCACATAGCCAATGCTTGTGCATGTCAGGACGAGCGTCAGGTATGCACATGTACCCGTGTGATGTCCAGCTCCCAGTTTCGAAGTGCTTGACGGCGATCTTCTGGCATAGACGTGACAACATCATAGCAAGCAGAGTGAGTTCGGGGCAGACCAAATCGCCTTTGGCAGTCTGCATTTTGGAACACCACTGGAGGTGTGGCTTGCTCCTTGTGTAAGCTACAACGACAAACTTTGTTTAATAACACACTGCGAGAGCGATCGAAGCCATCACAGCTGGGTGTGAGGGATCAGGTCACCTGTGCGGGAGCTCATAGGTCCCTGCTGACACAACGACGACTGGCTTCTGTAACTCATGCAGAATGCTGAAGTCGCTGACGCTCCACACTTTTACAGAGGGGTCTGCCAAAGGTACTGACACTGGAGGCAACGTCGGAACCTGTTGCACACTATCTTTGACCACGCCGAAATCATCTGCAACGTTGCCTTTCGACCTCCTGCTGACGTGCCGTAAGCATGACATGCTGGGCCCAGCCGACCTGTGTACCCTGGGTACCGCCTTTGCTGACACCGCTTTGCTGCAATAAGCGACACCGTAACTGTGAGTGACGATGGTGTAACTGCAATGTAACGTAAAATCTGGTACATCTGGATTGGTAGCCTGATGGACGGCCACGACAATTCCAAAACACGTAAAACAATGCACGTGTCAACAGAGTCAATAGAGTAATCGTTCATGAAAGGCCCCCTATATCAAATCGTGTCCAGGCTTGGCCTATCGCAACACGACCAACACACTTTGTTAGACCTTTGCCGTTGTTGCTTGCTGGTGCTGCAGTCGACATCGAGTTGACTATCGTGACATAGACACGGCATGCTTCTAAGTATAATTTGGGCTTGAACATGCAGGTATGTGGTGGACTGACTCCTTTGCAGTTTGTGATGGTGTGGGCTTGTCTCATTGCTTGTCTGTCTGCAGAGCTGCGGCAAGGGAGCCAAACGTACGTGGGTGTTCAACAAGAAATACCCCATCAGAACTCAGACACGCTGATTTTCTAGCTTTACCTTCCCTAGCCGACTTTACAGAACGATAGCGAGCATGTCCCTGCTGTGCCCGACTGGTACCCCCATCGCCCAGCACCGTCATCATGCAGTAGCACATGCGTATGCACGCGTTTTGAGGCTATCAGGCGACTCAAGCTCGCTCAGCAGCAAGGCTCCTCGCGTTGCTTCGACCTCAGTCCAGAGGGTCAGCAGAGCAGCTGCTAACCCAATTAGGTGCCAGGCCTCGCCATACAGTCTCGATCCTAGCATAGCTTCATTCCAGTACCACCCTGCTGAGCTACCAACATCATTGGTCCAGTCATATGATTTTCTGGTACTTGGTAGCGGAATTGCTGGGCTGACCTATGCACTGAAGGTATGTTGCTCAGACTGAGGAGCCTGTGCTGTACGCCCCATGTTAGCACTGAGCCAATCATCAGCAATAGCCATGCCTTGATTCAATGTCCGCAATGATACCGGTTCTTTGAAATGCCAAGATGCTGTGATAGCATTGTCACTTTCACTACAGTGCCATGGTGATTAGCACAACAGCTGTGCACATCTTTGTGATTCTGACTTCAGGTGGCTGAGTTTGGCCGAGTGGCTGTGATCACCAAGGCCACAGCCGATGAAGGCTGCACTACATACGCTCAAGGCGGTGTGTGTGCAGTCTTGGATCCCCTGGACAGTGTGGACAAGCATGTGCAAGACACCATGGTGGCTGGTGCCCACCTCAACAACCCAGGGTATTTCCTCCACGACTGATATTGCCTGCGCAGTCAGTCCCCTTTTGGAGTCCAAATGCATCTCATACCAAATGCATCTCATACCACTGGTCAAGTTGTATCTTTGTGCATGATGGCAAGTCTGGGTCTCCAGGGCATAGGCGCAGGATTTCTTCATGCAATGTTTTACACTGCACCTGGCCTTTGTGTGTCTGTATTGTGTCCTTGTATATACAGCCTTCATCACATCACAGCTTTCATCAACGTGAACAGGGTTGGTCGGGTTGACAGACCAACTGTGCTGACAGGACTTGGCTTGGCCACTCATACACTGCAATACGCATGCAACGGACCTAAGATCAATCATGCACTAACATTCTAGTCTGTTTCACATACTTGCTGACAAGCTGTCCACACATTTTGCAGAGCTGTGGACGCAGTTTGCCGTGAAGGACCTAAAGCAGTGCTAGAGCTGGTGCAACTGGGGGCGCAGTTCAGATGGCAGTCTGCACCTCACCAAAGAGGGCGGTCACAGCGACAGACGCATTGTCCATGCAGCAGACATCACAGGCCGTGAGATTGAGCGCACCCTGGTGCAAGCAGCCAAGTCTCACTGCAACATCACTTTCTTTGAGCATCACCTGGCACAAGACTTGCTTCGTGATGAAGTCAATGGTGCAAGCCACTGCCTAGGGGCTGATGTGTTGGATCAAGAGACTCACACCATGACCAGATTCGTCGCCCCAGTGACCCTACTAGCCACAGGGGGCGGGGGTCAAGCCTACCCAAACACCACCAACCCATCTGTCAGCACTGGAGACGGCATGGCCATGGCATACAGAGCCAAAGCTTCAATGGCAAACATGGAGTTTGTGCAGTTCCACCCCACTGCCTTCTACTCAGCTGCAGCGCCTGCTGCTAGTGGGAGAACTTTTCTCATCTCAGAGGCATTGAGGGGCGAAGGCGGCCTACTGTACAATCAATCCATGGAGAGGTTCATGCCTCAGTATGACGCCAGGTTGGAGCTTGCACCTAGGGATGTTGTAGCACGCAGCATTCAGGATCAGATGATGAAGCGTGGCGAGTCTCACGTTCTCCTGGATGTCAGTCATGAGTCTGCCAGCAAGGTATGTCTTGATCTCATATGATTAATCTTCATAGTCAGAGGTTGCTGTATTGCCTTTAATGGTGTGTTCAAGTCTGACTTGAAGCTCTCTGTATTGCTTGTGATGTAATAAACTGCTTCTGCATTTTCCACTTGCAGCTATGGCATGCTTGTGTTGCATATGCCTTTAGATTTGGTCAATTTTGCTATGTGCGACAGCGGTGTTAGGCTGCACAACTTGTTGTATGTTTTGCATGTGAACTGGCTCAGACCAGACCAGCACCTTGAACAGTTTGATGGTGCTCTGCAGATCATGAAGCACTTCCCCAACATTGCAGCCCAGTGCCAGCAGAGCGGCATTGACATCACCAGGCAGCCAATCCCTGTGGTCCCTGCCCAGCACTACATGTGTGGTGGCGTCCAGACTGGCCTTCTAGGAGAGACCAACCTGGCAGGGCTCTTTGCCTGCGGCGAAGTGGCCTGCACAGGGCTGCATGGTGCAAACAGACTGGCTAGTAACTCTCTGCTGGAGGGGTTGGTGTTTGCCAACAGAGCTGTGGAGGCCTCTGTGTGCCATG
>JAABUO010005870.1_pt1 | contig 14202 bp, 15 predicted proteins | sample 5559291 | NCBI WGS metagenome assembly JAABUO01 (sample SAMN10711878, study PRJNA513372) | rock metagenome | isolation source: Antarctica rocks | place: Antarctica: Victoria Land, Finger Mt sud | reverse complement strand
AATATATTGGCGCCAAATGCTGGCTTGTCTGATAAGCCCAGGTGACTAATGCTTCCACCACTGGCATCTGCCAAGCTCTATGTTCATGTGTCTCGTGGTAGAAGCACTAGGTCAAGAGTGTTGTACAACTGTGCCTTTGTCAGCACTTAAGCTAGCTGCATGTGTCACATGCGCTGTTTTTTGCCTTAATTTTTTATCTTGCCGCATATCGTACAATGAGAATTGAATCATGAGCTGTTTTTGGCCTGCATCTGCCATCTGACTGTATCAGGTGACGCTATGCAGTGTCTTGCTACCGGATGTGTCTACACATAGCCTTGCTGCCATATGCATCTTTTTTGCACCTGAACATGCATGCATTGTTTCTGCATCTGAACATGCGTGCCTCAATGCTTTGCTACTGCGGATGCTACTTGCAGACGACCTCGCATTATGTGATGAGCTTGCATACAGTGAGTGATAAGGTGTCTGAATCCCCTTGCACTGTTGTAACAGGCTGTTGTTGGCTCCCTTGTTTGGTCATGCTGCACCCGGCAACCTGGGGATGACTTCCTCCCTGCTTCACCTCCCTAGCAGAGCCACCCCATCCCCACCCCCATCCTCCTCTTCTTCTCCTGTTCAGGCATCCCCCACCACGAGACCTGCTGCTTCTGCTGTTGGGGTTGCGCCCATCCCTGGGACTGCCCCAAAGAAGAAACAGTCGTCCTTGACTGCTTTCCTCAGCCCGGCAGCCAAGCAGCAGCAGACAGCTGCTCAAGCAGGTGCACAGGCAGCTTCTCAGTCAGCTTCTCAGTCAGCTGCTGGGAGTGAGGGTGTGATTGCAATCCTTGGCGGCCATTCCCAGGAGTTCATTGAACACTCTTGGCAGCAACGATTACATGGAAGACAGCCTTCAGAGCCACCAGTGGTCGTTCAGCAGCAGATCAGTAACAAGCAGCAGCAGCTGCAGAAGAAGAAGGCAGCAGAGCAGCCAGGGGCAGTCACACAGGAGAGAGGAGTGAAGCGGCCTTTGGAGTTTCCAGAGGACATAGACGCGTTGTTGCCGCCAGAGTGGGGAGGTAAGGCTGCCAAGCCAGACAAATCAAAGGGCAAGGGCAAGCAGAAAGGCAAGGTGTCTCTGACTGCACAGTACCTCCATCCAGACACGGTACAACATCCCTCAGATAGCGCCATGCAGAATCGGCCACCACAGCTCAGCAGGAGTGGTGCTAGTGCCACAGCTGTGCAGCCGCAGCCACCGCCACATACAAGGCCGAGTGCAGCTGCAGCTGTGGCTTCTGCAAGTAGACAGTTTGAAGCACAGCAGGCTCAGCAGGCACAGCATGCTCAGCAGGGGCAAAGTCCAAGTGTGCCTTGGTTCAGCTCCAACAGCAGTGCTGCAAACCGCAAGCAACAGCAACAGCAACCGCAGTCTCCTGTCAAGAATGCGCATAGTTTTGGGGACTGGCTTTCTCCTCCTTGGGGACAAAGTCATCCCCAGACCGACGCAACGTCACTTCCTTCCTCTTCTTCACACCCGGGCAGGTTGTACGGGGCAGATGCAAGTGCCCTGCCCTTGCCTGTGCAACCCCATTCACAGTCAGAGCAGAGGCTAGGGCAGTTGACCGCGATGCACCACAAGCCAGCCTTACGATTTCAGTCTGGGGAACAACAGACCACCACCAATGAGTCAACTAAACGCAATCTGGGATTACCTCCATCCCGGAGCCCGTCCCCAGTGCTCATGGAAGATGAGGAGTTTGATGCTCAGTTGAACTCTAAGACAAAGTCAGTTGTCCGTCTTGATGCAGTGTGTTGCTCACCATGCACATATGTAGTCTTGCTTGCTCAACATGCAGGTGTTACGCACGCCCAGCATAGTGTGTGCCTGCATGCAATGGACTTTGTACTACAAAATCCAACAACAGGGTGGAACAGCAATGATTTCTGCTCTGATGCTCTGCTGCTGATCGGTTGGTAAGCAGCTCAGTGTGCAGACTGTGAACGCTCTCTGGACAAAATATAGCAACAGTGCTGTTCATGCATTGTGCTTATGTTCAGGACTGCTGGAGACAAGGGCCCAGGGCAGAGGGCATATGTGGGCCTGCCGTCAGCCCCTGCCCCAGAGCCCTCTCGCCGGGCTCAAGTGATCTCCATTCCCGCCGCTGCCAACACTAGTGCGATGACAAATGCCAAATGGGCACAGCGGCGCCAAAATCCAAAAGATGCTGCTGCTGCTGAGGCAAGTCACTTTTTCTTCTTTCGCTGGAGAGCTGTGGTGGCTACTCTGAGCTGTGCAAGTTCTGAAGTTCTTCACCTGATTTGCCTGCTGGTGCATTGGTACATGTGCGGTTTAGTCTTTAGGCCCCAAATTCCAGAAGCACTCGTGCTGCACATGCGCCAGGTTATATCTGAAGCTGTTTCGTGAACTTTTGACTTGTTCTGTTGTGCCAAGTGTCCTGTCAAACACGCATAATTATGCTATGCATGATTTGCACAGACCATAATTCAGAGAGCATGATAAAACTGATGGCAAGATCAGCAAGCACATTGGGTTTTAAACAGATGTCAGTGCAAAAGTCTTAGTGTGTGTTGATTTTATCTGTGTTAATTGTATAGATGTACATGTATTGTGGACATATTGGATACATGTATGCATGTTACATGATGTTGACATCATGCACCTGGGCAGCCCGGTATAATACTTGGCTTCTCATTAAATTGACGCCGAAAGGTGTAGTCTTTTCTTTTCTTTTCTTGACATCATGCTGGCCTGTGCAGCTGGGCTTGACCATACAAGAGGTGCAGCGCGACCTTCTAATTTGGGATTATCACAGCATTATCAGGGCATCCCCAGGAAAGGGCCTGAAGACTCTGGGGATGAAGAGAGTCCCCACACAGTTCCAGGGTCTGCAGGACTACTGCAGGGTCTTCAGAGTGCTGCTGTTGGAAGAGCTGAAAGCACACCTCTTGCAGGTGTTCTTCCTCTTCTTCTGTTCCGCCTTCTTCAGCTTCCCACATTTTCTCACTCTTCTTCTATTTTGATGAGCTTAAGCCCAGATCTTGCCGGCAAGCTATGCACATTCGCTAAATACACATTGAAGATGAAGGAATCTGACCAATCTCTAGGCCGTGTAGCATTCAAATTATGAAATCCTTCTGAAGCAGCAAGTCGAAGCCATACTTGCATGCAACAACGGTTGCTACTGTTGTAATACTACACACAGCAGCAACAAAGAGTGCCTCAGCAGCAACAGAGATGTGTAGCCGTGGTTGCTGCGCAGATTATGTGGCACAGCAATCATTCATTGTAGCTCAACTACTTGTGATCGTCACTGTGCTCTCTTGCTACTTATGCCTTCTACTCACAGCCATGATGGAATTCATTGTACCCTGCAATTTCTGAAGAGCGAGTTTCTGAAGAACTGTTAATCAGTGCAGACTGTAGATACCCAAAGTGCAATCTGTTAGATTGTACTGTGTGCAGGCAGAAGAAGAACAGCAGCGGCCCTCCAGTAAGGGCTCATCAGCAACTGCCCTGGCCCAGTTGAGAGCTATGCAGCGCCGCAGCGACTTGTATTCCTTGGAGCTTGTCCTTGGTCCTGATGACAGGCAAGTCACCATGCCACAAAAAGCGCCTGAATATCTTACACAACATTGATGGCACGAATGAATTATGGACAAGAGCAACAGACCAAGCTTTCAAAGCAGCATTGTAAAGTAGGGCATTGAATGTTGACAGACAAAGTTTCCTGCTGGGAAGTTTGTCTTTATGGTGTAGTGCGTGTGGACGTGAATGCTGATGGCGTTGCACTGTCAGGTGTAAAGAGCGTGACCATTGACACAGCAGCTTGTGATCAGCGTGCTGCTCAAAGCAGTCATAGTCGTGCAGACACACCAGATCGCGTACAAGTATGCTTCGTTTTGATCACTGGTGCTTTAGGGCATTGAGGGCATCATACAGGGGCTGCATCATGCAGCCCTGCTGGCATGGCAAAATGGAATGACTCAATTAAAGAAACGAATCAAGACGAAGAATGTGTCAAGTTTCATGACACATCTGCTGAAAATGGGTGTGCCTTTTAGAGAGGCTGTGCGAGGGGAGGACCTGTTACTGCTGACTCACTCTTTCAGCAGTGAGAGCATCAGGGCTGAGGGCAGCGGGGCAGGGCAGCATGAGGCAGCCCTGCTGGCTATTGTGGAGAAGGTGGAATCTGAGAAGGAACTTGATGGTTCCAGAAAGCTTGTGGCCTATGCCACCGTCTGCCTGGCAGGTATGGTTCGCAGGAACCCCAACCAACAACCTTTGCGCCCATAAAATGTGATGACTCACATAGTAGCAGAAAGCATGTGGCCCGTGTGCAACTGTTTGCTTGGACAACTACACTTTGGCGAAGCCCCAAGCAGCAAGTCGAAAGGTAGTAGGAACTGCAATTGGACTCTACAGCTTGTTCCCCAGGTAGAGCCATCATTGTATGCTTGTACATGATTTACCGTCAATACATTCGCATCACTTGCTCAAAGCCACTATGTTTTGTCACAAACAGAACAAACTTTCATCTGTTTGACCCAGACAAATACTTAGCGTCCAAAGCAAGCAACAGAGAGAGAATGGCCACCTATCATGTGTGGTTGCAGGTGGTGATACAAGAAGCAGTCAGGCTCAGAGAGCGATGACTCTGCAGTCCAGCTGGCAAACGCGGCGTCTCATGTCCTGGACACCACACCTGCGCCAATTCATTGTAGGCCTTCCTGCAATTTTCCTGTGCTTTTTCTGCACTTTTGCTACATTTGTACAGCACTTCTCTTCATGCAACTGTCTTCATGTAATCTCCTCACACACTTGCCTCATGCATTGTACTTGCGCAGTTTCCTCATGCACTTTCATGCACTTTTCTTGCTTTTTGCCTGCATGTTTCTGAATTCAATAAAGGACTACGCAGACCCATATGCTTCATGCAAGTGTTGCCGCCTGCCTTGTCAGGGTCGTGGTCCAAACCAACTGCAGTAAACACTGACCTCTAGAAAGGATATCTCAATTGCAGTACCTTGGCTGTGAAGAATATACACACAGCAGCCTCTGTACATGAGCAGGAGTGGTTTTGCTCTGCCTTGTTGCTCTGGTTTGGCTGCTCACTAATGGTGATGCATCTGCACAATATGCCAGCAAGACAGCTCAAGTGACAGTTCAGTGATAGAACAGACAGTGAGTGATCTGAGCTGTGAGTGTGCTGTTCATGCTTATGTCTAAGAGCTACCTAGCTTATGCTGGCACAGATTTCAAGGGTCATTGTCATTATCAAGTTGTTCTTGTTGTTCTGTTATTATCTTGATAATCATAGTAGCAACAGTAATCACAACAACATAAACAATACTAATACGACTAGCTTTAATGTTACCACTACGACTGTCACTGCTAATACTCACGTTACCATTGGTTGTTATTATCGTCCTTTCCATTATGCGCAAGCTTTGAGTGCTGTTTACGTTGTCATTACCTGAAGTCTTGCTGGAAAAGGTGTTCACATGCAGGCACTGTGTCACATGTCGAAGCTGCCACCACAGCTGCGCACACAGCTTCTCCATCCTGTGGCTCCCGCCAAAACCTCACCAGCGACTCTTGCCAGGTGCAGTTCTCGCCTTATCCACTGTCTGCTTGAGCAGTATGTCCATGGCCTGCATGTGTCACACTTACTGTCTTAAATATGCCTGCAGGGAACAACTGCTCTCAAAGTGTGTATGTTACTACTCACCAAGCCCTACTCTCACAAATCTGCTACTCAGCATACCTGCATGTGCCGGACAAAGTCCCTGATGGGCATCCCTGATAGGCATCACTGATAGGCCTCCCAGATGGGCAGACTGCGTGCTTGACATTCTGCCATGCACCAGTGGATGGACACACTGCATGCTTGGTGGAAGGCATGTCTTCTAGACAGTCTGCAATTGCGCAAGCTACATCTCAATGCAGAATGAAAGCTTCCCACTGCTTCCCACTGCTGTCATACTCATGACAAGCTTGCAACAAGTATGATCTGCATGTATGACAGTGGCATGAGATATTGTTGTTGCAGATGCGGTGGAATGTCTAACAGTCTGAGGGAACAGTTGAAGGAGCACTACAATGCTTCTCAACAGGCTGCCATTGCAAGTGTGATGTGCCCAGGTCAAGCCTTGTTCAGCTTGTTGCAGGTTGGCATATTCCTGTATCTTACTTACAACAGTTTGTACATGTACAAGTGTGTACAACAGCACACATACGTGTGTTCTGCACATGTATGTCATCACGTCATGTCATCAGCTGCATTGTACTGACATAAATTTGTACATGTACATGTGCACGACAACACACATGTATGTGATATGCGGTCGTACGTCATGACATCTTGTCATCACTTGCACATTGCTATCATAGATAGCTTGCCCCTGGCATGCTGATTGGTCCACATTAGGGTTATGTATATGTATATCAACGTGATGGGAACAAACGCAGTCGTTATAACGAGCTACTGTATATATGAACCCTAGACTCGAATTCGGAATGCTGGTATTGTGATTCATATCAGATACACATGCAAGCAAGAAAAGGACAATGCACAAGCCATGTTCCAGCTGAGCTGTCATGCCATCTGTGCATCACATTTGACGTGGGTGTGACAGACACATGCTTGCATTGGGGTTGTGTCATGCTGTGTCTGATTTGGCAAGGCCTACTTACTTCTGCTGACACAGCTCTGGTTCAGTCAATCAACTTCATCAATTCAGTGCTGACGCTTGGTATCGTATGAGTGCGTGTTGATACCGGCAACGCCAAGCATCACCAATGAATTGGTGAAGTTGATTGACTAAATCCACGCTGTGCCAGCAAAAGCTATGTTGCATGAAAGTGTGTGTAATTTGGTATAATTTGGTGGGAGTTTGCATCTGCTCGCACCTGATGCGTGCTGGCTTAGCAAGCATTGTTGTTATTATCATTACTATCATTACTGTTATTCTTGTTAATATTATACTATTATTCCTATTATTTTTATTCTTCTTCTTATTATTGTTATTGTTGTTATTCTTATTGTTATTGTTATTGCTATTGTTACTGTTGCATGTGCTTGAGTGGTTGTGCAGGGACCCCCGGGAACAGGCAAGACTTCAGCCATCATTGCAATCATCTCTGCCCTACTAGCAAAACACTATGTGCCCCCAAACCCTAAATTCAAACAGCCCTTGCCAGGAGCACCCTCTGACAGCCCTGCCCTGGATGCTCCTGACCCATCTCCCTCTTCTTCCTTGCTGCCCTTGGCAAAACCTAAACAGGTTCTGCCAGGTTCTTTTTCTGTGGCAGATGGTCATGACCCAAGTGTCTCAGCAGGGCAGGGCACGAGCAAGGGCAGGGCAGGTGCAGGCACCACTCCTGCCTCTGCTCCAGCCCCCAAGTTCAGAATTTTGGTTTGTGCTCAGTCAAACGCAGCCATTGATGAAGTTATTGCCAGGCTGGCTAGCCCTGGATTACTAATGGGTGAGTCATTTACACACACCAACACATCCTTGCAAGCTCTTCATGCCACTCATGGTGTAGAGGCGGCATCCCAGCTCTACACAAAGCTTATGCATTGCGTTTGCTTCCTTATGTCACAATCACTGCATGATAGCTCTCTGCCTAGATAAGCTCAGGCGACATTGTATGTGCAATTGGCTGAAACTGCTGTTTCTGAGGATTACCATTTCAGCAACCATTGAGACGTCTGCTGTTGTTTGAAGCTGTCCCTGTTGACTGCAATGATGGGATCGGGTTGCAGGCAGTGATAAGGCAAGGAGGCGGCCAGGCATGGTGAGGATGGGGCGGGGGGAGACCATGAGCCCGGGGGTCCTCACCTGGGCCATGGACCAGGTAGCTGAGCGCTATGCACAGCAGGACGGACAGACTATGCAGGCTGCAGGTACTGCTGGTTCCCATTGCATGCAGCTGCTCAGTGGTGCTTGCTCAGTGCATCCCCTCAGCACTCCCTGGTGTGGACCTAGATTTAGACTGTGCTTGTAGATTTGATCTGAGTTTGGAGCGTGAGAGTGAAGCACACCAGTAGTGAACCTCAGCTGATGCGCACCACTTTCATTGTGTTTCCCTGGATTGGCAGAGAGAAACCCATGAGATTGATTTAGTGTCCATTGTGTTGTCCTTGTACCACTGGAGGTTGCTGCCTAGTGGAGACATATTTACCTTGTAATCAAGCGCATACGTGCAGTAAAAGCTGAACGCAACCTGCCAAAATTCTGCCAATGCTTCACTGTCGCTGCAGCTAAGAGCAGCAAAGGCAGGCAGCGCTGTGACGACATCAAAGCCCAGCTGGATGCCACCTCGGACCAGATCAAACAAGCAGAGCGTGCACAGCATGCACAGCAGGATGAATCAAAACTCGAAATCCACTGCGCCTGATCCTGAGCAGCCACATGGCAGCCATCTTGACAGATCCAAGCCGTCATCCAGATCAGACAGTCCAGCAGATCTGAATGATCTCAATGATCATGACCAACACCATAAGGCTTCAGCTGCTGAGAAGCTGACAGCTGGCGTGCGACAAAAGAAAAGGAAGCGGGAAGCAGGGGAAACAGGGCATGATCCAGACCCTGTGTCTAGGGAGGGATCTGCTGAGAAGGCAACAGCTGGCATCCAGAAGAAGACTAATAGATCAAAGGCCAAAGGAGGTGACAAGGTTCAAGGCAGGGATGGCTCTTCTGAGAGACTGCCACCTGGCAGCGGCTCAGCAAAGCCCCACACAGAAGAACAGAGGAGAGATGTGGCTAAGCAGAAGGACAGGGAGAAAAGCGGGGAGGCCCCAAAGGCACCCCAGGCTAGGGACCTGCCTGCGCTGAAGAAGAAGCGGCACTTGCTGTATGGCCAGCTGCAAGAAGCCAGGCAAGAGGTATGTCAGCTGATGGGGTTTAGGGTTTGGGGATTAGGTCATGCCACCTCATTGCAGCAATCAGATGTCAATGTTGGGATGCTGACTGCTAAAATAGGACCTCGTACAAGAAGCTACACAGAACTGTATGTACCTGACTTTAGGGGCAGACATGTTTACCAGAAAAAAACGAAAATGTGTCTAATGAATGGTTGAATGAAATGGGTGCATGACAAGCAATGCTGTATGCTTGGCTTGGCAGTTGACAAGGTTTACCAGCTTGTGCTGACAATGTTTATACCTCACTACACACTACCTGCTGCTTCAAGGCTTGCAGAATGGTTGAGCTTGCATCACTCAGTGGGTTGACATCTTTATTTCAACACCTAGATGGTCTATGTTCACAACACAAGCTGCTGAGTATTCATCCAAGACTTGGCTCTGCAAAGCAGGGAGTGTCACGTGGCTGCAGACAAGGCTAACAGGAGAGTCAGGCAAGCAGTCATACAATTCTGCAAACATAGCAGGAGCTCATGGCAAGGCTTGGTCACCCAACACAGTGAAGTGAACTTTCGAAAGTTTCACAGAAGTCTGTTTGTCCGTGCAGGTCAAGGAGGGTAATGAGGCTGCACATAAGGCTAAGAGGGGGGTGAGGCAAGCAGTGGTACGCTGTGCTGAGGTGGTGGCATGTACCCTATCCTCAGCAGGGGGGGACCTGCTGAGCCTGGTCAAGGGGGTGGGCTCTGACCCCTCCATGCTCTTCAACGCCATCATGATTGATGAGGTATGCCCTACTGAGACCGTTCCTTCATGCTGCGAAAGATGTGTGTTGTCAAGTAATCTGGACGTCTCCAGGCAGTGTTGCAGGCTCTGATTCAAGGCTTGCATGCAGTGCTTGTGCCCTTTAGGCGTGATTCACACAGTGCCGAGAAAGAATCACAAGAGGGCTGAAAAAGCAGAGTTCTGCTGCAGCGGGACAGCCATACAAAAGCAGTACCCAACACAGCAAAAACCAGATAAACATGCGTTTATTTGGAGAAGCATGACATAAGTGACATAAACAGTCCACAGTCTGCTCTTGCAGCGTGTAGCTCATGTCCCCTTTGTTTTGGATATGCATCTAGTCATGACTGCTACAATATTTTGGACATCTTGATTTTGGGCATCATTCCTTCTAAATGTAAACCCTTTGTGTCTTCTTCAAGTTCAAGCCTCAATGCAACTTTTGCCCCCCCCCAGGGGGTGGTTTGATTCTAGTGGGTGACCCTCAACAGCTGGCTCGCTTTTGATTTGAAGTCCAGCCTCAATCAGCAGCTGACGTTCGGAGTCTTCATCAAAGTACACGCACCAGTCAATATATTGTTGAGGATGTAAAGTCCATACCTGTCCTCTTCTCCTTATCGTTTGGACTCTTTTTCTTGCAGGCAGCGCAAGCCCTTGAGCCAGCAGCCCTTGTGCCCTTGCAGCTTCTGGCCCCTGGGGGTCATGTGGTGCTGGTGGGGGACCCCAAGCAGCTACCCCCAACAGTGCTATCCCGAGCAGCTGAGTCTAGCAACCTGGCTCAGTCTCTGTTTGAGCGTCTGCAGCAGGTTGGTCTTAGGGTTTAGGGTCTAGGGTTTGGAATCTTCTGGATTCTCCTAAAATCTTCTTTCAGGTGCTAGTGAAACATGCATGACATGTTTGTAGGCAGCATGAACTGCTGTGCATGGACTCAATTTGCCTCTTTCCTTGTTGGAAACCCCAGAAATGTAGGTGGGAGATGTTGTGCAGGCTGGACACCCAGTGACTATGCTTTCAGAGCAGTACCGTATGCATCCAGCCATCAGTGCCTGGCCTTCCCTCTTCTTCTATCAGGGCAAGCTCACTGACGGCACCTCAGCCCTGCCTGGGGCTGTTGCCAGCAGGGCGGCAGATTTCCACAAGCGACCCTGTTTCCCCCCTCTCGCCGTCTTTGACTGCCAGTGAGCGCCTTCTGGCCTTTGTCTTCAAGGCTTTGCCTTTTCAACCTTTATTATGTCGTGCCATATGCACCTGTTTTGGCTGATTCAAGACAATTCTTATTGTTCCTGCCTTTTGCCTTGTAACATAAATTCTTTGTGCCTTCTGTCTCCTGTAGCTTTTCTCCATCTTGTCTGCATTGCACTTTGTCTGTCTAGCAGCTTACTCAACCAAAGTTGTCCCTGTTGAGAAGCTTCAGGCCGATCTCAGTCCTGCTTATGATGGCAAGCGGATGCTGTACCTTCAGCTTTTCCAGCAAAGTCATGCCAGCTTGCTTGAACTGCAGGCAGGGGTCAGAGAGGGGTGGAGCAAGGGGTGGAGGGGGGTCCAGCGGCGGCACTTCTCTGTCCAACAACACAGAAGCTGATGTGGCATGCACTTTGTTTGGAGGTTGGCTTTGTGATGCTATTTTCTGGCTGTCTTTCTTGTTCCAGACCAGAAAATCATGACAATACCCATTTATACCTTGCGGAGACTGAAGATTGCGATTTGATGGTGGCACAATTGTAAACATATGTACCTGAATATGTGGCGGCACAAATGAACAGTGTCAATCTACCTCAAACAATGCTGATCAGTTCTACTCTGGTTCTGTATTGTGCTTGGAATGCTGTAGCACACCACATAAACTCAGAGACCCACAGCCAGCGCATCAGGTCAGCTGATGCGCAACAGCTGCTTGTTACCTTTTATGGTCACCCAGAAGGCCTTTTGCATGAAGTGTAGCTTTGAGCTGAGTGGGGCTCAGGTCACTTCAGAAACTGCATGTACCCATTAGGAGAGCCAATAAAAACCTGAAGTATTGCTGAATATGCGATTTGACTTCTAACCAGAACAAAGTATGTGTTTCACCTTTACAAGCAAAGAAACGTTGATTGCAAGTCAATGTGCATCCGGTCCAAGTGTTGCTCATTGTGCCTGCTGTAGGTCTCATGAGAGAGTATGGGCATGAGGTTGCGTCAGTAGCCATTCTGACACCTTACAAGGCTCAGCTGGCCCTGTTGCGCTCCACCTTTGCTGGCCAACACTCCAAAGCCGCCCTCGCCAATGTCGAATTTGCCACAGTGGACGGCTTCCAGGTTTGCTGGTTCTTCCTCATGCTGATGACTTGACCCTGCATGTGGTATAGCATGTCTTCTGCAACGGCAGACCTGTCACTCAAGTTGCTGCTTGGACAGACTGTGTTTGCCTAGTCAGCAGTGCAGCATCAGAGCACTGTCTTAGACGTACACAACGCAGTCTGGAATGGACACTGTACATTGGACTGCACATCTGTGCAATCAGCATAGCATGATTCAGACAGACAATGGTCGTGTTCACAATCAACCCGTGTATAAATCCATCAGCCGAATATCTGTAATGTTCACAGTTATCAGGTAAACAGTTCCAACTCAAGGAACAAGAGTATCAAATTTGGTTTTCAATCAATGATATATAAACAGCATGCTGTGCCTTGTGACGTGTCATTGTGGTACAGTCACACAATGCACGCACCGCGTCACGTTTGATGCTGCAACCGTTGCAGGGTAAAGAAGCGGATGTGGTGCTGTTCAGCTGTGTGAGGGCGCATGATGGCGGCAGCGGTGAGAGAGGAAGAGGAGTGGGCTTCCTGGCAGATGTGCGCCGCATGAATGTGGGGCTCACCAGAGCCAGGTACACACCATCTGCTGCACCTGTCAAGATGTGAAAGGACTGACCTGTCTTCAGCTGCTACAGATGGCCTGTAAAAAGAGTTTCCTCCAACCTTCCAACAAAGGGAAGGACCAAGCTGTCTTCAGATGCTGCACAGGGCCTTGGGAGTCAAGTCCAGTGCTTGACAGCATGTCTAATGAGTTGCTTGTGTGAACATGAGCACATACTGTAATCACTAGGCTGCATAAGACAGCCAATAGTATTGTATACATGTGCCAATGTATATGTATACCAATATGTGCCAGTATACCAGTGCGTGCCTGTACATATGTATGTATGCCAGTGTGCGTATATATGCCTAGCTGCTCTGTGATGCAGACCAATGTCGCAGGGTATAGCCGGTCATTAAGCTAGGGAGTCATTGCCAATTGATCATGACAGTCATGGCCATATGCAAAACCAGTCTGCAAAACAATGAGCAAAGTGGTCATGATTACTGACTGTAGTTGTCCAACATTGCAATCTGCAGGCGCAGCATGTGGGTCATTGGCCACAAGGCAACGCTGAAGAAGAGTCCGCCTTGGAAGGCTTTTTTGGATCATACTGACAAACAGCAGTGCTGCTTTGCTGTACCCCACCACGCTGCTCAGCTTCTGTCTGCAAGCAAACAACAGCTTCAAAAAGCAGAAGCGAATTGGACCAGCTCAGTTTTCTAGGCTTCTGTCATGCTTGCCATTGACTGAGTGCTTATGGCAGCGCATGAGATGCATCAGATGTAGTACATGGTTTATATAGATAACTTGTACTTTATAGCCATAGCAGCATGTTAGTAGAGCAGGCTTTGAAAATTCCTGGTGTGATCACACATGAACAGTGTCTGCAGTCACTGGTGAGTAAGGACTGCTTGTGGCCATAGCAGTTTGTAGGCTTGCAGCTTTCGACTGCCTGCTTGTGCCCAAAGCTGCCGTTTTTTGCCATCATGCTGGGTATCAAACACCTTTGATGAGAGGTACTTGTGAAGAGGTGCCTCTGCACCTATGCAAACTGTCCTGAAAGCAGTTCAGACTGCAGCTGGTGCACATGTGCGATCACAGAATTTCAATGTTTACACTTATGTCAAGTTCGAGGTGTCCTAATGCACAATAGCGACACAGACACTGACATTAGCGTCACTGCATTGAGAGGAAGAGAGGTGCAAATTTGGCCAGTCCACGTGCGTTGCTTCACATGCTGTTCTTGCACCCTTTGTGAAGGAGACACACATCATGATGATTCAGCCAGCCAACAAGTCTGACGACATATGGAAGAAGACTGATGCTTTCGGACAGTCCAGAAACCTGCATGTGATCCTGCTGTGCATGGCGACACAGGCCTATAGCTACAGACATGGGCAAAGCAGACGGTCTTGACATTGCGAGTTTGCACACAACAACTACCGCCTTAAGCAGGCTGAACGCGTGATGTTATTAATTTTATCTCAGGATTATCTCAGGAATGTCAGTGTGGTATGAGATGGGCTAGCCTGACATGATAAGTCCCTATGTAGAAATTGACAGCTTGCTGATGTGGCACAACCTGTACCTTGTGCTTGGACGTGGCCAGACACAATGATATGCAAGTAACTGCAATCAAAGTACAAAGAGATACATTGAAGCCAATTTGCACACAGCCTACAGCCAACATGTATCAGGGTCAAGGCCAA
>JAABUO010005869.1_pt1 | contig 14204 bp, 13 predicted proteins | sample 5559291 | NCBI WGS metagenome assembly JAABUO01 (sample SAMN10711878, study PRJNA513372) | rock metagenome | isolation source: Antarctica rocks | place: Antarctica: Victoria Land, Finger Mt sud | reverse complement strand
AAAAAAAAACAATAACCCGAAAAAGCTGAACAACCAATACTTCATCAAAGTACCAGAAACAACCAACCACCGAAAAGCCAGAGAACACATGGCTAGAGAAAGGCCAAGCTGACGAACCAAAAGCAGATAGGAATCATTCGTTTATTTATTCGTTTTCAACCACCCACCGCCCAGCCCAGCAAAGCCGTCTCTCATACAGACTTCACTCTCCTACGGCCTTTGCATATCATTCACCTCCATTGATACGGAAAACGCGCTTCGCGTCCCCAATGCCCCCCTCTCCGTCAGCTTTCCGCTTCCTGCCGCCAACCCCTTCGTCAGTGATCTTGGCTTGACATCCTTCCCGCCACGCCTCCATCCAGGTCCCCAAAAACCTCCTCACAAACCCCTCTTCCACAATCCTCACCTCTCTCAGCGCGCCACACTCCCGCGCTTTCCTTGTGTCAACCTTAATCCCCGCTTTCATGGCCATATTGCCCCGGGCAGCGCCGCCGTACATCCTCTCGAAATACTCCACGAGTTTGAGCGCCGGGTTGCGCTCTACGTCATCCGCGCGGGCTGCGGCGTCTTTGAGTTGCCGCAGCCAAAGGCCGACGTCGACGGTGGTGAAGTCGAGGCCTGCGGCGCGGAGGGCGGGGAGGAGGGAGGTTGTCCAGGGGAAGGTGTGGGGGTTTGTGAGGTTGTAGAATTGTGGGGGGCTGGAAGGGATGGGGAGGGTAAGGGAGAGGATGGTTGTGGCGAGGTGGTCGACCGGGAGCCAGGAGCAGGTCTGTTGGGTGGGTTAGTGTGAGTTAAGGGGGTGCAGTAGTTGAGAATTTCTAGTTGTTTTATGGGAGGAAGAGACACACCTCGTCGAGCGCAGGAAGCACTTTAAGCGTCAGTGCTGAGCGGATTATTAGCGGGATCGCTTCGGTATCATTCCATAACCCTTCTTTGCTATCACCGACGATTTGCCCAATACGCAGCACGTGCGCCGGTGCTCCTGCTTGAGCGGCAGCGTTGCTGACGATGTGCTCGGCCACGAGTTTTGAGCGGGAGTAACCTAGTGGTAAGGCGGAATTGAGATCCTCGATTGGTGTTTCAGGGATGATAGCAGGAGGAGGCGAGGCTAAAGCTACTGAGGTGGAAGAGCAAAAGTAGAAGCGAGCGGGAGTGGATGTGTGAACGGATATGGAGAAGTTGATGAGGTTCTGTACGCCTTGGATATGCTGATCTTCGAAGCTGCGGATGCCGAGCATAAAGTTGACGGCCCAGGCGCTGTGGATAATAACTGTGGTTTGGGCGAGCATTTCTTGCAGCATTGGCTCAGAGACGCCGAGATCTTCACGGCTTAGGTCGCTCTCTAAGGCGATTAGGTTTGGAGCGGGTGGGATGGTTAGGTTGCGTTTTTGGAGTCCTTGCAGTATTCGGAACAGAGGGTCCTTGCCCCGGGAAAGGCAGTACACTTTCTGTACGTCTGGGCAGTTGAGGAGTTGGGCCAGGATATGTGCTCCTAATGAGCCAGTCGCGCCTGTAAGTACCTATGCCGGTCAATATTTATGGTTTAAAAGATCCCAGGAACACGTACTACCACATGTCCTTTAGGACTCGGCGCTGAGCCAGGGACGTGTTTCTTGAATACTGAATATTCCTTAATCATCGCAGTCATTGTCTCTAGTTCATCACCATCTGGTGTTTTATAATTTGATCGAAGCGCACATAGATACTCTGCCAGACGAGCCACGTTCGAGGTATTGAAGACAACATTCTCGCCTAGCCGTTTGCCATTTCCGCCCAGGTCAAGCTCCTTTAGGATTATCCCTCTCGTTTGAATGGCTTGTAGACTGTCGACGCCGGCGGCATAAAAGTCATCATGAACACCCGATAACTTCAGGCCCAGACGATCCTCAAACATGTTCATTAGATATTTCGTCATTTGCTCATACTGAAGTCTATGCGTTCCTGCTTCACGATTCTCAAGTTTCATATACATATCTTCAATTGGTTTAGAAAAGGCACGGTAAATTTGGACACGTTTAATGGAGTCCTTGTCCGTTTTTGGAAAGTCAATTCCAGCCGGCAACGGAATCATCGTCTCCTTACTTATTTGAGAGAACCTCTCAGCATGAGCATTGGCTTTTTGCACAGTAGGCCAAATGACGTCGATAAACTTCTCGTCTGACATGTCTTTGGCCGCTTCGGAACGAAAGACAAGAAGACCAGGAATCGACTTGCCGGCTCCGAAGACTACAGCTTCTTTGACAAGCGGGTCCTCGTTCATACGGCCTTCGATCGGGAGCGGAAGTATCTTTTCTCCATTCGTCAAGGTTAGACGGTCATCGAAACGGCCGACATGCTTCCACGCATGAGGTATGGTTGCATGTGGTATAAACAGGTCCTTTGAATGAAAAGATCCCGGCGGGTCATCCGAGTTCGAGGCGACCAGAGTAGGAAGGCCTTTAAGATAGATGGCCTCGTAAGTTCCATCCTCTAATTGCTTCATCCAGAGATGTGGTCTTATAGGAACCAGTATTCGGACATAATCCCATGAGTCATCTCCATTTGGACGATTGAAAGAATTTCCCAAACCACCAATCTCGGTTCTACCACCCATCAGTCAATATATTTCATTCTACTTGTCATTGAGAGCTGTAGGACTTACGCTCCCCAGAAGGTTTCGAGGTTTATGGCTTCGGCGACTAATCTACGGCCAAGGATATCGGGGCATCCAGTGCCAGAAAATAATACCCTGCCGCAAGCTTTCATCGCATCAATACCACGCTGGGTTTCTGCTAGAAGCTTCAAGCTGTATGGCACGACGTGAAGGTTGTCAGGCCGGATGTGCTCAAGAGCTTTGACAATATAGTCGCCCGTCAAGGGAAGGTTCGCATTATACACGTACACGAGTTTGCGCTCGTACATGCCGTGTACACCTACCCAATTGCCGTAGCCATGAAACCAAGGAAACGTAGTAAATTCCACCCTACCTTTGGATGGAGGAGTCTTAGTCATTAATCGCTTGTGGGTTAAATATATAGCTTTAGGTAGCCCGGTCGACCCTGAAGAATGTAGAATCGTAACGACGCTAAGAGGATCTACGTCCACGCGAGTAATAGGGGGCTCATCCAGATCTGGCTTGTCGAAGTCTTCGCGACGTACAAGAGATACCGACTTGACCGACCTCTCTTGCTGGATTTGAGCAATCAAGGACGTCACTTGCTTCGATCTTCCAGGAATTACAACACCACAATGAGTCTCGTCCAAGAGCGCCACACAAGCACTAGGAGCTAGCCGGTTTGAAAGACATAGGACAGCATACCCTAATCTACTCAAAGCGAAGAAGGTGATCACATAGGGAAGATCTGTTATGCCCAGAAGTGCCACTACCATACCATCTGCCTATTACGCCATATCAGCTTTGCTGCTATACAATAGTCATTGCACGTCACCCACTGGCTCAAGCCCGCAACGGACATAGTATTTCGCCGCTTGATCAATGAATCGATCCAAATGCTGCCCCGTAAATTCCTCGTAGTCGGTAATCCCTCTCTCGGTTTTCGGAAAGGCCAGAAGTGGAATCTGGTCGCTGTCAGTTGCCCTTTGCCGTATCAAGTCGTCCAGAATCAAGATTTGGTCTGACTTGGCGGATGAAGGGGTATTCCCATTGGTAGAGGATGCTGAAGAAACATAAGAGGTGGTAGTTGACAGCGATGCCATGTTGAGTATATCTTCTCGCCAACAATGTCAAATTTGTTGTAATGTTTGATATGAGAATGACGATTAAACGATGACAGAGGTGTTGAAAAGAAAAGGTGATGAGCTTGGCCGAGATAACTGTAATCGAAAAGCCATACACAGTTCTCGATCAATTTAGATGAGTTCGAGAATGAGTATGAAGAATAGGGAGTATGAAGAATAGGGAAAGGATGGTGAATATGACAATAGCGAAAATTCAAACGCAGAAAAGTTGATTGCGATAGACTAATCCTACATCACTACCCAGGATACCCGGCAAACTTGGAAGTCTTTTAGTTTGCAGCCGAAAGTTCCTGCACGGCGACTAAGGCACCTTCAAGAGTAGTCCCGGGATGAAAGTGGCGGGCAAGCCCACGTGACACACCTACGTTACTGACATGATCGATGCCTTATTCTTCCAAAAGGAAGTTCTCAGCAGACTCGTGTACTTCTATCGACACGTTGATGGCGGCACACTTAGAGGTTGATGAGCAGAGGAGTGTCAGCAAATTTCGCTTGGGAGTCTGAGCGGAAGAGCCACACCAGCCTATTTCGGCGTCATAAATGTTTAGCGCAATTAGGAAGGTTTTACGCTGAGTTGAAAAACATATGTTCTAACCGCAGGACTGCCAAAACGTAACGAGGTTTTGTGATGGAGCGCACAGATGTCGTTCACTAAATAGTAGATCGAACCTATCGATGAAGGGTTCTCTGCATGAGGATATGCCAGCATTATTATCCGCAGATTCATCATGTCCAATCCAGCGCTTCCTCGAAGTAACAGCCAAGGCGAAATTAATTAGCAGAAGAATAGGCAAAGGTATAAAACTCCAAAGATTAGGAAATTAGGAAGTCTCCGTAACTTCTGTCAAACAATGTGCCATTGTATATAATCGTACGTAACATGAGAATCACCAAGATCCTCCTTTCTATCCATTTTCACTGGTAGCTTCTGTGGAGGGAAGAATAGTTCATGGCGATTGATATCTACCTCGAGACATCCGACGCCGGCGAATGTATTCCCTAAATCGTGGTCAATTTTTCGAAGCCATCCGTAAGTGCTTTGACCGAAACACCAAAAGATTTTCGCCAACGGCGAGAGCGTGGCCAAGACGTAGGTCGATCAGAGTCGGTAAGCAGAATCTGGTCCACTGTGTCGATACAAGCGATCTTCTTGCCCTGAGTGGCGATCTCCATGCCGGCAAGTATCCAAGATGGTCTGTTTCTTAGTGTTTGGCCTAATAAGTGGGCTTGTCCATTTGTGGTAGTGGTCTTGCTGTTCTCCTGCTTTTCGTCCAGCTTGTCGTCGCGTTTATCGTTCTGCTCCTTGTGATTGTTGAACTTTCTAGGCCTAGCCACACCTGTGGCTCTAAACGCTCTCGGTGAGTTGGCTAGGTTGAGATTTGGGTTCGTCAAATGAACGATTGACGTCTTGTCTATAGCGTTCTCTTCTTTATACTGGACTGTAGGACCGGCCGCTAGGCGTTGCTTTTTTAGGGACAGATACCCTGGTAGTCGCTTTCGCTTACTGAGGTTCATGGAGTTCGGGAAAGTTTGGTCGGGCGTGAAGTCTTTATAATGACGGTGGGGCACAAGGTCTTTGACAAGGGCCTTTGGATAGCTAACCTTGCTTCTAGTCTTGTCTGACGGCTCTTCGTCTGGAAATTGCGCATGATAGGTGGCCGTATCAAGCCCAATCTTTGCGTCAGTGGAGGTTGTATTGACATTGTCCTCAATGCTAGAAGCATCTTCAACTTCGACCAAGGTAGCGGTTTCCGACGATGGGGATGGCTGTGGCGTGGAGTACATCGTGGATTTCTCCCTCCCCGGGTGCTTCCAGTATCTGATCTGCCGTGTTTTCTGTACCTGTACTGATGTATACGACGCATTGACATTGACTAGATTAAGGTCTTCGAAAAAGCGCGATTTTGCAAGGCACTTCGTCTCTAACTCCGTCATTCGCGCTTCATGCCTTTTCCTTTCGGCCTGAATTTGCATTCGTAGTTCCGAAATCTCCCGTGGAATCTCATCTTTCAGATTTTGCTGCTCCTTTGTCACATTCTCTGTCAGATCGGGATTGCTAGACTTTTCATCTGCCTTTCCATCTGCGAGGCTTGTACAATGGGCAAGGACTTCGATAAATGAGTACCTCTTATCGGTGGCCTCACTCGTCGATTTACCTACCCCAAGAGCGAGCGTTATGTATATGCTTGGCAAGGTGGTAGGCTCATCATCACATCCTTGAACGAAGCTCACCGGATCGAAACCCTTACCGAGAAATTTCAGCTGTGTTAGCGCCGAAAAAGCTACCACATAGGGGTTCGGAAGCTTGAGCTGTAATTAAGTTAGCATTCTGTCAATTTGACATATAAAGAAATTCATTTCTAGAAATTTGAATACAAGAGCGGGAACTATAGGTAGACGAACGACAAACAGAAAATCTATCGGATGAAGAACGTTCAGTGACCTAACAGCCTGACCAACGTCACTTTCATTGGGAACGCACAGAGCCCATGAACAATGATTGAAACAACATGACAAGTAGATAAGAGAGTATTTTTGCGAGTAGAATAACGAAAGATTGAAAGCTAAGACAAATTACATACCAACTGTGACCATTCTTCCTGACCACGACCAAGGGAATCAATACCCTTATGAACTAAGCCAAGGTTGAACGCAACAAACGAGATTTGTTTAGAATACTGCTTTTTGTTTCGCGGAGAATTGAGAAATGTGTTCAAATCCTCGAATATCTTGCGGAACAGAGCGCACGCTTTGACCGAAAGTTGCCTAAGGAATTCGAACATAACGTAGGAGCTCGCAGGATCTTTCCATAATCTAGAGCCTAGCATGCACGATTTCGGAATCCGTAACGGCATGATACATGCTAGAAAACGTCGGCAATGGCACTTTGCACAATTAGCGGATAGAACTATAAAAATAGAGGAAGAAGTCTCACTTCGAAAGAGATAAGACTATCTGGATCTGCGTTAGAAATGTTCGATACAGGGCTCTTGACATCTGGGAATATCATGTCAAGTATTTCATCGAGCTTTAGAGCATCTCCGCTAGTTGGAGTATTGTCACGCAAGCCTTGCAGATCGACGACGTAGGACTTCAAGGCCGGTATGGCATCAAGAATTGGACGTTCTGTTTCCGTGGATGCCCGCTGTGGTGAAGGCCTAGACTGATCTAAGCTCACCTCAAGACAAAAGATTGACTCTTTGGAAAGAACGGCATCGAGTGACATTGATGCATTGGCTGGAGCTGCTGCTGCGGTACTAGACCAAGATTCTGAAACAAGCCTCAGTTCGTAATTTAGCTCCGAGGAAGTGCTGGTGACTTACGTGTCTCAATCAATTGAGGAGCATATACTGGGCCCTTGCAGTACACTGACTTGCCAACGCAATACTTGCAACAGAGTTGACCTTCCTCGGTTATGCACTGAGAACGGACAAATCAGAGCTGCTCTGGAACGAGTGCTTGGTATATTCACCTTTCTTTTGTTATAGCATGAGGTGCAGCTCCTTTTGTTCTTATCTTTTCCTGTATTTCCCGCTTGGGGGTTGTAATAATGGAATGGTAGAGTAGCTGGAGGACTCGGCTGGCTCAGACCGCCCTGCATTGATTGCTTAGGGTCTTGGGCAATGGCGGCCAAAGCTGTCTCGCCGTCGACTGTAGAGAAAGACGCAGGTTCATCAAGTAATGTATATCCCTAGGAAACCAAGAAATTAGTGAGATGGCGAGACATCCAGGTGACTATCGTGACTTACTACAAGCTCATTCGATTCCCAAGTCGTCGGAATCGGGTTAGTCGGAGGCTCACAAGAGAAGCTTTGGAACATAGCTTCTGTATGAAACTGAGGTGATTCATTCTTGCAAGTTATGGTGGTACTAGGTAGGAGATTGTTGGACTCATCAAGGCTCTCAGCCCACTCAGTTTCAGACAAGCATTCCTGGCAGACATCGTCATTGGTGGCTTCAAATAACCTCCAACAATTAGAATTTTCACACCACTTGTTCATGGTGAGGGTGGTTCCAAATGGAGATCAAGGTCAGTCAATCAGGTACAAGGACTAGGAGGCCATCGAAGATTGAAAGCTGGACTGGTGTTTCTCGACCCAGCCGGTCAAAGAAGAATATAAAAGATCGTATATTGATATTAGAAGGTTAGGAAAGAAGAGAGCAGTCATAGGGCTGTGTGATGAAAAACGCGAACGACGAGATGAGATCCCCCCACTTGAGGAAGAAGATGGGAGATCCGGGGGAAAGCAACTGTGCCTCAGTAGGGATCACATGTAAGCACCTTATACACGCAACCATCATTAAACATTGCCACCATCCTGGACGAATGAAATGCCATGACCGCCCATCTTTTCCTGCTGTACGAGGCTGTCGGACATGAGTACCTGTCAGGCAGTCATGTCACGTGATGGAGTACTCTGCCAAAGAGGGCCTAGCTTCCATGGAAGACGATCCAATCGAGCAAGATTCCTTGATCGGTGTACTTGTATCGTCATCCATTGACTCAATCAACTTCTCATCGGCGAACTCAGATCTCTCGATGAGTCCAGATTATGTGTTCCTGGCGGCCTTACCAAATGATGGATTGGCTGCACAACCTACTATTCACGTGGCCATCCTGAATTGCCCCACTAAATGTGAAAGTACTCTGCCTGTGAAAGACGTTGAGACCTACCTTACCGCCTGACCATAACATGACCATCTTCTTACCTGATTTGAACATTTCGCACCCTGGACTTTGCTCGAAATGGACAATTCCTCGAAGAATTCTGCCAGAATCGAGAGTTTCTGAGAGAATTCCCAACCCACAATTTTCCCATGATGGCTACTATAAATGCCAATGGCTGCCAGTGGATGCTAACTGGCCGGACAGAAAGCCAATATTGCCATTGGACATTCTTTCAGCATTATCGCCTTGGTTTTCTCTTCATTCTTTCGGTGCAAGATCATTGTCAAGAGTCGATATCTTGTCTCCCCATTGTTCGAGACTGCACGCAACCTACACAGCTAGTCGGCTCTACCACCTGAATCTACACTATGGCGTCAGTCAATTCCTGTCCAACTATCTACCCACTGATACCGACAAGTCTTCAGCGCTCCCAGTTCGCAACGGAGCTTCCGAGAGACTTCCTCAGCGACCCGCAGTCAAGCCCCTAGCTCGGAGGCTTCTCCGCGGTCTCCTGCCGTGCAGCGATATCTTCGGAAAAGCGATCAATCAGAAGCCTTTTTTGCAGGACATGGCAATCCAAGTCATGACCGAAAACAAGCAACAAGCACCAAGCTGCAAGCTTGGGCCATTACCTGGCAGCACATGGCGAATAGACAAGGTTCTGGGCAGGGTAACTAATCCCCAAAGTTCGAAATCCAAGTAATATCAATAGCTGATGCTTCAATCACCAGGCCCAAAGTCTTAGCGAGGAAAATGGGTTTTTTCAGGATATGGAGCAGACGAAAATTGATTTTGTGGAATAAATCAACGTGTGGAGTATTGCAGGTAAGACTGGAAGTTTACAATACACCTGTTTTTGCAACCTCCAGTCATGTCACACCTCAATCACCAGGCTCAAAGCCTTAGCGAAGAAATGTCTCCTCAGGGTATAGAACAGACCGAAATTGATGTTGTCAGATAGATAGATGTAGGATATATTCCAGGTTTAGAAGGCAGGACGCGCAATACCCGCACTTTTGCAACGCACGCGTTCTGATAGACTTTGGAGGATTAGGAAATAGAGAAAGTTTGCATTGCTTTGGCGGTTTGACAAATTCAAGAAACTTTTTGTCCCAGCGGGTTCGTTATTGTCAATACCGTAGGGCTTAGTGCTGGATAGATCAGAACAAGCCCATGTTACAAAGACTCATTCATATGGTCATGCTTTCAATCTCTCCGCAATCGATCGAGAGACCTTGTGCTCAACTATAAGTGACGAGATATACATAGATAGCCTTGGTAGTCGGAAAGACTGGTCCATCCAAAAAACATCCTACTCACCCCTCCTCCTCAACAACACCTCCCCCCCATTAATGGTGCCCCCCGCAAGACTCGCCTTCACGATCCCCGCTTTTTCCAGCGCGAGCACGAGGTTGAAGATCATGCCGTCGCAGCCTTTCGCGGCTAGGATGTCGACGGTGACGGGGAGGTATTCGGTGTGGGAGGTTATGGTGCTGTTGTAGGGGGATTGGCCGACTGTTTAAGTGCGTGAGTCCTTAAGGTTGCCAAGGGGGCGCTGGGGTGGTGTGAGGGGAGGGGGAAAGGGGGGGGCTTACTAGGGACAACAACGTCGGGGACCTCAGCGAGGACGGAGATGCGGGAGGTGCCGAAGCCGTAGGGGACGCCTGGTGTTCTGCCAGCACTGTCAGCCCTCCGAGATCCTCACGGCAACGCCTTAAATGCATTCCGCTAAAGGGAACCCGTGGGGGGAGTCATACGGCAGATACTGATTCCGATACTGCGTCTGCGCGCCCGCGGTATACAACAAGAGGCTGTTGGAACACGTCACCGAGTCGTTGACTAGCACGCGCGTGTTCCACCAGTCCATGAAGATGGTTTTGTTGGTGATGGCTTGCTGCAGGGCGGAGTCGGGGTAGGCGTCGCCGTAAGCCCAGCGGACCTGTTTCCCCCCATAGAGTCAGTTTTATTGCTTCGTGTTCGCTGTTTTGGTGGAACCGAAAATTGTGAGACGGGCTTACTAAGGGAACCGGATCAACAAACGGTTTCCTCCCATCATGCGCAGCGGCGTAATCGGCAAAAAACGGCGCTCGGACGAGTTTCGTCTGCTCTTTGGAGATAAGAATCGGGTACGTGATATTCAACAGATCATTCAGATTCGGATCCGCGCCCGCCGGTCTTGTCGCTGCCCACGCAGCAGTGGTATTGAAGACGGTCACGTTCGCGGACAGAAACGCCTGGAGATTACTCAGGAATCCCAGGGCCAGCACATCCGCGGGTGCTGCAGAGGAGGCTTTGGGAAAGCTGAGGGTGTAGATTTTCTTGGGGTACTTGGTATAGAACGGTAGGCCGTCATACAGGGCTTTACCCGCGGCGGCCCAGATGACGGGATCGCGCGTGAGGAAGCCTGCGGTGTCGAGCTCGGGGGCTAGGGGCATGACGCCCGTGAGCGGGACGAGGCCGTGGGAAGGGCGGTTTCCGAAAAGACCTTGGACTTGGGAGGGGCCGCGGATGCTGCCGCCGGTGTCGGAGCCGATGGTTAGGTCGAGCCAGGGGTAGGAGCCTTCGCCTGCGCCGGGGCCGGAGGAGGAAGATGACGGGTCTTGGTAGCCGTCGCCGCGGGGGTTGAAGGGGGAGTGGTAGTCTACCCAGTCCGCCGTGGCTGTTTCGCCGTTTGCGAATTGGCTCGTCTTCATTTTGCCGATGATGATGGCACCGGCATCGATGAGCTTCTGGACTGCGACGGCGTTGGCGGTTCTTGGGGGATACAGGCCGTAGTACGCGCGGTTGCCATCGCTGGTTTTGACGCCGGCCACGTCGTAGATATCTTTTACGCCCAGCCTCACGCCTGCGAGGGGCTTGGCGGCGGTCTTTGTGTAGTACAAGCGAGAAGGCACGCCAACGGTTGGGGAATCGATGCCGGCGATGCTGGCTGGGAGAGGGGCGTAGGAGTCGTTCCCGGCGGGCATCAAAGGTTGGGTGAATGCTCCGGCGAAGTCTGAGTAGAGTCGGTATGGCTGGTAGAGCGCTCCTTCTGGATGGATAAAGTATGGACCGGGCGGAATGGTTGATGGAGCTGAGAGAGAGGATACTGAGCTGGCATTGGCCGAGAGGCGTTGCTTTTGGGCGTGCTCTTCGCTTGCCATGTATTGGATGAGTAGTACTAAGATCTGTGTTAGCTAAGGGAAGCACTGAAGCATCATTGCTCAAATGTGTATACAAAAACTGGTAATGACATTCCATGTCTTATGCCAGAGGGAAATACACAGGTGATAGTTACAGCTTGTAAATTCGGTCTCAGGCAGAGTAAGGCTGGGTTTATGAGAAATCATTACAGCAGTAGTGCAATAATGGGGCAAACAATCATCTGAGCGCATGCATCAGGAACCACAAATCATCTCCGTTAAAGAGATGGACACTTATGCTCCTCTGAACCCGCACAGTGCAACTAAATTCCACGTAACCCCAAATTCCACTTAACCATCACCCACATACCTGCAAGGAACCCACCACCCCAAACATCATCCCCGCCAAACACCCCCAACATCTTCTCCAAATCACTCTGACTGAAGTTCGCCCCAACGCCACTCACAACAGTCACAGGCACCAACCCAGCAGCAGAAGTCTTCCCACTGAGCAAGCTTGCCTTGAAATCATGCTCGACGTTTGCAAAGGGCGCTGCAGGGACGTAGTAGGACACGCCATCGAGCACAAGCGTCGAGCCCGTTGACGTGAGTTGTGCCGAGGCTTGGGGGAGTGATTGAATGCAGAGAAGATAGAGGATATTCACTACTGTGGAGAGCGAGAGGGGTAGTAGAGACATGATGGCAAGAGAGGGCGAAAGTGACGGGGGAAGCGAACGGCCTGAGGGGAGCGAGCGCGGACGTGAATGAAAGACATGGGGTAGAGACGGAATATATACATTTTCCGCCGATTTGTTTCGTGGAAGTGAAAACGGGCGTGAAATCCTTCGAAATGAAAATTCGCTCCCACGGTAATGCGGGACTTGGAAGACTGGGATGTGGATAAGCCTCAAGGGAGAGGAAACGTGGGAACCCCGCTCCTTATCTGTTGACGACCTACCGTAATTCGTAGATCAATGTAATGACAGCGAATTGCAGATAAAAAAGTCAAGAAAGGTTCGAGAAGACTGCGAGCTGTTGCAGTAACGTTGTTCGCCAAGCTTGAATGATTCCAGTAAATTGGACCTGAAGATATCTAGCCGTAGTCGTACCTGTGCTAGCCGACGGAAACCCTAATGCTGATGAGCTTAATCTGCGTTGGGTTAAGGATAATTGTAGATATAGCCTATTTATGTGTGGAGAGATTACATTTTCTGATGAAATGTGGAATCCGTAGGTAGTAATTATCATTAAGACTGTAGATCGGCATCCTCCTATCATATAGCATTGAGGCTACTTAGAGCCTCTAAGTCCGGGTAATGTCATTTGTCATTTAATAGTATTACTGGAAGCCGTCAGACCCGAGACGCTGGGACAATAATCCAGCGCCGTTGCCTGTGAAAGGTCTCTTAAAAGAAAAGTTATCGACGTATTATTGCGGTGTACGCTTGATGTAAAAAAAAACACTAATGAGATCAAGAGCTGAAGCATCTTGACCATTATATCGGCAAGGCGCCGGCGAGCACTCTCAGTCATACCTCACTCCTATTCTGTGTCCAAGAGTCACTTGTGATTTTCGTCGGTGCTGCATGATTGACACCCTATGTTCGGGTAGCGGAGATAGGTATGGGGGATTCCTCTATAGTCGCAACCGGTTTCGCTTCGTTGGTCCTGGAAGGCCGCTCCACTGATATCTGTCCATCATTCTTCCTTGTCTTTGAGTACTGTGGTGGCGGAGTTTGGTGTTCCAGTTCTATAGCCTCCTCAACAGCCCGCTGAATCCGCCTATTGATCTCGTCTCGTCTGAGATCCTGGGTATACCGGCAGGCGGACACGAAGAGAGCAAAGTGGAACATTCTGGCGACAATTAGACGTTATCCCATCAGCTCTTGAGGGTTACCAACGCTAGCAAATATGAAAATGCACTCCCAAAAGCTTCCGCTACACCTCTTCGCCGCTTCCCATCGATCAGGCTGGATCGATATTGTTTCCTATTATATGACCAAGAAGCATGACTGGCTTCACTGATGGTAATTGCGGCTTGAGTGGTCAGCAACGAACCAAAGGCAACGAACGTAAGTCAAATGATTAGATCGCAGCCGACGTTGGCACCAGGGTGGATTGCTCGTTTGCGGTTGAGAAGTACCGCGATGTTGGCAATATTCCAGAGTAGTGACGGAGCCAGCTATGATATGGTCGCCTCTCAGAGCGTGTATCTCGATAAGAGTGGACTTGATAGCTTACAGGGACAAAGTCGAGCGGGACCCAGGGTACGCAGTAATCACCATGGAGGTCGTAGTAACATGCCTCGTGAGTAAGAGGCCATACCACGCAGACTATTCCCGCCAAAGCCACAATGATTGCAAGATTGCGTAAGTAAAATTTCCACGCCCATTTGCGGTCATGTTCGTCGAGCTTTGAGCCCAAAGAAACCATGTCGACGCCCATTTTGAGGAAACTGATCGAGGTTAACGAAAACGTGAATCCTGAGATTGTACAGCTTAAGTAGAAACATATTGCAAACCCAGAGAAACAACATCATTTATATAGCACAGCAGAGCATTGCGGCTCCTTCTCATGCAGCGCCACGACAGCGGGTTTGCTAATAACCTGATACACGATTTCACGTATACAGCAAAAGCGTTGTTACGTTGAAACATGGATCCTACATCTCATTG
>JAABUO010005868.1_pt1 | contig 14204 bp, 14 predicted proteins | sample 5559291 | NCBI WGS metagenome assembly JAABUO01 (sample SAMN10711878, study PRJNA513372) | rock metagenome | isolation source: Antarctica rocks | place: Antarctica: Victoria Land, Finger Mt sud | reverse complement strand
TCGTCCCCTCTCCGGTCCGGTGGTCGTCGTACTCTCCTAGTATCGCGCACCGTCCTCCCCCACGCACGGGTGGCGCGGGACGCGTCAGGAGGCGGCGGGGGTGTCGTCGGCGTCGGCGTCGGCGTCGTCGTCATCGTCGGCCGCGAGCCAGTGGCGCAGGGTGGGGCGGCGCAGGCGGGCGAGGGCGCGGGCCTCGGCCTGCTGCACGGCCTGGCGCGTGAGCCCGAGGCCGTGGCCGATCTCCTGTAGGGTACGCGGGGGCTGCCCGTCGAGGCCGTGGCGGGCGGCGAGGATGGCGCGGTCGCGCGGGGGCAGGGTGGCCAGGGCGGCGCGCACGGCAGCGGCGAGCGCCTGGGCCTCGGCCTCGTCGGCGGGCCGGGGGGCGGCGGGGTCGGGGAGGAGGTCGCCCAGGGTGGTGGTCTCGGCGTCGCCCACGGTCAGGTCGAGGGGGACGGGGGCGGGCAGGGGCGCGGCGAGCGCGTCCACGCGGGCGCGGGGGAGGCCCAGGGCGGCGGCGAGGTCGGCACGGGACGGCGGATGGCCCAGGGTGGCGTGAAGGGCATGGGCCTGGCGGGCGAGGTGGGCGCGCTCCTGCTGCACGTTCTCGGGGATGTGGGCGAGGGGGACCTGCGTGGTCACGGCGCGGCGGATCGCCTGCGCTATCCACCAGACGGCGTAGGTGGAGAACTTATAGCCGCGGGCGGGGTCGAACAGATCGACGGCGCGCAGGAGGCCGACCGTCCCCTCCTGCACGAGGTCGTCGAGGAGGAGGCCGCGGTGCTGGTAACGGGCGGCGACGGTGTGGACGAGGCCACGGTTGGCGGCGACGAAGGCGGCACGGGCCTCGGCGGCGGCGCGGAGGGCCGGCTGATCGAGGGGCCAGGCGTCCAGGGCGGCGAGGATGTGTGCGCGGGCGTCGGCGGGAAGGGCGCGGGGCAGCAGGGGGCTGACGGCGGCGGGGAGGGCGTCCGAGGCCAGAGGGAGATGCGGGGACAGGGCGACGAGGACGGCGGCGGCAGCGGCGCGGGCGGACGTGGTGGGGGGTAGGTCACGGCGCAGGCGCGCGGCGAGGTGGCGCTGGGCCAGCAGGCGGGCGCGGCGGCCGGCGCGGATCGCGCCGGCCAGGGCACGCTCCTGGTCGGCCGTGAGGAGGGCGGGGGCGGGGACGGGGGTGATAGGGAGGGCGGGTGGCGGCAGGATCATCGGCGGTCCTCTGTGGTCCGGTGTCTCTACGCAGAGCGTACCAGGCCGGCCACGCATCTGTGTGGATAAGGCGGCGAGGAGGCGATGGCGGGCGCGCGCCGCATCGGAGGAGTCCGGCCACGGAGGTAGCTGTGCCGGATCGCGCGCCACCAGGCACCCAAGGGCGCTACAGGGCCGTCTACGAGGATGGAGAGTCTGACGCTAGGGCCCGTCCTTCCGCCTCTCCTGCAGTATCACAACGCCTCGTGTCTGCGTTCCGCGCTGAGGCTGGCCCTCGCAGTGTCCCTGGCGCCCTCGCCGCCGACACACGCCCCCCACGGGGAGAAAGAACAACTGGTGTTCCAACTGATCAGGTCGTTGATTTGGGATACGTCTGCGCTAAACAATGCTCTACATTCATGAACGGCCGCAAGAATACCATACCAAGCGTGCCAAGGTCTCATTGGTCTCATTCATGTTCTGGTTGCAGTAGGCGCGTAACACGTGACAACAGGGTCATGCGGCCGGTCGGGCGCCAGGCGAGGCCACTACCCCCAGGCGGGCCTAGCACTCATGGCGCTAGGCGGCCTGACATGGTTTTGACACCCTGTCCTACTTCACGCCGCCTCCCCGCTCCCGCATGGCGGGCTGGCCTGGTCGGCAGCGTCAGGTGGTGCAGCTAATCCCACCTGTGTCTTGACGCGCATCACGGGACGGAGTGCCCCCGTCGCGCGCCCACCTCCCCTAGCATAACTGACTGGCCGCGCGTCCGTCTAGCCGCCGTCCTGGAGGACGGACGTGATCGTATCCCGGGCCATGCGCCGGCTTCGCATGGCGTCGATCCGCCTCAGCACGTCCGCGACCCGGCGCGCCACGACGACGGCCGTGTTCCCTGGGTCTAGGTCGGTCCCGCAGAGGCCACAGCGGTCGTTCGTGACGCCCCGCCCCCCACACGCGGCGCAGTCGCGCGGGCTGATACCGCCAATCAGGAGAGGGCCGGGTAATGCCGCCAGGGGTAGCTTATAACCAAGGACGCGCGCTGGCGCGCTGGACATCAAGGTTGTCAGGCGATATTGCGCCTCAGCTAGCGCGTCGCGCGCGTCCGACCGGCGCGGGAACCCTTGCTCGCGCGCGTCACGCTCGATGCGCGGCCGTCGCTCCCGTAGGTACGCAATGTCCTGTAGCGCGAGTTGCGCGCGGTGCGCGACGGCCACGGCCACGAGCCCATTGCAGAGCGCGTGGAGGGCGTGGGTCGCCTGAGTTCTTTGCACGGTGTGGACCCGCGGGGGGAGCCGACCGGCCCGCTGATGTATCCGTCGGTCGTCGCGCCAGCGCGGCGCGAGACTGGTTAGCCGCTCGTCCAGCCCCTCGGCCACGACACGGCCGTCGTCCGGGTCGACCACTGCCCAGGCCACGCGCCCCTCGCGGTCGATGCTCACCCCCATGTGCGTTGCGACAACCGTCGGCGCGGGCGCCTTGTGCGCGAAGGTAACGCTGAGTGTGAAGCGCGCCGGGCGATGGCCGCGCACGGTCGCGCGCGCCGGCCTGTACGCCAGCGCCGCCGTGCGCACCATCTCTGGACGCGCGAGGGCGAGATCCAGCGTACGCTCGTGCCACTCCCCGCAGGCGAGCGGGAGCACGATGCTCGTCGCCTTGCGCCCCGGCGTGTTCGCGTCGCGTGGAAGGACCGTCCGATCAGGGTGTACAGCGACGGCCGTGCCGCGGCGATCGGCCGGCAAAGCGCGCGGCCGCGCCCGCGCGTCCCCTTTCGGCAACAGGTAGAGTTCCGCGTAATAGCGCCCGTCGGGCGTGCGCAGCAGAGCGAAATTGCGCTGCCGAATCGCGCCGTCCGGTCGAGGGAACGAGAGCGGGCGCAGCGCCGTCTTGAGGGGTTTGCTCAGCGAGGGGTAGCGCACCTCCTCACGCACACGGAGCGTCGCATCGAGCGTCAAGAGATCGCGCAAGCGCTCGTCGCGGGAAACGTCCTCCATCAGTTGTGGCGCGCTAGAGTTGGGGTCGGGGATGTCGCGCACGATGGCCTGCAGGGCTGCCGCGTAGCCTGTATCGTCGGGCCGTGTCCGCGGCAGCGTCGGCCAGGCCGGGGGCCGTCCAAGGCGGGCGAGCTCGTCCCGCGCTTGGGGTGTCAGCGGCCGTACCGGGTCCTCCAGTAGGGGAGCCAGCCGCTCGCGCACACGGGCGCGCCGTTCCTCCCAAGCTCGACAAAGGGCATCGTACGCGACGAGTTGCCCCGCTAGGTCGGCGAAGAGGGCATCGCGGAGCGAACTGTGCAAGGGATACCGTGTGATCCGACGCCGGTAGCGCCGTGACAGCGCCTGCCGGAGCGTTCGGGTGTTGAGCGTGCCGCGATAGCTACCCCATTCTTGGAGGCGCGGCCAATCGGCGCGTGCCGCGTCGAGCACGTCGCGCGCCGCGTTCGTGTAGGCGCGGAGCGTCCGCAACAGCAGCGCCGCTGTCGTGTTCGACGGCGTGTGAAGACCGAAAACTAGGGTACGCATCACCGGCATAGGGCCATGTTCCCTCGTGTGCCACGCTGTGGTCGCGCGAACGGATCGGCGCGGTGTCTCGCACCACGCCGCGGATTTCTAGGGGGGCGTGTGTCCAGATCGTGTGCCGCGATATCTAGATGTGGCGGCGGACGCGGCTGTCCCGCGCCACCAGCTTGACTTTCTAGCGATAGAGGTCTACCTTGTGCATAGTATATCGACTCACATGATCGGTGCGTGACGCGCCTAGGTGGCGCCAGCCTCTCGACCGATCAAGGATTACCGGCCTCGATGGCGAGGTGAAAGGACAGCTGCGATGGTGCGACTGGTTGCCCGCTGGGGCTCCGCTCTTATTGTCATCTCGGCGCTGACGTTTGGCAGTGGCCACAGGACGGGCGCCGCAGGCGCCGCCAGCCTTGGCTACAGGGCGCCAATCAATCTCGCGCACCTGGACTCCTTGCACGACACGGTCCCCTACACGATGTCGATTCCTGGGCATGCCACGACCGATCCGGGGACACCGCTCGACACATGGTGGGTCTACGCCAACTACAATAAAGCGGACGGAAGCTATACACGCACGGGCGGGGGGGAGTACCATCCGATCACCAACACCTACGGGCAGGGCGCGTTTGATACCGACGACGTGACGCGCGCGGCCGTGGCCTACCTGACGCACTACCGCTACTACGGCGACGCGCACAGCCTGCAGTACGCGCGCGGCGCCCTGCGCTTCGTGATGTACATGCAAACCACCAGCGGCCCCAACGCGGGTAACTTTGTGCTGTGGATGCAGCCCGACGGCGCGCTCAACCCGACGCCGACCCCGCCCGACGCGCCCAACCCGGCCGACGCGGGCGCCTCGTACTGGCTGGCGCGCTCTCTCTGGGCCCTCGGCGAAGGCTACGCGACTTTCCGCGCGGCCGACCCCGCCTTCGCCGACGCGCTCGCTGCACGCATGGACCTGGCGATGGGCGCGCTCGACGGGGAGCTGGTCGGGCCCAATGACGGGCAGTACTACACGTTGCACGGCTTCAAGACGCCCAAATGGCTCATCTCCGACGGCGCGGACGCCTCGTCCGAGGCGCTGCTTGGCCTCGCCGCCTACTACGGCGCGACGGGGAACGCCGAGGCCGGCAAGCTGGCCAACGAACTGGGCTCCGGCATCGCGGGGTATCAGGTGGGTAGTCCCCGCGATTGGCCGTGGGGCGCTCTCTTGCCCTGGACCCGCTCCGTCAGCGACTGGCACGCCTGGGCCGCGCACATGGCGAACAGCCTCGCCGTGGCCGGCCCCCTGCTCAGGCACACGGACTGGGTCGCCGCGGCCGCGCGCGACGCTACCCTCTTCGAGACGCACCAGCAGGTCGCCTTCGGCCCGGTCCAGGGCCTCCTGCCGGCCCCCGACGACGTGTCTCAGATCGCTTACGGGGCCGAAACGACGGCCGACGGCCTGCTCGCCGTGGGCCACGCCACAGGCAAGCGCGCCTATCGCCAGCTGGCTGGCCTCGCCGCCGCCTGGTTCCTGGGCAATAATCCGGTCGGCGCCACCATATACCAGGCGGATACCGGTGTCGTCTACGACGGCATCAACGGCGATGGCACGATCAACCACAACTCCGGCGCCGAGTCCACAATTGAGGGCTTGCTCGCGCTCATGAACGCGGTCAACGACCCAGTCGCCAGCGCCTACCTCGCCTACACTCATGTGGACAGGCAGGACGCGGCGACGAAGACAGAGGCCGAGGCTGGGACGCTCGGTGGGGGCGCGACGACCGTCACGCCCGCTTCGGCGTGGACAGGCGAAGCTCTCTGGAGCGGCGGGACGTATGTCGACCTCCCCGCCGGCGGGAGTGACACCGTCGCCGTGACCGCCCCGGTGGCCGGCCGCTACCTCGTCTACCTCGTCTTCGATAAACAACCCGCCCCTGCGGGGGTGATCGGGGTCAACGTCGCCGTCGACGGCGTGGCCGCGGGGACAGACGACCAGGGCGGCGCGGGGGCGCAAGGCGACTCGCCGAACCCCGATTACCTGTGGATCGACAGCGTTGTTGTACCAGGGACGCTCGACGCTGGTCCGCACACCGTGACGCTAACCGGCATAGGCGCCACACACGCCAAGGTCGACGCGGTCATGCTGCAGCCGATGATCGAGGACAAGGTGCTCGACGACGGCGCGGGCAACACGCTCGCCGTCTACAAAAGCTTCGCCGGCTTCGGCGACGGGTACACGCGCGCCGCGACGCCGGCCGCGCCCGGCGTGCGCCTGTGGCTCGTGTCGAGTTACAGGAGCGACGGCCGTCCCTTCGCGATCTATCCGGTGGCCAGGGCCTACCCACGCACCGTGCTGGTCCCGCCGTACGGCTACGCGATCGTCACCGGCCGATCACCCTAACATCTTGTCACCGTGCCGCACGGCACATAGAGTGACCTGCAGCACGATGGGCTGCGGTACACAGGGGCGAGGAAAGGGGCGTGTATGGGAGGAAGATAATGGTCGGCCGGTGGTGCGCCGCACGGCGCACCCGTTTTGTACTCGTTGCATAGATTTACGATGATGGAGGACTCTGTCATGGCATTTTCACGACGCTCCGCGCTGCGCCTACTGGCGCTGGGCGGACTCGGCCTTCTACCCAGTGTGGCCGCGCGACCGACCGCACACGCGGCGAGCCCGGTCACTATCCTGTTCTGGGAATCGACGAACGCGCAAGAGAAGGCATTCACCGACCCGGTCGTCGCGGCATGGAACAAGTCCCATCCCGCCATCCAGATCAAAATACAGAACATCCCGGCCGGCAACAGTACGGAAGAGGTGTTCGCGTCCGCTATCGCGGCGCGCAAGACGCCGGACATCACGAATAACCTGCTGCCCGCCGTCGTGCCGCAGTACGCGTCCGAGGGTGGGTTGTACCAAATGGACAAGCAGCCCGACTTCGTGAGCTACATGACCGCGCGCATGCCCGCGGGTTCGCTGCAGCAGTTCAAGTCCACCGACGGCCACTATTACCAGATACCGTGGAAAGCCAACCCAGTCATGCTGATCTATCGGACGGACCTGCTGAAGAAAGCGGGCTACGCGTCCTTCCCGCACACCTACACCACATTTCTGGCGATGCTCAAGGCGGTCAAGAGTAAGACGGGCGTCAATCCCCTCTTCCCGACCATCGACCAGACCTGGTATCAGCGTTTCTTCGACTTCTACCCCTTCTACCTGGCGCAGAGTAACGGCACACCGCTGCTCAACAGCAGCGCCAACAAGTCTGTCTTCCAGGACCACGGCGCCGCGCAGGTCATGAGCCTCTGGCGGCAGATTTTCGCGCAGAACCTAGTGCCCAAGTCGGCGTCGGCGGCGGAGAAGTGGGCGGTCGGCCATCAGGCCATCAATATCGCGGGGCCGTGGGGCCCGAACGGCGAGGTCTACCAGCACAATGCGGGCAATCTGCCTTGGAACGTCGCGTCGATCCCCGTGCCGGACAGCATGAAGAACGCGCCGGCGTACCCCTATACCTTCAGTGACCCGAAGAACATCACGGTCTTCGCCTCGAGCAAGCATCCCCAGCAGGCCTGGGAGTTCATCAAGTACTACATCAACAGCAGCAACGACAAGACCTTCCTCAACAAAACGTGGGAGTTCCCCTACCGCAAGGAGCTGGTCGACAACCCAACGTCGTACAGTCCGCTGTTCAAGCAATATCCGCAACTCGTGCAGTTCGCCAAGCAGCTCCCCTACACGCGGGGGCTCGACAATAGCCCGAAGTTCATCCAGGTGTTCGACGCTATCTCCCAGGCGTGGGGATCGGCCGTGGTGAACGGCAGCAAGAGCCCCGCCGCCGCCGTGCAGAGCGCGGCCAACACGATCAACGGCATCGTCGCCGGCGGCGCCAACGGGGGGCCGTAACAGGCGGGGCGCGCGGCGGCGAGGCGCGTTTCTTGCCGCCGCGCGCCCTCCGGCATACAGCGAGGGAAAGAGAAGCCATCGTGTAGTTCCGGTACGAAAGAGCAAGCTATGGCCACCACAGACACCCAGTCCACCATTTCTCCGCGGCCCACGCCCCTGGCGTCGTCGCGCCGCCGTGTCGGGGGGCACTTCTGGCGTCGCAATGCGACGGGCTGGGCCTTGATGCTGCCGTACGTCATCTATTTCTGCCTGTTCACCGCCTTTCCCATCGGATTCGCCATCTACCTGAGCTTCCACCGCTGGAATAACCTGTTCGCGCCTCCTGTTCCGCACGGTTTGGGCAACTACCAATATATGCTCACCGATGTCAACTTCTGGAACTCCCTGCGGGTCACGGCCATCTTCGCCGTCATCTTTTTCATCGTGACGGTACCGCTGGCCCTTCTGCTGGCCCTCTTGCTCAATCAATCTATCTTCGGGCGTTCCTTCTTCCGCGTCGCTTTCTTCATGCCGTACATCACGCCAGCCGTGGTGGTGACCATTATCTTCCAGTGGATGTTCCAGACGCAGAACGGCATCCTGAACAACCTGTTGGGCTTCGTCGGTATCCCGCCCGTGCCCTGGCTCACCAATGCGACCATGGCCATGCCGTCGATATCCCTGATGATCGTCTGGAAGCAGGTCGGCTACTTCACGGTGATCTTCCTGGCCGGCCTCCAGGGCATCCCGCGCCAACTTTATGAAGCTGCCGCCGTCGACGGCGCCACGGCCTGGACGCAGTTCCGTCGTCTCACCGTCCCGCTCCTGGCCCCGGCTATGCTCCTCGTGATCGTCTTCGCGACGCTCACTGGCTTCGGCATCTTCGCCGAGCCGTACATCCTGACCCAGGGTGGACCCGACAACGCGACGCTAACGGTGACCCTCTATATCTACAAGTGGGCCTTCGGAGGGGCCAGCACGTTCGGCTACGCGTCCGCGCTCGGCGTTGTCTTCGCTCTGATCGTCTTCGCCATCGTGCTGGTGCAAAAGCGTGTGTTCGAGCGAGAGCCGTATTTTTAGGAGGCTGAGATGGCAGTTGCAACGACGACGCCGGCGGCAGAGGAGCGCACGAGGCGTGGACGACTCGTCGCCACGCACACGCTCTCCTATGTGCTGCTAGGCATAGGGGCACTCGTCTTCCTCGGCCCCATGCTGTTTGGGGTGCTCTCCTCGTTTAAGAGCGAAAACCAGCTCTACACAACCGTCTGGCCGTCGCCCTTCACGACCAGCGCCTACACGAGCTCGTTCGCGGCGGCGGGCGGCCTGGCCCACGCCTTCCTGAATAGCGCCATCGATTACGGCATCATCACAGTCGGCGCGCTTGTTTTCAGTTCGATGGCGGGCTATGCGCTGGCGCGCCTGACCTTCGTCGGGCGCTCCTTCCTGTTTAACCTCATCCTGTTTACCATGACCATTCCGTCGATGCTGACGCTGGTCCCGCTGTACATCCTGATCGCCGACTTCTTCGGCTGGGGCGACAGCTACCAGGCGATCATCGCGCCGGCGCTGGTGAGCCCGCTGGGCATCTTCCTGTTCCGACAGTTCTTTAGCACGCTGCCGGCCGAGCTCTTCGAGGCGGGGCGCCTCGACGGGCTCTCCGACCTGAGCATGCTCTTCCGCATTGCCTGGCCGCTTTCCAGGGGGGTGGTGCTGACGGTCGCGGTCTTGGTCTTCATGACGGGGTGGGACGACTTCCTGTGGCCGCTCGTCGTGGAGCATGACCAGAATTTCCAGACGGCCTCCCAGGCCGTTGGCCTCTTCGTGCGCGGGGGCGCCAGCAACGGCAACGTCACGTGGGATTTGGCCATGGCGACCATACTTGCCCTGCCTGTCATCGGCGCGTACATCCTCACGCAGAGGTACTTCGTGGAGGGCATCGCCACGACAGGCTTGAAGTAGCCCCCTCGGCTGCGGCAACATCTAAAGACGCGCGGGCGGCAGGCCGCGTCGCGCCTCACCACAATGTGCGGCCGGGCTATCCGCGACGGACGGGACGTAGAGTGGCAGCGCCGTGACGTCCCGTTCGTTGACCCCTGTACGGCCACCATACGCGCCGCGCTAGCGGTCACGCACGGCAACCACGACCAGAGATCATCGGCATCTGTGTCAGGTCTCTCAGCCACCCTGTGCATGCGCATCCCTCTCGTCACTTACTCCCCCTCCGTCCCTCCGAGGGAACGGTCGGACGCGTCGTCCGCGAGACCGTCGTTATGTCGTGTTCCACGGTCGTTGTCGCCGTCGTTATGTCGTGTTCCACGGCATGCTCTCGTCACGGGTCGATGCGCCAGATACCCTCACTATAGACGAGCCGGCGTTCCCCCCGGCGTGTGTCCAGGCGCCCAAGCTGTGCCGGGAGCCCGTCGAGCGTCTGCGTTATGTCACGTAGGTCGCGGCCTCTGACAGAGACACACACGCCGGCGGCCTTGAACTGGAGTGTGGCCGGCGACGGTCCCCTCCTCGACCCCGGCGAGCGGGGTGCCGCCGACGGGCAGCCGCGTCGTCCTCGCCATCGCCCTGGTCCCTCCTGCTACGGTCTCCGCGCCGCCATCCTCGTGTGCCTCCCTAGCGGCCCCGGCGCTCCGCGCGGGCCGGGTGCATGCCCCTGGTCCCCTGTCTCCTGGTCCCTGCGCAGCGTAGTCCCACGGCACCGTGGTGCTAGGACCACGCGTGGTCCCTACCCAAGATAAAGCGTGGGACCACAGGCCCGTTTTCCTGTGTGAAACGTGGGACCATGGCCGTGGTCCCAGGACCACGCGTGGGACCATGAAACGGCGTGCTGGTCCCATGCTGGTCCCCTCGTGGGACCACGGACACGGCGCTGTGGGACCATCGTGGGACCACGCCACCAACGCGTGTGCGGAGCCAGGGACACGGCCCTATAACCCTCTGTGACAGTCCGAGTGGTCCCAGGGTGGTCCTAGGATACTGGCAGGCGACCGGCGCTCTCAGCGGGCCGGCGGGAAGAGATCGAGGCCGGCTTTGGCGGCGGCCTTGGCCAGGTCGAGGCGAAAATAGGGGTCGCCGAGGGCGACGGGGAGGCCGGGGAGAACGCGCTGGTAGACCTGAGCCTGGCCGGCGCGGATCAGGCGGCGCAGCTGGTGAGCGCTGTGGCGCACCGCGTCGCGGGGGCTATCCTCCAACAAGGCGACGAGGGCGGCGAGGGCGTGGCCGGCGACACAGCGGGCCAGGTGGGCGGGGGTGAGCGGGTTGGTCGACGATGCGGGCTCGACGGCGAGGACATGGCCCGCGACAAGGACAAGGAGCGCGACGGCGGTCTTGTCGTTCCAGCCGGGTGTCGTGCTGGGCACGCGGCGCGTCGGCTCCCTCATCGCCCGGCCCTCCCCGTGGCATCCTGTCCGCCGTCGTCGTCCTAGTCGTCCCGTCCATCGAGGCGAGCGGCCCAGCCCTTACGGCCCAGGTGGGCGTGGCGGTACGCCTCGACCCAGGCCGGGCGCGTCATCCAGACGCCAGCGCGCTTCTCGGCGTGGAGCGCGTGCAGGCGCCGCTGCATGCGCAGCGTGTCGAGGCTGCGGCCCAACAGCGCGGCCGCCTCGGCCAGGGTGAGCCAGCCGTCCCGGCCCGCGCCGCCGTCCTGCGCGCCCTCCCCCTCGTCGCCCATCGCGTTCTACCTCCTGCCCCAGTATCGCAGGCGGGTCCCGTACAGCGTCCCCAGGAGGGCTAGCGCTGGCCGTCCAGGCGAGGCCGCACGACGCGCAGGACGGCGACGATGAGCAGGACGGCGAGGGCCACATAGGCGCCGACGAGGGCGGCGGCGAGGACCGCGGCTACGATAGTCAGGGCGGGCGCGGAGGCATGGGCCAGCGGGGTGAGGAGGGCGACGAGCGGTCCGGTGAGAGCCGCGCGCACGAGGGCGGCGAGGCAGCGCGTCCAGACGCGGGCGCGGGCCTGAACGTCGGTCATGCGCCGCCTCCCACAGCTCGCCTGTCCGTCCAACGATGCCGCTCGTTTATGTCGTGTGCCATGGCCCCTTCTGTCACTGTCGGTAATACGTGCCCTGTGTCGTTACCCGCGCCCCGCAGGTATACGCTCGATTCATCCACTGGGCAGATTCCAGTCGGCACCGGCGTCTAGCGCGCGGGCGGCGTGGACGAGCGCCGCGTTGCCCGCCGTTCGCGTGCCGTTCGGCTCATACAGCGTGTCTTCCAACCCAATCCGCGTGTCAAAGCCCCGGCGGATCGCATCGGAGAGGAGCACCCAGGTGGCCTCTCCATCACCATGCTGTAGGCGCGGGGTCGTCAGGCCGAGCCGGTCCAACGCCCGGTGGATGTCATCAACCACGCCGACCGCGTCGGCGGCGCTGACATCCACCGGCTCAACCAGGATGCGGGTGACCTGTCCGCCCACGCCAGCCACGCCAGCCGCGGCCAGCCGCTCGACCTCCTCGACGGTCGAGACACCTGCCTCGATGCCAATCCCGGCCTGGATCAGCGCCTGCATGACCTCCGTTGAGCCCGGCTCGGACATGTTGACCGACGCGTAGTCGGGGGTGCGCCAGGCCCGCACGAGAGCGAGACAGCGTGCGAGATCGGGTTCGATCCAGGCACCCGTCGACACCCCAACGGGGACCCCGCATGCGTGGCGAACCTGCACGACGACCTTGTCTATGACCTCCGCATCCAGCCGTTCGCGTCCCGCGGCATCACGGGGGTGGAGGTGGATCGCACGCGCCCCTGCGGCAACACAGGCGGCGGCGTCGCGCGCCAACTCCTCGACCGACAGTGGTACCGCGACGTGTGCGGCCTTCGTCAGATTGCCGTTGAGTGCCGCCTGTAGCCCTATCCTCGTTTGGTTCATCGCATCTCCCTCTCATGGAATGGAACCTGGGCAGCTTCCGTCAGCCGATCCAGAAAGTGATCCTTGGGCTCGTGCGTTACCGGGGGCCGCGCGCCCGACACGCGGCCCCACGGTGTCGTCGCCGGTTAGGTCGCGCGCTTGGCGGCCTGCGTGCGCTTGGTGATGGCGCTGGTGGTGGCGCTGGTGGCGTAGACGAGCCAGCGGTCCTCGTGGCGCGTGTCACCGCCCTGTCGGGTCATGGGCGAACAGATCGACGCCGGCCGTGCGCGCGGCGCGGGCTAGGGCGAGGCGAAAATAGGGATCGCCGAGGGCGGTGGGGAGACCCTGCATGACCCCATCGTAGACGACCTGGCCGGCGAGGACGAGGCGGTGCAAACGGGCGGCGTCGTCGCGGACCCGCGCGTCCGGGCTCTGCGCGAACAGGGCGACGAGCTGGGGAAAGGTGGACTCCGCCACGAGGCGGGCCAGGCGCTCGGAGGTGAGCGGCGGCGGCTCGGCGGCCAAGAGGTGCCGCGCGCACACGACGAGGATGGCCACGGCGGCCTGCTCGTTCCAGCCCGGCCTGCCCGCGGGTGGCCGACGCGTCGGCTCCCTCATCGCGCCTTTCCCCCTCTCCCCTGTGTCCATCCAGTATCGCCGACGACGGGCCTATCCTGCCGGCGACGGTGGGTCGTCCGGGCCGGATGAGGCATTGGGAACGACCTGCCACGCGTCGCCTTGCAGGAGGCCGCGCCGCCAGGTGGCCCACACCTGGATGCGCGTGCGCACGTCGGCGAGCGTGCGATGCGCGCGCGGGTCGATGATAAGGGCGCCCAGGCCCTCATAGGGGGCGATGGCGGGGAGGATGCCGCGCGCGACGTGGTGGATGCGCACGGCGTCGTCCTCGGGGCTGGGGACGACGCCGACGACGACCGTGGGGTGGGCCATGGCGCAGGCGGCGGCGATCTCGTCGGCATGGGCGAGGAGGACGCGCTCGGCGGCGGCGATGGCCGCCAGGGAGTTAGGGCTCGGCATGTCCTGCCTCTCCACGGCGCCACTGTTTATGCCTGTCGTACCACTCCTCCCCAAACGTAGCGCGCAGGTGGTTATACTCATCGTCCACGCAGGTGTCGCACCGGAGCTTGCCGGGCGCGGCCGGCCGTTCGCAGGTGGCGCAGGTGTCCGCCCTGCCGGCGACCGCCGGCGCGACCCTCGGCAGCGGGGCGTCGGCCAGCGCGCCGTTACCGCTGTCCCCCATGCTCACGCGTCGCCACCTTCCTCAAGCTGGGCGAGATCGGCGCGCAGCATGCGCAGGACGGTGGCCGTGTCGGCGGTGTTGAGCGGGCGGGGCTCGCCGTCGCGGCCCTCACGGAGCTGGATAATGCGGAGGGCGCGGAGGTCAACCTGCCCCCGCGCGACGGGCGCTGGCGACGCCGGTGGTGGGGCGGCCGGTGGTGGTGTGGAGGCGAGGGCAGGGCCACCGGGGAGGTCGCCTAGCGCGGCACGGAGCAGGTCGGCGACGTAGCGGCTGTGCGGGACGCCGCGCGCCGCCGCCTCGGCGCGCAGGCGGCGCGCCAGGGCTAGCGGCAAGCGGAGGCTAAAGCCGCGCTCGGTATCCTCGGCGTAGCGCCGGCGCCACGCGCGCAGCTGGGCGTCGTCGTCGGGTTGTGGCGTCCCGTAGGACATCGGCGCCCTCCTCGTCCCCTCTCCAGTCCGGTGTGTGTCGTACTCTCCTAGTATCGCTCACCGTCCTCCCCCACGCACGGGTAGCGCGGGGCGCGTCAGGAGGC
>JAABUO010005867.1_pt1 | contig 14206 bp, 10 predicted proteins | sample 5559291 | NCBI WGS metagenome assembly JAABUO01 (sample SAMN10711878, study PRJNA513372) | rock metagenome | isolation source: Antarctica rocks | place: Antarctica: Victoria Land, Finger Mt sud | reverse complement strand
CTGGGCGACCAGCGCTCCAGTCTTGTTTATATACTAATTCTTCCATTGAAACCCTAATCGAGTAGTTCCTTGCATTACTTCCATTGACATCCTAATCGAGTAGCTCGTTCCATTACTTCCTTTGTTCGTACAAGTGGGGCCGTAACACATACGTACGCTAAAGGCTTGGCCAATCAACCATGCCTGGCGTGGAGCTACTGCAAAGCACTTCCGCTAGCAATAGAAAGAACCAGCCCAACGCCTCAAAGCAAGGTGGTCGCACTGCGTCGAGATGGGACCGGGCCCTGCAAGACAAACATACTGCGCGACATTTACAAGAACTCGACAAGGATAACTACCATGATGTGAAGGTGGACATACCTCGCAGCCTAGACAGTAATGCGAGGGGCAAGCGGAAACGAAGTGCAGGTGTGAAGAGACTCCTCGCATCGCGGAAAACATTCGCTATGCACCTTGATGAGGCTGGCCAAGCCATGGCCCCCTACCACCAAGCTGCTGCGAAAATGTCTTTTCGTCCTGTTCGCCATTTCTGCACAATATGTGGCTACTGGGGAGCTTACGTTTGCATAAAATGCAGAGCAAGATATTGCTCGTTGGTCTGCCAAGAAACACATAAAGAAACACGATGTTTGAAAACGTACGCTTGACTTCTTTACTCTTATGATACACAACAACCAAACTTACGCTGCTTGACTGTTGAAAATTTGCGGTGCGCTTTCTCTGATCCAACTTACCTGTATTGGGCTCACGCACCGAGCATATGCACGCGTGGTAAATACAGATTCATGATATACAATCGCAGGAAATTTTCGCTGGAAAATTGAACTGGATGGATGAATTGCCGATTTGTGGTGGCCAGTAAGAGTTTGATACTGGCCGTCAGCTTGCAACAGTGCAGTCTGTGTTGCAAAACCGCAGAGAAAGGAACGGAGTACTGCCTCCACATCTCCGTCAGAAGGTTTGAAGCCACGTGCGTTGCAGTACTTTGTGATCTGCTTTCGCACGTCCATCACATTTTGGATACCCCGAAAGGAAATAAATGCATCTTCACACCACGCTTTGCGTTTTGATTTTTCTGTGTCCATGTAAGCTCTCAATGCGTTCCTCAAAACGATATGATCACCGCCCCCTCCAAAATGCGAGCGAGCCGCTGCAGCCTCGTCGCGCTTCTCTACTGGGGTGACGAAAAGTTGTTCAACAGACAGGCAAGAGATGATATCTATGACTGAGCCGAGACATTGATGTTCCGTGGCTGCAGCAAGCAATACCCTACCTAAAGCTGGTGATAATGGCAACTCAGAAATCTGTTTACCGAGTGACGTTATGTTGCCTCGTGGGTCTAGAGCCCCCAGGAAGTACAAATTCTGAAGTGCCGTTAAAATACTTTCATTACTTGGCCGATCAAGAAAATCGAAATCGAGGACATTTTGTACTCCGATTGCTTTCAGAGTGAGTATTGCCGTAGCAACATCACAACGCAGAATCTCTGGTTCAGTCTCGTTGGTCAACTTTCGATATTCAGACTCAGGGTACAATCGAAAACAAGAACCAGGCGCTTCTCTACCGGCTCTGCCAGCCCTTTGGCGAGCAGAAGACTTGGAGATTGGCGCTACGAGCAAGGACTCGAGCTTGAGACCGTTCTGATATTTTCGCAGCTTTGCGAATCCACAGTCTACAACGTAGCGAATGCCGGATATAGTCACTGACGTTTCTGCAATGTTTGTCGACAGTATGACTTTCCGAGTGTGAGGAGGAGTGGGATTGAAAGCTTGTTGCTGTTTGTTGGCAGGAAGCGCCGCATACAAGGGACATACCAAAAGTTTTAGATATGATGGTGGAAGGTTATGTGCATATTGATAGATACTTTTCTCAAGACCATCTATCTCGTCCTGCCCAGTAAGAAATACCAATATGTCGCCTGCTGGTTGTTTCATATGAATCGAATATATGGTTTTCAGAGCTGCGTCCAAATAGTCTGATTGGCTCTGTCGCGTATAATACGTTGCGACGGGGAAAAGCCGACCTGCAATATAACAAATTTCTGCACCGGAAAAGAAATCAGCAAACCTTTTTGCATCCAGAGTTGCAGACATGATCACAACCCGCAAATCCTTACGATCACATAGAAGTCGCCGAACGATACCCAGTATAAGGTCTGTGAGAAGAGTTCGTTCATGTGCTTCGTCAAGTACTAATGTGGAATATCTGGAGAGTAGTTTGTCGGACAGCATTTCGCGTAACAACATTCCGTCTGTTAAGTATTTTATCCGGGTGAGTGGGGTTGTGTGATCATCGAAACGAATACTGTATCCAACTTCTTTGCCAAGCACGCAGCCGGACTCTTCGGCTACTCTGGTCGCTAAGTTGATTGCTGCCACTCTTCTTGGTTGTGTGATACCAATCATGCCATGCTGCCAGCTGATATTGCGTAAAAATTGTGGTAATTGAGTTGACTTGCCGCTACCAGTCTCTCCCAGTAATATGATTACTTGATTGTGGGTGAGTTTTCGCCGTAGTTTTTCCCGCGCACTACTTATTGGAAGTTGAGTCGCCAAAACTTGCGTATTTGAAGGTTGATTTGAAGGGTGTGATGAAGTGGGAGATTCCAATAGGTGCTTTGTCTCTTGATCGTTGTCTGGCGTCGGCAATAAATAGTTGGAGCTGCTCGAATGTCTCAACGAATTATCAGGTTCACTGTTTGGTGAAGGCCACGATCTTTCGTGTCCATTGATTTTGTTGCTCTGCGTTGAGAAAATTTCTGTGGATACTTTGTGTCCCCGCTCTGTGTGATTAGACGCAGAAAAAATGCTGTCAATGAGATTTGAGCTGGCAGCGCTGTTCTTTGTGTGGGTGACAGCATCCCTCACATCACTGGAGGTCTTCCGTTTCTTTTTGACCGGCAACTTCCTCCCTGCACGCTGCTCGTTTGGAGACACTATCTGCGGGAATCCATCAATTTCTCGCCCTCTATTCCTATGATTCGGTGACTGTCTCTCGTTCTTAGTGAAAGGCTTGCTTAAAGTCATGCGAGCCACTACGTCATTCGTTCCGCTATCCCATTATCATTATACAAAATACATATACTCCAGCTGCCTACATCAACCCAAATCCAAGAAGTCGGCATGGCAACATCGCCAAAATTGTGGTGTTTGAATTTCGGGACGACGCGCTAGGACGAGACAGCAACACAACGCCATAGGAGCATTTCCTCCTCTCAAGCATGATCTGCTCGTTGCCAGGATCAATCATACTAAGGTGTTCTGCATAGTGCACGGAGAGCAGTTGCTGATGGCACTGCCATATTCAACGCCAGTCAATAATTTAAAACAACACTTAGATTGGCTACAGAAGGAAAAGCAGAACATTCCTCCACAAAATTCGAAGGCCAAAGCTAAACATCTTCGCGAGATGCCGAGGAAGCCGGCACTTACACAGCCTCTTTCAAGAATGGCGCCAAGCGTCTCCCATGCGCATCCCAATACGCCCCAAAATGATATTGTCGATCTCACTGTCATGGAAGATGAACTTGTAACACAAAAGGGAAACACGATGCAACACGATCACAAATTGTCGTGGTCACCTAAAAAAGCTGCATCCCCCACCAGACGACCGCCTTCCAAGAAGAGGAAAAGTGAAAGCTATGAGGAAAAAGGTAGACCCAAAGATCGAGGAGCAGAGTCGATTATAGAACAACATGAGTCCACTCATGGAAAAAGCCCATCACAATCATCAAATTGTTTACCTAACCAGATCTGCGATTCAGAGGAGGACTTCGACGACATGTTTGAAGAGATGGATATTGACCTGGTATCTTTGAAATCGCCTCTGTTCGTCGTCAACACAATGGCTACTGCAAAGTTGCCACCAAACCCTCCAGAGCAGCCTAATAATCTACTTCATTCTCACCCACAATACCCCCTACCTGAGTGGAATTCAAAGTCTAAGCATGAGCTCCATGATTTACAGGAGGAATGGAGGATGCAGCTATATAAGCAGTTGCAGCAGCAGGTTGAACTGCTTGAGGCTGGTAGTTCTAATACTTCGGGGTTTAGCGAGCTGAAAACCAGTACGAAGAAGCTCGAGACAGAGTTGAAGCTTTTGACAGAAAAAATTTCCGAAATCACCGCGATAAATTTAACTAGTCATGCGTACCTCACACCAACGAGCAGAGTCCGACAGAGTCCTACTAAAGAAGCCATTTCTACCCCGGTTCTCACTCGGCCACCTCAGCCACCCATCTCGAAAACTCAACTACCATTGGCTCCAGTGTCTCCAAGTGAGCATCGATTAGATAAACTTGGGCGTCATCACAAAGATGCTTCTGCTATCTCGATCTCATTTGAGCCGCCTCTATCTCCGTCAAGTCTTTCAATGGAGGAAGCACCTTACCCTGTTTTTCAAGATCCAAAAAGTGATAATTATCTTGACGATGTTGGGGATGAGGATTTGGCGCTAATATCAATAGACGATCAGCAAAAGGCTTGGACTGTTGATGAAGATTCTCCACAATTTAGAACATTGGGATTTGATATTTCTTCCCCCCGAGACCTCAGAAGTAATCTCAATATAAATCAATATAAAGGCAAATCACCAGTGCAACGACGCAAACCACTTTCCCCACTCGAACCTACGACAGTAGACAATTCTCCCCCTAATGCTCGCGTCTCGAACTCTGTTCGACCATCAACGCAGACAGCAGTTTTCACGCCGAATTATTACCAGAAAGATATGCACTTTCCGTGGTCGAAAGATGTTGTGAAAGCTCTGAGGGAGACTTTCAAGCTAGAAGGCTTCAGAACCAACCAACTTGAAGCCATTAACGCGACTCTGTCGGGAAAGGATGTATTTGTTCTCATGCCCACTGGTGGAGGAAAATCTTTATGTTACCAACTACCATCCGTGGTACAATCTGGGAAGACTTCTGGAGTGACCTTTGTGATAAGCCCTTTAATCTCTCTTATGCAAGATCAACTTGAGCATTTGACTGAGAACCAGATTGCAGCATTTGTGATCAACGGAGATATGACGGCGCAAGAGCGCAGTAAAGTATTTTCTCTGCTCAGCGAAAGCGATTTACGAGTTCAAATTGTGTTCGTCACTCCGGAAATGCTCGCCAAATCGAGTGCGATTGATAAAGCAATATCTGATCTCTATGATCGCCAAAAACTTGCTCGAATTGTTATCGATGAAGCGCATTGTGTGAGTCAATGGGGCCATGACTTTCGTCCTGACTACAAACTACTTGGAGAACTTAAGCATCGCTACCCAGATATTCCGTTTATTGCATTGACGGCAACGGCGAATAACACAGTCCAGACAGATGTGAAGCACAATCTTAATATTTCAAATTGTTCGATGTTTAAGCAGAGCTTCAACCGGTCTAACTTGTTTTACGAAGTAATACCTCGGAACAAAAATGTCCTAAACGATATCAACACATTCATTAACAAAAAGCACAGGGGCCATTGTGGTATTATTTATTGCCTATCTCGGAAAAATTGCGAAGATGTGGCCACAAAGTTGCGGGATGAATTCGGCTTCAGAATTCACCACTATCATGCTGGAATGCTCAAGCATGAACGCACGAGCGTGCAAACAGATTGGCAGAAAGGTGTTTACAAAATTATTGTTGCGACTGTTGCTTTCGGAATGGGAATCGATAAGTCCAATGTGCGATTTGTCATACATTATTCACTGCCAAAGAGTTTGGAAGGATATTACCAGGAAACTGGTCGCGCTGGTCGTGATGGGAATAAATCCGATTGTGTTCTTTATTATTCTTTCAAAGATTCAGCTTCATACACCCATCTTATAGATAAAGGCGACGGTGATTGGCAAACAAAGCAACGACATAAGTTGATGTTGCGACAGGTGGTTGCGTTTTGTGAAAACAAAATCGATTGTCGTCGAAAATTGGTGCTAGGATATTTCAATGAGAACTTTGATCCGTCTCAATGCGAGGCAAGTTGCGATAATTGTAAAGCAAAAGGTCACTATATTGAAAAAGATGTAACGGATTTATGCATGAAAGCTTTGGATCTTATCGACATAATTGTTGATGAAAGGGTCACCATGCTTTATTGTGTCGATGTATTTCGGGGCAGTCGACTCAAGAAAGTAGTTGACAAAGGGCACGACAAAGTTCCAGGCTTTGGGTCGGGCAGTGAGCTTTCAAGGTCAGATGCAGAGCGATTGTTTCACTTATTGGCTTCAGAAGGAATTATATACGAAGTTAATACGCCCACTAAAACAGGATTTGTAGTCCAGTACATCCGCGTGGGGAGCAAAGGTGCTCGTGATTTACGGAATGGACAGCGGACAATGAAAATGACATTCAATAAAGCAGCCATCTCAAACAGTACGAGGACAGGTAGTGGGCCAGTGATTCTCAGTAAACAGCGGCAACTACCAAAAGAAGCTGCGGTTGATGACATCGACGATTATCTGGATGATGACTTTGATCCAGAATATTTCCCAGTTGTTCAAGGGAGCAACAGCGAATTTCAGAATCTTGATGGCCCGCGATCAAACTCAGCCGTCCAGCATATACCAAAAACCCGCCAAAATGCGCATAGTCGACCTCACTTGGCTGAACAAAATGTTGCTGTGTCCCAATCAAACTCTGTGGTCCAGCATGTACCGGAAATCCGCCGAAATGCGACCAGTCGACCTCCGTTGATAAATGCACTCTCAGGATTGGACCCTTATTTGCAAGATATCAAAAACCGGTGTTTTGAGGAGTTGAAACGGCAGCGAGACCGTATATGTGCTGTGCGGAAGGTCGGTGCTATGTCGGTTTTCACCAATACTTCGCTTGCTGACATTGCTGAAAAACTCCCTGAAGACCGCAGAACTTGGTTGACAGTAAAAGACGCTACAGAAGATCAGATCGACCGATACAGCCAAAAATTCGCAAGCGTGGTTGAAAAATTTATCGAAGAGAAATTGGAAAACCTAGGTGATGCATCAGCATTTCAAGGCACCCGAGTTGGCTTCGAGGAAAATTTGGACGTGGTGCAGCAGACGCAAATACCTGTTTCTCGCTCCCCATTCTTTGCTCAAAATCAACAGTCGGCCCAGGATTTTGTTCCAAATGTGATGGAACAATGTAGGAAATTGAAGGTTCAAATTTGCTAATATTCCTAGGTCACAATAAGTTCGCCTTCCAAGGCAGTTCGTCAAGTGCTGCACCAAGCTCAAAACCACCCAAACAAAGTGGCAAAGCAAACCAACGAACGAACCGAAGGAATCTAGGAAGACAAAAAAGTGATGGTAGCCCCAGAGGGGGAAATACCAATACAGTCAGGAATCCAGCCCGGAAAATAAGAGGCACCAGTAAGAAAACCCCGAATGTTCAAAATAGCGCCATTCGTCCTGCCAAGTCCAGACGAGCTCTGCCTTAATGCAATGTTAGTAGTTAATGTACAGTATTAGATTCTCAGCATCGCATATCAATGCCGTTTCGCTTTTCTTCCTCTCGAAGTTCGAACATCACTTGCACCCCAACGAATAGGCAGATACAAGCTAACGCAAAATAGGCGCTTCCCGCCCACGACCCAAACATGCCGAGAAATAAATCTCTTGTGCCATCCAAGCCCACGCAAAATCCAACAAGGTTCGCACACATCATCATCAATATATTACCAACCGCTCCAATTGCACACAGGTGGCGATAAAACCAATAGCTCGACCATTTCGAAGAGGGAAATGCTAATCTTGCTAGCGTTTCGGGCACAACGAATAGAGAAATTAACCATCCCCAAGTCAAAAGCCGTAAAGAGATGTCATGCCAAAGTGCAACAAACATAAATACTGCGAGTAGATTGACCACAGGTCGTTTACTCCCTCCAATGGGTATGTAGATATACCGCACAACCCAGCGGTTGAATGACCGATGCCAGCCTCTCCAGAAGCCTAGTGCAGAGAAGTTGTTGGACATGCAGCGGACCATATTTTCTGGTGCATCAATACCATCTGCCAGTGCCCAGACGCGGAAAAATCGCCATGGAATCAGTAATTTGAGCCATATTATATGAAGATTAAAGTAGCCAATCATACTTAATGCAAATGGAGAATTTCCTTCCCATGCCTTTTCCTTGCTGATTGCGACAACATATATAAAGTGCAGAACCAGTTCCATACTCAATATACTGAGGAGTGTTCGAAGGGTGTATTGCAGAAATGAAGTTCTGGTGATAGTAGTTGGTGGGTATTTAAGTTGCGAGATAAAGTCATTGAAGTTTAGTATAGGACCAGCTAGGTAGAGAGGGGAGTACAGAGTGTAGGCGAGGTAGTTGATGAAATTAAAATCCTCGGACGGCGCAGGCAATTCGACGCGTTCTCTGTCGGAAGGTACTTCATTGATTGGTTTCTTTATTAGCGACGGGGAAAGAGAAGGCCACAAACTTGAACATCACCAGAAGTTTTCGTGGACCAAAAATAGTCGAGATTGAAGGAGATTAGACGCAACATTGTAAAATTGAAATGTACTTCCCATCGTGGTACTACACCACTCACCTGATCCAGAACAATCATGGAAGGGTGCAAAGCTCCAAACTGGTAGCCTTGAAATATCTCATTGGAGAATAGAACGACGATATTGAAGACCCATGTGACAAGTGGTTGCATTTGACGTTGGCCTAAACCTTTCCCAATGGAATAGTTAATGCAAAGGATGACCACAATTTTGATGAATGACAATCCATGGAGGCTAGACAAAAAAATAGTTGCAAATCCAATATCAAAGTATACTCGTTTAATGCGCTTTCCGGCCGTTTGTCGTAGTAATTGATGCGCGAGAATGACTGCCGTTAAGATGGGAATGCTATTGCGAAAATTTCGGTATTGACCATCACTATTGTCTACGAGTCTCCCTGGTATCCATCCTTTAGACAGTAAATGCTCGTATATCGGAAAGTTTGGGTTTGTAGGTTTTGAAACATCGTATGCTGCTTTGAACATCATTGGGACGACTATTAAGAATCCAAATGCATAAAGGATGAATTCGGGCGACTTCCATTTTGGAGGATTGGTGCTGAGTTCTTTAGTGTCTGATCGTAATCTCGTTCTCTTTGTGAATCGTGAGTCTAGAGTTCCGAGCGAAAAGAGTGACAGTATTGCGGTCATGAAGGTTCCGCCGAACGCGCCATAATCAGGCCATTACTACATGTTGGAAGAGAAGTACATGAAAATGACTACCAACGATTGTACTATGAAGATGGAAGACTCTTTGAGAGAATCTATGTATCCTACAATACCAGTCGAAAAGTCGGCAGTACCAATCCTGACGAACGAGCTAAGCTACAGACCAGCCATTCGGTCATAGCAAATCCCTTCAGCTGATAGCATTAAAGTGCTGATTGCACTTGAAAGGACTTTCTGGTGTACCTGCTCGATCTCCTCCTTTTGCAAGCGACTTTGAGGATCTAAGACGGTATATCTAGTCAGATACTTGCAAATATCCGACATTGCAGATTGTCGCGGTTCTTTCCATCTTTCCCGGATGCTCCGAATTCTCATTCGTTCTTCCTCTCTTCTTCCGAACGGTTGGCTGCATTGAACTTCGACGCGTTTGTTCCCCAGACTCCTCTCGCCCGATTCGGAAGCAACAATTCGAAAACACCATTCCGCACAATATGGATGACACTGGTGACAGGATCTGTGGATAGCATACGAGTGAAAAGGATATGGATACAAGGCGAAGCTTCCTCCCTTCACCGCCTGAATCACCAGTTTTTCCTAGTGCTATATGGAAGAAGAACCTCAGCCCCATCAGAATAAGCTTCGAGGACAATTACCCCCCAAGTCCATCATACTCCTTTTCATCGCCAGTCGAAGATGAGAGAGCTATTTGCCATCTACTTGAAGATTCATTTGAGTTGATCGGAGAAGGAGAAGAAAGTAGAGTCTACAAGGCACAAATTATGAGTTTCGGACAGAGCAGCTACGCTGCGGTCAAAATGTGCAAGCGACTATGCAACTCCTTGGATCTTTTAGGTGAAGCACGACTAATCTCCTCCTTACCAGACAAGCCTGGTCGGGAACATGTTGTGAACCTATTAGGCTATGATGATCACCAGCATGCTCTGATTCTTGAGTACTATCCATTCTCACTGAAGTCCTACATTAATGATAATGGCCCAGATAGACCACATGCGGTACAATGGACTCGCAATCTCATAGAGGGTCTAGAATTTCTGCGTTCTTCTGGCATTGTTCACGGCGACATCAAGCCGGCAAACATCCTACTCAATTCTAGTCTTTCGCCAATCATTACTGATCTCAGCCTTCAGCCTGAAGAAATGCTGACTACGGTTTACGCCGCGCCAGAGTTATTACGACTTCATGCATCTTCACCTACTCATTCATCTGATCTTTATTCACTTGGCTTGACCATATACTTTGTCGCAACAGGATGTGAACCATACGCACAAGCAAAAAATAGGTTCCAAAAGCTTTCATGGGCGCGATCTGGTGAACCAGCAAAATTCCTGGATATCCCTGCTGGGAAATCCAGAAATATCGTTCTTTCTTTGACTGCAAATGACCCGAGCTCACGGCGAGCAGAGTTTTAAACATTGCTAGGCGCCTCTACGTGTACATTACTGTATGATTAGTGGTTTTTGGACTTTATATAAAGGTAAGAAAAGCAGTAGTTGCGGTCGGTAAATCGGTCACGTCCGTGATGAAATGAGAGCCACGCCAATCAAGAAACGAACCTTGGATAATTGTTCAGACCCGAATGAAATGAAGTGCTATGTCAAGGCGATACGGTTCGGTACGCATCACGCGATATCAGAAATGTTTTGCATTCAGTAGCTCAGCGGTGAATCGTCGTATATCGAATGATTGGGAATCGCAAGAAAAAAAAATTTATGACCGGTGGATTGAGCAGAATGCGTTTAATCGATGCAGTGACTCTTCGTCTATGGATGAAATCTCATTGCTTTTACCACCTCCGAATGTAACTGGAACCTTACACATCGGACATGCTCTAACGGTCTCCATTCAAGATGCCTTTGCCAGGTATTATCGAATGAATGGAAGAAGAGTCAAATGGATTCCTGGTACAGACCATGCGGGTATTGCGACGCAAACCGTAGTAGAAAAGAATTTGGCAGACAGCGGAATCAAAAGGCTTGATTTAGGACGCGATAAGTTTCTTTTGGAGTTACAGACATGGAAAGAAAAGAGTGGCTCTAGGATAATGCATCAAATCCGACGGTTAGGTGCCTCTTTGGATTGGAGACATGAATTTTTTACTCTTGACCCACAAAGGTCAGAAGCTGTCACCAAGGCTTTCGTCCAGTTATATGAAGATGGATTGATTTATCGAGATAATAGGATGGTGAATTGGAGCTGTGCCTTGGGTTCGGCAATAAGTGATATTGAAGTTGATTGGCAAAAGGTAAATAAAGGTACCACTATAACCGTGAAAAATATTGAAGTGCGAGTTGGCTTGATGCATACAGTGGCCTACAAGTTGGCAAAGCACAAGAATCAGGAAATTGTGGTTTCTACAACTCGCCCGGAAACAATTTGGGGAGACCGGGCAATTGCTGTGCATCCCGACGACCAGAGATACAAAGACCTGCATGGGGAACTTGTGAATCATCCGTTACTGCCGGGCGTGTTGATTCCTATAATTCCTGACTCAATTCTTGTCGATATGGATTTTGGTACCGGTGCTGTTAAAGTCACCCCTGCTCATGATGCAAAGGATTTTGATTTTGCAAAACGGCACCCACTGGTTGAGGCGGTTTCCATATTTAATAACGACGGTCTTATGACAGCTGAATGTGGAAACTCGGATATTGTCGGACTCGACCGTCTCGCTGTAAGGGATCTTGTGCTAGAGATGCTAAAGTCAAATGGCCTCTATAGAGGTGTAGTTGCTCATGAAATGAGTATAGGGCGATGTTCCCGCACTGGTGATTTGATAGAGCAAATGGTACGGCCACAATGGTACCTTCGAATGAAACCTTTAGCTGAGAAACTTCATCAAAGAAGAAGCATAAAGATAGGAACTAGACAGCACGCCATCGAGTGGAAAAGGTGGCTCGATAATTTACAAGACTGGTGCTTGTCTCGTCAAATTTGGTGGGGCCATCGAGTACCAGCATTCTATAGCGGAACCACTTGGGTTGTTGCTGAAAATAAAGAAAAAGCTATGCTCCAAATCCTGAAAGTGCCAGAATACGCCATGCATCAGGATCCTGATGTTCTGGATGCATGGTTTTCGTCTTCTTTACTTCCGCTATCAGCTTTCGGTTGGCCTGAAAAGGCCCCCTCACCATATCCGCTGGAATTCATCGAAAGCGGAAGTGACATACTTTTCTTTTGGGTTGCAAGAATGGCTCTTTTATCTACGTATTTTGCAAACGACGTTCCTTTTAAAGAAATCATGTTGCATCCGTTAATACGTGATAGCAAAGGCCGAAAAATGTCAAAATCACTTGGGAATGTCATTGATCCTCTAAACGTAATGGATGGGTGCTCACTCAAATTGCTTGAAAAAGAAGTAACCCAGTCGCGTTTGTCGAATGCAGAAAAAAAGGCGCAAATCCAAGAACTTCGGCGACAATTTCCAAATGGGATGAAGGGCGTTGGGGCGGATGCTTTACGCTTTTCTTTACTGAATTACACATCTCAATCTCACCAAATCACTCTCGAATGGCGCGCAGTAGCTGACGGTTTCAGCACTATTAATAAAATCAATAATATCGCAACTTTTTATTGCAATCAGCGCTCGCTACACCACTTACTGGTGCAAGACCATATGCCAATCTTACACAAAGAATCTCCTTTTCTCAAGTCATATATGGACTCTTGGATCTGTACCAAGTTTAATTCCTTGCAGTCTATTATTAAGGATGCCTTCGAGTCCCGACAACTTGCATCCGCAACAAAGGCTTTACGGCACTTCCTCATCAAAGAGTTCAGTGACGTATATGTACAGTATATCAAACATGATTTAAATCCGTCTGCAGAGCATTTCAACAATCAAAAAGCAACGGCAAGCATCCATATTTTGCAACAAATTCTTCATGGGTTTTTGAAACTCATGCACCCTTTCGCTCCATTTATTACAGAGGTTTTGGCAAATAGTGGCATTGCTAATATCAGGATCTTTGGCTGAAGATGAACGGCGGAAATTCTTTGCTTTGCTTGCAATCATTCGAGAGTGAACTCGGAGAAATTCGAAATACCATGTCAGTCGACCAAGTTTTGGTAGTAATCCACAGTTTACGTTCCTTAATAGAAACGCGTCGAAAATCGTTTGGCCGACGCTCTTATTCAGCCCATATTATCTGCGATGACCGAAAAGATTGTGAATTGTTTCGAGCATGTCACTTCCTAGTCGAACGTTTGTGCGATATCAGACCTCTGACGGTGAGAAATAAAGATGAAGTCGACACAGCGTCAATCCAGCATTCTGCATCTATTGAGTTTTCACCGACTATTACGCTGTACATCACCGAGATGCCAATTCATGCGGATGAAACGACTGCTAGGAACTAAACAATTATGATAGATAACTACACCGAAATGCCAAAATGCCATATTTACAACCGCAGTTTCCTGCGATCCCACTTCAGTATCGCGGTGATTAAAAGCTGGCTCCTCCGATGATGAAGAGGTCTTCTTCCTTTCTCTTTACCCACGAGACAATGATGCTTGCAGCTTTGGCCAACGAGGCTTTACTGGTCCCAGCTTGAGCAACGCAGTAAAATTCAAAGGTTGGTGCAATCCATGCCAGGGCTTCCGATGTCGAACACGATAGCTGAGCAGCTTTTTGAAGCGATCCTTTACCATGAACAAGGCCATGAAGCTGCTGATATATTGTCATGATCTTCCTACGCGCAGCCGGTTTTGAATAGCGCGCAGGGAAATTTGGCATGGTGTATTGTACATATTGCCGTGATTTAAAAACGAAATGTTCTACCGTCTGGGCATGAGAGATACTTGAACACTCATAGCGGCCACCTTGGATTGTTGTTTGCAGCATCGCAATAATGCCTCGTTCTTCGAGTTCTTGAACAATCTTCTGTTTGCATTCTTGCATCTCGAAAAAGCCTTCTTTTTCTGCTGATACCAAAACAACCGCAATGTCTCGCCTGATAAAACAAACATAGACGTGGAGGAATCCTTTGCTGTTGAATTTAGGAAGGCAAAGCGGCATCCAGTGCTCATTTCCATCACGAAA
>JAABUO010005866.1_pt1 | contig 14207 bp, 15 predicted proteins | sample 5559291 | NCBI WGS metagenome assembly JAABUO01 (sample SAMN10711878, study PRJNA513372) | rock metagenome | isolation source: Antarctica rocks | place: Antarctica: Victoria Land, Finger Mt sud | reverse complement strand
GCCCGCATCACCAAGGCAAAGCCGCAAGGTCGGCGGGCGTGTTGACATTGACCAGTTGCGCGCACACCCAGGGAGGGGCATCGACCGAAACAAATTCACCGGCTTCAATCAAGCGGTGCAGGGAACGCTGCCCCACGGCAAGGCGTTCCCGCACGCGCGTCAGGCAGCGGGGCCTATAAACTGAAAAGAGCGGCTCCCACTGCCCCGCGTTTCGCACCGCGAGGCCGTCTTTGGCCGGCGCGGAAAGAAGTGTTTGCTCCAGCAGCCAGCGCAGGGCATCGGCACCCAGCAGAGGCATGTCGCAGGCAACTGCCAGCGTCCCGGCGGGCGCGGCAAAACCGAGAGCGGCTTCCAGGCCGCGCAGGGGGCCTTCGCCGGGCTGGGCATCGGGCAAAAAAGGGACATCAGGCCCGGCCCACGCGCCCGGCCGGGCGCGTCCGGCGACCAATACCTGGGGGGCCACTTGCCGGGCAGTCTGCGCCATGCGCTCCAGCAGGGTCTGCCCCTGCCAGACCAGGGCGGCTTTGTCCTGGCCCATGCGCCGGCTTTGCCCGCCCGCCAGAACAGCAATCGCGATGGCGGGGTGTGTTTGGGACACGGTCATGGGGGAACAATCAGTGAAAGAGCACGGGTTCTCCTGCTTTAAGGGGCAGCAAAGGCTTGTTTAAGGGGCAGCAAAGGCTTGAGCGGCATCCATAAAGGCTTGAGCGGCATCCATTCTTTTCCCAGCCCTTCAAGGCCAAGCTTGTCGGACACAAGCTCCTTTCGGGGCTGAACAGACAATGTCCGGGCGTCACTTCTGAGCTTCAACGGATTTTTCATCCCCGCTGGGAGTTGTATCCGATTGGAGTTATATCCGATTGGCCTGCTGTTTTAGCGGCAGGGAAACTTAGTGACGGAATGGGGCGGCAAAGCGCCAAGCAAGCCCGTTTGACGGGTTCGAGAAGCCCCCCACACGCGCCGCGCGGCTTGACTTGACTGTCGCGCGGCGTCATACTACACGATATATGAAAAATCCCCGCACCATCACCGGGCGTAAGATTGGCGCAGACCGGGTAAATTTCTCCCAGCAGCCCATGCCGCGTGGCTGCACAGGAGACAAGGGATGGACCAAGTGTTAGATGCCCGCCCGCCGCGCCCCAAACCCGCCGCGTCGCCCGATGAAAAAGCGCTGCTGGATCGCTGCAAACAGGGCGATCTGGGGGCGTTCAATGAGCTGGTCAAAAAGTACGAAAAGCAGGTGTATAACTTCGCGTATCGCTTGACCGGCAACTACGACGATGCCAATGATGTCTCGCAGGAGGCATTTTTGCGCGTGTACAACGCCATCGGCAGCTTTCGAGGCGACGCATCGTTTACGACATGGCTGTTTCGCATCACCACGAATGTCTTTTTAGATGACCGAAAGCGCGCCCGCGCCCACCCGCACACATCCCTTGACGAGCAGTTGGAATTTGAAGAGTCCAGCGTTGCCCGCCAGATTGAAGACGCTTCGCCGTCCCCCACGGCTATCACCGAAGAAAAAGAGCGCGCGCAGATTTTAGAAGACGCCATCCAAAGCCTGCCCGAATATCAGCGGGCCATGGTGGTGCTGTACCATTCGCAGCAAAAGTCTTACGAGGAAATCGCCGAAGTGATGGAACTGCCCATCGGCACGGTGAAAAGCCGCCTGAACCGGGCGCGCCTGGCTTTGAAAGAAAAACTTGCCCCGCTGCGGGAACTATTTGGTGCCTGACGCCGTCCAATCAGGCAGGGAGGCGTCTGCCTTCTCTGACCCTTATCAAGGATGACCCCCCATGAAGACGGAACGTGCGCGCGAGCTTTACTCTGATTATGCCGAAGGAACGCTGTCTCCGGCCATGCGCCTGGCCCTGGAACAGCACTTTGCCGCCGAACCCGAGGCGCAAACGGATTACGCCGAATTTGAGCGTGTGTATCAGCTTGTCCAAAGCCATCAAGCGCCCCTGGTGGATGTGCCGCTCGGGTTTCGCGCCAAAGTTTTGGAACTGGCCGCCCAGGCGCAGGCCGCGCGCGAGCTGACGCCTGCCCAGCGGGCCGCCCAGACCATCACCGGCTGGTTCGCCCCCCAGGCCCGTCGCCGCCAGATGACCGGCGGGCTGGTCGCCGCGTTTGCCGTGGCAGGGCTGGCCGGCGTGTTTGTCCATTCAGTCGGCACCAGCCCCAACACAAACGCTAATCTTGGCCCTGACACACCCATCACGCTGCCGCTCAACAACGCCCCGACCGTGATTACCGGCGTGTCGTCGCAGCCGGGAAGCGACAGCAACACCTACCACATGTTCCATGTGCACCTGCCTGCCAATGTGCCCAAAGCGACTTTGTCCGCGTTTGTCGTGACGGCTACCAACCAAATCACCGACCCGGACTTGCGGGCGCGCCAAGCGACGCCTGCATTGCAGCAGCCGGTTGTGCTGACCAACAGCGAAGAAATGCAAATCCCCGTGGCCCTGCTCAAACAGGCTCCCGCAGGCACGACACTTAACCTTTTGGTGTCGTACACGCCCGCCAACCCGCAATTGCCGTCGGGCGCGCAGGTAGTCTTCACGCCGGTCTCGACCAACAACGCCGTGCCCGCACCCGATGCCAACGGCAGCTCCTTTTACGATGCCTTGCAGGATGTCGCCGCCGACTACGGCGTGACAGTCATTGCCGACGCCGCCAACACGCCTAATACCACGGTAAACGACGCACCTCCCGGCAGCACGGCCCAGCAGGCGCTGCAAAACGCCGCTGGGCAAGTCGGCTACTCCGTGCAAAAGCTAAACCCGACTACATACCAAGTGTATCCCAGCAAGTAGTAGGCTTTTGCCGGTTGGTGTCGGTGGCCCAACGCTTTGTTAGGCCATCTTTCATCACCGGGGCTTTTACGTGTCATCAAGCAAAGGAGATTACCATATCAGTCAGACACCCTCTTGCCTATGGCACTCTCGCCGCTGCAATGCTTCTTGGGATCGGCAGCATAATGCCTGTCGCAGCACAGCAGAAGCCCAATTCAGCAGGCGTGAACTTTCGCACGGCGGCGGGCAAGTACATGGCTTCGTACGCCACTTACCAGGCTAATTCCCTAGTTTTGGAAAACGTCACGTTTGTTTCTGCCAAGAAAGACAAATCAGGTCATAAATTCGTATGGCATGCGCGGCGCCTAACGCTTACTCCTATCCCACCAATGACACACTAGCCATATGGACTAGCACAAAGCAACAGCCCAACAATCTGATTGTGACAACCGCAATGCTGGTCTACCCTGTCACTTGGTACTCGTGGGTGCGTCGGTAGCAAAATAGAGCAGGCGGTGTGCCGTAGGTTGGTAGAACCGTTATCCCGTTTAATGGCATAAGCAGTCGCGGCAACGAGGCTCTAAAGTGCAGAAACGAAGCTTCTGGCAGTGCGCTAGGTCTAACAACCAACGAGAATGTCTTGGCTACTCGCAGTATCTGGCGTTGTGGCGTCAGTATGACTATGGCAAGCGACGCAACTATCGGCACTCAGATTGTTGGGAATACTACGGATCGTGCCGGTGGATGCGGGCGATTAAGATTATCAATGCACCCGGCAAGCGTATCTTGTGCCACACAAACCCGCGCGTGTTCTATCAAAGCCCAAGCAGACCTAGATTGGACGTAGAACGCGAAAAAGTCTAACATTCGCTGCTAAGGTAAGGCATATGAGCGTCTACTGCGTCACGATGAAAATTAACTTCCTTGTGGAAATTAATGACGACAATGCCTTGGCCGACCCGCGCCTGCCTTTGCAAGGGGACACGCCCCAATCTGCGCTTAACCGGGCTTGCTGGGTCTGGCTCAAAGGCAGCCGAATGGTCAAGCAGTTAAACAAGTCGCTCGGGGTGAAACGCACGTATGCCGGAAAGCAGGAGTGGGAAGTCGTCCGCCTGGAAGACACAGGGCAAGAAACGCACTTGCCTATAGCATAACAGCCATTGCTGCCAATGCCACACGGCGCCAGGCTGACATGGCTTCGTGAGACTTACCGGGAAAGGCCCTAGTCGAGCGGTTTAACATGAAACATTTGCGCCATTTCTCCCTCTAATCCCCTGTGAGAGTTTCCACACACCATTGTATTATCAAGAGCCTTGCGGCATCCGTAGTCTGGTTTGCCCTGGCGGCGTCAACCTGCGCGAACCCCAGCCAGGACTTGGTGGTCGGCAACGGCACACCCGGCCCCTACCCGCTGTCGTGGAAGAATATCGACGGCGGCACGGAAGTCATCCTGGTTAATCAGCAGACCCAAATGCGCGGCATTGACTACACGCTGGACGCCGTTGCGGGCACGGTGACATTCACCCGGTCCCTGACGCTGCAATCCACCGTGTCCGTGCATTACGAGTATGACCCAGCACGTGCCGTGCGCGGCAGCCTGGTGAATAAAGTTCCTCTCTCATTTAACTTGGCGGATCGTGGCGGCAGCCATGTTTCATTTGACGCCGTGTACCAAGCTGCAAGCGCAGGAGCGGGGGCGACGGCAACTGCCGCGCCCGGCACACTCACGCTGGGCCTGGGCACAAGTCTTCAGGGAAACACCGCGCAGCTTTCCACGCACTTGCTGTTCGCGCCTGCCCTGGGCGGCGATACCCATGCGCAAAACGGCGGCAGCCTGTCGCAGATGGGGGTCAGCCTCAGCGGCAATGCGCAGGCCGCTCGCGCTGTCCAGGTGTCGTTCGGCTACGCGCAAGCGGGGGCCAAGATGACCACGGCAGGCGATAATGGCCTTGCCGCAGGCCGCCAAACAATGACCCTAGGCACGGACTTCACGCCCTCGAAACGAGTGCAGGCCATAGTCAACTGGGTGCAGGCCGCCCCTGTTGCGGCAGGCAGCGGCGCGGCGTCCACGCAGACCTCCGCCGCTGTCACGGTCGCGCCTGCCGCCAATCTCAGCCTGCAAACGCATTGGACGCATACTTCGGGCGGCAGTGCCCCCGCGTCGCAGACCGCCGACATCAGCCTGCACGCCGCGCCCACGGCCAGCAGCACCTTCGCAGCGTCCTTCGCGTCCAAAAATAGCGCCGCACCCAGCGCGGACACGCAGGCTCTTAACCTTGCCGCCACCCTTGCGCCCAGCAAAACAATTGCCGTCAACGCCGCTCTCACGCAAATGCGCGATGTGTCCGGCGCAACCAATAATCAGCAAGTAGGCCTGACGTTGACACCAGCTTCCACAGTGCAGCTTCAAACCAGCCTCGCCTTGCATCAAACGCAAATCGCGCAGACATCACTGGCTACGGTGGGGGGACAAGTGCAGCCTTTGTCGTTTTTGCAGTGTGCTGCCAGCTACAAAGGCCGCACTGCGTCGGCAGGCGACGCCATACTCGCAGATAGTTTGGATACCAGTCTGGTCAGCCTGACCCTGCTCCCGATGCGTGGTGTCCGCTTGTCCGGCTCCTACGCGCAGAACCCCGACAGTGGCAGTATCACCCCGCAGGCGCTGGCTCAGCGCGGGCTGGGCCTGGAAACTACGTTCGGCATTGTCAGTGTTTCCGGCGGCTATGACTGGCAGCGCCAGAGCGCAACGCAAGTGGTCGGCACGACCATGCATTTTGGGGTCGGCCTGCACCTGTCCCAGGCCACCCAATTGGACGGCAGCTACAAGCAAACCCTGATAGGCGCAAGCGACGCGCTGACGGGCAACAGCATCTACGGCTTCGGCCTGACACACACCTTGGGCGACCGCTTCCACCTGTCTTTAGATGGCACCATGCAAAAGCCTGTCGCTCCCACTATCCCTGCCAACCCCGACTATACAGCCAATGCCAGCCTGGGCATGAAGTTCTAGTCCTAGTTTTCAACACGAAATCCTATTCGGCTGTACAAGCCGGGCACAAATGTGTCCGGCTGTTTTTACGTTCAGGACAAGGACACAGCGTGACGCAGGCTGTCCAGAAATTCCAGGCTTTTCAGGTCGCGCTCCAGACGTAGGCGCAGTGAGCGGCGCAGGGCAAGGCGCGCGAGGTCGAGGTTTTTAGGGCCGGGCGTGGGGAGCGCGGGCAGGGTTTCGCGGGCATTCGGGCCGAGCGCGTCCAGGACCAGCAGCAAGCGCAGCGCCCCTAAACTGAGCGCGCTGTGGTCTTCATTGTGCGCGGGGTGGGCGTGCAAGGGGCAGATGGCCCCGCCCATGAGTGCGGACAGGGCAAAGGTGTCATCCCGCCCGAACGCGCCCGGCAGGGGCAGGTGGCATACGGCGCACTCGGCAAGATTAGGCGCGTAGCCTAAATCGCGCAGCAATTGGACTTCCAGCCAGCGGGCGGCGAGGGCAGGGTCGGGCAGTGTTTGCGTGAGAAACAGGCCCTGCAAAAGCAGGTCGAACAATGCGAAGTTGGGGGCGTCATCTTCGACTGAATGGTCAATGAGGTCGGCAAGATACAGGCCATGGGCGAGGCGCGGCAGGTTTTGCCGCAGGGCCGTAAACGCTTCCTGCACCTCGCACTGCGTCACAATCTCCAGCGAGCGGCCTGAAGCCAGCTGGAACCGGGTGAGGGTGAGGGCTTCCGTCGCCCCGGACAAGCGCGAGACAGCCTTGCGGGCCCCCTTGGCGATGGCGGAAATACGTCCCTTGTCACGCGAGTATAATGTCAGGATTTTATCGGTTTCGCCGTAGTTCAAGCGGCGCAAAACAAGGGCGTCTGTGGTGTAACTGGGCATAATAAATCGCCCTCATGGAAGAAAATGGACTTAAGTGTGCGCGGGGGGCGTGTCCGGCAGGTAAGCGTCGTACAGGGCATTGCCCGACGATGTGCCGATGCGGTTTGCGCCCGCATCCAGCATTTGCAGGGCGATTTCGAGTGTCTTGATGCCTCCCGATGCTTTGATGCCGATGGGAGACGGCCCGACTGCGCGGCGAATGCGGCGGATGTCGTCCGCAGTCGCCCCGCCCGATGCCGTGCCCGTGCTGGTCTTGACAAAGTCTGCGCCGGAGTCGCGTACCAGGCGGCTGGCGATGTCTATCTCGTCGCCCATCAGATAACACGTTTCTATGATGACTTTGAGCAGCACGCGCCGCGCGTCTTCGGCGGGATGGACCGAACAAGTGGCTTCCATCACTTCGCGCAAGTCCTGCGCGACCGCGTCGTAGTCCCCGGACTTGAACTTGGAAATGTTCAGCACGAGGTCAATCTCACGCGCGCCGTTCGCCACGGCGTTTTTCGTTTCAAACACTTTGCACAATCGCGTTGTCGCCCCGAAAGGAAACGCCGCCACGGTGCAGACTTTCACATCTGACCCGGCCAGCGCCCGCGCGGCCGTGCCCACCCAGCAGGGCAGAATACAGACACTCGCAAAGTGACGCTGGGCGCTCGCCTCGCACAATCGCAGCACATCGTCCTTGGTCGAGTCCGGGCGCAAAAGGGTGTTGTCGATCATCTTGGCGAATTGTTCGCGCGTGTACATTTTAATCCTCTTTTAACCCCTTCTCAATCTTTTTTGCGGCGCGTGGCGGCCTTCCAGTCGCCGACCAGGGCTTGCGCGTCCTGCGTCAAAGCCGGGCTGTCCCGATGCGTATGGAGAAAATCCACGAGGGCGCTGCCGATCACGGCGCCGTCCGCCGTTTGCACGATTTGCGTCACATGAGCAGGCGTGGAAATGCCGAAGCCGACACACAGGGGCTTGTCGGTGGCTTCGCGCACCCGTGCCAGCATTTCCCGAACGTCCGTCGGCACATCCTGCCGCGCGCCGGTCACGCCTGTCCGGGACACGCAGTACACAAAGCCGGTGGCGCTTTCGGCGATAATCTGAATGCGCGCGGGTGTGGACACCGGCGTCACCAGAAAGATGGTCGCAATGTCATGGGCCTGCGCCTGCTGTTTCCACGGCGCGGCTTCTTCCGGCGGCAGGTCGGTCAGGATTGCCCCGTCCGCGCCCGCGTCCGAGGCCGCCTGCGCAAAGCGGGCGAGCCCGTAACGCAGGACGAGGTTATACGAGGTCATCAAAACCAGGGGCACGAATGAAAGCGTGCGTATCTCGCGCACCATCTGCAATACGCTGTCGGGTGTCACTCCCCTGTCCAGGGCGCGCTGCGAGGCGGCCTGAATGCTCGGCCCGTCGGCCAATGGGTCGGAGTAGGGGATGCCCAGTTCCACAATGTCCGCACCCGCCTGGGCAATCGCCGCGACCAATGCGGGCATTTCACTTGTAAACGGATCGCCTGCCGTTACAAATGTGACCAGCGCCCCTTCGTCCCGCGCTTTAAGCTGGGCAAATGTCTTGTTGATCCGTGAAATCACAGTGTGCTTTCTGAAGGGAACGATTGTTTATTCAACGCAATCGATGCTGCCGCGCTTTGCTTGTTTTTCGGGCTTGCAGAACTGCTGCCCTGGGCGTTTCCCTTGCGTTGTAAGCGCTTATCAACGACGGAACAAATCGTTCCGTCGTTGGTAACAGCCTGGAAAGCCGTGGGAACGCACTAACAACGGGGCGGCTGCGCGGTCAAACTGCGGCAAATCAAAGTTTGGCGCGGAGTTTCTCGCCTGTGCGCTCGCAGCAAGAAAACCAAAGCTGAGGATAATTCACCCGGACACGGCTTGGCTGCTACAGCAGGCCGAGGCGGGCGGCGACACTGTCCACGTCCTTGTCGCCCCGGCCCGACAAGCACAGGATAATCGTTTCCTCGGGGCGCATCTGCGGGGCCAGCTTGCGCACATGCGCGAAGGCATGGGAGGTTTCCAGGGCGGGAATGATGCCTTCCGTGCGCGCGCACCACTGAAATGCATCCACGGCATCGTCATCCGTCACCGAAACATATTCGGCCCGCCCAATGTCCTTGAAGTAGGCATGCTCCGGCCCGACACCGGGATAATCCAGACCTGCCGACACGCTGTGGGTCGCCGACACCTGCCCGTATTCATCCTGAAGCACATACGACGCCGAGCCGTGCAGCACGCCTTTGCTGCCTAAAGTAAGTGTTGCGGAATGTTCGGACGTGTGCGTGCCCTTGCCTGCCGCTTCCACGCCAATCAATCTCACGCCCGCATCATGCACGAACGGATAGAAAATGCCCATGGCATTGGAGCCGCCGCCAACGCAGGCGACCACGGCATCGGGCAGGCCGCCTTCTTCTTCCAGGATTTGCAGCCGCGCTTCCTTGCCGATCACGCTCTGGAAGTCCCGCACCATGGTGGGGTAGGGGTGTGGCCCGGCCACGGTGCCGATAATATAATGCGTGTCCCGGACATGGGTGACCCAGTCGCGCATGGCCTCGTTGAGGGCATCTTTGAGCGTTTTTGTGCCGCTGGACACGGGGCGCACTTCGGCCCCGAGCAGCTTCATGCGCACGACATTCAGGGCCTGGCGGCGCACGTCTTCCTCGCCCATGTAGACAATGCATTCGTAGCCGAACAGGGCGCAGGCAGTCGCGGTCGCCACGCCATGCTGCCCGGCCCCGGTTTCCGCAATGATGCGTGGCTTGTGCATACGCCGGGCTAATAAGATTTGGCCCAGGGCATTGTTGATTTTGTGCGCGCCCGTGTGTGCCAGGTCTTCCCGCTTGAGGTAGATTTTCGCGCCGCCCAGCTCCTTGGTCATCTTTTCGGCATAAAACAGGGGCGTGGCGCGGCCTATGTAGTTTTTGGCGTAGTAATCAAACTCCGTCTGAAAAGCCGGGTCGGCGCGCGCGGCGTCGTAAGCTTCCGTCAATTCATCCAATGCGGGAATAATCGTTTCGGGCACAAAGCGGCCCCCAAATTCCCCGCCGAAGCGTCCCTGCGCATCGGCCACATATTTGCTTGCGTCCAGTGTTTCTGCTGCCATAGGTAATGTTTCCTTGGTCTGATTGTGACACCGTTGGGCCTTGTTGTCAACTTAGGGGCTTTGAGACAAGTCCCACTGCCGCACGGCGCGGATCAACGCCCGCATCTTGGCATGGTCTTTGAGGCCGGGCGCGATTTCCACCCCTGACGAGACATCCACGCCCTGCAGGACGCTCCCCTGACCTACGCCGGTTGACATTGCGCCCGCGAGATGGTAGAATATGAACTCTTGAAACCGCGGATTAATCGCACTGGCAATGCATTTTCCATGTCTTCTTGTCGCGCGCTGCGTCAGCAAGTGCAGGGAAGCGAGCCGCTGCTTTTCCTCACGACCAAATGTGAAAGTGGGTATTTGCCGCCGCGTTGCGCAATCTAGGAATATGCGCCCGCCGTTTCCATTTCTTTCCATAGGCTTATGCACAAAACTCCCGGCCTCGCGCTGTCTGTGCGCGGTATTTCCAAATCCTACAGCATTGTCCACAACGAGCTAGGCCACACCCGACTTGCGGAAGCGATCATGTACGCTCTCAAAAACATCGGCAAGCCACAGCTTGCGGAAACTTTTTGGGCGCTGCAGGATGTCTCTTTTGACGTTCCAGAAGGTGATGTCGTCGGTATCATCGGCAGCAATGGAGCCGGCAAAAGCACGCTGCTCAAGGTTCTATCGCGCATTGTGGAGCCGAACTCAGGGCAGATTGATGTGTACGGGCGGGTGGGCAGCCTTTTGGAAGTGGGCACAGGCTTCCACCCGGATCTCACAGGGCGGGAAAATATCTTTCTCAACGGAGCCGTACTGGGCATGAGCCGCCGCGAGATTGCGAGGCACTTTGACGCTATCGTGGACTTTGCCGGCACGGAAAAGTTTTTGGACACGCCGGTCAAGCGATATTCATCGGGGATGTATGTGCGGTTGGCGTTTGCGGTGGCGGCCCATCTGGAGCCGGAAATACTCATTGTGGACGAAGTGCTGGCCGTGGGGGACGCCGCTTTCCAAAAAAAGTGCCTGGGCAAGATGCAGGATGTCGCCAGCCATGGACGCACGGTGCTGTTTGTGTCGCACAACATGGGGCCGGTGCGCTCGATGTGCCGCACTGTACTCTGGATGAGTCAGGGGCGTGTGCGGATGCAGGGTGAGACCAAGGATGTGGTGGATGCTTACCTACAGGACACGCTGGCTTCCACAAACACGCAACTAGATTTGCGGCATCGTCCGCGCCCGTTGGGAATGGAAAGTCACTTGCTGCTGCTGTGCAAGGTGGAACTGAATGGGGGCGGCGCGGTGCAGCATGGGGAGCCGCTTTCGGTGCGCATTGAGTACGAGGCATTAGCGGATGCAGAGGAAATCTCGTTTGGGTTCGGCTTCAGCAATCTGGATGGTGCGCGCCTCATGAGCGTGGATAGCGACTTGCAGACTGAACGCTGGAGCCTGCGTAAGGGAAAGCACGGCGTCGCGGAAGCGTTCTTTTCGCATCTGCACCTGCAGCCGGGTATGTATCTGCTGGATGTGGGGGCGCGCTCAGGAGACTATCATGCTGCCGATTACCTGCCCGGCTGCGCTCAGATAGACGTGCTGCCAGGCCCAACCACTCCCAGTTCAATTATTCGCAGCGACACGGGGGTGCGGATGCCTGCCGCGTGGCAATTGACTGAAAATGCCGAGGATAATATGCCCCTGCTGTCCACGCTGCACAAAACTACTTCATGATGATGCCGAATGAAGCGCAAGACAATCTTGGGGCAGTCGCTGCGGAGACCGTGTCCGCGTCTGCGCTCTACCAAAGTGAAACAGCGCGCTATCCAGGCCTGCGCGCGCTTGTGGAACCCTATTGCCGGGGTTATGGCCTGGACATTGGCTTTGGCGGCGACCCTGTTAACAGCGTCGCCATACGGATGGACTTGCCCCAGCCTTACGCTTATACGGGCGACCTGCCGGTGCAGCTTGGCGGCGACTGTCGCAACCTGCGCTGGTTTCGTGACTGCGCGCTAGACTTTGTTTACTCTTCCCATGTGCTGGAAGACTTTGATGAGCACGAAACAGAGCCGCTGCTCCGGGAGTGGACGCGAGTGCTGCAGGTGGGAGGTTTTTTGGTCTTGCTGCTTCCAGATCAGGCGCGCTATGTGCGCTACTGCCAGGAGCGGGGAGAAAGCGGCAATGAGCACCATTCCGTTGCGGATTTTTCCTTGCGGTATGTGTCTGATGCTGCCGCCCACCTCCAAAACCTGGAACTGGTCATGAGCCGGCCTGAGATCGGGCCATACTCATTTCTGGCAGCCTTTCGCAAAACGGCGCATCGGGAAGAAGACAACTGGCAGCAGCTGCATCAGCAATTAGAGCAGGTGTGGGCGGAGCGCGACGCCCTCAAGCTGCGTGTTCGCGAACGCGAGCAGGCACTATCGGACGCCAACCGGCAGGCCCACCAGCTTGAAGAAGAAGTGCGAGAGTTTGGAGACCGCTGGGATCGCCTGGAGCGCAATCCGCTGATCCGCGCAGTCCGCTTTGTTCACGCGGTGCCCCGCTCCCTGCGTCGTATTTTGCAAAAGGAAACACAGCCGCGTCTTTGAATTGCTGCGCAGTTGTGCCCAAAACAAAAGGAAGTTTTATGAGTACTCCTCTCCCGGTCATCAACACAAAGATTTATGACGATGCCGTCGTGCCGGTTGCGCTCGGCAAGGCTGCGGTGGAAAACAGCATGCATCAGCAGGCAAATCTGGCTCCGCTCGATCCTGTGCCGTCGCTTGTAACCCCGCCCTCGTCTCTGCGCCGTCCTTTGGCCTGGGCGCTTCGTCAACTGGGACATGCCGCCTGGTCAGCCAAAGCCATAGCGCGTTACGGCTTGCCGCAGGAGATATATTACTTCAAGGGCGGCCTGGGCGATCAAGTGATGGTTACCGCCGTCTTCCGCGAGCTCTGCAAGCGCGGAACCGGTCCCGTTGTCATGATGACCCACTTTCCCGATTTGTTCAGGAACAACCCGGATGTGGCGAAGCTTCTGCCGGAAGACCCGCGCTTTGTGGCGCTGGCAAACCGTTTCGGTAAACGTATGCATTACCCTAGCTACATGTATGAGAACATCCGGGAGATGGACTGCCATTACGCGCCTCCTTATCCGATCATCGCACGCATGTGCAAGCTTGCGGGGGTAGATGGGCCGGTAGACCTGCGCCCTTATTTGCATCTGTCTGAGGCGGAAAAGCAGAGCGGGCAGATTGTGCCTCAGCAGATCGCTATCATCAGCTCCGGTTTAAGCGCGCAGTATCAGCAGCTCAACAAGCAGTGGTACCCGGAACGGTTCCAAAGCGTGGTGTCCGCCCTGCGGGATCGCTACAATTTCGTGCAGCTAGGGGATAAAAGCGATCCTTTGCTGGAGGGCGTAACCGACATGCGCGGTCAGACCAGTATTCGCCAGTCCGCCGCCATTCTCAGCCAATCTTTAGTGTTTGTTGGGCAAATTGGCTTCTTGATGCACCTAGCTCGCTCGGTGGACTGCCGCTCCGTGATTGTCTACGGCGGACGCGAGCATCCATACCAATCGGGCTATGTGTGCAACGAAAACCTTTATACGCCGCTGAATTGCTCGCCGTGCTGGCAATGCAATCTTTGTGAATACGACCGCGAGTGTATGCGCCGTATCACGCCGGACATGGTGACAGATGCCGTGGAGCGGCAGGTGGAGCAGTTCGGTACGCCGCTGCCTATCAGTACCTACAATGTAGTTGTTGACCAGGGCGATGTTCCTGAAGCTGCGTCTGCTCGGGGTATCCTCTAAGCTGTGGGACTGCTTTTACCCAAGCTACGCGTGATCCAAATCCCACTGCCGCACGGCGCGGATCAACGCCCGCATCTTGGCATGGTCTTTGAGGCCGGGCGCGCTTTCTACCCCTGACGAGACATCCACGCCGTAGGGCTGTACGGTGTCCAGCGCTACTGCCACGTTGTCCGGCGTCAGTCCGCCCGCAAGAATGAGGGGACGACTTGTCAGCGCCTTTGCCTGCCGGGCCAGGTTCCAGTCGAATGAGACGCCTGCCCCGCCCAGCGCTTTGTCATGGTAGGCATCCAGCAGGATGGCTCCAACGGCATGGGGATAATGGGCAATCTCTTGGAGTGAAGCTTTGTCACGCACCCGAAACGCCCGGATGCGCCACTGCGTGCCCCGGCGAAAGCGGGTCTTATCCTGCGTTTCGTCGTAATGCTGCACATACTCAGCTAAGTAATCTTCGGCATCTTCGGGACGACGGACGACCACGACACGCTTGACAAACAAAGGGAGCGCGTTGGAAATCTCTGCGTAATCATCAGATGTAATAAAGCGCGGCCCGCCCGGCACGGCAATAAACCCTAATGCATCCGCGCCCATATCAGCCGCCGCCAATGCGTCTTCCCGTCGGCAAATCCCGCAAATTTTAATGCGTGTCACACGTTCCGCCGTTTCTACTG
>JAABUO010005865.1_pt1 | contig 14207 bp, 10 predicted proteins | sample 5559291 | NCBI WGS metagenome assembly JAABUO01 (sample SAMN10711878, study PRJNA513372) | rock metagenome | isolation source: Antarctica rocks | place: Antarctica: Victoria Land, Finger Mt sud | reverse complement strand
TCAAACGGTCAAAGGTGACTTATGGATGATTGAGGCTGGTGGGACCAATCTGGCCTGTTATCCTGTTGGGACAACTTTTGAAGGGCCAGGACCCCGTGTAGGGCATGCCAGCTTGCTAGTTGGTAATGCGTTCATCGTTTTTGGTGGAGACACCAAGATGGACGAAGGGGATAAACTGGATGACACTTTATACCTTTTGAATACTTGTAAGCCAATCTATCAAACTTTGGAATAGGGAGACTAATGACATTAGCTACTCGTCATTGGTCGAGGTCCATGCCTCCAGGACCGCGACCAGCTGGTCGATACGGCCACACACTCAATATTCTAGGCTCAAAGATATACGTTTTTGGTGGACAGGTTGAGGGCTACTTCTTCAACGATTTAATAGCATTCGACTTGAACGCTCTGCAGAATACAAATAGTAAATGGGAAATGCTTATACAAAACAGTAATGACGGAGGCCCACCGGAAGGCTCGATTCCTCCTGCAAGGACAAATCATACTATTGTCAGCTGGAACGATAAGCTTTATCTGTATGGGATAATCATACATATAGCAATGCACCTAAGCTAATTGAGTGCAGGTTTGGCGGCACGAACGGGACTCAATGGTTCAACGACGTTTGGTCTTATGATCCACGAACAATTGCCTGGACTCAATTAGATTGCATCGGATATATACCTGCTCCTCGGGAAGGACACTCGGCCGCCCTTGTCAACGATGTTATGTACATATTTGGTGGTCGCACCGAAGAAGGAACAGATCTGGGAGATCTGGCAGCTTTTAGAATAACGTCAAGGCGCTGGTACACGTTCCAGAACATGGGGCCCTCACCATCTCCTCGGTCTGGTCACAGTATGACTGCATTTGGAAAACAAATCGTCGTACTTGCAGGCGAACCTAGTTCAGCTCCTCGAGATCCGAACGAATTGAGTTTAGTCTATGTCTTGGACACAGGGAAAATCAGATATCCGAATGATCAACAAATCCAGCAGACTCCATCTGGTGAACGAGTACTAGGTAATCGTAGACCTAGCGGCGAGCGGAACGCCGGGCCCCAACCTAGGGGGCCGCCACTACGAGACGGTGCAGTTGGTGCTCCTGAAGGGGGGCCGAGAAGAATGTTCAGCGGATCTCGTGAAAGTATGGCGGGTAGCACTGGCGGAGCTGGGCCCATATCAGGAGGTCGTGGTCAAGATCCGAACATGGGCAACGGCCCCTCTCCATTCGGTGGTAATTCTAGACTTCCGCGAGCGTCAATGGCACAAGCACCCTCAGGACCGCCTCCGCAACAACAGGCACCTCCCCCTAGGCATAACGGAGTCATTTCCCCAATGAGTGGTCCAAGGAGCAAGACCCCTACCAAAGACGGCCGGGTCCTTGAAAGTCGTAGTGAAAGCCGGGGTGATGGCAGATTCGAGGGCACAGGGTTTGGTCCCCATATTGATACCGGAGCTGGTTCCTTGATCCCAAGGGAAAACATTTCGCCAATATCACGAGGAAGTCCTGGGCAGAATCCAAACGTTCGATCACCCAGCCCAGTATTAACTGGACAACGTACGCCAACTCAAGCTCAACAACAACCTAGGGCGGGTAACGCAACTGTCAACGCTGAAGAGCCTCAAACGATGGACGGTGGAGCCGTGCGATCGCGATCTAGGCAAGCGCAACAAGATCTCTCAGATGACATTGACGATTTTCCGGCGCCTCAATCACAGCAACATAGACCCTTTCTTAATCAATACGACGGGGCTGACGAGACAAATAAGTCCACTGGGAGGAATGAATCCCCTGCGGAAGTCCAGCCGTCTAAGGACATGACAAACCGGCTGGAAGATCTTACAAATCAGAACGATGATCTGCTTGAAGAGCTTGAAGCATCGAGGAGTCGCAACGCTTGGTACGCTTCTGAACTTGCACTGGCTCGCAAAGCAGGATATCAGCAAAACAGTTCGAAAGCCACACTCGATGAAGGAGCCATCCAATCATTCGGGGACGAGGAAAAACCCCTGGTTGAGGCCCTGATTGTAATGCGCTCGCAACTTGCCGAAGTCCAGGCGTCCATCGACTCGCGCGTGGATGCGGCAGCGCAACAGGTCGCTGAAGTAGAACACCAGAGGGACGTAGCTATTAAGGAAGCTGCTTATGCCAGGGCGAAGCTCGCAGCTCACAGCGGCAACCTTTCTGATACGCCGCAGTCGGAGACGATGTCGAAAGATATTGGTGACGATGATCGCTCGAACGACATCAGCAGAAAATTTGCGACTACGCTCTTGACTCAGAAAGAATTACGTTCTACGATCGAAACCATGACTATCGAGGTTCAGGCTGAGCGACGAGCAAGGGAGCTTGCCGAGAGCACTGCAGATGCCGCGCAAAAGCGTGCAGCTCAGCTTGAGCAGTCACATAATCCGGGAGAGCTTGAAAGCCTGCGAATGGAGCTGCACCAATCTGGTATGACTGCTCGTGATGAAGCAACGCAGAAAACGGAAACCCACACAAAAGCTCAGCTTCTAGAGGTTGAGAGGGATGACTTAACACGCCGACTCGATGAAGCTTTAGATTTTAAAAGGGAACACGAAAGAGCACTTGCCTCACTTGGCGAAGCTGTGACTGCCTCCAAAGATACGTCTACGCTACTAGAAAGGAAATTGGAGGAAGAGAGAGAACAAAGGGAGACCGTTGATCGGAAGCTCTTACAACTTCGGGCTGAGCATGAAGAGAGAACTGCAGAACTCGATTTCACGACACGCAAGCTTCGAGACGCCGAAGACTTGGCAGAAAATCACGCCACTGAAGCTCAAAAACATCGGGAAGTCAACTTGTCTGACCTTGATAAACTTAATACTAGGAGCATCGACTCTAGCACCAGTTCAGCGTCCGATGAGCGTGTTTCCATCCTCAAGCAAGAGATTGAGAAAGCCCATGTTTTAGTCAAGAAACACCAAGCAGATGCCGATACATCTGCAGGGAAGCTTCGATCAGCCGAGGAGCGCATTGCAGGTCTAGAGGCGTATCAAGAGCAATCGAGCCGGGAAAGCCTGGCCACTCGCAAACAGTTGCAAGATACCGTACGTGAGTCGCAAGCTCTGCAAGCGAAGCATAACGCAGTACTACAGCAGCTTGAAAGCCACCAGCGCGACAACAGTGCGCTGACGGTGCAGCACAATGCTTTGAAAGAGCTTTTAGATGAACGCGGTATTTCTGAACATGGGAGGTCGCGGAACGTTGACAGCCCAGGATCCCGTATCGACACCCCAGAGCAGAATCGCCTGCGAGAGCTTGAGCAAGAATTGGAGGCCAGCCAGCAATCTCATCAAGAGACGAAGTCTGCATTCGAGACCAGAGAGCTGGAGGCAGATAGAGTATATCGCGAGAAGCTTGAACAGCTCGAGCAAGACTATCAATCCGCAGTACATTATGTTAAAGGCACCGAAAAGATGCTCAAACGGATGAAGGACGAGCTTACCAAGTACAAATCGCAGAATGCACGCTTGCAAAGCGAAGTCGAGGCAGCTCATCGTACTCAGTCCGAGCGTACAATAGACCCAGAAGCGGCTGCAGAATGGGAGCAAGAGCGTCAAGCTTTACAGAAGGAGATTGGCGAAATGCAACACAGCATGAAAGAATCCGTTTCCCAACTCGAGCGCCAAATGGAGGACGTCCAACAAGAACTCTACACTGCGCAGGAAGAACGCAACCACTACCGTCAGACTCATGAGCAAACTCAACAACATCTTACCCAGACCGTTCAACAGGCCCGTGCCGAGCTTGACCAGCTCAAATCAGAAAACTCGATGCTCGAGACCCGTGCGCTTGATGCTGAACAGAAAGTCACCCTCTTACTGGACCAAGTCGGCACCTCTGTTGGGAATTACAGGCGTCAATCCCAACAGATGCACACCAACGGCCATACCCGCACATTATCGTCCGGCTCGAATAACCCCGCTGCGCGAGGCGGTCATTCGCACTCCGCTTCCCTCTCCACCATCAATGATTCCACCGGTACCTCCGACACTGTTGCTCTCGACAACCGTAACAGCATCGCTCTTGACAGCCTAGCCTCAGAGCTCGAAACTCTGCGTACCCACTGGGAAGGCACGCACCGCAATTACCGCCTCAGCAACCAGTTCGACTTCGAGCGTACGCCTACGAGTCCGCCTATCGCGGGAGAAGGTATCTTGTCAGACAACCTTGCCAACTGGAGGAAGAGATTAGACCGGGAGGAGAAGGAGAACAGGGCGAAGAGTATGAGTCCGGAGGAGGGGGAAGGGACGGGAAGAGGAAGCAGTCCTGTGGTTGGCAGCGTCATCGATGCCCCTCCATCGTCCAAATCCAGGGAAGGCGGGCACTTTCGAGAAGGCAGCAGGGCGTTGCCCGGGACCCTGATGGGGGACGAATATGATGAGGACGAGGAGGAAAGAGGGGGGAGAGGCAATAGCAGGAGCTATGTTATATGATCGACCAAACGAAGCGAAAGAATGGACTGGATATAGGAAAGGCGAGATTCGGATTCAACCCTGCTTGAGTGTATCGTTTTTATCATTTCTGACCCAATGCTGGCGTTGGAAACAAGGAGGCTTGGATGTGGCCTTTTTTGTTACATTTCGATGTGGGACTTTCAGACATGGAACATGGATGCTGTATAAGGGGTTGATTGATGTTGTATATTTTTTATTCCAGGAGCGAGCAACGGTGGCCTCGGGTGGTGGTGGAGTGTAATTCTAACTTTGGAAGAATAATGAATGGTGGATTGGTTCATTTGATATCCGCACATTGATGCATGTAGCAGTGAATTGTCGAAGAACAGTCGTGTCTACACATGTTCTATCATACAGGCTGGAGTCTATCGCTTGTTTCATCAATGCACAACACCACAGGCGTGTTATCATCACTTCACCACACAATTCCATTCGGTTCACTCACATCCCCCTGACGCTTACCAATCCACCGCGCTTGCGCGCTTAGTGAGATGAAACTAACTCGAAACGGCAACGCTCAATCCTCTTTTGTTTCTGTGTTTCTTCATTCTGTTAGAACCTGCAAATTCCATTGATTCGAAGCTTGTGATGGGATTCCTTTACATTCGTAAACGTTTCGTCCATCGAGAGTGACCTGGCGGTCGATGAGTCAATCATCTTAATTTGAGGCATTTTCTGACAAGCGCCCGTGAAAGACTTTTCTCCTCCAATCAACACTGAGATAATTACCGCTTTTCCTAGGTACATTTCATTTAGGCGAAGTCAAAATTTCAGCATTCGCACTTCACTTAAATCATCCCGCTTGCATGTGTAATTTTTCACATTTCCATAAAACTCTCTCTCAAACACCTTTCTTGGAACATTGGTTTGGTAAAGCAAGTCTCTTCTTGTGTGCATCAAACAACTTGAATTCTCTGCACCTCAATTTCTCTTCAAAGTTCAGCAAACCATTCGATAAGCTTCACGAAGCTCATTCCTGAATCCTTTTGACTGCGAGCGCTCTCGTAGTCAACCACAATTCTGGCGACTGACAAGACTTACATCCGAGCGGCGCAATTCAGCGCCCGAGTTGGCGAACTACGCCAGCCTACCCGACCCCCATAACTTGGCCGACAAGTAGAACGCAGATATTTTTTATCTAGACTAGAATGATAAACCTCGGACCATAGATCGGAGAAGCTCGGGTATGAAGTATGATAGGTGAGAGGAGCTGGACAACACTGGCGAATCACTCAGCTGATATGAGTATAGTTGTATTGGGCTGAAAGATTGGAAGCACGACCCCGCCCGTTGTGTGTCAAGAGCATCTGGTGGAGGACGCAATAGATTGTGAAAAGAAAAAGGAAGATAGAAAAATGTCGGCTTTCAGATTCTCAAAGCGAGTGCAGGCGGGCTTTTGGAAGGGCCTTATTGGACTGAATGGGGGGTGTAGTCATGACATGGAATTGGGTCAAGGTACGTCACAAGTCAACAGTCGAACTATGATCTATACTGATTCACGAAGTCTCCAGCAATAACCTCAAGTGGCAAAAGAGCAAATGGGCTCAGAACGCCAAATGCGAAGATATTCTCGAAGGATATGCCTCTAAATCTATAGAGGAGGCAATAGACTGCATGTCCTCGAGCATGAATGGCTTATCCGAAGATGAAGCAGCCGGCAGACTCCTCAACTGCGGGCCTAACGTACTGTCGAGCAATAAGCCGCCCACGTGGTGGCAGCTCCTTTTGTCAGTTTTACCAAACCCGTTCAACATTTTGTTGACAATCCTTGCCATCATTAGTGCGGTGACACCTCCTCCCAATTGGGTACGTTGTCAATACCCTTGACCCTCAAATGGACAAATTGCTAATCGTCCTAGTCAACTTTTACCATCTTGGTAGTTATGATCATCATTTCCTGTACTGTGCGATTTTGGCAAGAATACCGTGGTAATGCTGAAGCCGTAAAGCTTCAAAACTCTACTACCACTATCGTTCAAGTTCGTCGATCTGGTTCAATGCTGAAAGGAGATGAACATCTGGAGGTTGCCGTTGATGAGAGATCACTTGTACCGGGAGACGTCATCCACATTAACCCGGGTGACAGCGTTCCTGCCGACTGCCTAGTCCTTCAGGCATCTCACTTGCAGGTCAGCCAATCTTCTCTTACGGGAGAGTCGGAGCCACTGAGGAAGACTCCGAGTCTGATCCCAGAGAAAATTAGCCCAGGCCTGTTCGAGCGGGAGAATCTGCTCTTCATGGGAACAAGTGTCATATCTGGCAGCGGTTTAGCATTGATATTGACTACCGGCGATGGCGCATTTATTGCCACTATCATGAAGGAATTGAACAAGAAACGGCCGGTCAACGCATTCCAACGAGGAGTTCGGCATGTCAGCTACCTGATGATTACATTCATGCTCATTATGGTGCCAATTGTTTTGGTCGTCTCTGGAAAGTCAACCGGCGACTGGCGCTCTGCTGCACTCTTTGCTGTATCTGTTGCAGTTGGTGTTGTACCTGAGATGCTTCCGGCTATTGTGAATGCCAATCTTGCCCGTGGGGCATTTGCACTTTCGAAGAAGAAGGCCATTGTAAAGCGACTGGATGCCATTCAGAACATGGGCGGAATGTCGGTATTGTGCAGTGACAAGGTGAATGTTCAAATACCCAGAATTCTACATAGCCCCTGCTAACAAAATTAGACCGGGACCTTGACCAAAGACGAAATTGCCTTGCGCCATCACCTCGATTGCTTCGGTACAAGTGACAACAGAGTCTTGCAACTAGGCTACATCAATGCGAGCAATCAGAGTGGAAAGAAGAACAGCATCGATTCTGCTCTCCTTCGCTTCGTCGAAGGGGCAGAAAAACCAACCTCTATTCCGCCGTGTAAAAAGGTTGCAGAGATTCCATTCACGTTTGAAAAGCGTCGCTCAAGCTGCATTGTACGCAATGCTCAGAACGGCAAATTGCTACTCATCTGTAAGGGTGCCTTTGAAGAAGTTATCGCTCTATGTCCGAGTATGCGCGACGGAGCGGCCTCAGTGACCGCAGATATGGAGAATCGGCAGGGGTTGTTGAAGCAAGTGACCGGACTCAACAATGATGGCCACAGAGTCATCCTTGTTGCAACCAAAGAAATCAATGAACGTCAGATCAGGGATGAAGATGCCCTTCTCGACGCTGACAGCAACATGACCGTCGAGGGTCTTTTGACCTTCCTCGACCCTCCCAAGGAAGATGCTGCGCCTTCCATCCATAGACTCCAGACTCTTGGCGTTGAAGTCAAGGTGCTTACGGGTGACAACCTTGGAGTGGCAATGAAGGTTTGCCGATCTCTGGACCTGGTCCAAGAGGCCGAGGAAGGGACAATTCAGGCAATCGACGGGCCTGACCTGGCGAAATTGGAGGGTACGGAAGACTATGATGAAGTACTCAAGACATGTCAGGTCTTTGCCAAGTTGACCCCAAAACAGAAAGGAGAAGTGGTTCTACGACTGAAAGCTATGGGGAAATGCGTGGGCTTCCTAGGCGACGGCATCAACGACAGCGTCGCTCTGAGGTTCGCCGACGTCGGGATCTCCGTCGACACGGGCGCCAACGTCGCAAAAGAGTGTGCGGATGTCATCCTGACGGAGAAAGCGCTGGGTATCATCGTCGACTGCGTGACAACAGGACGAATTACGCATGGCAATACGATCAAGTACATCAAGATGGTAGCGTCATCCAATTTCGGCAACGTCTTCAGCATCCTCATTGCGAGTGCCTGGCTGCCTTTCGAACCGATGATGGCCCTGCAAATCCTCATCCAGAACCTGCTGTACGATATCAGTCAGATCGCCATTCCGTGGGACCGAATGGACGGAGAATACCTCCTTGAGCCGCACCAGTGGAACACCACAGATCTTCTCCGCTTCATCGTCGTCTTCGGACCCACGTCGTCGACCATCGACATGTGCACTTTCTGCCTCAACTGGTTCTACTACGGCACCAGAACGGCGAACGATCCAGTTGCGTTGGCGAGATTCCACACTCATTGGTTCTTGGAGGGTCTCTTGACGCAAACGCTCATCGTACATCTTTTGCGCACCGCCAAAGTGCCTGTTTTCCAAAGCCGAGCGGCGAAGGTGCTGGTGGTGACTACGGTGACAATCATGCTTGTGGGATTCCTGCTCCCCTACATCCCACCATTTGCTCATGCGCTGCAACTGGTGAAGCCGGCCAACTCATTCATTGGCTTCTTGGTTGCAGAATTGGTGCTCTACTGTGTCGAGGTTCAGCTGGTGAAGATGCTTTACATCAAGTGCACTGGGATTTGGTTGTAGATCTTTTGGCAGTAGAGGGCTTGGTTGATATCGCTACAGGGAAGCTACGTTTGACGGTGGACAAATCTCTAGAGGTGGTCTTTTTGGTAGATGCCTGGTTGCCTTCACACTCCACATCAACAAGTCGATTTCGGTCTGTGTATCTGCATTCGGCACCGAATCATTCGATCTTATTTAGACACACAATACAATTCAATTGCGCCTGGAGTGCATAGACATGCCTCGGTGAATCCCTTCCAAAAGGCGGTCTGATCACAAGACGAGCTAATGCGTGTGACTGATGGATTTCGTGGGTCACTAGCATAACCAAAATCGTCATAGTCAAAGGCTTGAGGAGAAAAAGGAGCCAATTGGAATCCTGCCATATCACGAATTCTCAATCTTGGATTTTTGATGCTAAGTCGAGCATATTCGTTCGAGGTTGACGTCAAGGAAACCGACGATGAGTTGACTTTTGGTGGGTGGTTCTTGTGAAGTTATAACGACGCCACGATCAAAGACTGGGGTTCTGGGTTGTCGTACCTGACGTTTTACCATGAACGGTGAAGATCTACAGTTTGCATGGGTCGGAACTTGCCCGAAACGCTGTTCGATTTGTGGCTGGTGATATCGCACAGCCACAGTGACGACGTCATTGCGGGGTCTTCGATTGCTTGATCGGCAAAGGATGGTGAGGAAATAGGCCTAAAGAGGCGGGGGAAGAGCGCACGTTTTTGGCCGAATGATATCACATGGTTCACACCCCATGTACTACGCAAAGCCACTTGGTACTTCCTGCATTTTTTACTGCAGTGAATTTGCACTTGCCAAGCCCTGCCTGCCGAGATCAGGTTTTGTACCTTCCTTCACTTCGAGAGAACACGCACTACGAGGCAATCTTCACCGGTTAGCCGCAGATCGTTGTGTTTATAAAACTTTTCACTCCCGACTACAAGTACCCCACCAACCCTCTTCCCACTTCAAACCACATCCTTCAATCAACCACCACCACCAACAACTCTTGACAATACTCTTTTCCTGAAGTAACATAACTCCTCTTGAGCTCATCCTGATATACATACATCATGTCGGGTATTATCCACAAGGTCAAAGATGCCCTCACCGGCGAGAAAAACACCCCCGAGGCTGAAGCTGCCAACCAAGGCAAGAATGGTAAGAAAAACTCTTCTCATTTCATAACCCTCAAACCTTGCTGATTTACCTCCCAGAACATGGTCACGACAAGCACTCTCATGGCGGCTCTCATGGAGACTCTCACTTGGGTCGTGACGCTGCCATTGCTGGTGGTGTAGGTACCGCTGGTTACGAAGCTGAGAAACATCATGGACATGGTCACCACCATGACAACACCTCCACTGGTCTTGGCTCGAACACTGGTACGACCGGCACGACTGGAGCAGGTTCTCACCTGGGCCGGGATGCTGCCGTAGGTGGCGGTGTAATAGGTGCTGGTTACGAGGCAGACAAGAAATTCCCTGGACCTCACGGAACTGCCGGCGCTCTTGGGAGTGGATCAAATACAGGTACTGGCCTTGGCTCTTCCGGTTTGGGAAGCAACACTGGAACTTCAATGACCGGTACTGGTTCAGGCCATCATCTTGGCCGTGATGCTGCAGTGGCTGGTGGTGTTGGCGCTACTGGTTACGAAGCCGAGAAGCACCGCCACGGGCATCACGGTACCACCGGCACCGGTCTGGGGTCCAACACTGGATCATCTATTACAGGCATGGCTGGCTCTGGATACGATAATAACACGACTGGTTCGGGCCACCATCTTGGCCGAGACGCTGCAGTGACTGGCGGTGTTGGAGCTGCTGGCTATGAAGCTGAGAAACACCACCACGGCAACACAACTGGCACTGGTGTTGGTTCTTCCAACTACGGGAGCAATACGAGTACCACTGGGAGCTCCTCCACAACAGCACCACATAACTCTAGTCTACTGAACAAACTTGACCCTCGTGTCGGCAGCGACCAGAGCAACACTCGCGGAACTAGCGGCACAACTGGCAGCGGCGTTGGAGCAACAGGTGCTGGCATTGGCGAAGGAACTGCAGGTGGCATCATGGGCCATGAAGGTCATAAGCACCCACGTCATCACCCTGGCGATGGACACGCTGAGGATATCATTCACGGCGGAGCTCACCACACCGAGACGGCAAATAAGCTTGACCCTCACGTTAGTGGTACTGGTAGTGGGCTAGGATCTGGCAGCACTGGAGGCCTTGGTAATACTGGGTCCACAACTGGTATGACTGGTTCTGGTGCTGGATCAACAGGCTACGGTAGTACAACCGGTACAGGTCATCACGGACATCACCACGATGGCCTTGGATCTAGTACTGGCTCTGGTATCGGCTCTGGTACTACTGGCTCTGGTCTTGTCTCCAGATCCACTGGTACAGGTCTTGGTTCGTCAGGTTATGACAACACCACTGGCTCTGGTATGACTGGCAGTGGACTTGTTTCAGGAACGAGCGGCACTGGTATGGGATCAGCAGGATATGGAAACACTAGCACTGCCGGGCCTCATTCATCAAATTTGGCCAACAAGGCGGACCCACGTGTCGATAGTGACTTGAGCAACACTCGTGGCTCTGGTATGACTGGTAGTGGTTCAGGAATGACTGGCACTAGCTCTGGTATGACTGGAAATGGTTCAGGATTGACTGGGTCAGGTGCTGGATCCTCAGGCTATGGTACTAGCACTGGTACCACAGGAACTGGTCTTGGATCTGGAAACACTGGCACCGGTATAGGCTCAAACACCACTACTGGACCTCACAACTCGGGCATGATGAACAAGATGGATCCCAGAGTCGATTCCGACCTTGATGGCAGCAGATCCGTCGGAGGTAACCAGCGCACATACTAAGCGCTATGCTATGAAGACAAGATCAGGTATTGGAAGCAAAGGGCAATGGGATTGTTTATGACATTCGGACTGGCATACGAAGTTGATTGCACGCGGAGATACCAAAAGAGCGTTGCTATGAAGGCATGAGAGGATAACGAAAACAAAACATTATTCATTAGTTCGCTTACAACATGAACTGCTCACCAGAATGCAGATTTCCCACCTGTTTGTGTGCATGTAAAATTATATGATCTGATGTTGACCGAATGTTGATATACTCCTCCGTTGTTGAATCATGACTCGGATTCCAGCCTTACCCACAGCATATGATTCATACATCGATAACATTTTTAACTGATCTGCCCCACCACCACCCCTCCAACCTGAACATCCACATTTGCACATTTTCTGCAATGGCTTCGCAGGGCGAGTCCAGTCTGCCAGTAAGACCAGCTGAAGACCAGCCGGGCACAGAAGCTGGCAAAGAAGCGCCAGGTACAGAAGCGGGAGCGCCAAGTAAAAATGCACTGAAAAAGGCTGCGAAAGAAAAGGAAAAGGCAGAAAAGGCGGCCAAGCAAGCGCAGAGGCAAGAACAAGAAAGACTAGAGCGCGAAAAGGTCGAAGCAAATGACACGGCAAAACACCTTTATGGCCCACTTCCTAAGTCCGCCATGGGCTCTCAAACATTTACAGAATTGTCGGAGCTCTATGATGCGAAAGAAGGCCAGGAAGTCACTGTTGATGTTCGGGTGCACAATGCCCGGGTTCAGTCTGCGAAGCTGGCGTTTCTGGTGCTCAGGGATGAGGCGCACACGATACAAGCTGTCGTTGCAGAAGGGGGCAAATACAGCATCTCGAGGAAGATGGTCAAATGGTGTGGGGGGCTTAACACCGAGTCGATTGTCCGAGTCACGGGTCTAGTCAAACAGCCGATAGAGCCAGTCACGTCGACGAGTATATCGAATTTTGAGCTACATGTAGAGAAGGTCTACCTGATTTCAGCGGCTGCTGAACAGCTGCCAGTCCAGGTGAAGGACTGCATGCGTGCACCACCGATGGTAGATGATGGGCAAGAAGAGAAAGAAGGCGAGATCGATAGCTCTGGCCTTCCAGTCGTCAGTCTCAGTGCGCGGTTGAATAACCGGGTCTTGGATGTACGGACGGCGGCGAACCAAGCTATTTTCCAGTTGCAGAGTGGCATAAGCAATCTCTTTATTGAATACATGAACAAACATAATTTCCGATGGATACAGTCGTCCAAGATTGCGGGTGCAGCGACCGAGGGTGGCTCGAATGTGTTTGAGGTCAAGTATTTCGATAGCAAGGCTTATTTGACGCAGAGCCCGCAGTTTTTCAAGCAGATGGCTATTGCGATGGATATGAAGCGGGTGTATGAGATTGGGCCTGTGTTTAGGGCGGAGAATTCGAATACGCATAGGCATCTTACAGAGGTATACTGTTCATGACTCGGATTTGTATGATCATGACGTTGACGGTCTTTGCAGTTTACTGGACTCGACTTTGAGATGGTCATAAGAAACCACTACCACGAAGTCCTGGAATTCAGTGAAAGCTTGATGATATTTATTATACGGTCTCTTCAAGAACGACCGGAATTCCAACGTCTTACCAAGGTAGTCGATCAGGTCTACCCCGGCGCCGGCAATTTCAAGCTCCCTCCCGGCGACAAAGCCGTCCGCATCACCTTCGCCGAAGGCGTGAAGATGCTGAAAGAGACCGGCATTGAGACTGGCGAATTTGAAGACTTGAGGTATCCTGCCATTAGCCTGTTTCCCAACTTCCTGTCACGCCTTACTAACCACCCCAACAGCACCGCCAACGAAAAAGCCCTCGGCAAACTAATCCTCAAAAAACACAACACCGACTTCTACACCATCGACAAATTCCCCTCCTCCATCCGCCCCTTCGCCCCCGACCCCGCCAACCCCCACCTCTCAAACTCCTACGACTTCTTCATGCGCGGCCAGGAAATTATGTCCGGCGCCCAGCGCATCCACAACTACGACCAGCTGTGCGCCGCCATGCGCAACAGCGACCCGCCACTGGATCCCGAGAGCGAAGGTTTCAGGCACTATACGGATGCGTTTAGGTATGGGTGCGCGCCGCATGGGGGAGGGGGTTTGGGCATGAATCGGATACTGCAGTTTTTCTTGAACCTGCCGGATATTCGGTTCGCGACGCTTTTTGTGAGGGATCCGGTAAGGAAGGCGCCGTGAGTTGGAAGGAGAAGTGATTGCATTTGGACATGATCTGTCTCTGGAACTCTACATGTTAAAACATTCAAAACCAACCACTGCTCTACTCTCAACTAAAGCACTTCGATCATTATTCGAGTCCCCCTAAAAGACATTTTTATATCTATCCACCCATCACCAATCTTACTTCACTCCTCTTTCCTCGTCGCTCCCTTTCTCTCCTCTCCAACCACTCATCCATCCCATTAATCCCCACTACCTTCTGGGCAATTCCGATCGAATATTCGATTCGCAACGCTTTTTGTGAGGGATTCGATTAGGAAGACGCCGTGAGCGGGGCGGG
>JAABUO010005864.1_pt1 | contig 14207 bp, 27 predicted proteins | sample 5559291 | NCBI WGS metagenome assembly JAABUO01 (sample SAMN10711878, study PRJNA513372) | rock metagenome | isolation source: Antarctica rocks | place: Antarctica: Victoria Land, Finger Mt sud | reverse complement strand
ACGCAGCGTGGCGCTGTCACGCATGCATGGCGCATAGCGCATCATGCACTGCAACACACCTGCACGTCGAGCTGCAGTGCAGCCTCGCGCGGCGCCTGCCGGCGGGGCGTGTATGTGCGCTTGCTCGACTGCGGCCTGGCTGCCGCTCCGTTGGCCACCGCGCCGCCGTGGGCAGCGGGTGCGGCCTGGCGCCCACACATGTGAGCTTGCTGTTGCTAAGCACAAATGAGTCTACACTTTCGTAGCAGCAAGCTGCGGGCTGACTTGTTTGGCACAGTGCACGCGGCACAATGCATCGCATTACCCCCGGCTTCGCCATGAGATGCTATGCTGCAGCAAGCCAGGTTCGGCAGGCATGCCTTGCCATGCGCGGCAGTGCCCTCAGCGAGCCAGTCTGGTTCGTCGGGCGGCGGGGCCGCCGTGCGCGCGTCCTGTGCCTCGCCTGCGGCAGCCTGCGCCGCCATGTCCGCCTCGCCCTGGGTGCAAGGGTCACGGTATTACACGGAGCATGCTGCCATTGCCGATGCTGCCGACCTTCTGCCATGCTCATTAGATACGGGTGCCATGTTCATTGTAAGCCATGCTCACTTGGGAATGCATGCCGTCCGCTGTCTTAGGAGCACCTGTCCTGTTCAGTAAGCAGCGACCCAAGATAGACAGACAGTGCATGTTCTGCAGTGCATGCTGGAGATCATGCAAGGGGCAGGCAAAGCTCTGCATGAGGCGACCATGCAGGCTACCAGCACGCCCGTATCACCGTGTCACACTCATCGGTGTGCGGCCTGCGTGCTGCAAGCGTCACATGGCCCGCTTCCAACTTGATCAGCCCAGGGTTCAGCCACGCGCCTTGGCCTTCTGAGCGGGCTTGAACGCGTGGGCCTCGCAGTAGTCGACCACGCGGCCGCGGCGCTTCCCGGCCGCTGCGGCGGGGCCCTCCACGTGGGCAGCGCCGCTGCCGCCCGCGCCGCCGCCGTCCGGGGCCTGGTCCGCCTTGCTCGCCCCTTGGCCCTGCCCCGCAGCGCATCCACTGACATATGTCAGCGCACACGGCCAATCTGCATTCCGCAGTGCATCTCTACTCTGTCTGCTCTTTGCTGCATTGTTGCCTGCTCTTAGTCAGCAGGCCCCCGTCATGCTGAGCACCTCAGCTTTATGCGCTGCTGCAGAGCTGATTGAAATTAGCAGGTGCGCACTTACAGAGCAAGCAAATGGAGTCAGCACAATCAATGAGCAGCGTGTGGCATGAGGCAGTGCAGCCATGAGTGCTTCAAGCATGGTCCATGGTACGCACATGAGGCTTGCCTGCCCTGGCATGTAGCCTGTAGGACGACACAGACTGGCACTGCTCAATCAAGGGACCGCGCCTGCGGGTCCAGGCTGAGGTCGGCGGTGCGGTCGCTGCCCGACGAAGCGCCGCCCGACGCCGGCGGCGGCGCCGCGCGCGCGCCGCGGGGCTGCACGCACACCGGCTCCGGCGCCGCAGCCTCCTCCGGAGCCGCGGGGCTGCCCGGAGGGGCGACGCCGTCCGACGCGGCGTCGCCGCCGGCCTCCGCGACGGCGGGCAGGCGCCGCGCGCGCGGCAGCGCCCCCGCCGCGGGCTCCTCCGCGGGCGGCTCCCCGGAGCTGCCGCTGGAGCCGTGAGGCAGGCGGGCGGAGAAGCAGCCATCGTCCGGCTGCGCAGGGCGGGCGGCTGTCAGTGAGCAGGCGGATGCGGTCGCAGCGGGGACAGGAGGTGGCCCGGGCTGCTGTGCCCCCCCAGCTTTGCTAGAAGTGTTTGAAACACTGGGTGGCGGCCCCGCATTCCAGCAGAACAGACGAGGGGGCGGGTGGCTAGCTGCACAGAGGTGTGCTTCTCCATGCATTCACTTAACCCCTATCCGCTTGCTTCAAGCCCTGTACGACATGCGCTGCTGAGTACAAGGCTTGTGACAGGAGGCGGGTGCGCGCCGGCTGTGCGCATACTGGTGACTCAGGCGTCGGCTGGCTGCCCGGTCCCTCCTCTGCCGCCTCGGGGGCGTCCGCGGCAGGCGGTGGCGGCGGCGGTGTGGCAGGCCGCTGCTGCGCCGGCGCCACGGCCGTCGCGGCAGGGTGAGGGCCGCTTGGGCCGCTGCGGGCGGCGATGGGCTCCAGGGGCAGCGGCCGGAATGCGGGGCCATGCGCGCCGGTGATGGCTCTGCGCCATGCCATGCACAGTGATTCCCCAAATGCCAAACTTAAGAGTAAAAGCCTGTGACTGAGCATGGCTCATGGAGAGAAGCTAAAGCAAAGTGTTGAAGTGTGTGCGGCATTAAAGGCTACACACAAGATAAATAACTCTGCCCGAGGTATGAGCAGACATGCAATCACCCAAGAAGCCTTGCCACTACATGAACAGCCCACGCCGGGCACACCGAGCAGAGCAAACTTCTTGAGAGCCTGTCCATGCACAGGAGGAGCCTTCCAGCAAGCGACGCGCACATGGAGGGCAGCCTCGTAGCGCGTGCGGCGCCCGGAGCGCCGTGCGGCTGGCCCAGGGGGCTGGCATCCTCCTCAATGGGGCTCCGCCCCTCGCGGCGCGCCGCAGCCAGCGCCAGCGCGCGCTGGATGGCATTTGCAACCTGCAAATGCAACCTGCTGCATTTGCAACCTGCTCCTGCAAAATGCAGGAGCTGTAGACAGCTGGGAACATGCTGTAGGCCGACATGCAGTTGTGCTCGACTGTGAAGGGGCCATATTAGAAGGGCCCATATTAACAACATGGCCACATGCCGTCCGCTACTTGCCGCTCAGCAGGCATCCATGAAAACCTCTACTTTGCCATTAGGATATCTTCAATCAAGACATTCTTAGGTGTGCAGTGCCTCAACACGCGCAGATGCCACGTTGTGAATAGTGCCACCCGCTGCGGCGGCAGCACAGACAACAGACAACGCCTGTTAGCATGTCTTGATGTCAGGACACCTCACGACCATTGTTCAACAAAGTGCAGCAGAGAATGAGCAGGCACTGCGCGCCTGGGGCGCATGTGCTGCTTGGGCGAGGGTCCGTGCGGCGTCCGCAGGCATTGTGATGCGAATGCGCGCCTCCCTGCATACATACGTGGTAGCTCATGCATTGCATTACGAGACACAGAAGGCACATTGGTGCCTCAATGGTGCCTCAGAATTGACGAGGAGCAAGTGACCGCTAAACTAATAACACGCAGAACATGTCACATGCGTCACGTATAATGAGACATGTCACCAACGCTTCCTGGCTGCCACACGCACACTGCGCCATATGCCAATCTTGTGCCCATGCAGTTGCTGTTGCATATAGTGTGGAGTAGCTCAGCGAGCTAAGCCTCGTAACAAGTCCTCTCCATACCTCTGCCGGACATGCATCCGTGCAGGTGGCAGCGCACTTGCAGGCCGGTTCAGCGTAGACCTTTGATGCATCAGGTGACGGCCAGGCGGCCAGGCGCAGGGTGAGCGCGATGCTGTCCGGGGCCTCCATCGGAGCAGCCGCGTCCACGGCCGCCAAGTCCGTGTAGCCGATGCTCAGCCCCGGCTGTGCTTTCTGCGCGCACCAGCCGCGATTGGGTCGCCTGGTGAACGAACTGCAGTTTTGCGTACGTACTGTGGTACAATTGGCAGCAAAGGTGCTGATCACAGTGTCAACCGCAGCAGGCACGGAGCAAAGGAAGGCAGCGTGGATGCATGAACCATACGTCTATAAGCTTACGATAGCTTGTAGACAAAAAAAAAAAAGAATCCCAGCAGACATCAGAGCTTTTATTCGTGCAAGGCGCTGCGGCAGAGGACACGTGCAAACAAACCCTGCGGCACCACCTGGGGACAAGCGTAAGAGCCGAGACTGTGCATGGCAGTGACTGTGCATGGCAGGTGTCATCTGACATGCCCACTCAGGCTGCAGCATTAGGTGCGGGCACAGGCCTGCTCGGCTGCGGGCAGCAGCAGCTCAATGGCAGATTTGTTAAAGTCCACCCACTTGCAATCGTGCGGCCCCGACGCTGCGCGCCCTGCGTTGATGGATGTCGCCAGGACCGAGCAGGCCCTGCCGGCGTACGCGCAGGCTGCATGTGCAAAGTATTTCATGCAAGCAGGCGCATACAGGTATCATGCCCCATCGTGCAGAGTTGGTGACAGACACGGCGCTCTGCACCACCCCTTCTCTTCCTGAAGCTCACTCTCACAGCACAGCTAGCAGTACAGGACTGACTGTGCACGGACGCATGCCGGTGTCAGCACATGTCCCATGACAAAGCCGCTACATTGACGTCATGCGCGCCTGTTCTCGGCGCCGGGCGCAGTGTTGATTGCGTGCGCAACAGCCCGCAGGTCCTCCTCGAGCTCCTCAAGCTCCTCATCACTTGGTTTCGGTTTCTGTGCAAGCCCAGCGAGGTTGAGAGCAGTGCCTGACTGCACGTCCACGACCTGGTCCGGAGCGCCACTGTGCGGGCTCGCCACTGCCTGGCAACTCATCTATCTACCTATACTAATCAAGAGGCTTTTGCACAGCACACAGCACAGAACCCACTGGCATGCGTGGCATGCTCGCACGCGCGCTCTTGGCAGACTCACGCGCGCGCTCTGTGTGAGACAGACACCACGCTTGTGAACAGCGTTTGCGTCACTGCAGGCGCTCGGCAGGCGCGCCTCGATGCTGCTGCGCCTGCTGATGCTGAGCAGGTGCGGCCGCGCCTGCAGTTCCAAAGCAAACTCAAGTGTCAGGATCACGGCGGCGCATGGTGGACAGCGCAAGCCTGATGTGCACCATAATGCGTCTGTTCCATCCATGGTCGCGCTGGCGCCATGGAAGACCTATGGCATCATGGCAATCGCAGGCAAGCACCACGACTCGCCCCGTGAGACGGTCACAGGTGTTGAGATGCAGCCACCCGAGTGTAGCTGCGCACCGGCTCTGGCACGCCCGCGAGGCAGTACGATGGCAGGGCCACGTGCTTCGCGGTGCGCACCAGCACCTCCAGCACGTCCACCTGACCCGCGAGGCCAGTGCGGCAGTGACGGCATGCCCACTCATGCGCTCTGCACCGCGCATCATGCGGACAGCAGGTCACTCTAGAGTGGTCCTCAGGGACAGGCCGTCGCGGGCTCCGCCCCGCTGAGCGTGGGCGGGTCCGCTGCAGAGCAACATGCCGCACTGCAGGGTGGTCAGCAGCCGCGCGCGCGCGGCAACGCGCACCTGGCGGCCGACAACGCCGCAGGTGCGCAGGTAGTCGACAAACAGCGCGCGGCAGTGCCGCTCCGCCTCCGCCACCATGCGCGCGTTGGCGGGCGCGCGCGTCAGCAGCACAAGCAGCGTGTCCAGCGCCTCCTCCACAGGCTCCTGCTCGACCTGGTTGCTGCGCGTCCGGCAGAGCGGCTTCAGTGCAGGTTCCATTTATACCTTATGCTTCCTTGTCCGGCTGGCAGCAAGGGCGGCCTAAGTATTATGATGTGGTGTTTAGGCTGCATGCCGTGCGTCTGCTATGCGCACAGGCAGAAGCAAGCTACCGTAGCTGCGTGGTGTGTGGTGGCGCAGGCGTTGGAGAAGGCTGCATGCTCTCATCAGCAACGCGCCTGATACCAGTGCTCCCTGATCCTGCAGAATGCGCTATCAGGCAAATGGCTACTGTCCTTGGCTGTGTTGCCTGACAGAGTGGCACTGGCGAAGCCACAGGCATGCAAGAGGACCTCGCCGCGCACTTGAGCGCAACGAGGTTCATCAGCCGGTGCACGAATGCGCTCCCGCATGCCTCCCTCACGCGCAGCGTGCCTGCTCGTCCGAGCGCATGCATGCACCTCAGCTCCTGTGTGTTTGCGCACAAGGCTGCGGGCCTTGCGCGCATGCAGCACTGTGTTCCCTGTCGTGCGCGCATGCATGGTCATGCATAATAAACAGCCACTGTGTTGTGCTGGTGAGCGAGCATGCCAAGCATGAGGTGTTACGCACGCATGAGGCGCATTTCAATGCTAGAACAAGATTCGCCCGGGTGTGGATCACACCTTTTTTATGGGGCTCTGCCAGGGCACTGACCGCCTTCATGGCGGTGACGCTCGCGGAAACTGCTTGCTTGAGCTGCACTCTGTCCAGTGCCAGCACGCCACCCTGTCCTTGGTGATGCGGTGCTGCCGCCTGCCCATGCGGCATGGAGATGTTCGAGGGAGCGGTGGAGCATGCCACCACTCCATGCATGCGCGTGGACTGGGCACGTGCATGTGAGTCCATGCATGTGGCCCCAGATCTGCTTCATAGCTTCAGGCATGCGTCGTGGCGGCAGCTGGGGGCAGGCAGGCCTCTTGCGCATATCACAGGGGCAGGCGCGCTTGCAGCACATACCTGGATGCCCGCTGCCGCATCAAAGGCGAGCGCCAGCGCATGGGCGGCCGTGCGGCAGAAGGCGTGCTGCTGCGGCTCCGCGAATGCCGCCTTGCGCACGGAAGCCGGCACAATCCGGACTAGCTCCAGCAGCGCATGCAGCAGTTCCAGGTTCGGTCCATGCGCCGCCTGCGCACCAAGCTCAGCCATGCAACCGCATGACCCATGCACCACGTGGCGGCGCTGCCTGCAGCATGACGCGCCGGGTGCAATGCCAGGGGCCCCGCCTGCTCCACGCGCTTCAGCAGCACACGCAACGTGCCGACGGCGCGAACAGCCTTGGATGGGGCGCTCGCTGCCTTGAGCGCCTCCAGCAGCTCGCTGTCTGGCTCGGTCGCCAGCAGCGCGTCTAGCTGCGAGGCCTGCCCCATGCCCTGCGCACCGTGCGCGCGTCTGGCTTGAGCAAGCGCAGTGCGTCCAGGAAAGCCTGGTTCTCATATGCGCGCGCACAAGGGCGGACAGTGCGCTGTGCCAGCCACGCTGTCCAAACTGTGACAGCGTGGCTCAGCTATTCTGGCGTGAGCGTCACCGGGGCTGTAGCGTCGCCCATCGCGGCCTGCGCCAGGCTCAGCGCGCTGGGGCACCCGGTCTCGTGCGCCTTGTCTGCGCGCGCTGAGGTATCTCAGCGGGGCCCAGTGCGTGCAGCAAAGCAGAGTGATACACCTCTTTGGAAGCGGGGGCTGCACGCCTCTGCTACAGAGAGCCCGCAGGCCTCGGGAGTGTCAGATGATCAGGTGCGCCTCGCAGGAAGTACTGCTCTACTGTGGTGGCAAGGCTGCAAGCATGTCCAGCGGTTCCCTGGCGACGGCCCCGCTCCTCCAAGGCCGGGACACGGACGGACTGCAAAGCAGGACTTGCGAGGCGAGGGGCTACCCGGGTGCCTGGGAGGGTGGGTGCATGCGGTTACATAAGGCTGATCAGCTGCTAATTAGCTCCATTAGCTTATGAGCTCAAGTACGGCTCAAGTAAAGCCCAGGAAGAGGAGAAGGCAGGCTGACGAGTGTAGCAACAATTTCCAGCACACCGAGCGTCCATCTGTGAGCTTGGCACCGGAGGGCTCGCACCCAGCAGCATGGTGGCCCGGTCGCAGACAGCGGTGCAGGCAAGCACCGCGGGTACTTTTGTCCTGTGTGCCGTTAACTCAACTGAGTTTCTGAGCGCTATTGCTTGGCAGGTGGTGCAGCTGACAACGGACATTTGCAAGAACCTCAAGGTTGCGAAGGACGTGCCAGTGCCCAGCCCAGGGGAAGGCGAGGTGCTTGTCAACATGTCCCTCAGGTGTGCCTGACGGCGTGTGCAGCAATGCTAGAGACAGTGGTGCCGTTCGCGTAAGGCTTATATATATATTCGCAATTGCGGCAGCGCTAGTGGCGTTTGCCTGTCGGCGCCGCTCAAGCAGTCAGATATGCCACCCGCGCAGGCCTGTCAACCCAGTGGACCTGTTTGGGCTGACGTCGAAGGACCCATACGCAACAGTGAATATGAGCGACCTGCCGAAGGTGCCCGGCAATGAGGTGCTGCGCCCACTTCTCTGCAGCTCGCGCACCTTCCAGCCGCCTCGTGCGCGGCGCTCAGCCCTGCTGCTTTGCAGGGGCTGGGCAAGGTGGCCCAGCTCGGCACGGGCGCGAGCAAATTTGCCGTGGGCGACCGCGTCGTGTCCATGGAGCCCTGGAAGTGCGTAAGCGCGTGTTCACGCACCATGTCTGCCTCTCACGCAAGCACCTATCCTGCACACACGTATCTCACAGCGCTGCCGCCCGGCGCCTGCGCGCCGAGCCAAGCCTGCTGCGCTGTGCGTGGCTGCAGGCAGACTGGCGCCGGCCAGGGCACCTGGCAGCAGTACGTGGTCGTCCCGGAGGCTGACCTGGTGGGGCCTGCCGCGCGCCTGTCCTGATTTCCCTTCCTTGGTGACAGCACCGCCAGTAGCCTTGGCTCCGGAGCAGGCTCCCTGCTGCCCAGATGGCGATGATGAGGACATGCTTGTAGCCCTGCTGGCTGGGGGAAGGAAAAGCAGAGGCTGAGCGGTGCGTGCGCCACCGCCGCGGCAGCTCAAGGTCCCGGACGAGGTCAGCGACTCTGACGCGGCGCAGTTCCTCAGTGCGCCCTCCCGTATGGGCCCCGCTGGCATGTGAGGCTGGAGGCTGACCCTTTCCTACTCAGCCGGAGTGCACGCTCACGCACGCCCGCGCCGCGCGCAGTCAACCCGGCCACCGCGCTCGGGCTGTTCAAGACCCTGGCGGTGCCGCGAGGCGAGTGGATGCTGCAGACGGCGGCGGGCTCTGTCCTCGGTGCGCCCTGCTGGCAGGTGACCGTTTGCCCCATGGGGACCCGGCGGCGCACGGCCGGGCGGTGCGAGCTGCAAGCTGTGCGCTTGCGGAACGCAACGCGCGTGACCGCGCAGTCTCAACTCACAGATGCGCTAGCACCGCCTTGTGTGCATGAGCAGCCGCAAGAGCAGGGCCACTCTGCGCGGCTGGCGCTGATTGAAGCTGTGCCCCCAGGGCGCATGCTCATCGCGATCGCCAAGCGCGCGGGTGTGAGGACCATCAACGTCGTCCGGCGCAGCGAGCAGAGGGAGGAGCTGCTGGCGCTGGGGTGCGCCTGCCCAAGGCGTCTGTGTCGCGCGCCTGCCCGGGGCGCCTGTGTCGCGCGCGCCTGCCAGGGGCGCCTGGGTCGCGCGCGCCTCCCGCCGGACGCGCGCATGCACGCTGGCCTGTGTGCAGCAGTGTTGTGGGAGCGCTCGCATGCCTGCGGTCCTCCCGAGAGAGGTGCGCATCCCTGGCCGTATCTCGGGTCACGTGCGACTGTTCCAGCAGGGCGCTGTTCTGGAGGGTAGTTGACCAGCTAGTGGAGCCTGTGCGTACACGCGAGCGCCCTGTCCTCAACTCCGGCGCAACCGCCCCGCGCCAGCCCTGGCAAGCTCCGCCCGGCAGCGCAGGGCGGACGTCGTGATCGGTACGGACAAGGACGACCTGGCGGCGCGCGTGAAGGAGGCTGCTGGTGCGCGTAGGGCAGCCGTGCACCCAGTGTGACATGCCAGCCTCGCATCCTCTCATTCTGATGCGAGCGGCGCGCAGCTTTGCAGTGGGTGCCTCCACACAGCACACTCTGTGAGCATACAGCCTCACGCTTCCTGAGAGCACACGCCTGTGGTGCTCTGCTGCTTTCGTGACGGCAGTGCTGAAGCCTCGGGCGGCGCTGGGTGCGCGCAGGAGAGGAGGGCGTGTATGGCGCCATGGACGCGGTGGCCGGCACAATGCCCAACGAGATTGTGCCCCTGGTAGGGCGCTGCCCCGCGAGCTCTGCGTGGCTTCAGCGTCCAGCCTGTGTTGCGCTTGCGCTGTGCCAGCTCGGCCCTCTGCTGAACGCGTGCGTCATGCCGCAGCTGCGGCCACATGGCACGCTGCTGGTGTACGGCGTGCTGAGTGGCGACGAGGTCCCCGTCGCCGTGCGGCCGCTGATGTTCAAGGTGCCGCCCTCTTGGGATGAGTATGCATGAGTGTGTTCAACTCTGTCCACTCAGGCCTCTGTTGGCATGACATGTGCCGTGCGGCAAGCTCTGCACGGCCTCAAGGCTGCAGCCATTATTGTCTGTACAGGCGCAGCCTGCATGGCAGAACCACAAGCGAGCGCTGTCCGTCAGCTGGTGACGCGGGCGTGCATTCTCGGCACAGCTCTGCTGTAAAAGCAACGGCAGCGGCGCAGCGCCGCCGCTCGGGTGCGAGCCCGCGGAGCTGAGGCGCAGCGGGCGCGCGCGCAGGCGCGCAAGCTGGAGGGCTGGAGCCTGTACAACCGGCTGCCGGAGGCGCGGCCGGCGCGCGCCAAGGCGCTGCAGGACGTGTGGGAGCTGTTCCTGGACGGCACTCTCAAGCCGTACACCGGCGCGCTCCCCGCGCGCATGCCCTTCCGTAGTCGCTCCCTGCATGCGCCGGGCGTGCTTGCTGCGGTCCAGTGCGCTTCCAGGCGTGCGTTGGTGGTCTGAGTGGGCGCGCCCGGCGTGCAGGCAAGGCGTACCCGCTAGAGGAGGCCGCGGAGGCGGTGAAGGCTGCGACACAGGACGCGCGCGGCGCCAAGATTTTAATGGCGGGCTGAGGCGCCCTGCCGCCTGGGCACGCAGCCATGCAACCCCTTTCGGCCCTTACATCGGCAGAAAGCCCTTGCTCTTCTGGTCTTGCATTCTTTCTCCTGTGGCGCCTTCAGCTCCGCTGTGCAGCTCCTGTACGTTCAGCCTTGTTTCATGGGCGAATAGACATGTTTGGTGCACGCACACATTGTGTGGCACCCTTTTGCTCTGAGCAGCAATTTGATGTCTGCTAGTCTGCCAGCCTGCCGCGTGCCAGTCATGCGCATGCGCGCACGCTCTACGCTGCATGGCAAGGTGTGTAGCTGTTGTGTGTTTGCCAGTGTTGTGTTGTTTGCAACGGGAGGAAATGAAATGGAATGACACGTTATCCAGTGAGTGCATGCTCACATGCTGTGTGCTGGCTTCACAAGCTGTTACTCTTGCCTATCGGCGCTACATACACTCATGAAGTCAGGCGCCGTGTCAAAACCCGGTCTGCGGGGTTGCACCAACCCACCTCGTCTGTAGCTATGTGGTAAACTAACCTAGCAAGTCAGTCCAGGCACAGGCTTCCGCGCCCCGGCGTCACAGCACGCATGCAACAGACCATGTACAGATATCGAGTGGGGCCAGACCATCTTGGCATCTCAGTCATCTCGACCAGCTGCTGGAACCCACCAGCGCCTTACCATGCGCATGCGCGCTGCCCCAGCATGCCGCCCATTGCGTGAGTGCCGACTGTACTGTGGAGGTCAGCATCCCAGACCACCTGCATGCTCATCTCCCAGAATGTGGCAGCCCAGGGCGGCAGCGGCACCCGCCTGCCGCACTCCAACCAGCCCCCTGCCCAGCACAAAGACACCCAAAAGCGTTTTTCAAACAAGCACCGACGGTCATCGGCTGTGGCACGAGCGGGCCCACGCCCGAGACACAGCCTCGCCAAAGCTGCCACCAAGGGGCGGCGCGCGCAGGTGCGCCAGCCAGCGCCGAAACGCGCAAGCCCTTGGTGCCAGCCCTGGCTCACGCAGCGGCAGGAACCCGCGCGCTACAGCCCTCCCGGAGCACGGAGCTGAGAACAGAGCGCCAGAGGCGCCCCACAAAACTTGCAAGTCGGCTGTTGCAGCCGGGTGGAGGCCCTCCTTTAGCAGCGCCGCGCACCGGCACTGCTGAAAGAGGGCTGTCCGGGAGAAAACGGCCAGCCAGCCAAAGCCTGGAGCCCCGGCCTCACAATAACCACCAAGCACTAAAGGTGAATGTACATACAAAGGTAGCACGGGCTCAGAAGCAAAAAGGGAGCGGCACGCGCGCGCAGGTAGGCGCGCTATATACGTATCTAGACGTATGTGTAAGGAGCACAAAATTGGCGATCGGCACCCCGCAGCAGAACCCTCAGTAAGCGGCTTCTGTTCCAGCGGCCCGGCCTCGGGCGGCCGCTGCTACTGCATCGTGCCCTCCCATCAGCCTCGGCCGGCCCGCGCTACTGCGGCGCGCCCGCCATGCGCGCAGAACCGGCGTAGCTCGTGACGAGCGTGCAGCGCTGGCCGGCGGCGGTCACGCTGGTGGGGATCAGGTTGGGCGACGCGCTCAGCAGGTTGGCGCCGAATGTGACGCCCTGGCCGCCGCCGACCAGCGCCTGCCACGGCTGGCTCAGCACGCCGGACGCGGTGCCCATGCCGACGCCCCAGTCCTCGATGTTCCAGTGGCCGCCGTCGCCCGCATAGCCGCCAAACACGCTGACCGCGTACGGCACAGGCACAGGGGTCGACGATGCGGTGCTCAGCTCGATTGTGATGGTGGCCGCGTAGGGCGCGTCGGGGTTGCCGGACGGCCAGGTGTCGCCTATCTTGGCGTCCGCGTAGCACAGGCCGCCGCCCGGCACCGGCAGCGGGAAGGGCGAGTGCGACGGCGGTGGCTTCTGGGGCGGCGGCGGCGGCGGCGACTGCGGAAGCGGCGGCGGCGGCGTCGGCTGCGGCGGCGGCGGCGGATGCGGGGCCGGCGGGGGCGGCGACGGCGGGGGCGGCGGAGGCGTTGAGGGAGGGCCCTGCTGCGGCGCGGGCGCCGGCGTCGGCGCGGTGGGCGGCGGCCCGCCCGCGGTCGTGCCGACCGCCTTGGGCGGGCGCGCCAGGATGCCCACCAGGAACGCGTTGGAGTCCAGGGACTCCTGCGGCGCGGAGCCGCTGGCGTCAGCGCCGGGGCGACATGCCTGGGCCGACCCATATGCGCCCGCAGACCGCGAGGGATGGATGCCCATGGGACGCGCGCCCAGCAGACCCGAGTGTCGAGCACACGCCGAGGCGCATGCGGCGTGGCTGTCACCGAGGCCAGAGCAGCCTGGGGACGGTGACCGGTGCTCTCCGCAGCAGCGCTCGAGTGAGCTCGCGGTGCCAGACAGTGCACAGCAGGCGCCAGCAGGCCGGGCGCGGGCGCGCCTCGTTGCGCTGGTAGTCGCAGCGCACGTTGGCCCAGGCGTCCGACGGCAGGTTGTAGCTAGGGTTCAGCGGCGTGCTCAGCCACCTGCGCGGCGCGCTTCGCGTCAGCCGCGCTGCCCGCCTGCGCCGGCGGGCCGGGCAGGCGCTGGCCGGCCACGCGGCGCCGCGCGGAGCGGGCGCGGCTGCAGCACGCCCAGCGAGCGGCGCGCGCGCCTCCGCAGCCCAGCCGACTCGCATGTTCCAGGGTCTCCACATCTCCCTGCTCATGCTCTCATCTAGGGGAGCACATCTAGGAGAGCATGCACAGGGCAGCGTCATGTCAGGGCTGGGGGGCGCACTCGCAGCTGCCCTGGTCGAAGGTGGCCGGCCCGGTCTCGACCGCGCCGTTGTTGGGCCCGCCGGACAGCGCGCCCTCCAGCAGGTACTTGTTGGTGGCGGGCGCGTCCTGCGGCCCCACGCGCGCGCGCTGTAAGTGGCGGCGCATGTGCAGGGCAGGTACTTGCTCACACGGAGGCGCGCATGCGGCCTCGCTCAGGCTCGGCGGCGCCCGGGGCAGCAGCGCGCGCCGGCTGAGCACGCCGGCTGCCCGCCCTGCCTGCAGTAGCGTTGTACGTCACCCAGGCAAGGGAGCGCGCGCTCACTTGACGTGACAGGCAGGCGAACTCTGCGGCCTCTCGCCAGGGCGCGTCTGAGCGTCCAGTTGTGCCAGCGCTCCCCGGGCCGGAGCGGCTCAACAGCCAGCATCTTGGAGCCGGCAGGCAGTGCAGGTGAGCAGATCAGGCACCACCCGCACGCGCGGGCGCGCCTGGCACTGGTTCATGAAACGGTCGCTCGGGCACGAGCTGCTGGTGCAGCCGGCGGGGCAGGTGGCCGTGGGCTGGCAGTCCGGCGGGAAGCCCGTCGCGTAGCGGTGGTGCTGCGCAGTGACGTACTTCGGCAGCCCGCAGCCCGCCGCGAACGACACGCCGGCCGGGTTGTTGCCTGCGCCGCGCCGCACTGTTCGGCCGGCTCTGACGGTGACGGGGGCGCCCGCCCGATTGGAAATGGGGATCCTGCCTGCTGGTGTCAGGGGTGGCAACGATGGACCACGTTTGCTGCTGCATCCCAGTTGCAGACCAGCAGGCAAGGTCGCGGCTCCACAGAGCGAGCTTGTTGCACAGCACGCATGCGCAAGGCATGTCGCCTTCCCTCCGCATGACCAGCAGAGAGCGGGCCGCGGCAGAGCGCGTGCGGCGGGGCTGGCGCACCCAGCGCGTAGTCGAGCTGCGTCTTGGCAAAGGCCTCCAGCTGCGCGGCGGTGCCGGCGTCCGCCAGGCCACTGTCCACGTACAGCAGCGAGGTGAACGCCGCCGACA
>JAABUO010005862.1_pt1 | contig 14209 bp, 16 predicted proteins | sample 5559291 | NCBI WGS metagenome assembly JAABUO01 (sample SAMN10711878, study PRJNA513372) | rock metagenome | isolation source: Antarctica rocks | place: Antarctica: Victoria Land, Finger Mt sud | reverse complement strand
TACCAGCTGGAGGAGGAGTTCTTCCGCCAGGGGGACAAGGAGCGCAGCTGCGGCCTCCCTGTCTCCCCCCTCATGGACCGCTCCACCCAGGGGGGTATGACCCGATCCCAGGTAAACAGCTCCACCCAACAGCACAAGTCAGGCGGCCAGGTCAAAATTTTGAAGTCACTCTGTGGACCCCTCCATCCCCACACATGTTGCATCCATGCTGGTAGTTGACACAGCCAGATCTTAACCCATCAATGGTGGTGCTCGCATCTATTCATGCTTTGATGCATGCAGCAATGGCATCTGAATCAGCTTTTGCGGATACAGCTGCAGAGTACCGCCGCACAGTTGTGAACGTTACAAAATGCAGCAGTTGCGCAGTCTGAGGCTGTTGTCTGCACGCTTGGTATACTGTACACTATTGCACCCACGTCAGGGACAAGTTGCCAAGTTGTGTGGGCCAAGCAGCCCCTAGGCTCCTTGGCACGCAAGTCTTGGCTAAGAATGGCTGTCTTGTGCAGCTGGGCTTTTTCAGCATTGTGGGCATTCCTCTATGCAAGGCAATGGCAGAGCTCTTTGAAGATGCTCAGCCAATGCTGGATGGCGTGTTGGCCAACCACCATCGCTGGGAAGCTGTCACCCCACATGCAGACCTGCCTGCTTGAGCAAGCCCGTCTCCTCATCTGTTCACAGGCTGCAAAACAGTGGCCTGCTTCTCAGTCATCTGAATGAATGGCCTGCAGCTTCACATCAGCAACAACTGCAACAGTCGCAGAGTGAGCGGTGTGACAGTGGTTTTCAGGTGTTTGTAGTGTACAATTGCTGCTCCAGGATTGTAAGACCGGCACCATGTGTCAGAGTCTACAACTGGTTGGTATTTAGTCTGCACGTCGTTGTTGATTGGCTCGCAAGCAGTGCCTTTTCCGTGCAATCTTTCTTTGTATGTTGTTTCTGAATTCTGTACTCTGCAAGGTGTTAATTGCCTCCATAATCCCATGATGTTGCCGTTTGAAGCCAGCTTGTAGACATAGAGCCAGTACAGTTGTTTTGGCAGCAAGAGAGGCATGCTGAGATTTCATGAAGAGACATCAGCTTTTGCTGTTTGTTTCATTTTGGCCCCTTGCCTTATAACCAGCATTGAGTGCAGGACATAGCTTTGTAACATGCTTGCCTGTGAGCACTGGTAGTATGACAACCTCAGGTGGATAGTTGGCTACTATTGACATTGCATACAGTGCAACTCTTTTGCTGCTAATAGGATGTTCCAAACTCTGGCTATTGTCTTTTGGAATTTTTATAATCCTGGAGGAGGTACCCTGCAGGCCAATGAGCCGGCAGTCATCTGCATTTTCAGGTTGACCATCCAAACTTTTCAACCTGCCTAGCTATGCTTTGTCTTGCGTGTATAGCCATGCATATTTTCGCCAAAGTGTGGAGAGCCATTGAGGTGAAGTGCACAATCAGTGCAGAGATGTCTTAAGGTTGTCCTAAACGTTTCGGGATTGAGAAGAGCTGTGAATTGTCAAAGGTATGTAATGCGTTTTGGTAATGGATCGAAGACAAAGAAGAAGGAACAAGCGACCAGCACAGCACTCAGCAGAACTGTTGTTGCTCTCTCCATGATTGCCGCACAAGCGCTGCGGCTGCGGTGGTCACATATATGAACTGAAGCTCAGTCGCTTCTGTGAACTATCAATGCAGCACCGACGCTTCACTTCCTGAATTCCTTTGCTGTCGCCTTGTATGCTTCAGCTTGCTGCTTGGCAGTCGCTGCCCAATGTGAGTGCCTTGCGAACACAGTCGCACCTGCTGGACGATCAATCTGGACAGGTATGCAAAACATCCCGTTTGTCAGACCTTTGTTTGCCTTTACAAAGTCAAGGACTGACTCTGCCTATGAGCGTATGACAGAACGCTGCATGCAGGTGCAGCCGGCTCTTTCCTCTCGCGATCCCCAGCCTTCTGCCTCTAATGTGAGCCATTTTCCTGTGCAATTGGCTACAGCTCAGGTGTCACCCCCATCGACTGATCTTGCGCACAGCCCAGTAACAGCCAGCAGTCAGCCCTCATCGTGCTTAGATGGGATCCAGACAGCTCAAGAAACACATAATACTACAGCACAAGTGTTTGATGCGGCTCAAGAGCAGGCGTCATCTACTCCAGGTCAGGCCTCCCCTTCAAGCCAGAATGTACAAGAAGGCGACCTTGAGGAAGGAGAATTAGCAGATGCTGCTATCCCAGAGTCAAGTACAGCTGATGGCCTCGACCAATGTCAGCAGCAGCAGGCAGTAAGGGGAGCAGAAACACATCCAGCAACAACAGGGAAGCGCAAGCGAGGAGAACGTGCAGGCAAGCGCGTTAGGCAGCGCCAGGCAAAGCGAGCCAGAGAAGAGGAAGCACAGCAGCAGTTTCAAAATGGCCTGCAGCAGACAGCTTACGCTCCCAAAGTGGTGCCAAGTTCCAAGAAAGTCAGACCAGTTTGCAAGTAAGCTCTGCTCTCACCCTGTTTGGCTTCACCTGGTGAATTGTGTCGCCTTAAGTTGCAGTTTGTCAATGCCATAACGCCTGCTGTATAAACACAGACTGCAGGATAACGTCACAGCTGCTTTGTCTTGAGTCAGTACTTCTTGCTGGCAGTCTATGTACGGCACCGTGCTGTTGCCCCTGCGACTCGACCTTCTGTGCTGCTGCTGCTGCATTTGTCACACTGGCACATCAAGACATCTCGCAGTCTTGCCGCCATTGCTGACAGGGCTTACCTCACCAACTGCAGGTACTTCCTGTTTGGAAAGTGTAGCAAAGGCGAGGGCTGCCCCTTCCCTCACACAGGCATGCCAGTAACCAGGTTCATCAGCTGTCGATTCTTCCAGCAAGGCAGCTGTGGCAAGGTACATCCCTCATGCTATGCTGGCCTATCCCATGCCTGCCACTCACACATCCCTTGTACTGCTTTCACCCTTGCGTAAGCAAAATCTCCTTATGCTGTCGGCTTGGCTTCCTTATAGTTCAAGTCTGCTTGTGTTGCATGGGAGATCCCCAGTATCAGATGTGCAGTTGATCCCCATGCTGCAGGCTTGCTTGCGACTCACCATGCTGCAGGCTTGCTTGCGACTCACCATGCTGCAGGCTTGCTTGCGACTCACCTGGTGTCATACTGGTATCTCAAGCACACAAAGGCTTTCACAGTCCTCTGTTGCACTGCAAGTTTGCCTTCTCTGTGGCAAGCACACGCAAAAAGGCTTCATACCTTGCAGGGTGAGGCATGTCAGTACAGCCATGATGAGAAAGTGGACCCCTGCAAGCAGCTGGTGCTGCATGGCATCTGCCAGCGTGGGCCCGCTTGCCACTACAGCCATGATCCTCTCCCACCGTATGCTGTGGCCCCTTTGAAAGACTGGTTCAAAGAGCAAGACCAGCTCAAGCTGGACCGTGCAGCTAGACTCGCTGAAGAGACACAGCCAGCTGCCGACTGCTCATTTACAGAAGCACATCAGATTGACATAGATGCTGATGGTCTTGATGAGAGTCTTGAGGAAGTTTCGTGCATAGATAACGGTGGTGATGGTGTTGGTAAGCAGACATCACCAGCAGCAGCAACTGTGCTCAATCCAGGTGTGCAGCCCACACCTGAGCAGCCAGGGCATCAGCTCCTTTCAAGTCCCATGCCTGCTGATCTGGGGCAGCATGAGCGGTACCAAAACTGGACCGAACCCTGGGAGAGGATGTATGGTGAAAGATTGAAGAAGGCAACGCATGAGGCTGACTTTGCTGCATCTGATTTTGAGCCTCTGGAAAGCTCTTACACTTCATGGCAGGATGGCTGGAATAGGCTGTTTGCCAAGCAGAAGGAACAGAAACCACAGTGATACGCCCGAGCATGTATTGCTAGCCTTGTAGAACATATCACTGTTAGCGTCTTTACTGCAGACAGTCAGCTTGCTCCCTTTCAAGTAGAGTAGATGCGCTAAGGTAGTCTAGATTGCAGTGTCCTCACATATGAGCAAGTTCAAAGAAAGTCAAAGCTCCATTAAGCACTTACACAAAAGACAAGCATTCAGAAGTATTCTGAATTACTGTCACCATGATGCATTCTGCTGACAAATGTTAAGCTGGCGCCCAGTGCAAACTAATGGGTATGAAACAACTGTCAAGCTCATGCACTCAAAACTATGCTACAGATTCTGCAGTACAAAGGCTACATGTGCATGTCAGGGCCATATCACAAATGTCTAAGCGCCTCCCATCTACATTGTGATAGGCTGCGGCTGAGAGCAATCATCAGATGGCGCAGCATCAACTTGGGTTCTCAACAATTCAGCAGACAACCTCAAAACTGGAGCTGTTTCCTGCAGCTGTGACTCATCCATCAAACTTACTGACGCCACAGAAGATGCTGCTTCCATCAGTGGCACATACCCACTGGAATTACTGTCCTGATGCCTGAGAGGTTTGCTGCCAGACTTTGCTCTGTGTCTCCTCTCTGGGGGCAGCAAAGATTGCAGCTCAGGAACTTTTCTCAGGGGAAGAATCTGCCTCACAGCAGTTGGAGCTCGATTCCTGTAGTCTTGCGCTGCCAAAACATCAACCAGAAACCGCTCTATGTGACCTTTCTGCTGTCCTGAGACTTGCTCATGCAGCTGACCAAACTGAAGCACATCCAGCAACTTCTGGGTATTTTGCAGCCGGTGTTGTGTGTCCCTGATTGGGCTTTTGAGGCCAACCAAACCTCTCGTAGGTGAGGTATGTCTTGAATGCACTGCCTTGATGCTGGAAGACTGCCTGTCAAGATTTGTAATGCCCTGACTGCTAGTACGCTGATGCCTAGGCAGCAAAGCTTCCTTGCCTACGGACAGCCAAGCAGCAAACATGTCACTCCTGCTGCAGCACAACATGCAGATGCATGACTGGACTTGTGTGTAACCCATCAGCAACCCTTCACCATCTAGTCTGTCAGCAGTGCGAGCCGCATATGTACAGTGGTCTGGCACTGCTCTTGCATGTGCCATGTCATAATCTGTGTCAACAGCAGGACATGCCTATGTCACACAGCCATCAATGAATGCCATGCAGTGAAGCCAGATGCTTGAGGAAGGACCAGAGACAGCTAGGTGGTATGACAAAACCCACCGCCACTGTTCTTTCTGCCTGAGAAGCGACCCTTCACAGCAGAGCTGAGGCTTGATCCGAGTCCACTGTCAGGCGCTGCCAAGCTGCTCTGTCGCTCTTCTGCTTCCACTTGCTGCTGGTGCAGGAGCTCAAGTGAAGCAGTTTTCTTGAGGTCAAAGTGAAGGCCTTTGGCATCTCGCATGGCATGCATCTGAAGGCTTGGATAACACGCCACAACACCTGCAATCATACAAACTGCGGTACAGAAACCTTGCAACAGCGCCAACAGTGGACAACGGATTTTGCCGAAGTCAAATGAGAAAAAAGTTAAAACAGATGTGCCAACACGGTTGCCTGGGTGCTTTGAGGCAAACGTGCATGCAGACACACAAAGGTTTTGGGTTCACTTCTGAGATCTGGACATGTGGTTTAGCCCATGATAAGCAAGAGCCGATCACACATGTCATCACTGCATGCAAACGAGGTTTATGTAATTTTTTGGATTGGGTCATTCCTTGCAGGTCTGGCAAGAGTGCTGAGTGTACATCACAAGCTAACAGCAGCCTGAACCTCAAGTGTCTAAAATCCAGGCCGGTCGAGAGAGCAAGCCCAGAGATGCGCAAAGTCTGTCTCATGGGTTTGTTGACAGCAATGCAAGCCAAATATCCGTGCAGATTTATGTGCGTTTTGATGTGAGACAGCAGTTGCGTACCTTGGCTGCCCTGATTTGCTGCTGCGATGACAGTGCGGTCTGGGGACACTGGCGACTGGAACTGCTCTCGCACCGGGAAAAGATAAGATGTAGTAGCAGGTCTAAGCAGCAGGTCAAATCTGCATTATACACTTATCTAACACATTGTATCCGCAATGCAGCTTCCAACGTGCCCCGGCTGTTTCAAGGATATTGTGAGATACATTGCTTGCTCACATGACAGATCATGCTTCTCACAGATGCAAACAGCATGTGCAACCCATGCTGAGTAAGCTTGTAAGCATGAAGGTTTTGCACAGAGCATACTATGGCATCAGCCTGTGCTTGTGCCAAGTCCATGAGTGTGCCACCTTTGTGCCGAGCTTGGTGACTCACGCAAACAGCTGAAAGTCATCACCAATGACTGAGTACTCCTCTTGCGGCACTGTGCAGCTCCAACCGCGCGAGGACGCTCCAAACATGAAGCCCTGGCAGTACAACCCTCGCACCAGACGCCCTGCTGGAGTGTCTAACACCTCAACTAAACCATGCAGATCGTCTCCATGCCACCAAACTTGCAACACCTACAGATGTCACAGAGCTGTGATGTGTGATAGGGAGCTCTGATGCTACTCTGAGTGTTCTTCTCATGCGTACAGCCCATTAATGCAGCTGGCAGGTGAGTTGGGCAGCGGCACCAACTTGCTGCCAGGTCAAGAGCATTGCAGATGTAAGTGAGTTGTAGAGACACTGGTGGTGGTCAAGCACTCTCTTGTGCAAGCCATGGTGGTCTTTGTTTCAGCACGGCCTTTGGTGGGACAGCCTGCAGGGCGCTTAACCAGGCAATGGCTTTGCTCCAACAATGCTGACAGTTGCCAATAGCTGCAGTGGTAGACAGGAGTGAAGCATGCGTGCAAGATCTGTGAGAACCAGCTTGACCACTGTCTGAACGGTGCAGATTGTGATGCACACATTACCTGATGACTAACAGTGGCCATGTGCAGATCTTTGAATGTGACGCTGTCGTAGCTAGGATGGTCTAATTCCCCATAAGCTGTGCCGCATCGGATGTGTGACTGCCTGTACCTGTCAACCTCCCTCTGAATGGTGTCCTGCAATCTTATACAATGTAAGCAAGAGGAGCTGAGAACGTCAGACAGACTGTGCTGGCTATGCTGAGTACTGCTAGGGGCTAGCAACATGCAGCTCACCTTTTGGTAGACTCTTTTATTGGTAGTTACAGCATTGGCACGAGTTAGCACACCTAGAAAATGGACAAAGCTGCAGGCTGAGCCTCAAGTGCATACAGGAAGCCTGCACTGCTGCAAATTCACATTCTGGAGGTCCTTACCTGAAAGGATAAGTCGCCCTTGGTTCATTGCAACACTGGCTTGCACCCTTCGGGCCCTCTACGGCAGCAGGCATGCATTCAGCTGGTTGCCGAAAACAGCGGTCAAAGACTAATTATTTGCGATAGGCTGATTCATGTACCTGCTCCGGCAGCGTCAGATCTGGCCTATCCGCGGTTTTCCCGTTCGGCTGTCGAGCTTTCTCCTCTTGAAAGTTGATATGTCCAGGGATTCCGCCTTCCAGCGGAAGAGGTCCGCAGCAAATGCAGCTTAACATTGCGCAGCAATGTTGCAACACTTTATTGCAAGAACATAAAGGATTGTCTGGTGAAGCTGCTGGAAGGAGCAGAACAGAGGAGTAATGCTGCGGCGGAATGTCACATTGACAGCCTCTGCAGGCAAATTGCAGTTAGCATACCAAGTTGACATGTCATGGAACGCTGTGTATCGACACCAGGCCCTGTATCACAAACGACTGCGGGTCACAGCAGCGTGTTGTCGCATCTGCTTGCAATTAGAAGCCCTTGTGCATATGAGTGTATAGTGGGTGGTCAATATGTTTCAGGTACTCAATTGTATTGCTCAGCGCTCAAGCGCTCAACTCAAGCTTGAGTACAGCGGTGGCCTCAGTAAAACACCTGTGGTCTTGTGGTGATTGTAGTGATTGCATTACACAGACCGCGATCAGTACAGACTTGGGAACAGCATGAACACGACAGTCTATACTTGGGCTGGTGAGAGGCTGTCAGCTAGACAGCAGAGTGAGGCCAGAGGCAATCATACCACCCAGATTGAGGCCTGCTGCAAGACCTGTTGCAAGCAGTACCCTCTCATGCAATTGAAGAAGCCCCAGATGCCTTTGATTTCTTGACTTCGCTCGGGGCCCCGCCTGGTGAGAAAAGGGCCTGTCCTTGAGTAAATTCGTCGCACCCTGTGAACCCTGACACAAAACACCGAGCAAAGTCCCGTTTGACCACCTGTTCAACCCTTGAGTGTGCTGCAGATCCCTCTACTGCATGGAGCGCTATGGCTGCCAGTGACTATGAGCGAATGCAGCCCTCAGACGTTCAGCCTGCTGCTGAGCTTGGCCTCCGGCTCGCCGAGGAACTGGAGAAGGGGTGCATCTCAGCAACTTTGGCAGCAGGCTATTCGTCAGGGCCAACGAGAGCGTCACTACCGGCCCTATATGGTCACTCTTTTCAGCAGCCATTGCCGCAGGAGCCACCACACAGTGACGCAGCTTGCAAGACCAGCCTCTCCCCTGGCCTCTTGCAAGATCAGTTGGTTTTCATCAGGTGCAAGTACCTCCAGGGGTTGCATGATGCACAAAAGCATGAGCATGACGGCAGTGCAGCAGGCAGCGTTTCAGGAGCTGAAGCATTTAGACCCACTGCAGTCAATCTTGTGCAGCCAAACAGAGTGCAGCAGCAGACTACTCCAATGTCAGCAACGTCTGCAGCTGGTCTGCAAGGTCAAACCAACAACAGTCAGCAGCAGCAGTTGCCTGATAGCCATTTATCACTTATGCTGCACACTGCGGCTCTTGCAATGGCTCATCAGACACAACCAATTGTTGCAGTAAATTGCAGCATCACTACCACCTCCTTTTCAGCTTCGCAGAGAAAGCGCAGCCATGCTGAGACTGCTCATCAGCAACTGCTGAAGCAGCTGGTTGGCGAGGAGCCTGACACACCTGACCAGGATGAGACCTGCCCTACAGCATTCAACAGAAACAGGCGTATTGGACAATAGTGTATTACAGTATCTGTCATGCAGTCAGAGCAACATCCTGAACCTGCTGGATGGATCAATGATATTTCATTTTTTCGAAGCGGCAGCCAAAGACCATGCTACTGTAATCACTGCTGCTGTGATTGGTACTCTGAACCTTGCATCTTGGCAGTTGAGTGGTTGTCAAATTGTGCATCGTCACTGCCTATTGGTGGTTCCCTCATCTGCATGAGCAGCAGGTTGCTCTATTCCAGATAGCGCATATGAAGTCAGAAAGAGAGAGAGAGAGAGATTACAATGCTTTAGCCAGCCATTAAGTCTGATCATAGTCAGTTAGGCAAATATATATATATGGAAGAAGACAAAGGTCAAATTTGGAAGACATCAAGACAGCTTAGAACAAACTTGAAAACTTGCATGTGATCTTGTTGCGCAAAAAAGGACCTCATGCTGTCGGTGTTCGTGGAAAACACAGGAGCATGCTGCTGCCTAAGTGTATGGAGAGCCGGACATTGTCATGCATGCACACAAACACTGAGGTTTTGCATGCCAGCCCGCAATAGCGGTGGCCACTACATTTGGACGGTGCAGGGCTAAACACTTGGCCAGTTGGCCTGCCGTGCAATTGTCGAGGCCGTCAGGAGGCGCTTTTGACATATGAGAAGTTGTGGTATGCTCTGACAGGGCATTGGCAGCTCATTACGTGCTATGCCAGCGTGGAGTCCACGCCGTGGACATGTGTCTCACGAGTGTGCCAAGTCAGCATTGAACCACACAATCGATTGACACAGCGACGAGAGATGCGAACGTGACACAGAACAAGTTTTCCTGCAAGTGTAAATCAGGGTTTGGACGTGTTTGCAGATCCTTGTGCTGACGACAGCGTTTCTAGCTGTAACGCAGGGCTGGTGCTCTTTGTCAGCATGGGAGTGACGTCCCTCCATACATCCAATACAACGGTTCGCTTTCCAGGGCGGGCCGTATTGCCTCGGTCTCAAAGAGGCGCATCAAGAGCTGCCGCTGGTAACGGCAGTAACGGCAACGGCAACGGCGCTGAAAAGCGTCAGATAAGTAAGCTGATTCAAAGTGTTATTGTACTGATCACTGCACTGAAAGCTTGATGCTGTCTATGCCTTGGTCTGTCATGGTTTGCGATCTCTAATCGTCGCACTCTTATTTCTTGTGCGCAGACAAGAAGCAAGGGCCAGACTACCAGAATGTTCAAAGAAATCTTGCCCTTGAGCTGGTGCGTGTCACAGAGGCAGCAGCTTTGGCAGGTGGCAAGTGGTATGGCAGAGGAGACAAGAATGCAGCAGATCAGGTGATTAAGCAGACACTTGCATGCAGAGTGCCTTGAAACCTAGGTCAGCAATTGTTACAGGTGTTGCTGTGAATGCAGGCCGCTGTTGACATGATGAGGAAGGTTCTGAACACTGTCAACATGGATGGAGTTATTGTTATTGGTGAAGGAGAGAAGGATGAGGTACAGTGATTGCAAGTGTCCCATTGTCATCAGACAGCAGATCTAGCTACATTAACTGACCATCTCAGACGCTTGCCTTTCCGCACAGGCACCAATGTTGTACTGTGGCGAGCAAATCGGCAATGGCACCCTTGAGCCTCAAGTAGACATCGCTGTGGATCCTCTTGATGGCACAACTTCTATCGCCTTGGTGAGTTCATGTGTCTGATCGCAACTTACAATTGCACATGCTATGCTCAGACAGGATGCCTTTCAATGCCAGCGGACATATACCTTTGCATGTTGCCTGGGATCAGCATGAGTGCTGTTGCATAGCCTGCTTGCGAGCGCAGGGCTTGACATCTGAGCCATTTTGGTGCAGGGCCGCAATGGAGCAGTCTGTGTGATTGCGCTGGCTGAGCGCGGTGCCCTGTTTGACCCTGGCCCATGCATGTACATGGAGAAGCTGGCTGTTGGCCCCGCTGTGGATCCCAAGTCTGTCAGCTTGAACAAGAGCATTGCTGAGAATCTGGCAGTCGTTGCCAAAGCACTGAAAAAGCCCATTGGGTAAGTCAGTGCAAAGAGGCTGCATGCTATCTTCCTTTTTTTTGCATTCTGGTCAAAGCTGGCAAGTTGCAGATGTCTATAGTCATACTTGATGCATTTGGACAGAACCTGTCACGAGTACAAGCATCGGGAGTTGGTCGGTTACAACAAGCCAATATAATGTTTGCCATCACACCTAAATGTGTGAGAGACTTAATCAGATGTGAAGGCATCACCTCAGACTGCACTGTGTGACAGCCACCTAAGCAGATGCTGCTGCACCTCAACTGGTCAGCAACACACTCAGCATTCCCCTTGCTTGCAGTGATGTGACAGTTCTGGTCTTGGACCGGCCTCGTCACGAGCAGATCATCAAGGAGGTGAGGGAGGCTGGAGCTAGGATCAAGCTCATCTCTGATGGTGATGTTGGGGGTGCCATTGAAGTCGCCAAGCTTGGTGCACCTGTGGATGTGCTCTTTGGCATTGGTGGAACTCCAGAAGGTCCAAAAAAAAAGTCAAACTGAGTTCAGCTGCATCTGGTGTTGAAATAGCGCTGCTGCCTGGGTTGTTCACTGTGTGCTGCTCTACAATGGCTCAGTGCGTGACAATATCTGCTGGAATGTTTGTATGGCGCAGACATTACAGCTATTGGGTACCAAATACTTGTTGACCACCTAAATGCCCAAATCATTCTGTCATGCACACTTCTGCCCATAACAGTTGCCCACGTGTACCTGCAGCTTTGTATGTATGCGGCAAGCTGGTACATCCTGCTGATCATATTTCCACTGCTGTGCAGGTGTCATTGCCGCAGCAGCGCTCAAATGCATGGGAGGTACAATGCAAGGACGGCTGTGGCCACGCAGTGATGAGGAGAGACAAAAGGCTGAGGAAGCTGGCTATGACATCAGTAAGGTGTGCTCAGCCTACAGTGGACTGCCAGCAGCGCGCCGTCATTGGTCTTGGGCAATGAAGTAGTCTGTAAATGGCTTCATACTGTTCTGCAATGCTCTGTTACATGCTGCATGCAAGCTCAGTCTTTGTTTTGTGCTTGCCGCAGGTTCTGTACACAGATGACTTGTGTGCTGGAGAGCAGGTGTTCTTTGCAGCCACAGGCGTGTCAGATGGAGACTTGCTGAAGGGCGTGCGCTACTTTGCTGGCGGCGCTTCTAGCAATTCTATCGTCATGCGCTCAGGCTCTGGCACAGGTACTCCTTTGTCAAATGGACCTGATGAAAGCGTCGTCAAATGGCCCATTTGAAATGATTTTAAGCGGCCCTATTGTCATAAGATTGGAACATTGTCAAGTCCTATTGACATAAGATTAAACCTATGCTGGGCAGAGATGTGCACATCTCTGCCCAGCAGGAGCAAGCCCAGGCTTGCTTCTGTCTGGTGTTACATTTGATCTGCAACTGTCTCTTTCCAGACAGCGCAATGTTGGTCAATGCTTGCTGGACTCTCTGCACTGTTCATGACATGGTATCAATTGAGCTTCAAAATGCTCGTGTTCTGACAACCTGTCGTTGTATATGCAGTACGTATCATTGAGACACAGCACCGATGGGAGAAGCCAGGCATCACAAATCCTGGCTTTGAGGTGGACCCAACGGCATCCATTTTGGAGGAGAAGTTCAACATGAAGGGCAAGTACAAGGCTGGAGTGTAAAGGTAGCATGTCAATTATGTGCTATGCCTGATGTACACACCTGCACCTGGTGTGTATTATTGCCTGTCTTGTCTGCAACTGTCTTGTACTGGGTCTTGCTTATGCAGGTCAACACCAAGATCTGAAGAAGCAGGCCAGATGTCACATACTGCTTATGGTGCAGACCTCAGGTTCATGGGTGGCAGGCAAAAGTTTGCACCAGCACACATTTTAGGCTTAGTCAGGACCAGACCTGCCATTTTACTGTGTCAAAGAGCCCCAAGTGTGGGCAATGGACCTGTCAGAAGTGTAGTCACTGTATAGCTACAGTATTGTATAGTCAGTTATTCATCATCTACAACCACACATTCTTATACATTGCAAGCTTGGGGCGTACTATGAGCTTTCTGTCCGAAGAGCATGTTTCTGTGACTACATGACAATGCGTCTGGGAGTGTCTGTCTCATCAGAAGACTTCATCAATCCAGAAACAAGAATGGATTCCATCGCAGAGTTCTGCAGTTCAATTGCAAGACGTGCTTGTGTTCTGCGTGATCTTGTTGCTTGAGCCTGTTTGTACAAGCTTCTTGGAGAAGTCCTTGTTGGGGATATCATTACAGCGTGAAGTGATGGTGCATCACGCAAACTGAAGACTAATGGTATACTTGCATCAAAGATCTGTGTCAGTACCCAATGCACCTTCTTTCATAATAAATTTGTGTGCTTGGACCAAAGGTCCAAACTACAGCGCTGTGAACAAACAGCAATGGTACGATCAAATCACTACATGAAAAATCTTCATTAGTGTGTGCCAACCATCTCCACACATACTTCACATACACAGTGCACTGGCACATACAAAGTTTGCATGCCCATGGGCAAATTCTGAGAAGCTGCTGCTTGCTACACATTTGCAGCATGTGCCAATATTGGTGCAATACTGAGTCCACTGTGTGAGCCTGCTGGGTAATTTGCATCATCCTTTGGTGCTAAGTAGCCAGGGTGCAGAACATTCCATGTGCTGACAGCTAACACTATTGGCAGGTACTCCAAGCACCCAAAGAAAGCTTCGTGGCTGGACAAGAACCCAAAGACACCCTGCGCTGTTTCTATCAGCCTGAATATGGTGCGCAATTCAACCAAAGCAGACGTGATAACAAGTGCTAGCAGCAAAGTTCGTGCAGACGCAGATGCTGCCCAAACAGTCTTATCCTTTTGTTGGCTGACACGCCATATACAGGCACACAATATTGCAAAAAACACAGCAAACGAAAACACTTGAATGGCTAGACCAGCGAGCAAGATGTTGTTTGCTGTACTGGGAGACTTTTGATTGCTTTCAGCGGTGCCGATCAGTGCAGCACCAGCAATCTGGATTCCTGTTGTGAGGACGTCTAGAGTCACAAACACAATGACAATGAGCCTTGGTGGAAATGGCGCATATGCTCTGCCTGCCTTGTTGATAAATCTGGACAACACCACATAAATTGCAGCTGAAAAGAATACTGGAGCACACACTATGAAAAAATACTGCACCACAAAATAGATGATGCTGTAGGGATCCTTCTGGCTGGATAGCGCACGAAAGACATAGCCAACAACTTCCATGGCAACCCCAACAACAATGATAGCAAAGTACCAAGTCTTGTACCGCAAGCTTTGTCCCAGGTGCAGGGCAGTCGAGATGC
>JAABUO010005861.1_pt1 | contig 14210 bp, 11 predicted proteins | sample 5559291 | NCBI WGS metagenome assembly JAABUO01 (sample SAMN10711878, study PRJNA513372) | rock metagenome | isolation source: Antarctica rocks | place: Antarctica: Victoria Land, Finger Mt sud | reverse complement strand
TACCCCTCCATTCACACCCCTTCCCCTCTACAGCCCGCCTTCCCCCCCATCGCAATCCTCATCTTCATCCACGGCTTCAGCGACCACTGCAACGCCTACTACACCCTATTCCCCACCCTCGCGCGCCACAACATCCTCACGCACTCCTTCGACCAGCGCGGATGGGGCCGCTCCGTGCACACCCCTGCCGACCGCGGCCTCACAGGTCCCACGTCCACCGTCCTGGCCGACATCACCTCGTTCATCCAAGCGCACCTGCCCTCGCCTGCACCGCCCGTGCCGCTGTTCTTGATGGGGCATTCCATGGGTGGCGGCCAAGTGCTGCACTACGCCGCGCGTGGACCGGCGTGCGTGCGTAAGCACATCACGGGATACCTCGTCGAATCTCCCTTTGTCGCCCTGCATGAAGCATCGCAGCCCAGCCGCGCCGTCGTTTTCGCCGGCAAGCTGGCGTCCAAAGTCCTGCCGGGCATGCACATGAACAACCAGCTAGAGGCGAAGTGGGTATCGCGCGATGAGCAGGTGGTCAAGGACTACGTGGCGGACGCGCTTTGCCATGATACAGGGACGCTGGAAGGGTTGGCGGGGATGCTACAGCGGGCCGAGGAGCTGGATAAGGGGCATGTGAAATTTGAGGATCGCGAGGGGTGTAGGCTGTGGGTTGCGCATGGGACTGGAGATCGGACGACGAGTTTTGAGGCCAGTGAGAGGTTTGTGAATAGGTTGAATTTGAGAGATTTGGAGTTTAAGAGGTATGAGGGGTGGTATCATAAATGTGAGTTGAGTTCTTGTGTAGCAAAGGGGAGTGCGGATGGTGGCTGATAAATATTGTAGTGCATGCAGAACCTGGGGAAGATAAGATTACGTTCGCGAATGATGTTGCGAAATGGGTTCTCGATAGGGCAGGTCCTGCTGCAGGAGTTGTTCCGAAAGAAACAGCAGCAGCAGGTCCCATAACAGAAGCGGCCCGTACGACAGGTGAGCCCCGAGATCCATCGGAGGCTAAGAGCAGGTTATAATGCTTGTATGGTTAGTTATTGAGTCACGACACTGTGATATGTATATATGGGCTGGGTATCTGCAATCTCTTTATGCAAAGCGTTGTCTCTTCTTCTTCCATACGGCTAGAAAACCACCACCGATTGTTCTGCCCCAGGCTTTCGGCCTGCAAACCATCTCCCATCCTGTGTCATCTTCTTCGGACGCTTGAGCCTGTTCCTCGTCTCTTGTCTTAGCAAGAAGAACGCCCTCTAAGAGCGCTTTTTCGCTTGTCTTCTCCGCTATTGTTACCACGTCAGCAAGTTTCTTCTCATTCTCTGCGTCGACCATGGCTCTGGGCTTCACAAGTCGAACATCCCACTCCCGACCGCCAGTCACCGCTGGGCCCAATTCAAGGATACGTTCTAATTGTAATGGCAACCTTTTCTTCCTAATTAGCTCAACACAAGCACCAACTTGTGTTACGTTGGGGTTGAAGACCAAAAGGTTGCCATCTGCGCGCAATACGAATGCAGCCTTTTCAATATGACTGTGGGAAGAAGGAAGGTCAAGGATGACATGTGAGAGGAATGTCTTGTTTGTTGCATCTCTGTGCTCTTGCTGCTGGTCAATCCACTTTGAGACGTCGCCAACATGGAATTTGACGTCCTTGGCGTACATTCCTCTACGAAAACCTTCAACTATCTTCCTTCCATGCTCAGAGTGTTTCGAAGAGATGTCCAAAGTATGTATAAGAGCATTTCGCTGAAGGTCCTCATCTTGGCTCGAGGCTGGAGGATTGGCGGCGTGGATGGCCCTTGCGAGGTGAAGGGTTAAAGCTCCATGACCCGTGCCTGCCTCAAGTATCTCCAACGATGGTCCACTTTCTATCACCGAATGTTGGGCAGAAACATGAATATCAAGCAAAGATACTATTACATTGGCATCCGCGGGATATATCTACTGGTACCCGAAATCAGCTACGTCGGAGTTGGCATCAAGAAAGCCTGCCTACCGGTGTTACAAGACGAGATGTCTCCAACACGTACTCTTCAAGAGTTGGTCTAGACACGCGAACTTCGCGTCCCTTGCTGGTGGTGACAAGTTCTCGGGCTTGCTTGCCTATGAGGTTATCGTGTTTGATTTCGCCCCATCGAGAGGATGTCTTGCCGCCAGGGTGAAGTGGCTTTGTGAGAATTGGCTCCTGGCCTCTGCATCGAACAAACGCACAATCGCCCTCTTCGGGGTATTGGTTAGAACGTGGAATGGTAAAATACCGCATGGGGTTGGTACCTTGGAAGTATTCAGACCCCGAAGTCAGCGATCTGCGGCAGGTCGAGCGCAGCCGTGACAGAGACGGCTTGTTGTAGGCCCTTCCGAAACAAAATCTCGATAACAGCATAAGCAATGCTGGTTTGGGGGATTGACGTGTAGCTTGTGATCTTGGTAAATAGATTATCAAAAATCGAGTAGAGCAAAATGCACATCCCTTTGACATTCGCTAACAGCCCTGTCATAAAGGTGCTCCCGCCGCTAAGGCAGCCCTATCCGCTCTTGTAGGCAGCTTTCCCAGTTCGTGATCCAAAGCAATCATTTCTCCGCCCGGTACCTCTGACAATTCCTACCACAATTCTCATCATGGCGGGCTACTCAGAGCCCGAATACTTTGTGGACCGACGCAAGAAGGGGCAAGTGGTCGTGAAAGGTGAGCGTGACTGGGACAAGTCATTACCACCCTCAATGTACTAAGCATTTCCTCAGAACCACCGAAATTCGATTTAGAAGTATACATTGCCAATTATAGAGGTAAAACTCTGAAACATGCGCTCGGCTTAAGAGAAGAGGATTTCTGATTGTACTCCTAGGCAGAACACGACTTGAGAGACTGACCCTTATCGGCACATCCTCGTCGTACCTCTATTTGGAAGCTTTGAAGGCAGCTGTTGCCGAAGCAAAGAGTGGCCGAGATGTCGACATGTATCGAGCTGCTGTCGACTGTCTTCAACAGGCTGCTCCGAAAGATCCAGACGCTACCCTTGATACAGCCTGGGTTGACAGGATGACGAAGCAAGTTAAGATCGAGACGGATCGGCTGGAGCAAGAGTTGAAGGGCTACAAGAACAACTTGATTAAGGAGAGCATACGAGTGAGCGCTTAAACACAGATTTCAAGGCCTGCTGCTAATATCGTATCTAATCTACGAAGATGGGCTACGATGACCTAGGTCAACATTACCACCGCATAGGCGATCTCGTCAACTCCGCCAAAGCCTATCAACGCATGCGAGACCACTGTACCACCCCTTCCCACATCATGATCATGTCCATGCGGCTCATCAACGTCCACATTGACCAAGCAAACTGGCTCGCCGTACAATCAAGTGTCCAACGCCTGCGCGCTCCTGGCCAGAAATACCCAGATGCCGATAAGATTTCCGCAAAGCTCTCCGCTGCCCTGGGCCTCGCGCATCTCAACTCCGGCAATTTCCACGAAGCCGCCAAAACTCTCATCCACGCCGACCCCCGCATGGTCCAAGCAAAACTTGACGATCCCAATGACGAGGAAGCCTACAACGAAGTCATTACCCCCAACGACATCGCCGTCTACGGCGGCCTCTGCGCTCTCGCCTCTATGACCCGCGACGAACTGCAGCGATCGGTCCTCGACAACTCCTCCTTTCGCAACTACCTAGAACTCGAACCGCACATCCGCCGCGCCATCTCCTTCTTCGTTTCCTCCAAATACTCAGCTTGCCTTGCCATCCTCGACTCCTACAAACCGGACTACTTGCTCGACATCCACTTACAGCGCCATCTGAATGAACTCTATTTCCAAATCCGCAGCAAAGCTATTTACCAATACTTCATCCCCTTCTCGCACGTCACGTTCGCCGCCCTCGCTTCCGCCTTCAACACCGACGAGTCCACCATCGAAGCCGAACTTACGTTCATGATCAAACGCGGCAACCTCGACGCCCGCGTCGATCTCGTCGACCGCGTCCTCCTTGCCAAGCAAGTAGACGCACGAAATAAGGCCCATAAGGACGCGCTCGCGATGGCGAGAGAGTACGATCGTACAGCGCTGCTGCGGATGCTAAGGATGGAGATCTTGAACGTGGGACTGGAGGTCAAGGCGCAAAAGGGGCAGGGAGGAATGATGGCGATGGCGGCGGGGATGGAAGGGTTTGGGAGCCATGGGCATGGTGGGGCGTATGGCATTGGGGAGATGGTGGGGCAGGGGAGACAGGGGGCGAGGAGTGGGGGCATCTTCCGGTAAAAGGGGCGGGAAATTTGCGAGATAGAGGGCGCATAGCATAGCGATGGTGTTGGTATATGAGTTTACGAAATATGATATGATGAGTTAGAATGCCGAGGGACCTATCTCTGCACTCGAAATGTCTATAGCGACAGCTGGGCAACTTCTCCGCATCACTGCCTAGATTATTCATGGGTCGTGCATGTACTCATATGATTCCGCTCGTAGCACGCCATCTAAAGCTAAACTAAACGAGAATATATGGATCAATAGAGAGAAATCTACGGGGTACACACTTGTGACCAAGAAAGAAGAGGCCCAAACAGGGAGTTTCGTTCATGTTTTGCAAGATCAACATCTTTCAGAGCTTGGTGCTGTTCTCGTCGTTGTGCTGTACATTGCCCCACTGGTAGCCTGCGGGATCGCTGAACTTATACCCATAGGAGGAGGTGAAGTCGTCGAGGACTTGGGGACCTCGGGAGCCTAGGGGGATGAGGTGTTAGTAGTCGAAGTGGGGTGTGTCCTACATGGTACGGTAATGAAATGGGTCACTTACCGTATGGGTACTCCATAGGTGTGATTTCCTTATTATTGTCCAGATAATGCAGCAAAGGCGTAAAGATCCTCCAGCTAGCATCCAATTCATCGTCACGCACAAAGTTCGAGTGATCTCCTTTCAGCGCGTCGAGGATCAGGGATTCGTAGGCCTCAGGGATCTTCAGGTCAGAGAAGCGGCGTCGGTAGGTCAGGTCGAGCTCTGTCACTACGGTCTGCATGCTTAGGCCTGGTAGCTTCGAGTTCATCTTGATGTAGACTGATTCGTTGGGCTGGACTCGGATGACGAGCTCGTTGCGAGGAATGTCCTTGAAAATGCCAGATGTCACGTCCTTGAATTGGATGCGGATCTCCGTCTTTTGCTCATTGAGGGCTGCATCAAGTTAGTACGAGCGCCAAAAGCCATACTTAGTGATGACTAGAGTAAAAATACCTTTGCCAGCCTTCAGTATAAACGGAACACCGTCCCACCTCTCATTCTTGATGTGAGCAACCATAGCACAGAAAGTAGGACATCTTGAGTCTTTGGGTACTGTGTCATCTTCCTTGTACGCAGGCTTGTTGCCGTCCAGCGACTTGCCGTACTGGCCGATAATGACGTTCTTTGGCTCTATGGCTGGAATTCCACGGAGGACACGGACTTTCTCATCCCGGATATCTTCCGAAGAGAACGAGATAGGTCTCTCCATTGCGAGCAGAGTGAGCACCTGCAGCAGATGGTTTTGCATCACATCTCGAATAATACCGAACTCGTCAAAGTAACCTCCTCGGCCTTCTGTTCCAAACGGCTCTTTGAACGTTATTTGAACGTTATCGATGTGGTTGCGATTCCACGTAGCTCCAAAGAATTCGTTCCCAAATCTAAGAATGAGGATGTTCTTCACCATTTCTTTGCCTAGATAATGGTCAATACGGAATATCTCGTCCTCCTTCCAGTTCGGCTCCAATGCTCTCTGAAGCTCTCTTGAGCTACCTAGGTCTTTGCCAAAGGGCTTCTCCACTATGATACGCGCAATGCCGTTTTTGGGATAGCAATTCTTCTTTAAGTGCTGAGAAACTGTGATGAAGACGCTGGGAGGAAGTGCCATGTAGAATACTCGGTTCTGCTCGGGTCGACCCTTCTCAAGCATATCTAGATGTTTGTTTAGATTTGCGAAGGAGTCGTCTTGATCGTATTGTCCCGAAATGTATGAACACATGCCGCAGAAGTCTTCCAACTGCTCCTCCATCTCCTTTATCGGTACCTTGATGTACGACTTGACCCGCCTGAGGTATTCCTCATGGTCCATCTTTGTTCGGGCATATCCAACGATTTTGATGTCTTTCGGGAGGAACTGATTTCGGTGCTACAAAGAAATGAGTTGATGTTCGGCATCTTACCTCCACATCAGGAAAACTCACCAGGCCAAACAGAGCTGGGAACTATGATAACTACAGTTAGCCTCAAACTTCTCTCATGCCGTTCGATGCATCTCCTACAGTCTTCTTCTTTGCCAGATCACCAGAGGCTCCTAAAACGACGATGGTAGTATTTTCCTTGAGCTCAATGGTGCTGCGCGCAATCGGAAAGGTCAGTGAAGAGGCTTCATGATACTAATTGAAGCTAGAGACGCTCTGTAGAAGAATAACTCTAATGTAGCGCACACAGAATGCTTCGACCACTCCTCAATAGGGCACAAAAGCAGATGAGAACTTTGCCCCGTACGGAAGCACCGGCGACGTCTGCGGAGAGATAACAAGAGCACTTACCCAACATTATCAGTCTCTTCTGGGTGGATGACTGTCTCAGCCATGATGGCGACGGTACAGCAGAATGACGGAGGGGTTTAGAAACTCGATGTATGGGTGTATTTGTGTCAGTAGAAGCTATGAAGATGTAATGATATTTTTAGTGGGGCAAAGATTTACTCGAAAGCTCTGTTGGCGGAGGATGACGGCTTTTGGGGGGGTTTGTTGGTTAGTAATCGATGCAGGAGTAAGATACCAAGTCACTTATCAACGTATCGATGCTGAAGCCAAGGTAAGTAGACAATGATTGTGATGTATTATCATTGTGTCTCCTGACCAGGCAGGATAAATAATTCATAATCACCTTTGATAACGTCTCTGCCGTTGAAATAGTTGACGACTTGAGTTCTCCGAAGAAATGTGAGGGGGCGGATGTTGGCGGGTCTTACGAGTACGGAGTACCTTGCACTGAATTCGAACGCAGACTCAGCGGTCAACGGGCACGAGCGATACAATCATATAACAGAAGCATATTGATGTTCTAGCAGACTAGAAGCCCGCGATCTCAAAGGACTTGGAGCTACAATCCAATGATCGAATTCCAAGATCATATATCCATCATATATCCATCATACATGGGGGGGCGTATTGGAACTTCCTCGATGTAATATCTGCTGTAACTTGAGAAAATCTTCAAATCAACTAGCAGGCATGAATAATGCTTTGCTTTGTAAAATGAAAAAGCAGTAAGAGGTATCATGAACTTCGAGATCTCTTATACCTAACAGGTGTACTCCTGTACTATCACTTAAGGTAGACCACTAAGCTGACTCAGCAAAAAATTACTCCAACTTCCATTGTCCCGCTTGGACCCCCGCTAATGCAGTAGAGAGACCTTAGCGAGCTTAGTAAAGCTTACACCAATGCTCCAACATCGACCTCGCTGTCGCTCATATCTCACCCCTCTCGACCCCCTCGACCCCCTCGACCCCCTCGCTGTTGTCATGTCTCTGACTTCCTCGTCAGTTAATGGAAAACTCTTCCTCGCGCTAAAGCTTTTACTAGCCGACTCAGCGCGATCCTTCACAAATTGAATATGTCTTATCAGAGGTTAAAGAGATTCAATAAGAGATGATTGCAACATCGGAGGGAGAGGACAGAGAAAAGGGAATAAAAAGGAGGAAAATAGGAGCGGCGAGAAAAGAAACGAGGGGGACGATCAGAAGGGAGTGAAGGTCGTCGTCATTAAGATGCTACTTCACCCCCCGTTCAGACGGGAGCAGGGTTGTTTGTATCATAAACTTTATTAAGATTAGTTTACTAAGTTATCGAACAGAACACAGCAGATACAGAGCTTTTAGGAAACGGTTTACGAGAACAAATGTATGCAAAGCAAGGTCGACGTATTCATGAACAGTCAATCAGCAAACTACACCCCCTCACATCTTGCATTAAGTCTGGACCAATGACTGAAGACATTTACGCGCTGCTGTCTCATTGGCATAGCAAGAGAGGAGTGCGGACCACGAGGGGAAAGCTGAATCAAAAACATATTTCTCCAACGATCCCATACCGCATCAAAGTATCATATTCTAAATCACGCAGGAGATCAGAAGAACAGGCAACAAAACCACCTTCGGTCAATGTTTAAATCCTTTCAAACCCAAGGATAAAACTGTATAACAGCGGAATAATATTTAGATCTGTCGAGACCGAAGCTGCGTGAGGAATTGAGAGCGTTGAATAGATAATCAGCTGTGCAAAGAGAAAGTTAACATGCATGTAACACGGTTGCTAGGCCTGATGGCCTTGATTGCGACCTTGGTATCAGCGTGGACATTGTAAGTCCAAACATGAAAGCGGATCCTCGACGACTTCTCCCCAAGAATCTCTGTGGCTAACCGTAGCTGACTTCTACGCCAGTCCTAGAGACCGGACGGCCAACAAGCGGGCAACTGCAATAGACCCGGAATATGACTACGTGGTCGTGGGCTCTGGACCTGGTGGCGGACCCCTTGCAGCTCGTTTGGCCATTGCTGGATACAGAGTGCTCCTCATCGATGCCGGAGATGACCAGGGCAACAGTATAAAACAGCAGGTCCCAGGACTGCAATTACAATCTACCCAGGATCCAGCGCAGCGATGGGACTACTTCGTCCACCACTATGCCGACTACACTAGGCAAGAGAAGGACTCCAAGTTTGTCTGGCGGACGCCGGATGGTGGGACTTTGTCCAATACACCGGGATTGAATACAACTCCGCCGGCTGGTTCTACTCCGCTTGGTATCCTCTATCCAAGAGCGGGAACATTGGGTGGATGCGCAGGGCATAATGCCATGATCACTATCTACCCGCACAAGAGTGATTGGGCTAATATTGCTTCCATCACCGGAGATTCTTCTTGGGCGCCGGACAATATGCGAAGGTATTTCGAACGACTTGAGAGAAACCGATATCTCCCAAATGGTATTGTCGGTCACGGCTTCGATGGGTGGCTCGAAACGAGTTTAACAGACCTAGATCTTGTCGTTGAGGATCGGAAACTGCTCTCCTTGGTGGTAGCAGCCGCTACAGCAATGGGTAAATCTCTGCTTGGAATAATTGTTACCACCGTGACGGGGCTGGGCGAAATTCTTACGCAAGATATCAACGCCGACACCCCTAACAGAGATCAGCAGCAGGACCTCTACCAGGTGCCGTTGGCAGTAGGGGCCACGAGCGTCAAGCGTACCGGCCCGCGGGATTTCATTATGGATACTGTAAATGCAGTGAATTCAGATGGCTCGCGGAAATACGTCTTAGATATCAGTCTCAACACACTCGTGGCCAAGGTCCGGTTCGACATAAGCGGCTCCACCCCCAAAGCGGTAGGCGTCGATTTCCTCAAAGGAAAAAGTCTCTACCGCGCCGACCCTCGTTCTAGCAGCGCTTCAGCGGGCACACCAGGAAGCGTCAACGCCAGCCGCGAAGTAATTCTCTCGGCCGGTGCCTTCAACACGCCACAACTGCTCAAACTCAGCGGGATTGGTCCCGCCGACGAACTTAACAGCTTCTCCATCCCCGTGCTCGTCGACCTCCCCGGCGTCGGCACCAACCTGCAAGACCACTACGAGAACAGCATTGTCGACAAGACCACATCTGACTTTGCCATCACCTCCAGATGCACATTCCTGCGCACGCAGCCAGACCCGTGCCTCGTGCAATACGAAACCGCGCCCTTGCCCAAAGGCCCGGCACCGCTGTCCAAAGGCACCTACACCACCAATGGTATCGCCATCGCCGTGGTACGTAAGTCGACTGCCGCGGCCGTGACCGATCCGCCCGATCTGCTCATCAGCGGCGCGCCCGCCTTCTTCTCAGGTTACTACCCTGGCTACGACAACTTCGCCCTCTCCGACGCCCGCCACTGGACCTGGATCGTACTGAAGGCACACACGCCCAACAACGCGGGCACTGTCAAGCTACGATCCACAGATCCGCGCGACACCCCCATCATCAACTTCAACTACTTCGACACGGGCACGACAGTTGGTGGCGCCGACGAGCTCGACCTGCAGGCCATGTACGAGGGGATGGAATTTTCGCGCAAAATCTTCGACGACCTGGTCCCACTTGATGGTGCCTTCACAGAAGTCTGGCCGGACCCACTCTCATCCGTCAACGCGAGCACCGAGGCTGGCCTGAAGGAGTTCATCATGAATGAAGCGTGGGGCCACCACGCGAGCTGCACATGTCCGATTGGCGCGGATGGAGATCCGAAAGCGGTGCTAGACAGTAGGTTTAGGGTCCGAGGGACTACGGGTTTGAGAGTCGTGGACGCGAGTGTGTTTCCCAAGATTCCCGGGTTTTATGTTGCATTGCCAATCTATATGGTTAGTGAGAAGGCGGCGGATATAATTTTAATGGATGCGACTGCGGCGGGAAGGTGAGAAAAAGGCACGGATCGAAGTGAAAGGTGACGAAGGGCTGGTTAATGGAGAATGCCAGCAGTAAGAGATGGACGTCATGTTGATAATAAACCAAAATGAATATTATATGAAATAATGTTTTCCTTCACTTTACTCTCTCTCTTTCCAGGGAACGTGTGACAAGGCTGTCGAACGGGAACATCATTCTCTCATCAACACTTGGTGAAAGGACCCATCCCCTTCTTTCCTTACCTCGTTGCGTAACGACTATCTCCCCCAACTCAGCTCCCTGTCCCCAGGATCAGAGGACGGCTCACGCTCCACCAAGCGTATCTAAAGTCCAATTTCTATAAGAGAGAACAAAGGAATCGTCGGAGAATACAAGCAAGCGCAATACAACAAGCAAACAGAGTATATTGCCATTGAGATTGTAACCAGGGATGAACCTCGACTTTTAGGACAACGTTTGAATCGTCAAAACACTCTAATATGTAGCCCTTCTAGCTGCATCTGCCATCAGATTAGTCCTACTGTATTCTCACTCTAGTAGCAATTTCAATCGTAACAGCCTTTGGGAACCTCTTTTTACCAACAAACACGCTCGCCAACGTCTCCAATCCTGTGGTTCCTAGAGGGTGATAATGAAGTTTGGGAGGCGGGCTGCCTAGTATCAGGAGCGTGCCTTGGAGTCCTGGGGAGGAAGGAGACCTGCACACAGTTGCTTGGAAGCTTGGTAGGTTGGGCCAAGGTAGGGTCTGCACTGGATGGGTGGGGACCCTACACATTGTGAGTGGAGGCATACGGTAGGTTAACGGCTCAGCCGACAAAGACATTCGCAACATGTAAATCTACCCAATCGAGTGAACTTCTGAATTGGACAATAATAATTGATGATAGAACCTTTCATTCATGTCAGGTGCTCTAGGTACGGCATCGTCTGGTAGCTTCATCGCATGTGCAGATCCACTCGCATCATATCGCGTTTTGGCCTTTTTTCTAGATAGTCGTAGCTGGCTTGCTGAAAACCGTGTTTGGGAAATCCCCAAATATGAGACTTCTAAGGTCCTTGTTCGTCTCCGTTTGTTATCATGCAAGACGGGTCCAGCGCGCTCTGCTGCCTACCTAGAAGTAAAAGCCTAGGTCGTGACTTGCTCAATTCTTGTCTTGTTTTCGCTTGGGGTTTGCTTAGACATATTACACCACCGGTATAATATTTGAAGATTTCATGCCGAAGTCCCAGCGAAGGGAAAATTCTCGCAGCGAAATCGTCAACATGTTCGAGAGCTCGCTAGATAAGGAGAGCATTATGATTTCGGAGCCGGTATATACACCATCAGAATCAGCGACTGGAGAGACTTGCTCCGTCGATACCGTAATTATCGAGGATAGCAGGCCTAAGACTTCGCTAGAGGCTCGTTGAGTATAGAAAGAGCGTACGTCTATATTGGGTTGCAAGGACCTGTAGCCTTATTGGCTTGAAATTAATATCAAAATATCGCGTCAAGGCTTCTAAAAAGGGGATATCGATCTTTGACCTACTAGATATATCAGATGAAATCTATGGAAAACTTCCCGACAATGAGGTCTGGCTTGACGATTACCTGAAGAAGCAGACCAAGGCTACACTTAAGACTGACAAGATCCTATTGACGAGAAAAGCTTTCTCAAACCGCATTCGGAAGGCCAAGAGCTTTCGTAAGGCTTTAATGAGGATTGTTGTGGAGATATGCACCGAAAGAGATGTACCAAAGGCCAATCGCATGGACTTTGCGAACGAAGAACGGTCATATGCTTCTACCTATGATCCTTCCCCCACAAAGCCTAGTGAATTTGCTAGCTATGATGAGCCTGTCTGTGCCGAAGAGGCTCCTCCGACTGAAGAAGTTGCTCCTGCTAAAGACGCTTCCTGGCCTGCTGGAGACGCTCCCCATCCTGCAGAACCTGCCCATGACTATGACGAGCCTCTCTGCCTCGATGCCACCCTCCCAGAACCTGCAAACGCGATTCCAGATCATGACTTGTTTACAGCTAATGGCTGCTCAATGGCTGCCAATCTTCCTTTTAAAGAGATTCCTACAAAAGGAGAGTAAGGAAAGAAGTGGAAGAAAATGAAAGCCAGAAAATTCCATGCAGAAGACTCGTCCCCGCCCCCACCGCAGCGCTCACCAATACCCGAGGGCTCTGGACGACTCCAACAGCGCCTGTAATTCTCGCGCCGAGCACCTTGGGGGCGACATGTGGAAGAGTTGTTACCGGTGCTGTTTTTGTTATACGGCAGATGAGCCTACAGTTTGCGAAGGAAGAGACGGATACGGCGGACTGGGAGGTTGGCCACCACTAGGAATAGGTGAAGTTTGTACGGTTATGTCTCGATGATGACGGAGAGGAAAGGAAGGAAAGGATACTAGGCTTAATAACTATTCTGGAAAAATTTTTCGGGGTATGGATTGACGAGAGGAAGCTAAGGTAGCGATAGCTTCAGCTGAATCATGTCCTTCTTCTCTTATTTGTTCCGCTCAGTTGATATGTTATCTACTTAGTTAGGATCCGTTGTAAGATCCTTGAGAGCCAGAATAGGCTCTCTAGATATCGTCGTCTAGAGTTGACTGAATCTACATGTTGGGATAGGTGTACTATACATACCAACCACGACAGTTTTAGTCAGCCGTTATCACCAAAAGAAATCCAGGTAACCGAGCCGAGCCCTGATAAGCGAATCCGGCCTAGCGCGGAGCGCACAAATGATATCTTAGAGGCCGACAAATTTTAAGGACAATCACGCATTCAACGCCAATTATCAACAACGCCGGCATAGGCTCCCTCTTGATACAAATCATCAGAAGTACTGAGGCCGAGTAATCAAAATGCCTTCCGACGCAGGACACCGATGTGAGTATCCTACCTTCATGGCCTACCATTTCGCGGACACGTTGGGCATAAAAGTCTGGCTCTTTAAAGCATCAAAGACGTTGAACACTTGACCACTTTTCTCTTGAATTATCATGCTAACGCATATTTTTAAGTATACGTCAAGTGAGTCTAGACTGGACTCCTCCTCTTTAGCTCGGGCCCAACAACTTGTGGTACCAAGCGGCGTTGGGATGCAGAAGAATGGTCGAATTTCTGAAGAGCAATACTGATAGGGTGCTTTTTGATAAAGGGGCCGGCATCTCAGCTACCAGCGTGGAAAGCGCAATACCAACCCAGGCACTAGGTGGGTTGCCACAAGAACCAGGGGATTGACGGAGATGTAGACTAACCGAGTGGATAGCTTGATCAAGATCGAGGGCGTGGACGACCCAAAAGCCGCTACGTAAGGCCATCTTCTGTTCAAGAACATTGCATCTGCGACTTACATGGCTGTCTCCATAGTTTCTACCTTGGCAAGAAAGTCGCATTCGTCTACCGTGCACAGAGAGAAGTGAGAGGAACAAAGATTAGGGTCATATGGGGTAAAATCACGAGGCCACACGGTATGTGTGAAAGAGCTTCAAGCCAAAGTGGTGGCGTGAATTCCTTTACTCACGTGAAAGCAGGTAACTCTGGAGTTGTGAGGGCTCAGTTCAGGCGCAATCTTCCTCCTAAGTCATTTGGGGCATCAGTCAGGGTTATGCTGTACCCGTCATCAATTTAAGGCGTCTTAAGGGGGTTGAGTGATACGAGGGCGGCAGTGTGGTATTAGCTGCAGACTTTTTAAGTTTTGTGATATGAAGGACTCGATGTTTCATATGAGGTTCGCCACCACAAAGTCATAGCGGCTATCAAACTCTGTCAACTTTGGTTT
>JAABUO010005860.1_pt1 | contig 14210 bp, 9 predicted proteins | sample 5559291 | NCBI WGS metagenome assembly JAABUO01 (sample SAMN10711878, study PRJNA513372) | rock metagenome | isolation source: Antarctica rocks | place: Antarctica: Victoria Land, Finger Mt sud | reverse complement strand
AGCTGCAGCTGCCCCCATCGGGAAATCCAGCAGACTGCATCACAGCATGTGACATGAGTGCATCAACACTCATCCACTTGCCATTGGCACCAAGGCCATGAGGTGCAGTCACCACAAGGCGCTTCAGAGGGGCATTCAAACCACTCATGAATCGCTCAATCTTGTCACCCTCAGACGGAGGCAAGACAGTAATGCCATTGAAACAATGACACATCTTGTGTACATACTCAGCAACAGTCAGTGACCCCTGCTTGAGTGTACGCAACCCATCCCAAAATTCAGTGTCAGGGTCAATGGTGCCATACCGAGAGCCCAAATGTTCACAAAACTTTGGCCAGGTACGCTCAGATGCAGTCAATGATTGCATAGCACCAAACATGAAGTCTGAGGCTGAGCCTTCAAGGTAGAGTCTACCATGAGCAAACCATTTCTCAGGAGCCACTTCACTCAACTCAAGAAACAGGGAAACATTGTTGCAAAATCTGCGCACAGCCGCAGCCTGATCCTGATCACCCTCTCCAGTGAAAGGTTTAGGACGGCGTGGGTCAACAGATTTGCCAGATCCCCGAGATCGCTTAGCAACAAGCACAGAAATCTTGGCAGCAAGTGCACTTGCATGTGCACTGGTAGATGCATACTCAGGAAGGTCATCTACCTTGAGTTCAGTGACAACCCTGTTGAGGACGGCCTTTGTCCTCACAACTTCCTTGAACAGCTCATCAGCCTTCTCAGTCACAGCAGCGAGCTTCTCTTCAAGAGAGTGCTCTTCATCTGCAGTGTCAATGGACTCAGTATCCGTAGACTCAGCATCACATCGCATAACTCGCGCAACACGTTTGAAACGCTCAGCAACACTAAGTCTTTTGCCCCCAACACTTCTTGCACGAGGACGAGTAGGAGGAGCAAGGGGTCCAGAGGCCGCGTCCCGACCAGATCCAGATCCGGCAGCGTCCCGACCAGATCCAGATCCGGCCGCGTCAGGCGCGCCACCCTTGAGGCGAAGGACATTACCTTTGCCATCAACAACAAGAGGAGCAGAATCCTCATCAGCCGCGGCCCCAACAGCAGGGACCCCAGCAGCAGCTGCAACTAGCAGTTGCACAGCTGTATCAACAGCGGCAGACTCGATCTGGTTAGCATCACCAGATTCAGTCACCAGTGGGTCCCCCGCAACAGACGAGGCAGAGTCCATGTTTAATGTTCCGAACTGTAAGTCGGACACAGCTGGCGCAGACAGGCCAGGGACGAACATAGCGTCACTATCAACAACCAATGATATTCAAAGTGTACGCAGCGGAAAGCAATAGAGGCTATACGCTCAGGAAGGCTCCGAAACCAATTGTAACGTCAGCGGTATTCCAGAGATAGCCGTGTAAGACACACACGAGTTCGGTTCACAGTCCAGCAGCAGGGGCTTAACCCAGCTTGCCAGGAATCTGGACAAGCTAGGCCCGATGCACGTATCATAACCATGAGTCATGACATGTAGCAGTGGAAGATATCCATACAGGCCTTACACCGTAAGGCACAGTATTACACAGTCAATCATGTTACACGTCGTGTTTACGATTCCCTTTAGGGCCGCAACGACTTCCAGTCCTTCCATGATTCTTAAGATCCCGGGGATGTCAACTTTATTAACAGACCACTGATTTTGTCTAGGAGATCGAACGTCTCGTCCTAGATGCTGTAGAAATCTTGTGTGCTTAATTCTTCCAGGAATTCTAACGCCAGTTTTAGGTGCTTTATCAGGTTATCATCACGAGGTGCCATGGAATTACAGAACATACAGAGTTTTGTCAAGGTCCTACAGAGCTACAGTACTCTGTGTACAGAAAAAAGCAGAGCTACAGTACTCTGTGTACAGAAAAAAACAGTCTTATGTCACGGTTAGTCAACTCTATCATAATGCAAATAATGTCTTACGTAATTTCTGCAGCGTCTGGCGTAGATCTCTGCACATCTGCCCTAGACCACTGTAGCATGATGCTAGCATCTGCCCCAGACCGTCTATGGATCAGCGCCAGAGCACTGTAGGGTCTGCATGCAGAAGAGGCGAAGTCTGTGTGCAGAGTTCTGCAGGTCTAGGGCTGCAGAAGAAGCTTCTGGAATCTTCTGGATTATGATAGAGTTGACTAATCTTCTATAGATTTCCATGAAAATAAGGGCAAACAGGCAGGGTGTGGGTATTAGTCACAGGCAAGGGCCTTAGTCACCTTGTAACACCTCTGGCCACTCTCCCCCGAGTATAGAAAATTAACCATTAACCCCCTATATTTTAGAAATTTTCTGTAATAAGTGTTACAATGTTACATGGGAATTAGGTACTGCACTAAGTACTGGATGCTTATTTGGCTCTGAAACCCTTTGTAGCACAGGTGATTTGGGCTGACAGATAGGGTCTGGTTTCATATCTTTAAAACATTGCTTACCAAAGGGCCCTGTTTTGAATGGGTTTAGTCACACACACAACCCTATGCTTGATGACAAACTCTGACAAATCACAGGAAACCTAAGGATACTGGATGTGGTCAGTAGTCAGTCAGGCAAATATATATATATGCACACCTTCATAATGTGTTTCGCATCCTGTTACAGCCTGAAAGCTGAAATTGACGCTGCTCGTGCAGCTCTGTTGTAAACCGCTGGTGTTATTATCGGCGCTGTCGACTGTCAGACACTGCACGTCACGGCCTGCAGCTTGCATGTTGAATTTGTGTCACCAAATGCTACCTGAAGATACGTGGAAATAGTATGCAAGCTGGCTCACTCATGCTGAGGTAGACGTAAAGTAGATCTGGTGCAGATGCATTGACAGCAGCAATTATTCTCCTCTAGCAGGCCTGCATAATCTATACCTGTAAACCTAGCTCATGTCATGTGCGCAAAGCGTACATGCTGACAGGGCAATCTCAATGCTGTAGCATCTGCTATGCCAAACCTTGGGAGGCAATGCCAATCTGTAAAACTTGAGGTCTGCCAAATTCAAGCATAGTTCAGTGAGAAAGGAACAGCCTTGAGACAAACATAAAAACAAGTTTGTCCTGTGAACCAACCATCAAAGCATTGTTGAGACTCAGTTTCACAAACAATGCGACACTACAATTGAAATTAGCCTGCAGCCGTGATCTGAGATCACATCTACAATGCATCCAGTATTTTCTCAATCCTGTGCTTCATGATAGGTTGCCCTGTCCTGGTCTTCTTCCTGAGCAGCGCTGTTTGCTGCTTTCGCTGCTTTTCTACTTTGGCAACTCGATCTCTTCGCTCAGCTGCTTGCTTTTGGGCAGCTTGCTGCTCTTGGAGAACAGCTTCCTGCAAACGTGTCTCAATACTTCATAGATCTATCCATTGGACGCAGCACACCCAATGCAAATAACAGCAAACAAACACTCATGTGCATCATGATTCTCTGTCAACAGCAATCAAAATCTTTGTATCGATGTACCTTATCTGCCTGGACCTGATTGGCAAGTTTCTGCAGATGAGACTCAGACTTTTGTCTCTTATGTCTGTTAGCTTTTCCAGACTGCAACTGCAAGGCCTGTGTGCCATGATGAGATTGTGGGAAAGATCCAGAGGCAACCTGTGCACCATGCGTGGCTCTGGTTGTCTGATGCTGCCTAGCTGTGCCTAAATTCCTTCTCTGTTCTGGCTTTCTGCTGGCGTGTGGAAGTTGATGCCTGCAGGAGCAACAGGTCTCGGGCTGGGATGGCAGAGCGAGCCTAGTCTTATGAACAGCAATGGACAGCAATGAATGCCAAAGTTGAGCACCTACTGTTGCTCAAGAACATCATCAGCTTCCGAATTCTCATCTGTGGTGTCTGAAAGAGACGGCCCAGCTCTGTCTTGTACCCTTTTTAGCCTGGCTGTTTCTTGCTGGTCTTCCTGAACAGCAGACCCACTCAGGGTTAGCACACTGAAGGACGGACATGGCAAGGAGCAGCTGGCTACACTGAAGCACACGCCATTGCAGCTGCTTCATACCTGGCTTATACTTGGCAGCATACCCTTCTGTTGCAGCTTATTCTTCAGCTTGCGGTACTTGTTCACTTTCTTGGCATCCAACGCATACTGCTTCTCTTTCTTGTCCCTTTTGTTGTAGCCGGACGACTTTGCAGCCGCGAAGCGCTCAAGTGTCAACCCTCTCGGGTGCCTGTTGCTGCTCCTGCCTTTCGGATGCTTGGCTATCTGTGACATCGAGAGTTCGTGAACTGCAGAGTATGGTTCAGTGCAAACACCTGCAGCGTGACGGGTACGATGCGTTCAACACCAGGCACTGGTTACAAGTGGCTGTCTGCAACTGGCACTGCCAAAAGCGAAGCTTTCGGAGGGCGCCCTTTTGCGTCGCCCTGCCCCAAACCTTTCGGAAGATTTGGCAAAGCTTCTCTCGACAGGACTGGACCAGCTGTCCCGCTTCAGGTCCCGCTATTCAATTGGCTGGCTGTTGCTGGCGTGAGACGCGCGCTCGCTTGAATAATGTGGGGAGCTGAAACTTGGTTGTCGTACTTCCGGTGACAGACATGTCAGAAAGTCCCAGAAAGCGCAGAAAGGAAAGCAATCAGCGGACGCAAGGCTTTTTGCAGAAGGCGAGATTGCTAGACACATGCGCTTCTGGACAAAAGTTGTTGTTTCTGGAGCACAACTGGACTGTCGCTCATGCGTTGAAGGTGATCACTCTCGCCGTAAGACGAGCTCATCGTAATCCATACGGCGAGCCCATCAGGAGCCTGCGTGTCGAAAAAGCATTTCGAGCGCATGTTGTTTTAGGAACTGGGACAGCGCCGCATATTCAGCGCTCCGCTGGTAATCAAGCCTGATCTTGAGGATGCTGTTTATGGGGCAGAAGACAGGCCCGAGCCGACCTTTTTGGGTTGGATCGACGTCACCAGCATTCTACAAGCATTTCTGAAAGGTATACAATGAGACTCATCTGCCACAGTTGTTGCATCATTTGTTGTGTTAAGCTTATTGAGTACAAGCCACTTGCTGACTCAAGCCTCATTATATGCGACAGGTCTGCATCAGCAACACGAGCGTATTCCAGACAAGATGCTACAACTAATGCCCCTGCTTGAGGTTGAGGGCAAGGCTTTTGCCAAGAAGTCTCTAATCAGCATAACAGGTAGTTTAAACTTCAACTTGAATTGCCGCGCAATTTTGCATTTCTATGACTTGCCTTTCCTGTAGCATGCATCCTGTTGCGAAGCCACAGGTTGTCAGTGTTCGTTTGTGGACCAGAGTCATCAAGAAGGCTTTGCATCTTCTGCCTGCAGATGCTCAAGACAAAGCTTTGGTGTTTCAGGCAGATGCTAACACAAGTCTGCTGGATGCAATCAGGCAGGTACCGGCATTGTCTGCGCCTGCAGCACATTGTCTGTCAGACCTCCCCACAAGCATTGTCCACTCATGCACCTCAGACTGATGTCTGCCGTCCACAATGTCGCTCAATACAAAGGTCTGACGTGCAAAGTGCTGATGGCAGGGACATGTTTCTGAAGAACTACACAGCTGCAGGTCAAGGTGGAGTCCACAGAGTAGCTGTTTTTAATGCTCATGGTGCCATCACCTGCATTGTCAGCCAGCTTGATATACTGAGGTTAGCACCATGTCACTTGCAGTGAGCTGCGCATTGCTTTTGCACTGATGCTGCCTCCTACGTCTTCTCAGCAGGTGCAGCTTTCGTGTTTCACAGGTTTCCCTGCAGCTGCATCAAACCCACTGCTTGCAAACAGGGACCTCACACAGGGTGCTAGTCAAGGCTGTATGTGCCTGACCCTAGGAAAAGACACCTGTCGAATGAATGGATGAATGAATGAATGAATGAATGAATGAATGAATGAATGAATGAATGAATGAATGAATGAATGAATGAATGAATGACTGAATGAATGAATGAATGAATGAATGAATGAATGAATGAATGAACGAACGAATGAACGAACGAATTTGCTGTCATCTCATGCAGGTTCCTCCTGCAAAACATAACAGAGCTAGGATACATAGCCGATCAGTCATTGGATGCTCTGGGTTTACTGGTGGACAAGTCATCAGTGTTGCTACTTGATCATGGCACACCCACACTGATTGCTTTTCAGAAGTTGTATGAGAAGGGAATGTCTGGAGCTGCTGTCAAGGCAGAAGGGGACCACATGGTTGCCCATCTGAGCATATCAGACTTGAGGTCAGCCTCCTGACTATGCTCAAGCTCTGGGTCTTGTTTACTAATACTCGACATGGGTATGCATGCCCCAAAGGGCTTATGGATGGCCTGCAGCTCATCCTCACACGTGAGTCCATTGAAGTTCTTGAGCTTCTTTTTGCAATATGAGCTTCTTCTCAGTCCTGCAGGTGTATCCAAGCAGAACACTTTGGCAAGCTTGCACTCCCAGTGGCTGAGTTCCTTGCGCTGACTCACGACACAGCCTATGCTGGGTATGCTGCGTCAGGACCTGACAGCTTGGGGAACATTCAGGAAGAGCCTTTCTTTGGGACAGCGACAGCTCCCAGTAGCAGCCCACCTCTCAGTACCAGCCCCAGGAAGTCAAGCTTAGCCCGCAAAAGCCCTAGCAGCCCTGGCAGAAACCCCAAAAGCCCTCGCAAAGCTGCCACAGCGCAGCTAGACCGTATCAACACCGGCATCCATGATGCTGTGATGCATCCAATCACATGCACCCCACTGTCCACCCTCAAAGATGTAAGTCCATTCTCTGCAGCACCTCCTACACATCCTTTTGTCAGTAAACCATCTCGCCAGTTTGCTGGTGCTTTGGAGGCACTTGCAGCACAGTTGCAAGTTCTAACATGCATCCAAATTGTGTGACAGTATATGCCGCAACACCATCGATGATGTACGGACCCAGACATTGTTGTGGAAGCTTTAACAGTGTGAATCATAACCAGGAATAGATATCTCTGACAATGACATGGCACTCAAGGAACAGAATTCTGAGAAATGTTTGCAGAGTCATGTGCTGCTATAGGTACTGGAGCTGATGGTTGACAACAGTGTGCACCGAGTGTATGTTGTGCAAGAGCAGCAACCAGCAACTCCCAAGTCCTCCATCACACCCACTGACATAATGCAGATGCTCGTGCTGTTGCACACCTAGCAGGCTGGCGTAGTTGTGCATGCATGTGTGTTAATCTGTTTGGTTTTGATGATGCTCATGCACATGTCATGCTGAACAACTGCACCTTGCAAGTGGGTATCCAGGCTGGGTTCAGGCAATTATTGCTGACCGTGGACTGGGCTTTGCTTGACAGAGTTGCAAGCATTGGTCTCAGACATTTGTTTCTGCTGTTGCTGAACCTCTGCCTGTAATAAGGAGGGAGCATTGTCCTCCTGTCCAAATTCCCTGCGCTGCCTGCAAAACCCATGTGATGGCACTCATTGTCTTTCTGTCCAATTCCCTGCGCTGCTTGCAAAACCCATGTGATGGCACTCATTGCACGCAGTGTAGTTGCACAATTGAAGCCAGGTTGGCGGCCTCCAGCAGTGCATGTTTGGGCTTCATTGAGGAGTGCTATGATGCAACTATCACTCATTGAATTACATTTGTTGTGCTTGGAGTCAATAGCGGATCCAACAGACCATCTCTGAAAGAACTTCCAAGTGAGACAACAGATGTGAAAGCATGCAAGGGGCAGAAAATGGTGTGCTTCTGACAAACAGAGGTGAATGAAAGGGGAAAAGCATGACAATTGCTGTGTGAAGGCAATAGGCAAGAAACTCATTTCGGTGAAGCACACCAGAAGCATGTCAAGTGTGGCCAAAATGCAAAAAACAACTAGTGAATGCCCAAAGGGATGTGACCAACAGATAGAGCACTGTACAAGCATCAAAGTTGCTCAAGGTAGGGTTGCTGTCCTTGCTGCAGTGCTTCAGCATGAAAGTACAGTGCTGATCTGCTGCCGTCCTGCAATCTGTAACATCTTGAACAATGTATTGCTCCTGACAGGGCCTCATTTTGAATGATGCACATTACTGCAGTGCCTGATGACTGAGGCCTATGTCACTGCATTTAGGAATCTTTGTTGCCAAGCAGCCTACCACTCAACCCTGCTGTTGAGTAATGCCTGACAGAGAGATGCCTTGCAGGCTGGTGCTGCAGGAACAGAAGTTACTACATGCTAAGAGCATGTGCTGCAGCCGTTCTCCTCCTATTTTTCAGATGCTGCCATCTTTTCCATGCAGGCCTTTGCCCTCTGGCTTCAAGTACACCAGCCTGCTGGGGAGCATCAATGCGTCTGTCCCCAAGACCATGCATTGGATTTCCAGTGCAACAAGCTGTGCCTTCTCTTCCCTCACCAGTGGCAGCCTTTCCACAGACTGCTTACTCAGCCTGGACGGCATCAACCCAGCTTTGCAGCGACTGCTTTTGCGTTTGGCTGTGCCCTCCCCTCATCTTCTGTATTCTTGCCATCTGGCAACTGCTATGGTGAAACTCGTATGCAGTACAGGCCCTTGATACCTTTCACTGACATCATGACTCTTCCTGAGCTAACATGGCATTTGTATGACGGCAGTGAAATCTGCGCAGGAGTCAGCTGCTGACAAATCACACACCCTCCGCAGTGATGCAGCATGCTTTGCCGGGAAGCGCATGCTGGCTGGCTTGCATGTGTAATTTTGCAACGAATATCTGGAACTGACCTGCCTGAGTAGCTGCACAGCTGAAGCACTCAAGAAAGCATGCTGCACCGGCAAACAGGTTGCTGAAAGACAGCGTCTAACAGGCAAGAGCAGAGAAGGCTGAAGCAGATGCGCCAGAAAGCGCAACGGAGGAGGCTCATGGGCACATAGGCCACCAGTGGTTGAGGCTCAGCAAGACCCCTTCAGGAGACAACGGGGTCAATCCAGGACAAGGGGACTGCCCTTACCTGCTGGGCAGTCCTAGTCAGCAGCTTGCCTTCATTGGTACACCAGACTCAAGCAGGCCGCTGGCATAATTCAGCAAAAGTTGAGTAGCCAATACCAAGGCGCAGCGTGGCAAGTTGCAACCATAGCTGCCTTGAGCAATGCAGGCACCAGCTTACGACTATTAGATTGATGAAACTCCAGACTGCTGGCATGCATCGGGTACTGCTGGGTCTTACCTTTGTTGAGCATCTGCAATGCATGCAGAATTGCTTTTATCCTGCCATGCTTGCATTGTAGAACGCATGTATATGTAAATGTACCCAGCCATCGGCTATTTTCAATTCGCCAATTCGCACAGCTCCTGAATTGTCTGAAGCAGCCGCAGCTTGCATTGTGTACCACATGTAACATACTGCAGTGTTCTAACAACTGCAAGCAGGATTGTCACCATATGCTTATGTATGCTCCAGTTGCCTGCAGGCAAGTAGACAAAGATCTGTGTGTCAAATGTTGAATTGTTTGGGAGCATTGAGAGATGACCAGTCTGCATCATGCATGCTATGTTATTGATACTATGCTATGCAGTGACACATGTACAACTGCTTTCGTCACTGTACAACCTCAGTAGGTGTCTCATAGCTCTATTCTGGCTGCAGCCAGTAGCAGAGATGGAGATACACAAATTTGCGAGATGCGTTTGTGACTGTTGAGATTGAGTTTCGGTATTGAACAGAGCTGCCGATCACGTCAACTGGCGGCAAACTTTTGGGCCCTTCCAGGCCGGACAGATTCTATATCATAATACCATAAAGGCTGATGTGACTGATCCTGTTTGCTATTTTACTGATCTGACAGCATTGGATTTGCTGTATTTTGGACTCTGTTTCCTGATAATTGCCCGATTAGGGTTATTTACGTATGCGCACGGGCGGGCCACGTGCGCCCACATGCGTTTCGTAATGCATATGTTCGTTGACCTTGCGTTCTGTAGTACAAGAGGTGCTTGCGACATCATAGAGGACCCTGCGACTCTCCGCGACCCAAAAGGCCTCGCGCACTTCTCGCTACTCACATTCTTCTCTAAACAAGGGTGGTCTCTTCAGCAGGCTGTCAACGTGCCACCATGGGGAAACTAGGGGATCTGTTCGGTAAGAACCTGACCACGAAGGACAGGACATTGATGACGCATCCTCCTCAAGCCAGTATGGAGGGCGCACATATGGGGGAGGACTTGGACCAAACAAGCATGGACGAGAAGGCTGCCAGTCACGCTATCGGGCAGGCGTATGCTGACCCTAGCGTCAAACCGACCGACGTCGAGGACAGTCAAGAGCGCGAGCCGCTCAACGTGAAGGAGGCAGCTGAGGCCCTACCACACTGGCGTAAACAGGTGCCGGAATGGTGTTCAGCTTTTGCAAACGAGTCTTGATCAAACCTGTGCTTGCATCCTGTCGCCCATACCTGTAAGCCTGACGTTTATTGATTTCCGCAGATCACTTTACGTGCTTTAATCATCGGAGCCGGCCTTGGAATTTTCTTTGCCATCGTGAGTTTCCCAACCGTTCCCGACGCTGCATGGAGTCACAACTTCTTCACATATGCCTCTGATCAGTATGCCTCGTGTGGCCACGTATGCGCCCTTTGTGTTGCTAACCTGTTGGCGCTCAGCACACCTGGGCAGCCCGGTATAATACTTGGCTTCTCATTAAATTGACGCCGAAAGGTGTAGTCTTTTCTTTTTCTTTTCTTGGCGCTCAGCACTGTCAATGTTATTCTACAGGTTCAACAGAAGCTTGGACTCCAGGCTGGAGTATCTCCGGTGAGAACAAACTTGTGTCATCAAATGCAAGTGGCTTGTATTGACACTGTTTGGGCTTCACCGTTTTCTGTGCCTGCTCACATGCATTCTTGTTTGTGCATCTTTGACATGGCGTTCACTTTCTGTTCAGGGCTTTGGACTGGCATCATGCATTGTGGGCTTTGGTGCGATCCGATTTGTAGTCATCCCTTGCATGGTCAAGGTGGGACTAGGCTCAGGTAGGCTCACTGCCCTGCATTCTCTTCACAGATCAGAATGTCTGTTTCATTAAAATACAACCATGCAGACATTGTGCGTGCTCTGTGTGTGCCTCCAGATCATTTTGAATGCAGTCTCTTTGACAACCTGTGAAGCACACTTTCATACAATATCATGCTGATGACTTGCAGGATGGTACTATCCCCAAGAAACAACCATCATTCAAACCATGGCCAACAGCGTGCTTGATCTCAACTGGGGTGGCGGCTTCCACAGTTTCTTGGTTGCTCTGTCTGGCCCCATCATAGGCAACTTTGAAGGTACACTCATGTTTCTGAACTGCACAACTATACAACAAGGGCACAGCAGGGTCTTGTCTTTCATGTTCTCTAGAAATCTGTCTTCGGGGACATTAGGTAGACTGCTGCTGCAGCTGTTGAGCAGTCTCCTGATTGCTGCAGGTCAAGCTGGCATCACATCCCGCGACGTATACAACCCAACCATTGGACGGACTTTGCCTTACCAGGTAGCTGCATGCGCTGCTTTGGACCTGCTTTGCAATCATATCTTGAGCTCAGCATCTCAAACAAGCAGTTGGCAGCTCTGTCATGTGATGCTGACATCAACTGTTGTGCCTGGTGCAGATCTGCATTGGGTTCATCGGAATCTTCGTGGTGCTGGTGCTGCGTAAGGTGCGTGCTCACATTTTTGGGACTTAGTGACAGACGAAGCGCAATTTGCAAGTCTAAACAGCATCTTACATATACAGGTGGCTTGGCAGTGTGTCGAGTTGTCTATCATTCCATTTGCATGCTGTCATGTCCTTGTGTATATGAAAACACAAGTTTCAAAGCTGGCTGTAGGTTCAAAGCTCATGTCTTGCTTATTTCTCTGCTTCTGCCAAGGGGCCAATGTAGTGTGTACCTGCAGGCCATGATCATTGACTTCAAGCTGCCATGGCCTTCTCCAACAGCAGGTATGGTGCATACCACAGCTTCCAGCCATCTGCCCAATCCTTGTCAAAAGGCAACATCTTTTGTCTGTCCCCTTTCTGGACGACATCCTCTACTAGAACACAGCGTCATCACCTGCTCGACACGATTCCCTTCATGGCACGCTGCATCAGTTGGGTGGTTAGGTGGTTTTGTCACCTCCTTGCATGAATGCTGTCTGTCAGTTCTGAAAATATGCTTGTGCTTGTGATGTCTGACAATGGTTTGAGGGTGCGTTGGGAGTGCTAGCAGCAAAGCTGGTTGTGCAGAGTCAGACGTGCTTGAGTGACTGAGTACGCTCCTACTGCGACTTGCAGCTGGTACTTTGATCAAGTCGCTGCACACCAAGAAGGGCGAGGAGAAGGCGCGCAAGCAGCTGCGTGTGCTGGGAGTCACTTTCAGCGTTGCCTTCCTGTGGGACCTCTTTGAATGGTTCTTCTCTGGGTGCGTCAGTCTCACTGCCCCATGCGCATGCCATATGCTGTGATGTTTCAAGCCATATGCTGTGATGTTTCAAGCCATATGCTGTGATGTTTCAAGCCATATGCTGTGATGTTTCAAGCCATATGCTGTGGTGCTTCAAGCCATATGCTCTGGTGTATCGAGCCATATGCTCTGATGTTTCAAGCCATGTGCTCTGATGTTTCAAGCCATATGCTGTGATGCTTCAAGCCATATGCTCTGATGTTTCAAGCCATATGCGGTGATGCCTCAATTCCATATGCTCTGGTGTATCAAGCCATATGCTGTGATGTTTCAAGCCTGACGACAGGGTGGCGAGTACACCTCACCCTCAGGCTTTCCTGCAATCAATGCCAGCTCAATGCCGACGCTGTTCTTTTCCTTATACAAGGGCAATGGATGTTACGGTCGCGGTTGCATGTCTGTCCTGTATTCATGCAATGAACCTGCACTGGCCACGTAGCAATTCTGTAGTCAGCACACCTGCATGTGTTTTCAACGTGTTGCAGTCAGGAGCCCTGCTTTGGAGAAGTGTTTCTGCGGAAGACATGTTGTGCTGTCTGACCTGACAGCACCACTCAGCACTCATCTTGTGTCACCATGAACAGACTGCTCTGGAGAGACAAGGCTTACCCTGCCCGTACCTAGCAGCCAGGAAGCGTAAACAGAAAGGTTGTTACTGTTGTTATTGTTATGTGTCACCATGCAGGTCTGGAGGATGTGGATTTGGCAGCTTCCCAACCTTTGGTACTCACGCTTTGAAGTACACATGGCAATTTGACTTCGAGTTGACATATGTCGGAGTCGGAATGCTGGTCAGTAGTCATCGATTGAGCCATCACTTATGTCTGATGACTTTGCCAGAAGCTGTACAAAGTCAGAGCTGAGCTCTACCACGCAGCAGAGCTTTTCTGTCCTAAAGCCTCTAGTGTCAGCCAGTATGCGGTGTCTGTATGCCCATTGCCTGTCGCCAGCTTGCTCAATCGTTCACTGTCTGTCAGCCTGTTCATGGTGCCTGCATGCACAGCAGTTTCCAATGCATACCTGAGGCACGGCTGCTGCTGTCTATGAATTTCTGTGTAGATTGTATGCTGGCTGATCATCATCTATTGCACAGGTGCCTCACGTTGTGAATGCATCAATGATGCTGGGAGCAATCATCATGTTTGGCATCATTCTGCCTATTGCAAACCAGCATGCTGGCGTCTGGTACCCCCCCAAATCAACTTGGTCCAACCCCAAGGATGTCAGGGGAACCTATGCATACCAAGTCTTTACAGCTCTGGGCATGTTCTTGGGTGAGTCAGTACTGTCATTGCAGGAAGCTTGCACATTGCTCTCCACCTTATGCTTTGAAGACGACTGTTAGCCGTTTGTGTTGCATTGTGAGATGGTATCCTGCTACCTTGCTGTGTGTGGCATGGCAGCATGTCATGCTTGGGCAGCTCTGCTGATGCATGGGCACCTGCCTTTTGCTAGAGGGCAACAACTGCCTTTCACAGCAACGAACAGATGCCCAGAGAGGGGCACATATGCCCTGTGGAAATGCTGCCGCAGCAATGCGTGCACAAGCCAGACTTGCAATGATTGACACCCTTGCTCCTGGTAGAACACTCAAATAGGCTTCTTCTGTTGCGATTGTCATCAACAACCATACATGGCATTGTGTTTAATGCTGCACATTGGATGCTTAATGGGCAGTATGGGTGATGCAGGAGAAGGGGCATACACCATCTTGAAGGTGACCATATTGGCCTGCCGAGGCATGTACAGGTCCTGGAAGGCTAGCCGTACCGGCAAAGTGGACCCCCGAGGTACATACGCCCCCTCCCTTGCCCCACCCCCCCTCTCCCCTACCTTCCTCGCTTTTTTCCTG
>JAABUO010005855.1_pt1 | contig 14216 bp, 10 predicted proteins | sample 5559291 | NCBI WGS metagenome assembly JAABUO01 (sample SAMN10711878, study PRJNA513372) | rock metagenome | isolation source: Antarctica rocks | place: Antarctica: Victoria Land, Finger Mt sud | reverse complement strand
TGATCGTCTTGTACGAGAAGTCAGTGTTCATTGAGTTGTAGAGTCAAGTCTCGCTGACTTCGAAGCTCGTTCAGCATATTGATGACTTCGTCGAATTGATTGCTGACTCAATGAAACAGTTGTTCTTCGATGTTTATGTTTCATGAGATGACAGCTTTCTCAGCTTCGACTGAAGCATCGATGAGTAGAAGTGAAGCTCTTCTATTGACAGTGCTTCTAAGCAGGCGAGTTGTTCGAGACTCAACTGACTCGACGTCATGTGTCATGATGAGAGAAGATAGAAGTTGTTGAGATAAGAATAGATGAAAGATTGATGTTTTGAATTGATGTTTTTTGATGAGTGAAAATTCAAAGAATCTCTTGTGAATTTCAAATAATAATTGAGTGCTTTATTTGAAGAATTTCTTGCGAATAGAATGATGAAAATGAATGTAGAATCGAAGAATTTCTTGCGATCTAAAATGATGATGCAAATTTGAAGAATTTCTTGCAAATTTTTCTTACTGAATAGATTGTTTCATATCGTCTATTCGTCGATAGCAGAATAGTAGATGATGAGCATTTATCTAATGTTAGAAGTCTGTCTAGAGCGAGTCAGATAGAGATGTCATTTAACTAGAAGATAAATGCTAAGGAAGAAAGATAGCTACGAGAAAGAAGCTGACTACATATGTGTGTTTCTCAGTCGACGCTAGACTCAATAGAAACTAGTCAAGATGACGAAGCGAGAATAGATCTGATAAGGCTAGAAGACTGAGTCTGACAAGACTAGAATCGTGACAAAAAGTATCTACAGAAAAGAACTCGATTCTTATATGTGTGTTTCTCAGCTCTGTGCTAGGCTCGATTGAGTTGACGTCTTACACATATGATGCAGAGTCTCAATGACATCATCTCTAGCTTGAATGCTCACTAGACTCGATTAGAATGAAATCAAGACGAAGATTAGAAAGAATAGATAAAGACTAGACTTGTAACAGAAAAGATTCTTTGTATGCTTTCGATCATCAATGATCTTTCTCACTTTCTGATTGAATGTTTCTGAATCTACTCAGATGTTATCTCGTCTGAACCACTATTCATGCAAGAGAAAAGATTGACTCGTCTTTTCTTGATCTTTACTACTTGTCAAGCTGATTCATCAGCGATTCAACTGCATGTTTTCAGCATGATTGTTGCTGAGCTTGAGAGATTCATTGAATCAAAAGAATTCATTGAATCTGAAGAGTTCATTAAATCTAAAGAGTTCAGAAACAGCGAGAAGAATGTGCAACTGTATTTAGATGTCTCAGAGTATCTGAATGATTTGTTTTTATAAATTTCAAACGCTTGTTTCATCTGCTGTTGTCACTTGAGACAGATGCATCTTCAGAATTCGTGATTTTCATTGCAGTTGATGTAACATCTTCTGTTCAAAGATATTATGCACTTCTTGATGTGATGCTTGTCTGCGCACTTTTTGCAGCGCTGATTCTTTCTGCAGAACATAGTCATGTGATCAAATTTGTGACATCTGAAACACTGTGTGATGTGACAATTCTTTTTAAATAGCTTGCATGCACATTCTTGATACAAGTTCAGCATGCTCATGTTCATTAGTCAATTCATTATCGCTTTGATTGCAATCTTTATGATGAACGATGAATAAATCTTCTCGCTCTTTGCTATCTTCTTGAGTCAGACTATTCTTAGAACTTTCAGATCTTCATGAAGTCTTGTGTTATTTTTTATCAATCTTTCAATGATCTTTTTCTGATTGTTCATGTTTATTGTAGTGCATACTTCATGTGTCAGCACTGTGAAGATTCAACGTGTTACGCGTGTTAAACTCGCGATTTCTTTTGCTCATATTTGAGTCTTTTTCAGATTTGCTTGAGCATCTGAACTAACTGCGTGAAGAAAAATGTCATCGCTACTCAGCTTGCAAAGAGACATGATTAGATTTCTTTGATTTATCAACACGTCTGCAATTCTCTGTAGAATCTGTTCAATTGACTTCTTCTGCATCTCTTCTATTTCTCTTCTGTTCATTATCTTAATCATGACTTCTCATTTCTTGTGAAGCGATGACAAGTCATCTCTAAGACGTTGCTTCTTTGTCGCTATTTCTTCTCTTGTCACGTTCGTTCATGACGTGATTTTCGTTGAAAGATGCATGCTTCTCTGTGTATGCAACTGCTTGTTAAGCAGTTGAACTGATGTCTTCAGTTTCTGTACATTCTTCGCGATGAATGCATTCTGATTCTCGTGATGTTTTTCTTCTGAGTCGAGTCGAAGATGTTGAATCAACTTCAATGCTATCTCTTTTCATGAATGATCTTTGCTCTTCTTTTTCTCTAACGTTGATATGTTTATTAGTAAATCAATAATGTTAGCAATGTTCTTTTCATCATTGCATGAATGTTTTGACTTTGCATTTCTGTTTTCTTGCGATGAATCAACGTTGTTAGCAATCATCTTTGAATCAGCGTTGCTGCGATTTGTGCAATTTATCGTTGTTTAATCATTTTCTAGATTCACTCTGTCTTGTTTGTAGTGCTCTTTTTCAAAATTTGTGATGCAAGCGTTGTGATTGTTTTTATAATTGATGCAAGAAAAAATGATGTTGTTACATGAAGAATTTATTCATAAAAATATAAGCAGAAATTTCATTATTAATCAGAGTAAAAGCAAGAACTCTAAATTGAGCTTGACATAGAATACAGAATACTATCATGTAATTATCTTTGAATGTCAAATTGAATTCAAAGAGTTTCAAGACAAATTTAGCAAAAAACTTTCTATATGATTAAAGTGAGAGTGAAAAGATTGAAACTAGTAAACAAGATGATATGTATACAGATTTCTGAGCATAATTTAGCTCAAAAACTAAACTTTTTTTGCAAACAGCAAAACTTCTTCATTTATATTGATGATGTCATTGTTGTAGATGTTCATGATATGCAGAGTGAAGAACTTCTTATTTAAACATTTTTTAGCAATTTTGCTTGAATGTTGCAATTTGCAGTAATAGTACAACTTTCACTTGTTGCAAATTTTCTTAATTTCAGAAATGATCAAAGTCTTATTTTGAATAATGATAATGACAAAACTTAAATTTATTGATTCATTAAGAAATGAGAAAGATAAAGATAAAGATACTGTCAAAACAACAGTCACAAAAATGATGATCTTTGAATTCAAAGAATTATTAATCAATGCAGAGATGTTCTTGACTTTGATGAATGAAATGATGATGAAGATGAAGTGAGATTGATGATGTTTAAGCTGCTGAAACTCTTCATCAATGTCAAAGAATGCTTGAATTCATTAATGAAAGATAAATAATTGAATTTCATTAAGATTTCGTCAGAAAAAGATGATAATTCGAGTGAAATAATTGACATTATGCTTTAAACAGTCAATCAATAAGAAATCTTTCATCAAAGAATGTTATTTCTTTTGATAGAAAAGATTGTAATACTCAACAAAGTTATTCATGTTTTGCTTCAGAATTTTACAAAAATATAAATGAACATCTTCTGTCTTGAAAGAATTGTTGCAGTAATAACGTAACTTGTGTCATCAATCTGCAAAGATGAAAATGATACAGAGATCATTGATTCAATATTGACTCATTAAATTGTGAATCTTCTTATTTATGATGAGTCATAACTCAATATAAATGATCTTGACTCGATGAAAGAAGTAATAATCATTGTTCATGTTCATGCGCTGTATCAAACTCTGCTTTCATGCATTCAATCAATCTTTCTTCTTTTCATACTTAAATATGTCAAGAAGTTTCATGAATTTAAAAGTAATGAAGATAGCGACAGAATTTGCAAAGAGATGAATGATAAAAGAAGATTGATTGTTCAAGATTTGTGCAATGATCTGAGCTATCATTGCAAGAAACTGAGAATTCAATTCTATATAAATTGAAGAATTAAAAACAATGAATGAAAACAAGATGATAACATCATGTTATTGAACTTGATTTTGAAGCTCTTGCATTACGCGAAAAATCTTAACTGAATTTTCGATCACACTTTGAGTGAACTGTTCAACAGCATGCTCATTATCAATTGAAAGATTGTAAGATAACTTTATTTGAGTGAAAGAATAACTAGATGAGATTTCAACGTATGAAAACGTTGCAGAAAGTGTAGATCTTTCATAATGTCAGAAACTGAGCTAAACTAAAGATAATAATAATAATAATAAATTCTTACATTCTTATGACATTGATTAAATCGATTCATGAGGAAAAACTATGCTATGTATATTGAGTGAACAAAACTCTTCAAAATAGAAAATCGCTCGCTATTTATGCAACTGCTGCACGCAGTTGAAATGATAAAGTCGAGACTATGTATCAAATTTGTTCACGATGATTGCATGTTAGAGAATAAGTGCTTTTGTCACTCTGAACTGCTTTAAAAGCTTTGTTTTCATCATCATTCTCGCTGTCATCTTGAAACTCTTCATGATTGCGATGATGACTCAATAGTTTATGAAGTCAATGTCTTGAAGCATATTCAATCAAAGATGCGTTCAGTTTGAACAATGCATCAGAATATGCTTGACGATCTGATGACTTCATTCGCAGTTGCATCGAAAGCTATTCATGCTCAAAATGTTTCTCAAGTGCAAATAGACATTTAGCTTTATGCGTTCAATTCTGATGTATGTTGCAAGAGTGCTTTCAATCTTCTGAAGATCATCACGCATTCTTACTGATCTCTTGAATAGATGAAATCTTTGAACGAAAGTTACATTAATATTTGCAATGCGTTTTTTGTAGTTTTCTCATTTAAAATCTCATTGACTCTTGTGAAACTGTGCAATTGTATGTTCACTCGTTGAGATTAATGTTAAAGAATTGAATCATCTGCATTTAGACTGTATTTTTGCTTCTTTACGAATTGAAACATTCAGAAACGTCGTCTTTTTAGAAGTTGAAAAGTAAAAAATGAGCTGATTAGTTTCTATCAGACGTGCATGTATAATCTCACATGCTAATTAAGTCTCTTGCATTCTGTTGTTGACTTGACTGCGTAGTGTAGTCTGATTCTGTAGCTTGTTTAGATGAACATGAAGCAAAGATGTATATGTTTCAACTTTTAGCGTTTCAATATTTACTTTTTGAAAGACGTTTATCACATGATGCAACGCTTGATTTTAAAAAGCTTCTAGTCATCATTCTGTGCTCGACAATCTCTCTTTTTTTATCGCGTTGATGTCATATTGATGCTTCGAACGTTATTCTCAATCTCACTACTGCTGAGTATATTTATCTCGTCTTTGCAAATGTAGTTTCTCAAGTGAAGATTTCAAGTCGATTAAGCATCAACATTTTGATGACGTGATCTGCTTCTATTTGACGAAGATGCGATTTTCATTGTAGTTTCATGTTCAGTTGAACTTCAAGAACTTGTACATTTGACTTCAACTTTATTATCAAGTTTTCAATACATAGACTGATCATCATGTTGAATCTTTTTGACTTTCATGTGAAATGTGTGAATTCATACTTTTTTGAGATGAATGTAACATCATGAATTCAAGCTTACGTCGTACAGATGTTATGTGCTTTGCTTAATGTTTCGCAGATTGATTCTATGAATCTATCGTAGATCAGAATATTGATATCATTTATGAAGTCAAGTATTTTGATTTTGATTTCTAATGCTTCGCACTTTTCAATTAAACTTGCGCTGAAGAATAGAAAAAGAATCGATGAGATGAAGAATCTTTGCAATATGTCAACGTCTATTCATTGCATCGCGCTGATTTGTTCATTGAACATCAGCGATGACTCTTTGTCTTTCAGAAAGCTATGAGTTCAATTGACTGAGTAGTTTAATGTTTTTCTCATTCTCAAAGTATGCAGAAGTCTGATGTGTAAGACATGATTGAATGCTTCAGCAACATTTAGACTAAGCATGAAGATCACGTACTTGATTTTGCAGTCTCATACTGCATGTACTTGATCTACTAATAAATTCAGCGCTGAGATCATAAATCACTTACGTCTCGTTCTCATTTGAGCGTTCAAAAGCATGAGATGAGTCTCAGTAATGTCGCTTAATCTTTTAATCATGATTGATTTCAATGTCTTACTCATGATGTCAAGCAAAGCAATGAGTCAATACGTTTTTGAATCAATGTAGTCGCTCTTCTTTGATTTACATAGTACTATCATCTGAGTCTTTTGAAACTGCTTTAAGTGATATTTGTGAATTACACATGCGTTGAACAGACTGATTAGTATCGAAGTCAGTTTCATTAAGCTCGCTTAAAGTGCTTTATTTGAAATTTCAAATGCGTTTGACGCTTTATTGACTTTTATTCATTGTATCATCTGTCTCATTTCATCTTGTAATAAGATTGAATTGAATGACACTGTCAGTAATATAAATGATTTTGAAATGTTGCTGATGTCTATTTGATAAGAGCTGACGACGAGATTCATCTGTACATGATGTCGACTACGAATCTTTTGATTCTATTCTTTGAATAAAAGTCAGAAGAGTCAAGAGATCTCAATTCAACGCAGTTTGAATGATGTTAGAACGTTGCGTGATCAGAAAAGTCATCATGCAGAGTTTTCACTCATGCGACAACATCTTTTTCTAACAGTCACAATTGATCTATGAAGAAGATTAATGACATGTCGATGTCAGTAAGAGATGAGAAGATACTACTAGTGAAAAAGACAATTCAGATGAAGAGTCTGCGAATTGTGATTACAAGTGATTGAAGAATTTGCGACTCGTCGACTGCGTCGATATCAAAACGTCTTCATCACATCGACAATGTCGTCAAGTAATTGATGAAAAGATATCAGATAGAATAGTCATTTCAGATGATGAGTCTGAGAGTCGTGATTACAGTGCTCGAAGAAATAGTGATTCGTTGATCACACTGATATACTGAGAGAACTTGAGCTCATCTTCTTTACTTAACGTCAGATCATACATTTATCTATGTGAAGAATTGAGAGCTCATAAGAACGATTAGAACGCATTCTTTACTATTGATCAGAGTCATGCATTGAACGATTGTGATCACACGTCTATACTAACAATCTATTCAACGTCTACGTAACATAAGTCAAATCAAGAGAAGAAAAGAATTATTCAGTACAATCATACTCTATCTTTTCATCGTGCACATCTCTCTTTCATCACACATTTCTCTGCTCAATGAATGACAATCATTAAGCAAGAGAACACAGTTTCTGCGTTACAATCACAAGCATCACGAGTGCAAAGAAACGTCTTTCATCTTTGAATCGAAAATCGAATCAAAACATCATTGTATAGAATATTGTCAATGAAGAGCAAAGACGATGTGTCATAATCAAACAGTACAGACACTCTCATCAAGAGTTTACTCAAGCATCACGCGCTGAATAGAAGCTATAGATTCATTACTGATAATATAGAGTCAATCTTATTATTTCGATGACGTGAAGTCATCATGTAGTCAATGAGTGATTTTCTTTCTCAGAGAGTTTTGTTCGTTTGATATACATAGCATAGTTTCTCTCATGAGTAGAACTTAAATCAATGTCACAAGAATGTATGAATTCAAATCAAATCAAATCAAATCAAATCAAATCTATTTGAGAAGATGATGAAAAGAACTTCTTTCATAACATCTTTGTTTTTTCTTCAAATGATTCTGTCATGTGATTGAAATCATTGCTCTTTAATGAAGAAAACTGTGAAAGTTTTTTGAGTAACTGACTTTCGATTCTGACTCATTTTGCGAAGCGTCAAATTGATTTTGATTCATTGTTCAACTCATGTATTTAAAATCTAAAAAGTAAATGTTTTATTTCTTTAATGATCTTATTTTTGTGATCGTTGTATTTCAAGTAATCATTTCATGCTTCTAAAGTACTCTGCGTTTTTCATATGATTCATAGTCATCACGACTTCGTCACGACTTTTAAGCAGTTCTGATTTCAAAAGTCTTGTGCTTGATTCAATGACTTTGCTTAAGAAGTAGATTTCTCTATGACTTCTTGTAACACATAAGTGATCTCAACTACTCTGTCATCTATCGCTGTTCTGTCGTTCAAAGAATGATTGACGAAAAGATGTATTCTTAAATGAGTGTTTAGTGCTTCGATGTTCATTTTCTTTCATAGTCGACGAGTTGTAAGCTGCATGAAGAATGTGCGTAGACATAACTTCATGACAATTGAAAGATGATCAAATTCTTGATGTAGATCAGTTCTCATCTTGCATTTGTGTATCATGAACTGTATTTTCTCGCTGTCAAACGCTAAATTTATTGTTGTGAGCTGATTGTGAGTTTCTCTAGTAATTGTATCTGATTCAAGCAATAGCTTTAATCTTGCATTCATAATGATGTTTAGTAGAGCATCAGTCACTGTGTGATGAGTGAAGCATCTTTTGTCTCTTCAATGTGAATGATGCATGTTGAAGTCTTTTACAATCAGTTGTTTGCAATCATCTTTGATTAGTTTGTTCAGACGAGAAATAGTAAATGATTCTTTCGTGAAGATGATGAACAATGAGCATAAGTTATAAACATTTATGACTTGTAACATCAGCATTTCATCATCTGAGCTGCTAATTAACAGCTTGATTAAGCAGATGTTCAATTCAATAATTTTTGCTGTTCATTGATTGAGTTTTAGACGTTTATTGACGTAAATGCATGTTCTTGCCTGAGATGATGAATTCTCTACTAAATGAAAGAAGCTGTGAGTCAAGCTAAATGTCTGTGAAACGTTGATGTTGTGACTCTGTTTCTGAATGATTATTATGTTAAATTTGCAAATTTCTCTGTTTATCAAGAATGATTTCTGAATTTTTAGTGACTTTCTGATGTTGTACTGTAAAATTTACAGAAAAAGTTGTTTTATCATAAAGATATCTGTAGCTGCTGTTGACTTTGCGCTGAGATGACTTTTTGTATGCTTTCAGTTGCTGAGAGTTTTTCACATTTTTTGATTTGATGTTTCTGTGTCTGTTCAGACGTCATGTCTTCTGAGTCGTTAATCATGCATGAAGAGTGATTGACTCGTCTCTTCTTGACTCTCATCACTTGTCATGTTGACTTGTCGATGTCTCGACTGCTTGTCATCATTGAGATGTTCATTAAACTCGATGAATTCATTGAACTCAAGAAATTCATTGAATCTAAGAAGTTCAAAGAGAAAGAAAAGAGTGAGTAATTGTATTTTGATGCTTCAGAATATCTGATTAATCTGTTTCAAAAGATTTCTTCTGATTGCTTTATCTGTAGTTTTCACTTGAGACATGAGCATCTTCAGAGTTCATGACTATCATTGCAATTCACGCATCATCTTCTATTCATTAACACAACGCATTCTTCAATGTGATGCTTGTCTGTGCATTTGAAGCAGCATTCTTCATTTTTGCAAGATTTAGTTACATGATTAAAATCAAAGCACTTGTAGCACTGTGTGATATGACAGTTCTTTTCAAATAATTTGCATGAGCATTCTTGATACGAGTTTAGCATGCTCATGTTCAATAGTCAATTCATCATCGTTTTGATTGCAATCTCTACAATGAGTGATGAGTGAGTCTTTTCACTTTCAACTATCTTCTTGAGTTAAGCTATTCTTAACATCTTTAAATCTTCATGAAGTCTTGCATTGTCTTTCATCAATCTTTTGATGATCATCTTCTGATTGCTTATGTTCAGTGTGATGCATATATCATGTGTCAATGTCATGAAGCTTCAACGCATTACATGCGCTGAGTCTGCAATTCTCTTCACTCATTTCTAAGACTTTTTCAGAGCTGCTCAAACTTCTGAGCTTACTGCGTGCAGTGCAACATCTTCGCTTTCAAGCTTGCAAATCAACATGATTAAATCTTGTTACATCATTAACACATTTTTGATTCTTTGAAAGATCTGATTGACTGACTTCTTTTGTATCTCTTTTATCTCTTTTCTTTTCGCTATTTTTACTAGAACTTTGCATCTTTTGCAAAGCAATAATAGATTATCTCTGAGTCATTGCTCTTTCATTGTTGTTTCTTCTCTTATTACATTGACTCATGATGATGTTTTGAATGTGAAACGCGTATTCTTTTACACTTGTAGCTGTTTATTGAGAAGTTGAAGAAATGTCTTCAACTTCTGTACATTCTTCGTAATGAATGCATCTTGACTCTCTTTCTTTTCGATCTTTCTTTCTGAGACGTTTCAAAGACATTGAATCAGCTTTAAAGTCACTTTCTTTCATGAATGATCTTTGCTCTTCTCTTTCTCTAACGTCGATGTCTGTGTTAGCAGATCAATGATGCTGATAATGTTTATTTCATCATTGCGTGAGCGTTTAAATCTCGCGTCGCTGTCTCTCTGTGATAAATCAACGTTGCTTGCAATCGTTTTTGAATCAGCATTATTGTTGTTTATGCAATTTATCATCATCTATTCGTCTACTTGATTTTTACTCTCTCGTTTGTAGTGATCTTTTCAAAAATTCGTTTTACGCGCGTTGTGATTGTTTTTCTAAACTAAAAATACTATCAATATAAAAGACTGATATTATTATTACTTTGATAAAATTTAAATACAAAACAATACATCAGATAATGTACAAGACGAAAGACAAAGAGTGAAAGAAAAGAATGAAAGCTCAACTTCTATATACATAAATTGAGCAGAATCAAGACTAAACAATAGTTCTATTGACTTGAGATTGCAGAAGTTCATACATATGATTAAGATGATTAAAACAGAATTGCTGAAACTAAATTAAGATGATGATGACTAAATTAATGACTTGATTCATTGAACTGTGAAACAGATTCAATGAATCAAGATTATTTAAAATATCAATGATTTATATTCTAAATTGAGTTGATGATCTGACATCATGACAGAAAACATGAAAATCATTTGACTTTGATAGAGATTCATGATGAAAAAACATGATAGAAAGTCATAAAGAGAAATCATGAAGACTATTCAATTAAACTATTTACATTTATTTAATATCTTGTTAAATTAAGTTAAATTATTGAGTCAAGTTGTTGAATCAAACTTCTCAACTTAATTCAAGTTTATCATGATAAATTGATACATAAAGATTAAATCAGAGACTAAAGTCAAAGACTGAGTTGAAAATCAGATCTGAGTTAGCTTTGAAACTTTGTGACTTTGTCAAGACATCATTTAGATCACGTCATATCTTCAACTTAATATGTCATAAGTTATGTCATGTTCAACTTGACAATGCTTGATAAACTCTCTATAGTCAGTCAATTTTCTCAAGTTATCAAGAACTTCTTAATAATTAGCTTTATCATAATATATACTCATTTTGTGTCTGCTTAAAATATCACATTGTCATATTACTCTTATAGACTTTGTTTATTCATTTAGTAGATTCAATCATCACAGTTCTAATTATTTCAAACTCTTTTTAGAAATAATGATTTGATATTCAAGCATGATAACAGCAACGTAATCACAACAAAGTTGCAACAACAACATTTTGATCTTGCAAAACACTATATCAGAAAATGAACGTTGCATAATGAAATCAGAAAGTGAAGAAGCAGAAGATGAACTCTTTCTTAATATTAATGAACAGTTGACTTGAGCAATGCTTTGATGCAATGAACTGCAAAAGAAACAAAAGTTAGCAGTTATTTGATCAAAGATTAAGACTCTGAAAGTCATTGAAACGACGCAGAAAAGTCATTAAGCTTTCACTTAAGTCTTTATGAAGAATTCAAATGATCTACGCATCATCTTCATAATGTTGACGAAGATGAAACAAAATCTTCATGAGATCATTTTGCAAAAGCGAAGGTTCTCAATGTCTTTAAAGAAGTATCATGACAAAATTATCAGAAAACATAGAGAATAAATTTGCAACGCTGAAATCTCATTTCGAAATATCTTTTAACATTTTGAAAGAAATGAGAAAAAGATTTTGTACTGCATGATCTATCTCAAGAATGAATCAAAGAAACTTTGATTCAATCATGAAGAGACTATGTCTGCAGCTCAGCAGATGTGATTTGATTTTATCAACTTTCTTCTGAACATAATCAAGAACTCGATAAATCGAAGCATAAACATGACTCAGCAATATGTGAATGCATTGTAATGTTCAGATCAGATGATATGAACATTTGCAGTTTATCTGAGCACTTTGAAACATCAACTTTCATTGTATAGTGATGAGCATAAGTGAGCTCATTTATTCATCAAGTTGAAATCTAAGCTGCATGTGATTATTACTAATGTTCAGTTAATTTCTATCACATGAGATGCATTAATCAATCTTGTCACTCAATTGAAAACAAATCTGTAAAAAGAACACATCTTGTCGTTGAAATGACTTTAAGACAAGAACTTGCATGATTGAGACAAAGTCAATAAGAAGACTCATTCAAAGTAAAAGAAATTTCATCAATCAACTAAACTTAATTCTTCATCAAAGACAAGCTCACATGCTTTGTCATGTTATAGCAAGAATTTGTTCAACATAATGTGTTACATATGCAATTAAAAGAATCATTACTTTACTGATTATAAAGACGAAAAAGTCAAGAATAAATCAAAAGAATCTGATGCAAATTGAGTATTCATTGATTTGATATCACATATGAGTCATTTCAAGATTTCGAAAAAAGACAAGCTCTCAATGAACACTTCAAATCATCGAGAGAAAAACAAGAAGTTCTCTTCGTAAAGATTAATATATATAAAGAGCATGTAAATCAGAGAAATCAGAAGATAGAAACGAAGATTCACATGAATATTGATGCTGAGATGAACGTGATTAGTCAACGTTTCATCATCAAGCAGAGTATATCATTGCTGAACGTTGATCTTTCAAGATTTATCTGAATGAATGATCAAAGTGTTTATTGCTATGATGTTTATAAGATGTGTTATCGACTCATAAACAGCTGAAACATAGAAAAGAAAGATATAAGTATCTTTTATGCTATCAACAAGAAATAATCTTTCTTGATCTTAAGCATATTGAATATGCAATTCAAGCGTATTCAAATAGACATGATCATGAAAACATGATGTTTCAATATGAACGAGCATGCGTTTAAGTTATTCATTGCAGAAGATTTTACGAAAGCTCTATAAAATGAGTTTACTGTGTATGCTTTTATCATGATCAACGTTGTCAAAGAATCAATCATTGAACATCAAGTGAAAGTAATGAATAATGCAATGAATCATATCATAAACATGCTTGAAACGCAAACTTTACTCATTGAATTGAAAGAATATGAAGATGTATTCTTAATAGAAAGTGCAGACAAATTGTCTTTGCATAAAGATCATGATCATGCAATTGAAATCACTGCAAAGTCATCATATGAATCATTGTATAATCTGTCAAACACAGAGTTAGCGACTCTGAAACAGTATTTAAACGATGTTTTAGCGAAAGAATGAATTAAACACTTCATTGATTCAACTGACACGTTTATTCTATTCATTCTCAAAAAGAACAATAGTTTTCATTTATGCATGAACTATTGAGATCTGAATAAGATCACTATCAAGAATCATCATTCACTGTCTTTAATTAATGAAACTTTAAATAAACTCAATCAAGTTAAGCAGTTCATTAAATTGAATCTGAAGAACGCGTATCATTATCTCAGAATTCAACATGAAGATGAGTGAAAAACAATGTTTCATACTCATTATGATCACTTTAAATATATGATCATGTTGTTTAATTTGATCAATGCATCTGTCATCTTTCAGACTTATATTAATAAGATCTTGACAAAGCTTTTAAACAACTTTTGTGTTGTTTATCTGAATGACATTCTAATCTTCTTTGTAGAGAAGACTGATTACATATATCACATAAAGCAGATTCTAAAGAGACTAAGAAAGTTCAAGCTATATGCTAGCTTGAAGAAGTGTGCATTCTTCATCATTAAAGTGAACTTTCTAAAATTTGTCATATTCACAGAGAGTGTTTTGATAAATCTAAGTTGTCACGATTCTAGCCTTGTCAGGCTCAGTCTTCTAGTCTTATCAGATCTATTCTCGCTTCGTCACCTTGACTAGTCTCTATTGAGCCTAGCGTCGGCTGAGAAACACACATATGTAGTCAGCTTCTTTCTCGTAGCTATCTTTCTTCCTTAGCATTTATCTTCTAGTTAAATGACATCTCTATCTGACTCGCTCTAGACAGACTTCTAACATTAGATAAATGC